>WNFV01004925.1_pt1 | contig 27973 bp, 33 predicted proteins | sample 5400101 | NCBI WGS metagenome assembly WNFV01 (sample SAMN13153361, study PRJNA577476) | soil metagenome | isolation source: 115 cm soil or saprolite under grassland replicate 1 | place: USA:California | collected 2016-06-15
CCCGGCCGACTTCCCGGCAGCTCCTCCCTTCCAGGACGACCGCCTCCACCACGTACCGCGCCAGCTCCATCGCAGACCCCCGTCATCGGTGTCCACGATGCTCCGACACATGCGTCCACTATCCTGTGAACTCAGACACCCCTTCTCGCACCGATGTGATGTCTCGGGATGCGTCCACCCCTCCGGTAAAAGAAATCCGATCTCCGAACTGACCTGCACGGTTGGCTGGCCGGGTGCGGGCTGGGAGAATCCCGCGTCACACGCTCTTCTCCACATCACGACGCCGCACGGTCCCGATGAGCAGTCGATCACGCGGCAGCGGCACACCGCTCGGGACGCTGAGATCAAGTCCTCGGCGGGGACGGGCGGCGTTGTGGTGATCCACGTACGCCCGGGGGACCTTGTCCAGGTGTCGCCCGCCGCGAATCAGGTCGGGGAGCTCGATCCAAAGCAGCACACACAATCGTCTTCAGCCAGGATCCTGGGCCACGGCCTGGCGGGTCGACGCCGAGGAATACCTTCCTCCGAGGGGTTTGGCGACGCCTACCGTACCTACACAGCCGCACAGGTCCGTTCCTGCCGAAGCTTTGACCGCCTCGGCCATGACCTGAGTTCCGCGTGCCGGTCGGATCGACGCCCGAGCTTCCCTCCTGCCGTCGCGGCTCGATTGGGACGCGGCCGGAGGACGAGATCCCTATCATTGCCCCTCGTATGGCCACCCAGGGCATAAGCAGGCCCGCGGCCAGGCCCGAAGAATCGGGCAGTTGACAGATGGACGGCCCACGGCTGCTCGGTGTCTTCGCCCACCCGGACGACGAGGTGTTCTGTGCCGGAGGGACACTGGCGAAGTACGCGTCACAGGGATGGGAGGCCATGGTCGTGTCGGCCACCCGGGGGCAAAGCGGACAGATCCGCGACGCGAGCGCAGCCACCCGGCGTACGTTGGGCCAGGTCCGGGAGGAGGAGCTTCGAGAGGCCTGTGCAATCCTCGGCGTCCAGCATGCCCAGTGCCTCGACTACCTGGACGGCGATCTCGCCGTGGTCGACCGCCGGATGCTCTCCGAGGACGTCTCTCGCATCGCCCACGACTTCCGCCCGGATGTCGTCATCACGTTCGGGCCGGACGGCGCGTATGGGCATCCGGACCACATCGCCATCAGTGAGGCGACAACCGAGGCCTTCACGCGGGAGCGAGATGACGGTCCAGCGCAAGGCCCCCATGGGCGCGCTCCCTCACGCCTGTTTCACAGCCACTTCCCCCGGAGTCGTCTGCTCCTCCTGGATCGCCTAGCCCAGTGGCTCGTGGAGGCCAACTCCGTCTTCAAGGGCGGCGGCGACTTCGTGCATGCCCTCTCTCTCTTCGCCCAGGAATCGATCGCGCTCCGCTATGTCTCCGACCACATCGAGATCGAGTGGTTCCCACCGGGCATCTACATCCTGGAGCAGGGTGAGCCACCCAGGAGCCTCTACCTCATTCTCTCGGGCGACGTCGAGGTGGCCCAGGAGAGCCCTGACGGCACGGTACGCCTCCTCAAGAGGATGGGCCCTGGCGATTTCTTCGGTGAGCTTGGGATCGTCCATCAACAGGCCCGATCCGCCCACGTCATCGCCGCCGACAGCGTCACGTGCCTCGTTCTCTCGCCCCATGAGCACGGTGGGTTCGCCCCCCGGGGCATGTCGGTCCCGGGCCAGGAGGCCCGGCCTGCCGATTCGACCGAGAGAGAGGTTACGGGGGGAGCCACGACCGTGATCGACGTCTCGCAGTACGTGGAGCAGAAGATCGCGGCCGTGGCCGCCCATCGCACCCAGTTCCCCATCCGACCCGATATGTTCCCCCTGTCCCTCCTCACGGAGATGATGGGGAAGGAGTACTTCCTCAGCGTGTATTCGCTTGGTGAGCCGGAGGCGGAGCTGTTTCCTCGAGGGGATCCGGCCATTTGAGTTGGTGCATCATTGATTTCGTGGAGTGCTTGTATGTGCTTCAGATCTCTGAGGAGGGGGCGCAGAGCATTGGCCACGTCGAGTTCCGATGCTGTACCGGCATTTCCCGACCTGGCATGCTTGCTGGTCGCCGTGAAGCTGGGCCCCGCCTGTCCTCTCCGAAGAGGGTGTGTCCGAGCGCGTCTGGGTTCTGAAGCCGAATCGCGCGCGTCGTGTTGACGGAACAGGTCGTCGAGCTGCTTCCTGGACATGCGAAGTATCGCTTCGACGGTAAGCCGCCGGCGCTCGGAACAGGCTATATCTGGGCGTCGACATGGCAGCAGAAGGGTGGCGACGGAAATGGAAGAGGCAGCGCGCCAGAAACGCAACAAGGACCGGCTGGGCCGAGTGCTTCCCGGCTTTCAGCAAGCGCCTGAAGCGGGTGCTCACAGCGCTCGAGTCACAGGGCTTCAACCCGCGCATACAGGATGCCTGGCGATCGAAGGCAGATCAGCTCGTCCGCGTACAACGCGGGGGCCAGCCATTTGAAGTTCGGCTACCACAGTGTGACGGGGGCGGGAGGAAAGAAGGAAGCCCTGGCGGCCGACGTGCTGGACGACACAAGGCCGCTCGGGCCTACGACGCGGTATAAGCTCGCGCTCGCGCTGGCGGCGCGGGCCCAAGGGCTGGAAACGGGCATCCTGTTCGACCTGCGGCCCGCGCTGGTCGCGGGCGTGGAGGCTGCCCTGGCCGCTAAGAACCTCAATGCCAACGTGAAGACGGGGTGGGATCCCACCCACGTCCAGGTAACCAGCCCGGCCGTGGCCGCGGCTCGCGCGGGCGCCCGGCCCACCTTCAAGCCCGCCCAATCCGCCCCCGGTGCCGCGAAGTTTCACACCGTGCAGCCGGGCGACAGCTTGAGCAAGATTGCCAAGATCCATGGCATCATGCTCGCTCTGATTCTGAAGCTCAACCCCCAGAAAAGAGCGAACCCGAACCTGGTCCGGGTAGGCGAAAGAATACGGGTCAGGTAGCCATCGCCTTCGCGATGGAGACCTAGGGTCCCTGCCGAGTCCCGGACCTCAACGTCGTGAGAGGACGATGTTCGTGTTCATGGGCATCGAGGACACCTCAGGTCCCGCGATGACCGTGAAGCTGGACGAGTCGCACGAGCAGGCCCTGGCCGTTCCCGGGGCTGAGCCGACCGGCTACGGGCTCGGTCGGTCCGGCTGGGTCACCGTCCCATTCCGTGACACGACCCCGCCTCTTTACGTCCTGAAGGACTGGATCGAGGAGAGGTATCGCTGGTCGCCCCGAAGCAGCTGGTCTCCGACTCGACTCGCGTCCCAGTCGGCGATGACCTGGCGTTCGGGAATTCCAATGCCTCGCGTCATGGGTCAGCGCGACAACCGGAACACCACCAGGGCGCCGAGTCGCTCCCGGCGCAGGGCCAATCCCGTGACTCCGCGGGTCACCACCGAGCGCCAGAATTGCCCGGCCGGCAAGTTGTCATGGTATATGACCGTCCTCACCCCCAAGTCCCGTAGCAGCATCACGCCCTCGCTGTCCGGGAACTTGATCAGGCGACCGTAGATATTCGCGAGGGGGGGCGGGATGTATCCGCTGTAGCCGTTGACGATCGCGGGGAACCCGTCGGTAGACCAGAACATGTACAACGGCGTCCACTCGACCGGCAGGTGAAGCTGGGGGGCGGGAAGGCTGGCCAGGGCAGGTGGCTCCGGAGGCGGCACCGACGTGGGGATCATGCCGGCTCCCTCCACCAGGACGGCAGCCAGAAGCACCACGGCAATCGAACTTTGCGACAAGACCCGGAACGGCCTAGCGTGCCCGAGGCCTTCGAGGGCCCGATCGGCGCCTGACGCGGCGAGGAGGGCCAGACCCAGGGTCGTGAGGGTCATCACCCGGGAGGGGACCCGAATTCCTCCCCAGCCGGGAACGTGATCATGGAGGAACGCGTAGCCGAGCTTGCCCGAGGCCAGACGGTACCCCAGTGCCAGCACGATCGTCACAACCACCCCGCATGCCAGGCCGAGGCGTCTTCGACGGGGCCACCGGCCACCGACCAGGCCGACGGCCGCCAGTGCGGGTGCAGCCAGACCGGGGAAGAGCGTCTGCTCCTCGGGCCAGGGGAGCCCACGCCGAGCAGGCTCTGTCACCCGTCCCCACACGAGATTCGTTTCCGAGGCCGCCAGCAGACCTCGCTTGGGTGCGGAGAAGAACTCGACTTCGGACGGGGAACGGTGAAACCCAGGGTACGCTCGGACGGCTTGGAAGTACGGGATCGACAACAGCGCAGAGCACGAGGCGAAGAGCAGCAGTCCGGCTGCGTTTGCGACCACCACACGGTGGTCGAGAGCTGAGCGTCCGTGCAACCCCCACCACAGGGCGGCTATCACCGCGACCGTGGCGACGAGGTACATCAACTGGAGTCCCAGCACGAACCCCAGAGTCACCTGCCATGCCGCTACCACCCATCCGGCCAGCATCATCCCGGCCCTCTTCCTCTGGTGCCCTCGGATCAAGAGGAACAGCGACAACGGTATGCCGCCGCTGGAAAGAACATTCAAGTGGTTCACCTGCGAGAGCCGCCAGGGAGCGTAGGCGAAGGCCGCTCCGGCGATCGCACCCCCGACCCAGCTCGCGCCGAACTGCCGCGCCAGGAGGTAGGCGCCGGCGAAGGCCAGGGTGGCGGCCACCAGGAAGAGCACGTTGTACCTGATCAGGGCGGCGCCGGGGCCAGAGCCGAGAAGTCCCGCGGGCGCGTAGCCGAGAAGGGCGTCGGAGAATGCAAGGCTGTTCCCGAGGGGCCAGAACGCATTGGTGTCGAAGAGGTGCAGAGGCTGGTGGAGCAAGGCATGGCCACCCCAGGCGACCTCCCACGCCTGGAGCATCGGATCCGCCAGGTTCCCGGGGACCGCCCGGCCGAACTTGGGGATCAGCGGCCAATGCATCACCAGAGCCAGAGCGATCGCTGCACCGATGACGCTCGGGATCTCTCTGGCCGGGAAACTTGGACTGCGCGGCCGACCCCTGTCTCCCTGGAGCGCGGAGCTTGGCGCTTGGCTTCCGGTGGTCATACTCCCAGCCTTCCATGACAACCAGCCATCATGGCAAGCTGCACCCACCGTTTTCCAGCCCAAAGGAGAAGGGCGACGTCATCTCGTGCAGGCAAGCCGCTCAAGGTGGGGATCCAGCTCCCCGAGGTCGAGCGAGAGGTCCGCTGGCCTGAGCTGCGTGACATGGGCTGACGTGGCGACCCGATACGAGCGACCGCGACGCAGGGCGATGGTGCTTCAACCACCCGACATCGCTCCCTGACGCCCAACAGCAGTAGGTGCCGCTCGAGCCTCGGCGGCTGGTCTTGACTCCTGGCTGGCGCGAAGGGGCGGGTTCGGGTCCGAAGCGACCGAGGGTACTGAAGCGCACTCAGGTCAACAGCCCGAGCGAACGTGGAGTGTCCAGGCCCTGGAACGAGGGGTCACGTAACCGCGTAGGAGGCCCGGTGCGGTTTGTTCGACCACCGTAGACGCCACCGATGTGTTTTTCCTGCTCCTTGGGAGTAGTGCAATTGGACAGAAGTCGAAAAGATCTCCACAGGTAAACGGGCATGTCTTCGCTCTCACTGCCCGGCACGCCAAGCTCCGGCGTGACGGCTACCGAACCGGCAGTGGCCAATGATCGGCTGGAATTCCCTTCCCGGGAAGGCTAGGGACATAGCCGTACGAGCTTAGGCAACCCGAGAGCGGTATGTCTCCGGCGCCCGTGAGGAGGGCGGTTCCTGATCGCTTGCCCTGATCGGAAGGGAAGCTCCCCGTCGACCAGACGCTGGAGGCACACAGTGTCGAGCGCCAGACCCTACCTGCTCGAACTTGACTTCGGGTGTTCGAACCGATAGACGGGTACTTCGGCTGTGATGAGCAATCGACGGCGACCCTTCATTCTCCGAGCCGCCCCCGCCATCGGGGCGATCCTGCTGTGGTCCTTGGTTGCTGCGTTGCAGGCTTTGGCGGCATCCGAGGGTGGGTCTGCCTCGAGACGGGAGCCGCTCGAGCCCGTTCTGCGTGGCATCGAGGCCGCCGCCCACGAACGGGAGGCTCTTCAGCAGCAGGTGATAGACCTCTTCTACCAGCTCGACCAGGCCAGCTGGGTCATCGAGGGCGTACGAGAGGACATAGCATCCACCCGCGGCCGCATCGCGGAGCTATCCCGACAGATCGATGCGCAGCAACGCATGCTGAACCGACAAGCGGCGGTCGCCTACATGAGTCCGCCTTCTGTGCAGATCGACGCGCTGCTCGGTACGAGATCACTTACGTACTTCCAGGACGCCTACGAGTTTCTCGCCGCTGTCTCTCGGAGGGACCAGGATGTGATCCTCTCGCTCTCGAACCGAAAGACTGAGTTCGACCTGCATCAGGCCCGGCTCGAGGGGCTGCAGACGAAGCTACACACAAAGCGTGACCGGCTGGAGGTGACCGCCGCGGAGCTTGTCGATAAGCTCGAGCAGCAGCGGGCTCTCCTCCGACAACTGGCCGGGGAGGGGACCCAGGCCAAGCCCTTGCTTCGCAACCCGCGACCCTCCGAACCGCCTTCGCCATCGTCTCCGGGACCACCTCCAGGGCCGGAGGAGGTGAGGAATCTGATCCGCCAGCACTTCGCTCCCCTCGGGGCGCGAACCGTGGGGGTCGCCCTCTGTGTGGCCGAGGCGGAATCCGACCTCGATCCAATGGCCGTGAACCCGGTCACTGGAGCGTCCGGTGTGTTCCAGTTCATGCCCTCCACCTGGGCGAGCCTTTCCGAGATGGCCGGTTGGGACGGCGCTTCCGTGTTCGACGCCCGGGCGAACGCAGCCGTCGCGGCCTGGACGGTCGCACATTACGGGTGGCATGCCTGGGCGTCGGTCGCCGCGGGATGCGGTGCCTGACCGGGCCAGGTGGCGTCTCCTAATGATCCCCACCCCCATCTCGCTCGTATCTCCTTGGGTGAACCCTCAAGGAGAGTGGGAATGATCATGAATCACGGGTAGCTCGAGAAGGGAGGACATCATGGGACGTCGGGCCGTGGCACCCATAGCGGGCCTTGCGATGGTAATCGGGCTGATCCTGGCGAACCCGGCAGTGGCCCAGGGGCGCCCTCTTTCGACCACGCTCACGGGGGCGGCGGAGGCTCCGGGCCCCGGTGACCCGGATGCCTCAGGGTTCGCCTCCATCGCCCTCAATCAGGGCCAGCGTGAAGTCTGCTTCGACCTGGGCTGGGAGAACATCGACGGGACGGTCACCGCCTCGCACATCCACGTTGCGCCTCCAGGAACGCCCGGCCCGGTGGTGGTCCCCCTCTTTGTGGACCAATCGTTTCCGGGGACGGGAACCGCGAGCGGTTGCCTGGGCGGCGTCGACGAGGAGCTGATCAAGGCGATCAGGCAAGACCCCGCCGCCTATTACGTGAACATCCACAGCACCGTGTTCCCTGCGGGAGCCATTCGCGGTCAACTGGGCAAGTAGCCTGGAGCAGAGCCCGAGCCGGCGGGAGCCCGCTCCGCGCGGGTGTGGGGCGGAACCCACTTCCGTCACTCCACCGATGACGGGGCCAAGATCGGGTCGGAAGGTAGCGATCTCGATGACCGAGCGGTTCTCCTGGATGTTCACCGCCGCCCTCGCCACCTAAATTACGAACATCGGAGGCATCACCAGGCGTCTGGAACAGACGGAGTTGATGTACACGCGGGTTCTCCGAGCACCAGGGGGACCAATGACCGAGCGGATAGGAAACCGAAACCCGACGCATCGGCTGGCGATCATCCGCCACCCCCAAGATGTCACCCGCAAGCTCTCGGCCCTGCTTGTCTATCCGCTTGGTGAGCCGGAGGCGGAGCTTCCTCGGCGGGATCCGGCTATTTGAGCTGGTGCATCATTGATTCCGTGGAGCTTGTATGGGCTTCAGATCTCTGAGGAGGGCGCAGAGCATTGGCCAGGCCGAGACCCGACGCCAGGCGAAGCGTCGGTTCCACCACGTCCCGGAGATAGACAGCGTCGAGGCTCCAGCAAGGTCACCGGAGCGGTGCAGAGCAATTATCTGCCCACGACCAAGCTGTACCGGTACTGGGAGGAGAACAGTCCACGGATCGGCGTCAAGCACGCCGAGGCCTTCAGGCATCTCGACCTCAACTGGCGCACTGGCGCACTTGCGGGACGTCAGCACCTGGACGGAGAATTCAGGCAACATCGGCTCACTCACGAGAGGAGTTCCTCGTGGCGCACCCGAACGAAGACCTCATCCGCGCCGGCCTCGATGCATTCGGGAAGGGAGATCTCGACGCAGTGCGCGGCTTCTTCGCCGACGACATCGCCTGGCATTCGCCCGGACGAAACCCGCTGGCGGGGGACTACAAGGGCATCGACCAGGTCATGGGTCTCTTCGCCCGTCTGTTCGAGCTGACCGGGGGGACGTTCCGTCTCGAAGTGCACGACGTCCTGGCGAACGACGAGCATGGCGTCGTCCTGGCCACGGCGAAGGCCGAGAAGGGCGGGAAGACCCTCAGCGACAACGGCGTGCAGGTGTTCCACCTTCGGGACGGGAAGGTCACGGAGTCCTGGCTCCACCCGAGCGACCAGTACGAGGCCGACGAGTTCTTCTCATAGCCCCGGTCACGACGAGGGCTTGCGGCCTGAAGGGTGCAGTTATTAAGACACAGCCCCTGTCCTAGGCTGTGCAGGATCTGACTCCGACCCGGGGTCGGTCGGAGAACACTACGGAGGTCGGTACTGGCCGGCCCCACATCGGGCAGGTCGACGTCGTGGCGTCGAAGTAGCCTAGCTGCGCTCCATCGCCGAGGGAGCGCAGCGCACGTCCAGCATCACCCGGAACAGCATTCGGATGAGAAGGAAACCCCACGTCAAGGAGGGTTCTCAAAGCTCACCCCTACCGCCTTGTTCAACTCAGAAGTCCTGGGTCTCACAGGCCACTGCTCTTCCGAGGTCTTGACTCCGGAGTGTTCCGGTGGCGTCGGTGCACCAGAGCTGATTCCCCGGAATGTCCTCGTTCGACGCATTCACGGACAGAATGCAGCGCGCGGCCTTGTGACAATCGCGAGCGGCGAAGGACACCGCCGAGCCGTCTCGTCTGAGCGTGACCTCGATGTGGATGCGGGCCTGAGTCGATGAGCAGCGAACCTCCCCGAGGGGGATGATGATCCCGAAGTAGTCGGTGGGAGGAGAAGCGAGGAGCTGGCAATCGCTACTGGTCCCAGGAACCTGGGCCTGGGGATGCTGCGAACGCTCCAGTGGATGGGACCAACATCGCCAGAAGCAAAGCCTGAGCGACGAGCATGGCGAGCCGGAGCAGGCTCAGCCGATAACGCACCCTCATCATCGAGCCCCCACCTCCTGGACCGACGGGCGGAATTGCCACACGACTCTCGGTACACCTTGAAGTACGGACGAAGCCAGCACCTGGATTCACGGAAAGGCCAGCTCGGCGGGCATTCGTGTCGGTGCACCCGACTGGACAGAAGTCGACCGCCTGCTCGAGTCGCTCGGTGACGAGGTCGAGCCGGTGGATGCCGAGGGCCGGCGCGCCTGGTTGCTCGCGGGGGACGCCCACCTGCTTCGCTCACTCGACCCGGCACGCTGCGTTCGGCTGTTACCGAACTTCGACCTCTATACGCTCCACTACCGGGCATGGGAAGCGTTCGTGCCGCCTGGCACGCTCGACCTAGTTTTCCGCACCGCCGGGCTGGATCTCGCCGGTCGTCCTCTATGACGGAGCGGTCGCGGGCTTCTGGGAGCAGAAGAAGCGTGCACGTCGGACCGAGTTGCGCGTGCGGCTCTTCGTTCGCGAGACGAAGCGGCTCCGCGGCGGGATGGAGCGCGAGGCGCGCCGGCTCGGCGAGTTCCTTGGTACGGCGGTAGAACCCATGCCCTGAGTGGAGCGGCGGCTCGAAGGCCGTCTCTCCTGGTGACCTCGGTTCATCCGCTGGGAACCTCCGGCTGAACTACGCTCGTCCTCAAGCATGCGCGAGCTTTTTCTCGCGTGAGCCCAAGCACGTTTGGTTGAACGAACTCGTCAGATTCGATCAGACGGATCTTCATGGGGTGCGGCTCAGCACCTCAGCCTCGCTGATGCACTCGAGGTACAGCACGTGGGCGTCCTGCCCGGCGCACAGAGGACGCACATGCCACCCGACCTCGCCGTAGGGAATCCGGCCCTTCATCGCTCTCCGGACACGTCCACGGTCAACCGCTGATGTCGTCGTGCTCCTCAGTCCCGCCGGTCCCGGTCGACGAGGTGAGACGTCGGCGTCGGCGCGCACCACCTCGAAGTTATCCCACCGTTGGAGGTTAGAGGTTACGGGGCGCATGACTCACCCGAGTACGCGTCGGCGAAAGCCGGACTCATCCGGCTGAACAGTCATCCTCGCTCCCCTGGCCGAGACCACGGCGCTCCGATCGCAAGGGGTTGTGCCACAGGACCGAGCTGATCCCCGAGGAGTTCATCGACCCGAGCGACGCCAGAAGACGGCGGTCTGTGATCCGCGGTTGGCCGAGGCTTGCGCCAGCCTCTCGCGCTCCACTTGCGCGCGGGCCCTTTTCGGTCATTGAGTGCCCTCGTCGAGAGCCAGGTTCAGTAGGAGCGCCTCAACGTAGAACAGGTATGCCGCGTCCAGGTAGTGCGCAAGTAGCGCGCCAACGTAGCCCGGCCCACCCCAAGCGTTGACGGTGAAGTTGGGATCAAGGCCTCCGATGATCTGCATGCCTGCCCGAAGGAAGTTGAACATCAGAAGGATCGACAAGACGCCAGCGAGGAGCGCCCGTGCAATCCGTGTCGGCGATGCCCCCGATTCCAGCGGCATCGTCCGCTTGAAACGATCGAGGCCCGACCGAGAGAAGGGCGCCACCCATATCGAGTACGGGGCCTGGTTGGCCAACCGAAGCCTTGGGAGCCCGATGACGACTCCGACCGCGATCAGCGCCAACACGACATGGACAGCGACGGCATTGGATCCGGGAACGTGTGTATCTGCGACGGATGAACGTTGCAGGTAGCTGATGGCGCCAAGGATGGCGCCGATCACGAACAGCAAGACACATCCGAGAATCGTGGTCACGGACAAATGTTGCATCGTTTGCAAGTCGGTCTTAGTCCGCCAAAACCCCGTCGGGATGTCGCACGCATCCTAGGTCCCAACCGCCAGGCATCTTCTCCTCGGGTGTAGGTGTCGACGTACCGGTTGTGCAGTTCGGACGAGGAAGAGCTCCGAGCGGAGACGACGGCCACGTCGCCGTCGATGTGGATGACCACCTGGTCGATCTCGATGGATGGAAGCGGATTGTTCCGCAGGTTCTCGATGTATCGCTCCTCGGTCCACACCTCCCCGTGGCTCCATCCAGGTACGAGAAAGATGGCGAAAGGTTCGGCTGGCAGGAGCTCCCACCCGATCTACCGCAGCCCGAGCTTCGGGGCCTTGTCGACAGCCTGCATCTGCAGATCGCCTTCCAGCCCGCCGAGCACGCGGTCAACGTGGAAGTAACGCTCGCCGCCGATGAACCACCAGACCCCGACAACAGAGTTTCGGAGGTCTGGTCCGTGCCCCGGGGGAAGTCGGACCAGACCTCCGACGCCAGGTTTCGGCTTCGGCAGCGGCTGGGGCTGAAGCGTTCAAACTGACCCGGCCTGCCGGAACCCAAGAGGAGGAGATCCGCCCGCTTCAGAGGATCCGTGACCGGTCGAAGGAAGCGGCGCCAGCCGGGGTGAGAAGCAGCTCGAGGCCGTCGAGGATCAGATCGAGCCCGAACTCGAACTGGTTGCCGTAGTCGGGAGCCAGGCTGGAGGACGTGCTCGGTCGTCAGCTCAGCGAGGTACGCGTACTCTTCCGAGGGATCTGCGCCAGGATCGTCTCCGCGACATCCTCGACCGTATCGGGGTCGAACGGTAGGACGGCTTCCTCGAGAGCGAAGCCAGAGATGTAGCTGTCGGGCAACGAGTAGGCGTGCGCTGCCATCTCAACCGAGAACCCGGCTGGGCGGAGCGTGCCAATCACCGCGTCGTGATGCCGGGGAGTGTGGCGGGTCCGGGGTGGTACTCCCAGGCGTAGGTGGTCTACATGGGGAACGAGGCATCGACGGTCGCTATCAACAACCGTTGTCCCGGCGCCCACGCCTTGATCTCGTAGACGTAGGCGAGGCGGCGGCGCGCGCCAGCAACAGGTCGCGTTCCCGGGCGTTCGCTGTGAGCGAGGCAGCGCGCTCGAACTCCCGGCGGGCCTCCTCGTGCCGGCCGAGTTTGGCGAGCAGGTCGCCGCGGACGCTCGGCAGGAGGTGATAGCCGTCGAGCGACCCCTCCGAGACCAGCTCGTCCACCAGCTCGAGCCCCGCCTCGGGACCGAACGCCATCCCCACCGCCACAGCCCGGTTCAACTCGACCACCGGCGTGGGCATGACCTGCGCCAGCGCGTCGTACAGCGCCACGATCTGTTCCCAGTCGGTCTCCTCGGCGGTCCGGGCGCGCGCGTGGCAGGCGGCGATCGCCGCTTGCAAGGGATAGGGGCCCAGCGTGCCGCCGACCCTTTCGGCCCGCTCCAGTGCGGCGAGACCCCGGCCGATCAGAAGATGGTCCCACTTGGCCCGGTCCTGGTCCAACAGCAGGACGGGCTTCCCGGAAGGATCGGTGCGCGCCCTCAGCCGCGACGCCTGGATCTCCATGAGCGCGACCAGGCCATGGACCTCCGGCTCGTCGGGCGCCAGCCCGGCCAGGACGCGACCGAGCCGCAGCGCCTCCTCGCACAGCGCGGGCCGGACCCATTCTTCGCCGCCGGTTGCGGAGTAGCCCTCGTTGAAGATCAGGTAGATGACCTCGAGGACCGACGAGAGACGAGCGGCGCGATCGACCCCGGTCGGGACTTCGAACGGGACCCGCGCCTCGGCCAGCGTTCGCTTGGCCCTGACGATCCGCTGAGCCACGGTCGATTCGGGAGCCAGGAACGCCCGGGCGATCTCCCCGGTGGTCAGGCCCCCCAACAGTCGAAGGGTGAGCGCCACCCGGGCCTCTTTCGACAGAACAGGGTGGCAGCACACGAACAACAGCCGTAGGAGGTCGTCGCCGATGTCGTCGATTCGTCCCTCGAAGTCCGGCTCGAACACCTGTCCCGCCACTTCGAGCTCACGGCCCAACTGCTCGTGCTTGCGTTCGGCTATCGCCGTCCGCCGAAAGTGGTCGATGGCCCGGCGCTTCCCGATGGCCATGAGCCACGCAGCCGGGTTGTCCGGGACGCCTGACTCCGGCCACTGCTCGAGGGCAGCCACGAGCGCGTCCTGGGCGAGGTCCTCGGCAACACCGATGTCGCGTACCATCCGCGCGAGGCCTGCGATCAACTTGGGGGATTCGATCCTCCAGACCGCGTCGATGGCACGCCGAGCGCCGTTAGCCGTCACGGCCGCCGATCCCACTCGTTCGCTGATCGACGGCCGGACGACATACCAGGCAGGCTACCGGCTCGCGGTGTCGGCCACCTGCTTCCGGAGCCGCTCGTTCTTCTCCCTGAGCTCGGGCGTGAGGTTCTCGCCGAAGTCCTCGAACTCGTACACGGGCCGGATCTCCACCTCGGTTCCCTCGAATGGGGCCCGCTTCAGCCATTCGATGGCCTCGTCCAGCGACCGAACCTGCCACAGCCAGAACCCGGCCACCAGCTCCTTCGACTCGGTGAACGGCCCGTCGATCACGGTGCGCTTGCCGTCCTCGAACCGGACGCGGACGCCCTTCGAGCTGGGGTGAAGTCCCTCGCCCGCCAGCATCACGCCTGCCTTCACCAGCTCCTCGTTGAATTTGGTCATCTCGGAGAGGATCTTCTCGTCGGGCAGGACGCCCGCCTCGGAGTCCTCGTTGGCCTTCACCAGCACCAACACTCGCATCGCTTGCCTCCTTCCGGCTACAGGGTCCGGAGCCGAAGATCCGAACCCGGGCTCTTCTCTCTGCCTACACGTCGAAGGAGCTTTGGCCAAATCGACACGGCACCCGAATACGCCATGGTGGGCTGGTTGATGAGCAAGAACGAGTAGATGAGGTGCTCGGTCTAAAACTTCAACGACATGTCGCAATTCGACTCACGTGCTCCTAACTGGACAGAAGTCGAAAAAATGTCCGCAGGTAGAGGGGCATGGCTTCAATCTCACGCGCGGCACGCCAAGCTCCGACGTGACGGGTACCGAAGAGGCAGTTGCCGATGATGGGTTCGATTCCCCTCGGCGGAGGCCAACGGGAAGGTCTTACAACCTCGATGACCTGGGGAAATACTCGATGACCTGGGGAAAGCTCGCCCGACTGTGCGAATTGGCTGCCAGCACGGCTTGCCAGTACACGGTCCCAACCTTCGGCGGGTCGAGCTGCGCTAGCGCCCCACTTCCCGGTGGGCTTTGCGGGGGCTTCTGCGGCCTGCGCAGGAAGAGGGACCGATCAGGCCATTGATCGCGGGCGCCTATCTTACGTCAACGGAGCCGCCGCCTCGCACCGGCGGCGGTCACGATCCGAGGCCAGATATCCGCTAGTGCCTCGTCCGCGGCGTGACCGCTGGTCCAGATCTCGGCACTCTGACCGTGCTGGAGGAGATCGACGACGATGCCGGCGGTCTCCGGCTCGTGTTCCAGGTTGTGCACCAGCACCGGCGTGTCGGCGCCCCTCTTGGTCGCCGCGCTCAGCAGGAAGAAAGACGTTGGAGGACACGAGCCACTCGTCCTCGGCGGGGCCGACCGACCGGAGCAACTTTGAGGCCTCGACGCCCGGATCCTCTGCTTGCGCGACGATCGCCCACGGGTCGGAGCGATGTGCGGCAATTCGCCGACGCCTACGAATGCGGCCGCCGCGGAGCACATCGAACACGGCTCCTGGGTGCTCCAGAGAATGCAGTCGCCCCACTCGCCGTCGGTATGAACCGCCTCAAGCACGTTCATCTCGGCATGGGCGAGCGGCGTGCCTGGGAGAACGTCGCCACCGCCTGGAGGGTCGTACGCGCGATGGGGCCTTCGGCGACGATCACTCCGTTCGACTCCGTGAGAACTGAGCCCACGGCCAGCCGCCGGCGACAAGCGACGTGTACGCGACGTGGAGGCACCGGCATGCGGCCCGCAGGCAGCGAAGTCCAAGCTTCGTCGAAATTGGCGCTCACGCTCACGGCTTCCACGTGGAGGGTTCGCCGATTTCTCCACTTGCCACCGAAATCGCGCTCGACTCGAAGACGGGTCGGGACAGCTCGAAGCAATGACCCCCCCTGGCTAGCGGATCTCGACGGGTGTGCCGAGCGGGAGGATCTTCACCAGGGCCTCGATCTGCCGGTTACGCATCCGGATGCAACCGTGGCTGATCCGCTTGCCCACCGAGGAAGGGTCGTTCGTTCCGTGGATGCCGATGATCCCGCCCCAGGTCCAGTTCTTGATCACTGGGGAGTAGCCGGACAGTCCGTAGGCGAAGGAGCCGTAGATGCTGTTCGGGTTGACCGGCTTGATCAAGGAGGCCAGGTAGAACTTGCCGACGGGTGTGGGCGTGTACTTGGTCCCGAGCCCGATCCGGTACGTCTTGACCTTTCGACAGCCCTCCCAGAGCGTGAGCGAGAGCGCCTTGCGGTTCACCACGATGCGGTAGGGGGTCTGGCTGAGCCGGAGCGAATCGGCGCGGATGTAGCCCCTCGTCCCGTTGGGCCGGATGGGGAGTAGCGCCTTGAGCCATTCTCCGTTCTCCGGGCCTTGGAGGCGCTGCTCCAAGAGGAACACCTGCGGACCACGCTGTTTGGTCCGCCGGCCGAACGTAGCGATCACCTCGGCGTCGGAATCCGGTTCGGTCCGAGCTACCACTCTGTCTGCCGCGGCCGTTCCGATCTGAGCATTGGGCCGGTTGCAGCTGGGCGCTGAGGGAAGATCAGAAGCAGTGACCGCTCCACCTCTAGCGGGCGGGCCCGCCGGCACCCTGCCCGAGGCGTTACCGTTGGGATCCTCGCCGAGTGAACGGATTCCGGCGAGGACCCCAACGGTCACCACTGGAAGGATCAGCGCCGGGGCGATTCTTCTGAGCACTGTCCCCCCTCAAGTGGCTTGTTTAACCGGTGAAGGCGGGCTGGCCGGGAACGGCCTCGGCAGCGCCCGCCTTCGGAGCGGCACCGCCGCCACCAGGGCCGCCGCCGCCGCCACCACCACCGCCACCACCGGCGCCACCGACGTCGTAGCAGAAGGAGATGTGGCTTAGGCCGTAAGGCTCGCCGGTCTTGGGATTCGTCGGCGCACTCAGCCCGCTAGCGGCTGTGGCCTCGTCGTACGAGTAGACATTTGCGTTGGGCCCGCCCTTCACGATGACGGCGTCAACGGCCTCCTGGCTGCTTTCAGTTACGTTCCAGTCGAAGAACTTGCCAGTGACGTCGACGAAGACCTCCAGTGTCCCGTCGCGCCCGTCGCCGGCGGCTCCACCTTCAACTCGATGGGGATGCCGAGGTCCGCGCAGTTCGGATTTCCCTCGACTACCTCTTGTGCGCCCGCGTACCCGTACGTCAGCCACAGGGCGGCCACCGCGCTGAGCGCCACACCGGCGAGAGTGGCTCGGTTCCTCATGCCGAATCCCTCCTCTCCCTTTCTCGACTCTGTTTTGGGCGGGTTTCGGTTTGATTCCCCCATTCGGCCGTCCGGAAACAGTCCTACGGTAAATGGTCCTACAGCAAACGGGGCCCTTCTTCTCTTGTCATCGGCGACGATCAGCCCTGAAGGGTTCAAGAACCAGGTCGCGTGTGGGGTGCCATTTATTCGGTTCACCCTCGTGAGCAGGGCATTCGGACCTGGCTCAGAAGGCAGAGGTCGGCTTGCCCGTCGAAGCTCCCGGGATCTCCCGGACCGCACCACATGGAAGCTGGCTCTCCGAAGTTTGAGCGGAGGGCGCTCAAGGGTTAGACCCGCGAGCCCTCAAGCGGAGCCGGCCGAATCGCGCGACTCGTCATCCCCGTTTGGCGGATCCGGCCCACCCCAGCGTTGGCCGCCGGTGCCTGGGAGGACACCAGGTCAGCGGCCGGATCTCAATAAGTGCACCCTTCAGGGTGGGGCGTCAAACGACGTACGACCAAGGACGGATTCAGAATCCCCGGCACCCGGCTCAGTGTCACCCACTTGGGGGCCGATGTACTGATGGGATGACCGACTTCCGAGGAAGAGAGGGTAGACATGACTGACTCCTTTGTGGGACCGACCCCCCCGATGGCGGAGGAACGGAACAGGCGAGATTTCGTGCGCCGCCACGTCAAGGCCTTCGCGGTCGGAATCGCCATCGCGACGTTGACCGCCGGCGGCGTCGCGCTCGCCTCATGGCTGGTCGGCGGGACGGGCACCGCGTACAGCAAGGCCGAGACGCTCCAGGCGCTCAGCACCCTGGATGTGTCCGCGACGATCTCGGGCGACCTGTACCCGGGCGGCTCCGGTGCCGCGACCGTCAAGGTGCACAACCCGAATCCGATCCCGCTGGTACTGAGCGCGGCCACGAGGAACGGATCCATCACGTCCTCGGACAACGCCAACTGCCCGGGGTGGAACCTGACTTTCACCGACCAGACCGGGCTGAGCATCAACATCTCCGCGGGCGGCGACGCACAGCAAGTGTTCGCGAACGCGGCGCAGCTCTCCGCCGACGCGCCGAACGCGTGCCAGGGCGTGACGTTCATGATTCCGGTCAGCCTCCAAGGTTCCACGCCCTAAGGGCTCCCGGTTCCGTAGGTCGGAGGTGCGACGTGCGAAAGGCCGCGTTCTTGGGACTCGTCATCGGACTGGTGGCCGTGTCCGCGACCGCGGAAGCGGCCTGGCAGCGCGGATCGACCGTCACCGCCTACGCAAGGGCAATGCCGTCCTTTCCCGCGACCTCGCCGTCACGCTTCTCCATCACCACGACCAACTCGGGCGGGCCGGCGAACGCCGGGGTGGTGAACACTGGCGACAAGTTGGTCCTCACATTCACCGGGTCTACCGTGGTCCCCGGCTCCGTCGTCGTGGGGTGGAACGGCTCGGCCTACGGGGTTCGAGTGAGGTTCCTCTCCACTGCCTCACCGTGCGTCACCGTCCAGGACGGCACCAGCCTGCTGGACCTTAACGTCGGCCATCTCGACTGCGCGACGGCCTACGCAACGAGCACCGATGACTTCAGCACCTCCACCATGACCCTCGCGAACAACGTCGTCACCATTAGGCTCCGGGGCGGGCAGAACACCGCGAAGGTGGCCTCCCAAACCCTCACCTGGCAGCCAGCCACCAACCCGACCGGCTCGCCGGGACCCAACCCCACCGACGGGGCCGGCCACCCGGCCACGAACTCCCTCACCCAAGGGCCTGCGGAGTTCTTCTGACAGGATCGCATCCTGGGGCCGCCTGTTGGGTAGAGAAAGTCGATCCGGTCACTGACCAGCGGAGTTGGTAAGGCGGCTGGCCGGGCTCAGACTGCGACGATGCCCGCGTCCATACTGTACCGGCTCTTGTGTCGGGTGATTCGCCTGCTCGCCCGCGTTGGCGGCGCCGATCAACGGGACTCGAGGTCGCCGTCCCGCGCCACCAGCTCAAGATTCTTGCCCGTCGACGCTCCACGCGACCGCGCTACACCGACGCCGACCGTGCGTTTCTGGCGGCGGCGAGCCGTCTCTTCCCGCGTGAGCGATGGTCCTGGTCTCGTGGGTCCCGACACGCTCGCCCGGTGGCACCGGGATCTCCTGTGAGGAAGGCGCCGGGGGCATAGCCGCAGGCCCGATCGTCCACCGCTCGAGGCCTGGATCCGCGAGCTGATCCTGCGGATGGCGAGGGAGAACCCCCAGGTGGGGCTACATGCGGATCCGGGGCGAGCTGCTCAAGCTCGGGGTCGCCCGTCTCCGCCACCACCATCGCCACCGTGCTTCGCCGGAGCGGCCTCGGTCCGGCGCCTCGACGGGTCGGACCTCGACGCAGTTCCTGCGGCTCCAGGCGTTCGCGATCCTCTCGGGCGACCCGCGCACCGATGAAGACGACCGGTTCGAGGATCTGGCTCACAATCCGATGGGGTCGGCTCGCGATGCGAAGACACAGCGTCCCGGTGATGACGACGGTCTGCTCCAACTTGATGACGAGGGAGGTTGCTCGGCTCCCCGCCTGGTTCGATACGAGGAGCGGGCACCCAACGTTGAGAAAGTCCAATCGCACGAGACCGTGGCCGCGAGCCGACCGCCATTGCTCGGAGCCCGGCCCCGTGACCGACCAGAACCACCACTGGATCTCGGTCCCTACGCTGGGGCGGCGCACGAACGGGCGGGTCTCCTTTACGGGCACGCAGCGTGACCACCCACTCGCCGCGGGGCAACGGTCAGCGGCCCCGCGACCCCCTAAGAAGCGACGACCAACTCGATTTCGCTGACGCCGGAACGTCAAGCATCACCCGAAGCACGACAATTGTCAGTGCCCCCGGGGCGAACCGAACGAAAGTGCAGACATCCGGCAGGCGCGTTTATCCAAGTAGAGGCCACCTATTCACTGGCAGGATGAGGTCGAGTTCGATCCCACTCCGTAATGGACGGTGTCCGGGCAGTTCATCCGCGCGGCTCCAACTTGGTAACTAATTCGATCCCCGTCCGCGGAGGCGGACAGGTAGGCGTACGAACCAAGCAAGCCGGGTGGAAGTTGTCGGTAGCTCCCCGGTCGTGCGGGGAGGCTCCTTGGAGGGGGGCGGAGGGTCAGGACAGATCGAGGGCAACCGCGACCGCATCGTCGAGGCTGAGATTCCGGCCCTGTTCCCATAACTCGGCGAGGGCGGCTTCGTCGAGCTGCGGGCGGAGAGTGGCTAGCGTCTCTTCCTTCATCTTCGCGACCCACGAGATGTTGGCGCCGATCTCCTCGCGCAGAGCCTCCGAGCCGGAGAGGAGCAGGGCGGCCGGTTCCGCTCGTCCCGCGACGGCGAGAGCGCGGGCGAAGCGGCAGAGGTTCTCATAGATCCCACCGCGGTTGCCCAGGTCGCGGTCGATGCGAAGGGACTCTTTCAGCATGGAAAGGGCGTCCTGGATTCGCCCCTCGTCGCGGGCGTATGACGCCAGTTGACCGAGGGCGAGCGCCACGACCCCCTCGTTGGACTGCGCACGTGCCCGACGGAGGACGTCCTCGAGCAGTGCGCGGCGGCGTTCTCGGTCGCCAAGCTCCTCATACGTCCAGGAAAGGGCATCGGTCGCCAGCAGGGTGTAGTGCTCGTTTGCGAGTGCCTCTTCGGCCCGGAGCCTCGCCGTGGCGATGTCTCCACTGTTGGCTGCCATGACGGCCGCTCCGTTGAGGGCTCTGGCCCGGGCCGCCGTGGGACTCGCGTTGGCTGGGAGCAGGCTTTCGAGACGACGCCGGCCCTCCGCGAAATGGCCCCTCAGGTACCAGAACCGCGACACGGCTCCTGCCAACTGCAAGGCGAGCTCTGTCTCGCCGGAGGCCTCGAGCCGGTCGAGAGCAGCTCGGATGTTTTCGTGCTCGCGCTCGAGGCGGTCGAGCCACTCCTTGGGGCTCCCGCGCAGGTTCGGGAAGGCCGCCTCGGCGAGCGACACGAAGTGCTCCGCGTGACGCCTGAGCATCTCATCGGCCTCGCCGGACTTGTCGAGCCGCCCGGCCGCGAATTCGCGGATCGTCTCAAGCATCCAGAACCTCTCGTCCCGGTGGCGGAGGAGGCTCTTGTGGACCAGCGACTGCATGGTGTCCAGATCAGCCTTGGCGACCTCCTCGGCAGCGTCCAGCATGCAGCCGCCTCTAAACACGGCCAACCGGGCGAACAGGCGCCTCTCCTCTTCGGTGAGGAGGTCGTGGCTCCATTCGATGGTCGCTCGAAGCGTTGCCTGGCGGGCCTCAGCGTCCCGTCCCCCCTTCAGGAGGTCGAGTCGCTGGGAGAGCCGCTCAATGATCTGGGCCGGAGAGAGAACGCTCGTACGGGCCGCGGCGAGCTCGATGGCCAGGGGGAGGTTGTCGAGCGCTCGGCAGAGCTCGGCGATCGCATCGTCGGGCTGCAACTGGGATCGGGCACAGAACAGCTCGATCGCCTCGGGGAGGGCAAGGGGCGGGACCGCGTACTCCACCTCCCCTCGCACCCGAAGGACTTCTCGGCTGGTGACAAGGAGCCTGAGATTGGGGCAGCCCTCGAGGAGCGCGGCGACCTCGGGAGCCGCCTCCACCACCTGTTCGAAGTTGTCCAGGAGCAGCAACATCTCTCGTTCCCCTACGTATTCAGTCAAGCCATCGTTGGCCCCGAGGGTCTGGGCGATGGTCTCGGTGACCAGGACCGGGTCGCGGAGAGCCGCCAGGCCGACCCAGAACACCCCGTTCTTGAACTCCGGCACGAGCTCCACCCCGGCTTCGACGGCGAGACGAGTCTTTCCAGTGCCGCCCGGGCCGGTAAGGCTGAGGAGGCGGGTGCCGTCCCTGAGGAGCGAGGCGACCTCAGAGACCTCTCGTTCCCGGCCCACGAAGGAGCTCGCCGGACGGGGCAGGTTCGTGTTGGAGAGCGTCTTGAGCGGCGGGAAGCGATCAGATCCGAGCTGGAAGATCCACACCGGTCTTTCGAAGTCCTTCAGTCGGTGCTCGCCGAGATCGGTCAGATCGACATCGACCCCAGCCAGCTCGCGCGTGTCCTTCGAGACCAGCACCTGGCCGCCGTGTCCGGCCGCTGCGATCCGTGCCCCCTTGTGCACGTCCTGTCCGACGTAACCCTCATCGGACAGATGAGGCGTGCCGGTATGGATGCCCATCCGCACCCGGATCGGGCCGTCGCCGAGTGCGCGCTGAGCGTCGGCGGCCGCCCGCAGGGCGCCGGGCGCGGTTGGGAAGGCCACGAAGAAAGCGTCGCCTTGCGTGTCCACTTCGACTCCGCCCTGACGGGTGAAGGCCTCGCGGAGGGCCCGCCGGTGATCCGCCAGAGCCTTCGCGTACGCGTCCGCGCCGAGGTCGTGCAGCAGCTTCGTCGAGCCCTCGACGTCCGTGAAGAGGAAGGTGACGGTGCCGGAAGGGAGATCAACGCGCATTGGGCATCATGATGCGCAACGGAGACGGCCGTGTCACGGCGAGGAGGGCCCCGGGGTATCTGGAGTGTGTCGCCCTCTCATCAGAGGGATTGGGCTACTTGCTTGCTCTGGTGCCCCCGGGCCGAACCGGACGAAAGGGGCGACATTTGCCACCGCCACTCCGTCTCGATCCGGTAGCCGCCTGCTGCCGTTCGGAACGGGGCGAAGGCCCCGATAACTGCCTCGCGCACGGCGGCCTCTCCCGAGGTCCGGATGGCCAGGGCGGCCGGCCCGGAGGACTGGTTCGCTCGCTCGAACAGCGACTCCAGCGCTCCCTCGTAGGAGAGCGCGAACGGTCCCGGAGCGTCCGGCGGGGCCGGCGGCACCAGGAGCTTGAGAGCCCGAAGCACCTGCGCGAGCTCGGTCCGCTCCTCCCTCCCCCACACCAGCGCGAATACTGGAGAGGCCGGCTTGGCGACGCGTCTGGTCTCTGCCAGCGCGGCGACGGGTCGGCCGCGTACTGGAACGAATTGAAGCCGGTGACTACGTCGAACCGCTCATCGCGGTATGGCAGGAACTGCAGGTCGCCGACCTGAACTGCCCCTTCCGGGCACCCGTTCCATGGCGATCGCGATCATGGCCGCCGCTGCGTCCAGGCCCGACACAGTGGCGCCAGCGTCGGCGGCGAGCCGACAGAGCGTCCCCGACCCGCACCTGTTCGACGACGACGAATTCGCGTGTCCGCACTTCGCGAAATGCCGGGCCTCGCGCCTACCTGGCAATTCCTTCCGAGAGGGGATCATGAGCCACATGGGGCATCGCTTCGACCTCAGGCTCGACGGGCGCCCCAGGACCGACTAGTTGCTCTTCTACGAATCGTTCAATTTGACCTTAGGAAGAGGGGCGGGCGAGGCGTCCTGCCTTTTGGGATCATGGTGGCCAATCCGACCTAGCCACTCCTGCGTAATCCCTACGGTGCACGTTGTTCTGTGAAGGCGGACGTGGCCCCCACCCCTTGAGGGCCTTGAGCATCTGAGCCTCGCTCGCCCTTTCCGCCTCTATCTCGGACTTCAGCGCTTTGGCCTGTTCCTTCAACGCCACGTTTTCCTGGGACAACTTCTCGATCCTCTTGCCTAACATCCGTTCCTTCAAGCCGTCCCCTTGCAATCTGAACGCTCTCTTGCCCATAGCTTCCTCCCGCATTGGATGTCCGGGTCTGGGCTACCCACCCAGTCCAAGTCGAACCGAGCCTGTGTCAGGTATCCACTGACCAGGAGCCTCCATCTCGATGAAGAAGTTGGTGCGTCAGCTGACGGCGATGCCCATACGCCGTCCCGTCAGCAGTGAGAGTACGAGTTCACCAAGTTGTTTCCGAGAGTGCCAAGCGACTCCATTTCACCGGCCAAGGCGACGTGTAGTCGGTCGTCCAGTCAGAAGACCCTCTCTTGTAGCTCACATCCGCAGTGTCGTTTTCGCTCGTTAAATGGATGTATTCGGCGTGGCTCACCCCGCTCGACAGGAGGTATTTAGTCCTCCCGTAGGCGGCCATGTTCCTGAGAGCACAGTTCGATGGCACCGTCAGATCCGCTTGGGACCCAAGGAGGGTCCACTGGCTGCCACCCACGCCATCCGGATCCCAGGCGTAGGCTCGGAGCCATTGGATGAACGCGCTCGCAGAGGCACCATCACACAGAACGTTTCCCCTCATCTGAACACATTGCAGAGAGGAGCAGCCCCACGCCCAGGGCGTGCCCGCATGCGGAGTTCCCAAAGTGACCACATCCTCCACGCAGATAGAGGGGGGGAAGTCTGGATTCCCGTTGTCCACCTGCGCGATGGCGTATCGGATGATGAGCCCGCCCATCGAATGGCCCACCGCCTCGATGCATTGACCCGACTTGCCGTAATGATCGTAGATCCACCAGGCGAGGTGATATCCCAGATGCCTGATGTTGGTCCCTGTGGTGTGGCCCCCATCGCTGTGACCGGAGGCGTAATGGGTGCTGTGGCTCCCATCCTGATTGATGGAGCTCCCGCATCCCGCATCGTTGACGTAGTAGGAGAGATCGATCAGTGGACCCGTCCATCCTTGCTCCGCAAGTGCCTTCTTCATGTCGTTCCAAATGACGTCACAGTTCGCTCCGCTGTCGTTCTCGTAGCCATGAACGAAGACTCCAGGCTTGCTTTGGTCTGCCGCGAGTGCCGCCGAAGCTTGAATTGCGAGGGCGACGCTCAGGGCTATGAACGAAGCCACCCCTCGCAATGGTGAGATGTTCACGGTCCTTCCTTCCCGGCGCAGTTCACCGGCAAGACATTTCCCCGCCGGCTTCCCGTTGAACCTGGTTCGCTCGATGGCCTCTCGCCGGGAAATCCGCGGTCCGAGCGGAACCGAATATAACCACCCGCAACCGCACACTCCTTTCCCTCGAGCTCATTTCCACCTGCCCCCCTTCCGATCGGATCCAACCCAGCAGTACGACCCTGTGCCAGAGCCTCTCGGGCTTGTTCCCACGCATCGCCATGGGCTGGCGATCGAATCACTCGGTCCGGATCGCCCCCACGCTGATCTGCCTACGGACTCTCCCCGAAGATGCGTGTACCCGGCTCACAGCTTGGGTAGAAAGCACCCCGACCGGGCGCCCAACGGCAGCGGAGGAATGTGCATGACAGCTCTCCTGGCAGCCGCGGGGTGTGCGGCCGGAGTGTCTACCATCCTGTGGATCATTGCGGCGATCTTGGTCGTCGCCGGCATTGTCACGATCCTCCGAGGGGGTGTCGTGGCCGGGATCGTGCTCATCATCGTGGGACTAATCATCGGGCCGGGAGGTTTCAGCCTGTTCTGCTGAACGAGGAAGGAGAGGCGCATGGGCCGAGGAAGTGCTGACAAGGCGGAGGGGAAAGTCGATCAGGTGAAGGGCCGGACAAAGGCAGCCGCGGGCGATCTCACGGGCGATCGGTCCCTGAAGGCCAAGGGGCGCAAGGACCAGGCCAAGGGCAAGGGCAGGGAGGTAGTCGGCCGCGCCAAGAATGCCGCCGATGAACTCACGGGCCGGCGGCAGAAGTGGGAAGCCTGACCGCTTCACCCCAGAAAGATTGCCCTCGACTCGATTGAAGCTAGGGAGAAATCATGCGTCCGCATGGGACGGCCTCCTGACCGACCTCATGCGTGAGCGCGGTTATCCGGAAGACTCCACCCCTGGCAGAGCGCCGGACCTCTCGGTCGATCACCGCGACCTGGCCAGCGGTACCGTGACGCTCACGCCGTGGCTAGGGCCAACGAGCGAGGGGAGTCGAGTGAGGAGGAAATCCGCCGCTGCCATGATCGACCTGAGCGAAAAGTCCCTCAGGGACGGAGCACCTATGCGGCATGTTCTTGAGTCTTTTCGCAGTGCCCAGCGGTCTGAAGTTGGCCTGCCTGCCCGTCACCAGCGTCCTCGCTGGCGAGTCACCTAATCGGACGGCACTACGTGCATGGAGCTCGCGATGGCAATCGCGGAGTCGGAATCGACAGTGTCAACGCCCAGATCTGAAGCTCGACCGATGGGGGTGGAATTCCCCTGACCCATCTGATCGAAATAACCGGCGCCTTCGGATCTAACGTCGCTGGGATGCCCATCCTCGCCCGTCCAGGAACTCGTTCCAGCCTTCGGTGAACCCTCGTTCGACGTCGCCGGAGGGGACCCCTCGTTGCGTGAGCGTGAGGAGCGTCCGTCCATCCAGCCATTGAAGGCTGATCTCCATCACCGATTCGACGTGCGAACACGGAGATCGCACTCGGACTCCACGACCCAGTCGGGCCCCCCGGCCCTGATCGCGCGTTGCGCATCGGGATCCGTGTACGCGTCGAACACGACGTCCGGGGGCGCCTCGAACCACCGCTGGAGGCGGATGTCCGGGCTCACGCGCGTCGCCCCGTGCGAGTGGAGACGTAGCGGTCGAGCCCGTCGAGCCGCCGTTCCCACATGCGAAACGTCTCGATCCATCGCCGAGCTTCGTCGAGGCGCTCTGGGCCGAGCGTGCACTCCCGGACCCTGCCCACCTTCTCCGTCCTCAGCAGTCCCGTCTCCTCGAGGATGCGCACGTGTTCCAGGACCGTGGGAAGGGCGATCCCGAAGGGTCGTGCCAGCTCGCTGATCGACGCCGGGCCCGTGGAGACGAGCTGCAGAATGCCGCGGCGGGTCGGGTCGGCCAGCGCGCCGAACGTCCGGTCGAGCGACACATACTTAGGCATGTGGCTAACCATATGCAACGACATCGAGCCGGTCAACTCGGCGTGTCGGAGGGGCGGGAGCACGGAGCCGACAGCAAGGCGTGGGTGGCCCGCCTCGCGACGCCCGTCGATGGGGTGTCGGCGGTCGCCCCTACCTTCGATCGCGTTTGGATGGTTCCTGCCATGGGCTGCCAGGTGAGCGAACAGACCTGGAGGATCGACCCACCTCCCTGATCCCGGAACGTCCGGATCACCCGAGCCACGATCACGTGATGATGCCCTCAAGGATCAAGTGACGCCGGGTCTGTTCAGCATCACCCGGAACACGACAGCCAGGAGTGCGGCGATAGGAAGTGGGCAAGAAAGAGAGATCGTGGAGTCCGGGACGACTCCCCGTTGACTCCACGATTTCTCCCCAGTGCCCCCCGGGGCGAACCGAACGAAAAGTGCAGACATCTGCTGAGCGCATTTGTGCAGGTCGAGGCCACCTACTCGCTGGCTTGAGTTGTGCCGAGTGCGACCAAATGCCGCGGATCGCTGGGTGGGGCCACCTGCCGCGACTTGACTAGCCGCGGGTTGGATCTTCAGCTCGCGTAGCGAAGGGAACGCAATGAAACCACAGTGCCCCGGGTCACCCATGCGGGTGAGCGCCCCGTGCTTCCTGCGTGATCCCCGCAGGGGAGCGATGAACTTGACGTCGATCTGCACCGGGTGGCCCGGGCAAGGCCGACTCGTCAGGCGACAGTCGCTGCTCGCGCCAGCAGTGAGGGTGGCGCCCTCTACGAGATGCGGCCTTTCATCAATCGCTGCTCGAGCTGGTGGGGCTGGCCGACGTGACCGCCCAGGACGCCATGGGCGCGGTGTCCGTGCCGCAGGATCTGCACCTGATGCTGGAGCAGGCGGGGTTCAGCAGGCTCCCGCTCCTGAGCCTCACTTCTCGGTGCCGAGCCGCTCCACCAGACCACCGACGAAGTCAAGGTCGTCGGATGGCGGGACGCCGGCGAACGCGTCCTGGAAGCTGGCCAGCGCCGCGCCGGCCAGGCCCGCCGCGCACATCAGGGCGTGCCGCCGACTTCCGAATCGCTCCATGAGGCCGATCACCCACTCGATGTCGGCATCGCTCCGGCCGGCGGGGCCGCACCCGAGAACCTGAAGGAACCGATCATGCAGGTGCGGCGGGATGTGGCGCAGAAGGTGGATCGTCAAGAGGGTGGGCTTCCCTTCGGTGATGTCCTCGCCTCGTTCCTTCCCGATGCCGTTCGGACCCGGCCACAGGTTGAGGAGATCGTCGTGGACCTGGAACAGCGCCCCGAGGTAGAAGCCGAAGGTGTCGAGGCTGCCGGGCTCGGGAAGGTGACCGAGGGCGGCGAGGGTGCCGAATCGCAAGGGGAGGATCGTCGTGTAGTGGGCGGTCTTCTTGAGGACCAATTCCATGTAGTCCGACTCGTCGACGTCCTCGAAGCCGCTCCGGCGCCAGCCCAGCTCCATGGCCTGCCCCTCCACCGCGTTCTGCGCCGCATGGTGGAATGCCCGCAGCGCCGGCGCGCCGTCCCGGCCGAAAGTCCGCGCGGCTTCGGCCACCTGTTGGGCGGCGAGGATCGCCAGCGCGTCGCCCGCGTTGAGTGCCAGCGGGACGCCGTACTCCACGTGCAGCGTCGGCCGCCCTCGGCGCATCGTGCTTTCGTCCTCGATGTCGTCGTGCACCAGGAGTGAGGAGTGCAGGAGCTCGATGGACACGGCCAAGGGAAGGGCGGCTTCGACCGGTCCCCCCAGGGCGCGACAGGTCGCGATGCAGAGCGATGGCCGCAGGCCTTTTCCGCCACGGGCGAGGTAGC
>WNFV01001927.1_pt1 | contig 27971 bp, 21 predicted proteins | sample 5400101 | NCBI WGS metagenome assembly WNFV01 (sample SAMN13153361, study PRJNA577476) | soil metagenome | isolation source: 115 cm soil or saprolite under grassland replicate 1 | place: USA:California | collected 2016-06-15
TCTGAACCGGTGAGTCGCGCACGTAGCCCGATGCGCCGAGTGTCTGGGACGCGGCCCACGTCGCGAACCAGGCCGCTTCGGAGGCGGCCAGCTTCGCTTCCGCCGCCTCGGTTCCGAACGGCTCGCCTGCGTCGGCCAGCTCGGCGGCGTGCTGCATCAGCAGGCGCGCCTGATCGAGCTTCAGCTTCGCATCGGCCAGACGGAACGAGACGGCCTGGAACTCGTGGATCGGCTGCCCGAACGCTTCCCGCTCCTTCGCATACGCGACCGCGTGCTCGAGCGCCGCCCGGCCGATTCCGAGCGAGTTCGGTGCGAGCTGGACGCGCGCCCGCTCGAAGACCTGCATCAGGCCGGAGAAGCCCTGCCCCTCTTCTCCCAGCCTTCGGTCGTCCGGCACGTAGCAATCCTCGAAGTGGAGCTCACCAACGGGGAAGCAGCGGCTTCCCATCTTCGGCAGCCGATCGCCGAGGGCGAAGCCGTCGTCCCCGCGCTCGACGACGAACGCCGTGATCCCCTTCGAGCGGCTACCGGGGGCGACCGTCGCGAAGACGACGCAGAGGTCTGCCACCGGGGCGTTCCCGATGAACTTCTTGTGGCCGTTCAAGACGTAGCCGCCGTCGACGCGACGCGCGTGCGTGGTGATGGCCGCCGCGTCGGAACCTGCTCCGGGCTCGGTGATCGCCACCGCGCAGGCCGGAGGCGTCGGGGAGCAGAGCCGCGGGAGCCAGCGCCGCTTCTGCTCCTCGCTGCCGAGTGCGAGCATTGGGCCGGCAAAGAAGCCGCCCTGGCCGATCACGAGCGCGATCGGGCTGTCGCCCCACGTCAGCTCCTCGATCACGCGGCAGCAGTCGACGAGGCTCGAGATCCCGCCGCCGCCGTACTCGGCCGGGAGGTCGTAGCACGTCAGCCCCAGCTCGGCGGCGCGATCGAGCAGCTCGCGGGGGAACTCCTCCGTCTCGTCGTAGGCGAGTGCGACGGGCCGCAGCTCGTCTCGAGCGAACGCGCGCGCGGTAGCGAGAACGGTCGCTACGTCCGCCGCTCGCGAGGCCTCTAGCATATGGGACATATATCAGAGTCGGCGAGGGTTGACGTCGGCGGCGACTGGGAACTAAGATCGCATAGTGGAACGCAAGTTCCACCACATGAGCCTTATGTCGAATCAGAACGGCACCCAGTCCATCGACCGAGCTGCTCGGCTGCTGGTGCAGGTCCTCGAGAGCGACGAACCGGTAAGCGTCGGCGAGCTCGCCCAGGCGGCGTCGCTCCCGAAGAGCACGGCGTCCCGGCTGCTCAGGGCGCTGGAGCTGCAGGGATTAGTCCAGCGCGACGGTGCCCGAGGCAGCCTGCGCCCCGGGCCAGTCCTGTTCCGCTTCGGGCGCCGGGTGAGCACCGGGGCCGATCTCGTGACGCTCGCGGACGACATTCTCGACGGGCTCGCGGAGATCAGCGGCGAGACGATCAACCTCGCGATCCCGGGTCTCACCGGCATCGAGCATCTCGCCCAGCGCGACAGCCGGCACTTTCTCGGTTCCACCAACTGGGTCGGGCGCCGGATCCCCTACCACTGCGCGGCGAACGGCAAGGTCTTCCTCGCGTTCGGCGTCTCCCGCCTGCCACGTGGGGAGCTCGAGCGGTTCACGCGAGAGACGATCACCGATCCAGACCGGCTCGAGGCCGAGCTCGCGCTGGTGCGCGCGCGGGGCTACGCGTCCGCTTTCGAAGAGCTGGAGCCGGGGCTGGTCGCCGTCGCCGCGCCGGTCCATGGGCCGGAAGGGGAGGTGCTCGCGGCCCTCAGCGTCTCCGCGCCGACGATCCGTCTGTCGTCGGCCCGGATCGACGAGTTCGGCACGTTGCTGATGGAGCACGCCGCGGAGCTGTCCGCGCGGCTCGGGTACAACGACACGAAGCGAGGTGCTGCATGACGCACGAGGAGATCCTCCAGGGCCTCTACGACAACACGCTCGTGGGCAACGCTCCCACCGTGCGCGAGCTGACCGAGCAGGGGCTCGCGGAGGACCTCGAGCCCGAGAAGATGCTCTACGACGCGCTCATACCGTCGCTCGAGGAGGTCGGCGCCCGGTTCGAGCGCGGCGACTTCTTCGTCCCGGAGATGCTGATCGCGGCGCGCGCGATGCAGGGCGCGCTCGACCTTCTGCGCCCCCTGCTCGCGGAGACCGGCGCCAAGCCGATCGGGACGTTCGTGATGGGAACCGTCAAGGGCGACGTCCACGACATCGGCAAGAACCTCGTCAACATCATGCTCGAGGGCGCCGGCTTCACCGTCTACGACCTCGGCGTCAACGTCGCGCCCGAGAAGTTCGTCGAGCAGGTGGTCGAGCACGAGCCGGACATCGTCGGCTTCTCGGCCTTCCTAACGACGACGATGCCGATGTTCAAGGCGAACATCAACGCCCTCGAGAAGGCCGGGCTGCGCGACAAGGTGATCGTCATGGTCGGCGGCGCGCCCGTCACCCAGGAATATGCGAACGCGGTGGGCGCGGACGGCTATGCGTCGGACGCCTCGACGGCCGTGCGGCTGGCGAAGGACCTGATCGAGCGAGCTCGCAGCGCCGCGGTGGCGTGATGGGCGTTCTCGCCGCGGTCGAGAAGGCGGTCAAGGGCCCGACCTTCGGCTGTCAGATGTGCGGGCAGTGCGTGCTCCATTCGACGGGGCTGACGTGCCCGATGAACTGCCCGAAGACGCTCCGGAACGGGCCTTGCGGCGGCGTCCGGCCGGACGGCGGCTGCGAGGTCAAGCCCGAGATGCGCTGCGTCTGGCTGAAGGCCGTCGAGCGCTCGCAGAAGCTGCCCTGGTCGGAGGAGATCCACGATCTGCGACCGCCCGTCGACAACCGGCTCTGGGGCACCTCCTCGTGGCGGAACTACCTGACGAAGCGCGACAAGCAGACGCCGGAGGGGTGGGATGTCGAGGCTTGAGAACGCGATCGCCGCGGGCCGCTTCGTCGTTACCGGGGAGCTGCTGACGATCGACACGGGAGGGCTCGATGCGGTTCACGAGCGGTTCGAGCCGTTCGAGGACTGGGTCGACGCCGTCAACGCGACCGACAACACCGCCGCGCACGCGCACGCCTCGTCGGTGGCGGTCGCGATCGCGCTCAAGCAGCTCGGGATGGAGCCGGTGCTGCAGCTCGCCTGCCGCGACCGCAACCGGATCGGGCTCCAAGCCGACATCGCGGGCGCGGTGCTGCACGGGATCGAGAACGTCTGCTGCATGACCGGCGACGACGTGACTGCGGGCGACGAGCCGGAGGCGCGGCGCGTCTTCGACCTCGACTCGACCCAGCTGATCGCGACCGCCGCGGCGATGGCGCGGGGCCACTACCTCTCCGGGCGCGCGATCGAGCCGCCGCCACACCTCTTAATCGGCGCCGTCGAGAATCCGGGCGCGCCGCCGTTCGACTATCGCGTCGATCGCGCGCTCAAGAAGGTTCGCGCGGGCGCACGCTTTCTCCAGCTGCAGGTGTGCTTCCAGCTCGACCTGCTCGAGCGCTTCCTGGCCGAGGCCGTCGCCAAGGAGCTCGCTGACAAGGTCGCGCTGATCCCGTCGATCTGCCTTGTCCGCTCGCCGAAATCGCTGCGCTACATCGACGAGCACGTCGCGGGGATCTCCGTTCCGGCCGAGATGATCGAGCGCTGCGAGCGGGCGGCCGACCCGGAGGCGGAATGCTTCGAGCTCGCCTGCGAGATCGCCGATCGCGTACGCGCGATGCCGGGGGTCGCGGGCCTGCACCTGATCAGCTTCCGTCGCGAGGCCGGGATCGCCCGGCTCTGCGCGCGGCTGGGCATACCAAAGCGCGTCGAAAGGGAGGCGAGTGGATACCGTTCTGCAGTCGCGGTCTAAGACGGTCGTCATCGGCTCGGGTCAGCCGTTCTGCGTCATCGGCGAGCGGATCAACCCGACCGGGCGCAAGGCGTTCCAGGCTCAGCTCCAGGCCGGCGATCTGTCGCAGCTGGAGACCGACGTCGCCGAGCAGGTGGCCGGCGGCGCCGACATGCTCGACGTCAACGTCGGCGACCCCCTGGCCGACGAGGTCGAGCTGATGCGGCAGGCGGTTCCCCTGGTGCAGGAGCTCACCGACCTGCCGCTGTGCATCGACTCCTCGATCATCGAGGCTCTCGAGGCGGGGTTGGGAGCCTACGACGGCAAGGCGCTCGTCAACTCCGTGACCGGCGAGGACGAGCGGCTCGAGCAGATCCTGCCGATCGTCGCTCGCCACGGCGCTGCGGTGATCGGGCTTGCGAACGACGACGAGATCCCGATGGAGCCTCAGCGCCGGCTCGAGGTGGCGCGGAAGATCGTCTCCGCCGCCGGCGACCACGGCATCCCGCCGGAGGACATCGTCATCGACCCGCTCGCGATGCCGGTCGGCGCTGAGCCGCGCGCCGTGACCCTGTTCCTCGAGACGGTACGACTGATCAGGGACGAGCTCGGCGTCAACATGACCTGCGGCGCCTCGAACACCTCGTTCGGGCTGCCGGGGCGCCACACGCTCGGCGCCGCGTTCCTGGCCGTCGCGCAGAGCCATGGGCTGACGAGCGCGATCATGGACGCGCGCAATCCGCAGTGCGTCGAGGCGGTGCGTGCGACCGACTTCCTGCTCGGCCGCGACGAGTGGGGGGCGCGCTGGATCGCGAATCACAGGCAGAAGCAGGCGGCAGCGGCCGCGACGTGATCACGATGGAGGAGCCTCACGTGAACGGTCGGCCGCGCGACGAGGCTCCGGGCACCGCCCGCGTTCTGCTCCGCTTCCAGGACATCGGTTCGGAGACGCGCTTCATGGGCGAGCAGCGCGTGCCGAGCGGGACGACCATCTTCGACGCCGCGAGCTGGAACGGGATCGCGATCGACTCGACCTGCGGCGGGCACGGCACCTGCAAGAAGTGCCGCGTGCGCGTGACCCAAGGGGAGGCGGCGATCTCGACGCTCGACCCGCGCGCGTTCTCGCCCGACGAGCTGCGCGGCGGCTGGCGACTCGCGTGCCGGTGCCTGGCGACCGAAGACCTCGTCGTCGACGTGCCGCCGCTCCAGACGCGCCCGAAGGCGGCGCTGGCCGGCGTCGGCCGCCATGTGATCCTGCGGCCGGGCGTCCAGAAGCGCCATCTCATGCTTGCGGAGCCGTCGCTCGAGGATCAGGCGTCCGACCTCGAACGCGTGCTCGCGGCGATGGACGACCTCGAGCTGCGCGTGTCTCTGGACGTCGTGCGCGTGCTCGGCGGCGTCCTGCGGAAGGCCAACTACGACGTGACGGCGGTGATCGTCGACGACGAGCTGATCGACGTCGAGCTGGGCGACACGACCGCGCGGCGCTTCGCGATCGCTTACGACCTCGGCACGACCACGGTCGTCGCGACCCTGCTGGATGTGGCCACCGGACAGCCGCTGGCAGTCCGCTCGAGGCTGAACCGGCAGCAACCTTTCGGCGCCGACGTGATCGCGCGGATCTCCGCGACGATGATCGACGCCGGCGCGCTCGGCGAGCTCCGCCGGCTCGCCCAGGAGACCCTCGACGAGCTCACGCGCGAGGTTTGCGAGGAGGGAGAGGTGGAGCTCGGGGAGGTCTACGAGATCGTCGTCGCGGGCAACGCGACGATGATCCAGCTCGTGCTCGGGATCGACCCGGAGCCGCTCGGGATGTCGCCCTTCATCGTCGCGTCGCGCACGCTGCCGCCGGCGCGCGCGACCGACTTCGGAATCACGGTGCACAAGCGCGCACCTGCCGTGACGTTCCCGGCGCTGGGCGCGTACGTCGGTCCGGACATCGTCGCCGGGCTGCTCGCAACCGGGCTCACGCGCGATCGGCGGCTCAGACTGTTCATCGACGTCGGCACCAACTGCGAGATAGTCCTCGGCTCGTCCAGCCGTGTTGTCGCTACGGCGGCTCCGGCAGGTCCCGCCTTCGAGGGCGCGTCGATCCGGTGCGGCATGCGCGCGGCTCCGGGCGCCATCGAGGGCGTCAAGATCGTCGACGGCGAGCTCGAGATCCAGGTCATCGGCGACGAGGAGCCGACCGGAATCTGCGGCTCCGGCCTCGTCGACGTGGCAGCCGAGCTGCTGCGCGAAGGGCTGCTCGACCCGTCGGGGCGGCTCGCGGGGGCGGAGGAGACGGCCGAGCGGTTCCCTGGGCTCGCGCCCCGGTTCGTCACCGTCGAAAGCGCCAAGGGGCACGCGGAGCGCGTCTTCGTCCTCGCATGGCGCGGTGACGACCCGGCGAACGCGATCTACTTCTCGCAGGTCGACGTACGACGGCTCCAGGAAGGCAAGGCTGCGATCGCAACCGGGTGGCAAATGCTCTTGCGCGAGCTCGGGATCGACGGGTCGGAGATAACGCAGGTGCTGCTCGGCGGCTCCTTCGGCGCCTACCTCACGCCCGCAAGCGCCGTGCAGATCGGGCTCGTCCCGAAGCTGCCGCTGACGCGGATCGTCTCCGCCGGCAACGTCGCGGGCGAAGGCGCCAAGATCGCCGCGCTCTCGGTGCAGGAGCGCGCCGCCGCGCTGGCGATCCTGGACGAGGTGGCGTACGTCGAGGCGTCCGGCAACGCCGACTACAACGACCTGTTCATCGAGGAGCTGACCTTTCCGAGATGAGCCGGGTCGGTGTCGTGGCGTGCGGGGCGTTGGCCCTGCACATCCGAGAGATCGCGGGGCGCCGCGGGTGGTCGATCGACATCCATCCGCTGCCGCCGGCGCTGCACAACCGGCCGGAGCGGATCGCGCCCGCCGTTCGGCAGGAGCTTCGCGCGTTGCAGGATCGCTACGACCTCCTCGCCGTGGGATACGCGGAATGCGGCACGCGCGGTGCACTCGACGACGTGCTACGAGAGCTCGGCGTCCGGCGCCTTCGTGGCGCGACCTGCTACGACGTGCTCGCGCGGGACGAGGTCGCGGACGCCCTCGAGGCCGAGCCGGGCACGTACTTCCTCACCGACTTCCTCGTGCGCACGTTCGACGCGAGCGTCGTGCGGCCGCTCGGCCTCGACCGCTTCCCCGAGCTCCGCGACGACTACTTCCGGGCCTATACGCGCGTGCTCTGGCTCGCGCAGAAGCCGACCGTCGAGTTGCACGCCGAGGCCGAGCGGGCCGCGCGTGTGCTCGGACTCCGGCTCGAAGTGCAGGAGGTCGGAGATCGCGGCCTCGAGGCACAGCTCGAAGATCTCGTCTCCACGACCATCGCCGCCTGAAAGGAGCCCGATGCTCGTCAACAAGATGCCGCGCTACGAGATCCTCTCCGAGGAATCGATGGAGGCCCTCGACCGCGGCTGGCGGCGGATCGTCTCCGAGCTCGGCGTCGAGTTCCTGCTGCCCGAGGCGGTCGAGGAGTTCCGCAAGGCGGGCCAGACGGTCGAGGACTCGGTCGTGAAGCTCGATCCGGAGTTCGTGCTCGAGCAGGTCGCGAAGGCGCCCCGTGAGTTCGACCTCCAGGCGCGGAACCCGGAGCGGACGGTGCGGATCGGCGGCGACGGGATGGTCTTCTCGGCCGTCTACGGCTGCCCGTTCGTGCGCGACGGCTTCGAGCGACGGGACGCGGCAATGTCCGACTTCGAGAACCTCGTGAAGCTCGCGCAGTCGTTCGACCAGCTCGACTCGCCCGGCGGCACGATCTGTGAGCCGAACGACCGGCCGCTCGACTCGCGCCACCTCGACATGGTCTTCGCGCTCCAGACCTGGTCGGACAAGCCGTACATGGGGTCGGTCACCTCCGGCCCGAACGCGGCGGACACGATCCGGATGACGGAGATCCTCTTCGGCGGCCGCGAGACGATCGAGGAGAGGCCCGCGACGATCTCGCTGATCAACGCCAACTCGCCGCTCCGGTTCGACGACCGGATGCTGAGCGCGATGCTCGAGTACAACAAGGCGAACCAGGCGGTCGTGATCACGCCGTTCCTGCTGATGGGGGCGATGTCGCCCGTGTCCGTGCCGGCGACGCTCGCGCAGCAGATGGCGGAGGCGCTGGCCGGGATCGCTCTGGCGCAGCTCGTCCGGCCCGGATGCCCCGTCGTCTTCGGCTCGTTCCTCTCGAACACCGACATGCAGTCCGGCTCGCCGAGCTTCGGCACGCCGGAGTCGGCGATCGGACTCCTCTGCACGGGGCAGATCGCGCGCAGCTTCGGCTTGCCGTGGCGGACCGGGGGCGGCTTGACTGCGAGCCAGACGGTCGACGCGCAGGCCGCCTACGAGGCGCTGATGACGATGCTGCCGACGTTCCTCGCGGGCGCGAACTTCGTCATGCACTCGGCCGGCTGGCTCGAGTCGGGGCTCGTCTCCTGTTACGAGAAGTTCATCGTCGACGTCGAGATCCTCCGGATGCTGCAGAGCGAGTTCCAACCGCTCGAGGTGAACGACGAGACACTCGCGTTCTCGGCGCACGAGGAGGTCGGCCACGGGGGGCACTTCCTCGGCGCGGTGCACACCCTCGAGCGTTTTCGGGAGTGCTTCTACCGGCCGCTGCTGTCGTCGACCGAGAACTACGAGCGCTGGTCGCGGAACGGCGGCAAGGACGCGGCCGCGCGGGCGGGTGAGATCTGGCGGCGGACGCTCGACGAGTACGAGGCGCCGCCTCTGGACGACGCGATTCGCGAGGAGCTGTCCGAGTACGTGACCCGTCGCCGAGCCGAGCTCGGCGACTGAGAGAGGAGGGGCTGATCGTGACCAACGCAGTCGATATTCCGGTGAGCGAGACGATGACGCGCACCCTGGTGACGGTCGACTCGAGCGCAACGCTTGGCGACGCGGCGAAGCTGATGCACGAGCACAAGATCGGCGCGGCACTCATCCTCGAAGGCGGACGCCTGCGCGGGATCCTCACGGAGCGCGACGTGCTGGCGGCGGTGGCGGCGGGCGGCGTCGAGGCCTCCTCGGTCGCCGACTGCATGACGCCCCATCCGGAGACGATCGAGCCGTCGGACTCGACCGCTCACGCCGCAGTGCTGATGATCCACGGCGGCTTCCGCCATCTGCCGGTCACGGAGGACGAGCGAGTCGTAGGAATGCTCTCTATGCGCGACCTCGTGCGAGTCGCGATCGTCGACGAAGCGCCGCGCGGCGTCTAGCACCCTGGACATGGCCCTTCGGGCCATGTCCAGGTACCAGGTACCCGGCCATGGCCGGAACGGCCATGGCCGCCCAGTGAGTGCAGAATGTGGCCGAAAGAGCCACTAGTCCTCGTGCCCGTGGTTGCCTAGCGTAGGCCCGTGCCGCGGCTACCTCGTCCCCAGGTGCCCGGCGGGACGTATCACGTCATCTCGCGAGGAAACCGACAAGGGGTCATCGTCACGGATGACCTCGATCGAGCGCGGTTCATGCTGCTCCTCGACCGGGCCGTCGTTGGTCGAGGCTGGCTCTGTCATGCCTACTGTCTGATGGACAACCATTACCACCTCGTCGTCGAGACCCCGCAGCCGAACATCTCGGAGGGGATGCACGAGCTCAACCTCGGCTATGCGAAGTGGTTCAACCGCCGCCACAACTTCAACGGACACGTCTTCGAGAACCGCTTCTACGGCCGATTGGCGGAGTCGGACAGCCACTTCCTCGAGCTCGCTCGCTACGTGGTCTTGAACCCCGCACGCGCCGGACTCTGCGAGACCGCTGCGGACTGGCCATGGAGCAGCTATCGCGCCACGGCAGGACTCGAACCAGCGCCACGGTTTCTGACCACTAGACGAATCCTCTCGCACTTCGGAAACGGCATGCGAGCCGCTCAGCTCGCATATGCGGAATTCGTGCGCGAGGGCCTGAGAGTGCGCCGCCACTGACTTCGGCCGCATCCGCCGCGTTCTTCAACGCTGGGGCACGGCCGTTTCGGCCGTGTCCCAGTACCTGGTACCTGGCCATGGCCGGAACGGCCATGGCCGCACGGCCGCGCTCGGATTTAGGTGCGGAGGCTGAGGACGACCGTCTTCAGCTCGGTGAAGGCTTCCATCGCGTGGCGGCCTCCGACTCGGCCGATGCCGGAGGCTGAGCCTGCTCGGCCTCCGAACGGGAGATGGCTCTCCCAGTAGTTCGTCGACTCGTTGACGTTCACCCAGCCGGCGCGCGCGGCTTCGGCGAAGCGCAGGCCGCGGGCGAGGTCGCGTGTCCACACCGCCGTCAGCAGGCCGTACGGGGACGAGTTCACGGTCTGTAGCGCTTCGTCGTCGCTTGCGATCGTCGAGATCGGGATGACCGGGCCGAACGTCTCCTCGCGGGCGACGTCCATCTCGTCCGTCACGCGATCGAGGACGGTCGCCTGCCAGTAGAGATCCGTCGGGAAGCCGCTCGCCCGCGATCCGCCCGCGACGAGCTCCGCCCCGCGCTCGAGCGCGCCGCCGACGTGGCTGTCCATCTTCTGCGCGGTCGCCTCGTTGTTGAGCGGCCCCATCGTCGTCTCGGCCGCCAGCGGGTCGCCGAGCCTCACCTCCCGCGCGACCGCCGTCGCCAGCGCCTCGACGAAGGCGTCGTGAACCGTCTCGTGCACGAGGTAGCGCTCGCCCGCCGTGCACGACTGGCCGGCGCAGAGAAACGACGCCGAGATGCTCGCCGCCGCCGCGGCCTCGACGTCGGCGTCGTCGAGGACGATCAGCGGCCCGTTGCCGCCGAGCTCCAGCAGCTGCGGCTTGCCTGCGGCACGGGTAGCGACCTTGAGCCCGGTCGCCGTCGAGCCGATGAAGGCGATCGCGCGCGTCCCCGGGTTGGCCGCGATCTCGTCGCCGACGACGGAGCCGGGACCGGTGATCATCGAGAAGACGCCGGTCGGAAGCTCGGCCTCGACGATGCACTCCGCGAGCTTGACCGCGCACACCGAGGTCGACGTGGCGGGTGTCCAGACGACGGCGTTCCCCGACGCGAGCGCCGGCGCGATCAGCTCGGCCGGCATCGTGTACGGCCAGTTCCAGGGCGTGATCACGCCGACGACGCCGCGCGGCACGCGGTAGACGAGCACCCGTTTCGACGCGTCGTGCGAGGGCGGCATCGAGCCGTCGAGGCGAGTCGCGTCGGCAGCGGCGCCCCGCCAGTACTCGATCAGCTCGTCGACCTCGCCGTATGCCTCCGCGTGCAGCGGCTTGCCCTGGTCGAGCGTCAGCGTCAGCGCCAGCTCGTCGCGGCGCTCGGCGATCAGGTCCGCGACGCGCTCCAGTGCTGCGGCGCGCTCGAACGCAGACCGGGCTCCCCAGTCACGTGAGGCGGCGCTCGCTGCTGTGACCGCGCGCTGAACGTCGGCGCGCGTCCCCTCTGGAACGGTGCCGAGGGATTCGCCGGTCGCCGGACTCGTCGCCTCCATGCGAGCTCCGGACTCGGACTCCACCCAGGAGCCGCCGACGACGAAGGAGTAGTCGCGAGTGCTGATCGCCACTACAAGACGCTGCGCATCTCGCGCTCGAACGTCGCCACGTGGTCGACGGCGAGCTCGCGTGCACGCTCTGCGTTGCCGGCGATCAGCGCCTGGAGAAGCTCGCGATTGGAGAGCACGCTGTCGTCGAGATTCTCGAGGCGGTCGAGCACCAGGTGCCAGATCCGAAGCGAGAGGTTGAGGTACCGCTCGGCCGCGCCGGCCAGGTACACGTTCCGGCTGCACCGGTAGAGGAACCGGTGCACGGCCGCGTCGGCCTGCATCAGCTGCTCCTGGTCGTTGGAGCTCGCCGCCTCCTCGAGCTCGCCGATCAGCGCCTCCGCCTCCGCCCGATCGGCCGCGGTCGCGCGCTCGGCCGCACGAAAGGCCGCGTGCCCTTCGAGCTGGATGCGGAGATCGGAGATCTGCGCGAGGTCGGTGATGTTGATGTCCGAGACGAAGGTGCCGCGGCGCGGATACACCGTGACGAGGTCCTCGAGGGCGAGTCGCTTGATCGCCTCCCGGATCGGGGTCCGTCCGATCCCGAGCTCACGGATCAGCTCGTCCTCGTCGATCGGCGAGCCGGGCGGAAGCTGGAGGGTCAGGACGCGGTCGCGAATCGCGACGTAGGCTCGGTCGGCGAGCAATGTTCCGGGGCGGGTGCCGTCCGTTCCGCTAACAGCTTGGGCCATCCCGCCAGCTCCCTTCTCCTGCGCGTTGACGCGCAACATGATACTGATATATTAGAAACAGTGTTAGTCGTATTCTAACTGCGGTGCCCTGTTGATTACCACTCGCACCTTGACCTTGCCGTCGGACTGACATGCTTGCCGCGAGCCTCGACAGGCTGGGCACGGAGACCGCGTTCGAGGTTCTCGCGCGCGCCAAGGCACTCGAGGCGCTCGGCCGGCGCGTCATTCACCTCGAGATCGGCGAGCCGGACTTCCCGACGCCTGCCCACGTCGTCGAAGCGGGCGCGCAGGCGCTGCGGGACGGACATACCCACTACTGTCCCGCGCCCGGGCTGCCGGTGCTGCGCGAGGCGTGCGCGGCGCACCTCTCACGGCATCGAGGTCTCGAGATCGACCCCGCGCGCGTGCTCGTCGCTCCGGGCGCGAAGCCCTTCCTCTTCTTCGGGGTCCTCGCCACGTGCGACCCCGGCGACGAGGTGATCTATCCGAATCCCGGCTTTCCGATCTACGAGTCGGTGATCCGCTGGGCGGGAGCGACGCCGGTGCCGCTGCCGCTCACCGAGGACCGCGGGTTCGCCTTCTCGGCCGACGACCTTGCCGAGCGACTGTCGGAGCGCACGAAGCTCGTGATCCTCAACTCGCCCGCGAACCCGACCGGCGGCATCGTCGACCGCGCGCTCAACGTCGAGATCGCGCGGCTGCTCGCCGAGCACGACTGCTGGATCCTCTCCGACGAGGTGTACTCGGAGCTGCTCTACGACGCTCAGCACGACACGATCGCCTCGCACCCCACTGGCTCGGATGGGGGCCTGCTGGACAGGACGATCCTGCTCGACGGCTTCTCGAAGACGTTCGCGATGACAGGGTGGCGGCTCGGCTACGCGGCCCTGCCCGAGGCGCTCGTCGAGCCGATCACCCGCCTCCTTATCAACTCGGTGTCGTGCACCGCGCCGGCCGTGCAGCTGGCGGGCGTGGCCGCGCTGACGGGCCCGCGGGACGAGGTCGAGCTCATGCGCGCCGAGTTTCGCCGGCGTCGCGACGCGATCGTCGAAGGGCTGAACGCGCTGCCTGGCGTCTCGTGCGTGACTCCGCAAGGCGCCTTCTACGTGTTCCCGAACGTGTCCGCCACGGGCCTGCCGGCGCGCGAGCTCGCGGGGCGGCTGCTCGACGAGGCGGGCGTGGCCGTGCTCGCTGGCACGGCGTTCGGCGAGTACGGGGAGGGCTATCTGCGCCTCTCGTACGCGAACTCGCTCGCGAACATCGAGGAGGCGCTCGCGTCGATGCGATTCTTGCTCGAGGAGCGCGTGCCGGTTTGAGAATCGTCGTCACGCGACGGATCCCGGAGCCTGCGCTCGACCTCCTCCGCGAGGCCGGCGACACGTGGGTCTCGCCGCACGACCGCCCGCTGACGATCGAGGAGCTGCACGAAGCCGTCGCCGGAGCCGATGCGGTCGTCTCGCTCCTGCACGACCGGATCGACGACGCGTTCCTCGACGCCGCCGGGCCGCAGCTCCGCCTGGTCGCGAACGTCGCCGTCGGCTACGACAACGTCGACGTCGATGCCTGCGCCCGGCGAGGCGTGATCTTCACGAACACGCCGGGTGTCCTGACCGACGCCACCGCCGATCTCGCGTTCGCGCTCATCCTGATGACGACCCGCAGGCTCGGCGAGGGCGAGCGGCTCGTCCGCGCCGGCGGCACGTGGACGTGGAGCATGTTCTTCCACCTCGGGACGGGCATCCAGGGCAAGCGGCTCGGGATCGTCGGGCTCGGACAGATCGGGCAGGCGACCGCACGCCGCGCGCGGGTGTTCGGCATGGAGGTGGTCTATTCCGGGCGCCGCCGCGCCGACGAGGCGGTCGAGGCGGAGACGGGCGCGCGGTACGTTCCGCTCGACGAGCTGCTCACCACATCGGACGTCGTCTCGCTCCACGTCCCCCTGAACGAGGAGACGCGGCACCTGATCGATGCCCACGCGCTCGGCCGGATGAGGCCGACGTCCTTCCTCGTCAACACGACGCGCGGCCCCGTCGTCGACGAGAACGCGCTCGTCCACGCCCTCCGGGACGGCGTCATCGCGGGCGCCGGCCTCGACGTCTACGAGCACGAGCCGTCCGTCCATCCAGGGCTGCTCGGGCTCGAGAACGTCGTGCTCCTCCCGCACCTCGGCTCGGCGACGCTCGAGACGCGCACGGCCATGGCCGTCCTCGCGGCGCGGAACGCCATCGCCGTCCTGCGCGGCAAGAACCCTCTGACCCCCGTCACGTCCCGCCCCGTGGCGGCTGCCCGGTCGATCTAACGGAAGGAGTCGCGTTGGCCACGCATACGCTGTCGTCGCTCGAGATCGCCCAGGAGGCTCAGCTCCGTCCGATCGGCGAGATCGCCGAAGAGGCCGGTCTGCTGCCGGAGGAGTACGAGCTCTACGGCCGCCACAAGGCCAAGGTCGACCTGAGCGTGCTCGACCGCCTCGCCGGCACGCCCGACGCGAAGCTGATCTGCGTGACCGCGATCACGCCGACGAAGGCGGGCGAGGGCAAGACGACGACGTCGGTCTCGCTGACGCAGGGCCTCGGACACGTCGGCGCCCACCCGGTGCTCTGCCTGCGCGAGGCATCGGTCGGGCCGGTCTTCGGGATCAAGGGCGGCGCCGCCGGCGGCGGGTATGCGCAGGTCGTGCCGATGGAGGACCTCAACCTCCACCTCACCGGCGACATCCACGCGATCGGCTCGGCGAACAACCTGCTGTCGGCGATGATCGACAGCCACATCCTCCACGGCAACAAGCTCGGGATCGACCCGCTCTCGATCAGCTGGCGCCGCTGCGTCGACATGAACGACCGTGCGCTCCGGCAGATCGTGATCGGGCTCGGCGGCCGCACGAACGGCTACACGCGTGAGACGGGCTTCGACATCACCGCGGCGTCGGAGGCGATGGCGATCGTCGCCGTCGCACGCGACATCTTCGACCTGCGCGAGCGGCTCGGCGCGATCACCGTCGGGCACACCTTCGACGGCGAGCCTGTGACCGCCGAGCAGCTGCGCGCCGCCGGCGGAATGACAGTCCTGCTCAAGGACGCTCTCAAGCCGAACCTCGTGCAGACGCTCGCGGGCCAGCCGGCGTTCGTCCACACCGGGCCGTTCGCCAACATCGCCCACGGCAACAACTCCGTCGTCGCCGACCGCGTCGCGCTCAAGCTCGGCGACTACGTCGTCACGGAGAGCGGCTTCGGCTCCGACATGGGCATGGAGAAGTTCCTCAACATCGTCTGTCGCGTCGGCAACCTCAAGCCGAGCGGGATCGTGCTCGTGGCGACCGTCAAGGCGCTCAAGCACCACGGCGGCGACCCTGACGGCGGGCTGGCCGCGATCGAGCAGGGCGCCGCGAACCTCGCTCGCCACCTCGGCATCGTCGCGGCGTTCGGGCTGCGCGCAGTCGTCGCCGTCAACCGGTTCCCGGGGGACTCGGAGGCCGAGGTAGAGGCGGTGCAGAAGCTCGCGCTCGAGCACGGCGCCTACGCGGCGGAGGTGAACGAAGGGTTCGAGCGCGGCGGCGCCGGGGCGGCGGCCCTCGCCGAGGCGGTGGTCGAGGCCACCCGCGAGCCCGCGGACTTCGCATACACCTACGCGGACGACGCTCCGATCGACGCGAAGATCGACGCGATCGCGAAGACGGTGTACGGCGCGGACGGCGTCTTCTTCCTGAAGACGGCGCGCGACAAGATCGACCGATTCACCGCACAGGGATTGGGCCGCCTGCCGATCTGCATGGCGAAGACGCACCTCTCGATCTCCCACGACGCCAGCCTCCTCAACGCGCCGCGGGACTTCACCGTCACGGTGCGCGACATCCGGGCCTACACGGGCGCCGGCTGGCTCGTGGCCCTCTGCGGCGACATGCAGACGATGCCCGGCCTGGCCGAGCGGCCGGCTGCCCTGACCGTCGACATCGACGAGAACGGACGGACGGTTGGCCTCTTCTGATCTCGACCTGCCGCTGACCGAGTTCCTCGACGCGGTCGCGCGCGAGGAGCCGGCTCCGGGCGGCGGCTCAGCGGCAGCGGTGACAGCCGCGCTCGGCGCCGCACTCGTGGAGATGTCTGCCCGATTCTCGCACGACTGGGCCGACGGGCCGGCGAGCGCCGCGCGGGCGAAGGAGCTGCGGGAGCGGCTGGCTGCGCTCGCGCCGCGGGACGCGGAGGCCTACGAGGCGCTGCTCGCCGCCCGCCGGAAGGGCGCCGGCGAACGAGACGCGCTCTCGGAGGCGACGGAGGTCCCGCTCCAGATCGCCGAGGCGGCCGTCGAGGTGGCCGAGCTCGCCCTGCGCGTCGCGGCCGACGGCAATCCCAACTTGCGGAGCGATGCGACCACGGGCGCGCTGATCGCCGAGGCGGCGGCACGAGCGGCGGCGAGCCTGGTCGAGGTGAACCTCGAAGGGTCGCCGGACGACCCGCGAGCACGGCGCGCCCGCGAACTGACCGAGGCGGCCGCACGTCTTAGTTCTCGGAGCTCGGTCGCCGGCGTGCATTAAGCGAGCGAAGGGTGGAGGATATGAGTGTTGAGACCGTGAGCACAGCGTCCGTTCCAGCCCCACCGCCTGCGCATCACGTCGACCGGACCGGCAAGCCGCTGATCCGGGCGGAAGGCGTGTGGAAGGTGTTCGGCCCGCATGCCGATCGGATCGTCGGCTCGCCGGACGCCGAGTTGCCGCGCCGCGAGCTGCGTGCGAAGACAGGCTGCGTCGTGGCGGTGAAGGACGTCTCGTTCGAGGTCTGGCCGCGCGAGGTGTTCGTCGTCATGGGCCTGTCGGGATCCGGCAAGTCGACCCTCGTGCGCACGCTGATCCGCCTGATCGAGCCGAGCGCCGGCAAGATCGAGATCGCGGGCCGCGACGTGATGGCGGCGGGCACGGGCGAGCTGCGCGAGCTGCGGCGCCACTCCGTCTCGATGGTCTTCCAGCATTTCGGCCTGCTCGCGCACCGCCGCGTGGTCGACAACGTCGCGTTCGGGCTCGAGATCCAGGGGGTGCCCAAATCCGAGCGCCTCGCGAAGGCGCACCAAATCCTCCGGCTCGTCGGACTCGAGGACAGCGCCAATCAGTTCCCCGACCAGCTCTCCGGCGGCATGCAACAGCGGGTCGGCGTCGCGCGGGCGTTCGCGGTCGACCCGGCAGTCATGCTCTACGACGAGCCCTTCAGCGCGCTCGATCCGCTGATCCGCCGAGACATGCAGGACGAGGTTTGCCGCCTCCAGTACGAGACCGGCAAGACGATGGTCTTCATCACCCACGACCTGCCGGAGGCGCTGCGGCTGGGCGACCGAATCGCGATCATGCGCGACGGCGAGATCGTGCAGCTCGGGACGCCGGAGGAGCTGGTTGCAGAGCCCGCGGACGAGTACGTCGAGAACTTCGTCCGCGACGTGCCGCGCAGCAGCGTCCTCACCCTTCGCTGGATCATGCGCGATCCCGAGGAGGGCGAGGCTCTAGACGGGCCGAAGCTGGACGTGCGGACGACGGTCAAGAACGCCGTGCCGGTGATCGTCCGGAGCGAGAAGCCCATCTGCGCCGTCGAGAACGGCCGCGTGGTCGGCCTCGTCGACCGCGTCACCATGTTGGAGGCGATCGCGGGGGAGGGCGGCTGATGTCCGTCGCAATCGAGCAACCGACTGCCGTCGTCGTCATCTCCCACAAGCCATGGTGGCGCGGCCGCCCGGGCCAAACGATGGCGATCGTCGCGGCGATGCTCGTCGGCTACCTGGCTCTGGACGGCGACTTCCCATGGCCGAAGGCGCTCGCGTGGAACACGCTCAACGGGCACCTGGACCGCTTCCAGACTTGGCTGCTCGACCAGCGAGGCGCCGAGAACCCGAACCTGGTCTTCTCTATCTTCGACGGCTTCCGAGTCTTCGTCGACAACCTCGTCGGCTGGCTTACCGACCTGCTCCTCGGCATGACCTGGATCGGCGCGACGGCTTTCGGCGTGCTGATCGTGCTGCGGTTCGGCGGCGTCCGTGCGGCTCTGATCCTGCTGAGCGCGTTCGTCTCGTTCGCGGCGATGGGGCTGTGGGAGGAGAGCATCCAGACCCTCGCGCTGATGCTCGCAGCGGTCTCCCTGTCACTCGCCGTCGGGATCCCGCTCGGAGTCGTCGCCGGCCGCTCGGACCGCTTCCAGCGCCTGATCACGCCGGTGCTCGACGCGATGCAGATCGTGCCGGCGTTCGCCTACCTGATGCCTGTCGTGATCCTGTTCTCGGTCGGCCCGGGCGCTGCGGTCGTGTCGACGATGATCTACGCCGTTCCGCCCGCCGTGCGAATCACGGCTCTCGGCATCCGCGGTGTGCCGGCGAACACCGTCGAGGCAGGGCAGGCGCTCGGCGCGACGCGTTGGCAGCTGCTCGCGAAGGTGCAGCTGCCGCTCGCGCGGCGGATGCTGCTTCTGTCCGTGAACCAGACGATCCTGTTCGCGCTCTCGATGGTCGTCATCGCCGGCCTGATCGGCGGCAAGGGCCTCGGTGACGTCGTCACGAGCGGTCTCTACTCGAACCCGGCGCTCGCCATTGTGGGCGGGATTGCGATCGTGATCATGGCGATGGCGCTCGACCGCGCGACCGAGGCGATCGCCGACCGCACCGATCCCGTCCGCCGCCATCTCACCGAACGGCGCCGGCGGCGGGGCAGGATCGCCACCGCGGCGACTGCCGCCGCGATCGGGCTCACGATCCTCCTGACCCGAGTCTTCGGCGTGGGCGGCGTCTACCCGGACACGTTCAGCGGGAGCGAGCACAGCGCCACGATCCAGGAATGGCTGCTCGCGCGGATCCAGTCGGTGCTCGACTACGTCCAGGATCCGAGCTCGTTCGTGTTCGGGATCACCTCGCCGATCGGCAACAACTTGCTCGAGCACGGCCTCCAGCCGCTGCAGCAGTTTCTGATCGGCACACCATGGTTCATCACGGTTGCGGGAGCGACCGCAATCGCGTTCGTGCTGAGCGGGCTGCGCGCAGCCGTGACCGCGCTGCTGATGCTCGCCACGATCGGCTTCATCGGCGAGTGGGAGCCCGCGATGGACACCGCGTCCCAGGTGCTGGTGGCGACGGTGCTCGCGGTGGCCCTCGGCTTCGCGCTCGGCGTCTGGGCGGCCGAGAGCCCGACGGTAGCGAAGATCCTGCGGCCGATTCTCGACGTATTTCAGACGCTGCCGCAGCTCGTCTACATCATCCCGTTCATCTATCTGATGCCGGTCTCGATCATCCCCGGCATCATCGCGTCGGTCCTGTACGCGGTGCCGGTCATCATCCGGCTCGTCGCGACGGGGATCCGCGACGTGGCGCCGCACGCGGTCGAGGCGGCGGGCGCCTTCGGAGCGACCCGCGGGCAGATCCTCACCAAGGTCAAGATCCCGCTCGCGCGCGAGGCGATCATGCTCGGCGTCAACCAGGGGATCATCATGGTGCTCGCGGTGGTCGTGATCGGCGGCCTCGTCGGCTCCGGGGCACTCGGATACAGGGTCACCGAGGGGCTGCAGCGGAATGCGTTCGGGGAGGGTGTCGTGGCGTCGCTCGCGATCCTCGCGCTCGGCATCGCGCTCGACCGCGTCACACAGGGGAATCGGCAGGCGCGACGGCAGGGTGCGCTGTGAGGCGCGCCGAAAGGTCAAAGGAGGGAGACATGCTCGATCGTGTTCGGGCGCGCCGGCGGTACTGGGTGCCGGCCGCTCTCGCACTCGCCGTGGGGGCGGCGTTCGTCGTGGCGGGTGGCGCAGCTGCGAAGAGCAGCGCCTGCGGCAAGGTCATCATCAACGAGAACGCGTGGGCGGGCTCGACGGCGAACGTCTACGTCGCGAAGTACGTGCTCGAAAAGAACCTCGGCTGCAAGATCGAGATCACGAAGATCGCCGAGATCCCCGTCTACCAGGCGATGGCGGACGGCAAGGTCGACGCGGTCCTCGAGGACTGGCAGCACGTCGACCAGTACGAGCAGTACATCACCAAGCGGAAGACGGTCGTGTTCGGCGGGCACCTCGGTGTGAACGGCCACATCGGCTGGTACATCCCGAAGTACCTGATGCAGCAGCATCCCGAGTTCGCGACCTGGAAGGGCCTGAAAGGCAAGGAGGAGATCTTCAAGACGCCGGAGTCCGGCTCTCAGGGCATGTTCCTCGGCGGCGACCCCTCCTACGTGCAGAAGGACAAGGAGCTGATCCAGGCGCTCGGGCTCAACTTCAAGCACATCACCGCCGGCGCCGAGCCGGCCCAGGTGGCGCGCTGGACGCAGCTCTACAAGCAGAAGAAGCCCGTCATCTTCTACTGGTACACGCCGCAGTACCTGAACCAGGAGTACCAGCTCGCGGAGGTGAAGCTGCCGCCCCGGTTCAAGGGCTGCAAGGACGACGCGAAGGCGGGCGGCGACCCGAAGCAGTACGCGTGCGCCTACGACGTCACGGTGATCGAGAAGGTCTTCAGCTCGAAGTTCGCGAAGAGCAACTCGCCGGCGGTGAAGTTCCTGAAGAAGTTCACGTGGACGAACGCCGACCAGGAGCTCGTCGCCAAGCTGATCGCCGGTGACAAGAAGCCGCCGGACAAGGCGGCGGAGGAATGGGTCAAGAAGAATCAGGCGAAGGTCAAGAAGTGGCTCAGCTGATCTGAGCCTGCGGGTCTCGGGGGCGCCGGGCGGGTCGCTCGGCGCCCCTTCTTTATGTGGGTGGGCGGAGGCGCGCCGCGGCGAACGGGGCCCAGAAGTTCTTGCCGCGCACGTAGCGCGAGCGGGAGTCGCTCGGCGGGACGTAGTCCCATGACGTCTGCTCGCCCTTCGCGAGCGCGTCGAGGATCCCGAGGCGCCGGCGCTGGCTCGCGTGCACATCGTCGGCCAGCGCCTCGAGGTCCCAGCGCGCCGCGACCTCGGCTCGGAGGCTCGCTGCGAGCTCCGGTTCGGCCTCGGCCAGATTCGTCAGCTCGTGCGGGTCTGCATCGAGGTCGAAGAGCTGGTCCGGATCGTCAGGGCAGTGGACGAGCTTGTACGCCCCGCGTCGGATCATCACGAGCGGCGCGAAGACTCCTTCGGCGAGATACTCAGCTACCACCTGATCCGGCCCGCCGGCGTCGCCGAGCAGGAGCGGCACGAGGCTCAGACCGTCGAGCGGCGCGGCCGGACTCCAAGTTGCAGACTGCAACTTGGACTCGGAGGGGCTCGCGGCTACCTCGACGAAGGTGGGGAGGAGATCGACCAGGGAGACGGGCTGCGCGACGCGGCCTGGCTCGAAGCGGCCCGGCGCGTGCACGATCAGCGGGACGAGCGCGGACGGCTCGAAGAAGCTCATCTTGTACCAGAGCCCTCTTTCGCCCAGCAGCTCGCCGTGGTCGGAGGCGAAGACGACGATCGTGTCGTCCCGCAGGCCCGTGGCCTCGAGGGCCGCGAGCAGCTGCCCGAGCTTGTCGTCGACGTACGAGACGAGGGCGTAGTAGCCATGGCGGGCGCGCCGGATCAGCTCCTCGGAGATGTCGTGCCTGTCCGTCTCGCACATCGTCCGCAGCCGCCGGCTGTGCGGATCGTCGGCCACCGCGCGAACGACGGGCAGATCGCCGTCGTCATAGCGGTCCCAGTACGCACGCGGCGCCTCGAACGGATCGTGCGGATGCGAGAACGACGCGACGAGAAAGAAGGGCCGGTCGTCCGCAGAGCGCGCCAGGTCGTAGATCTTCCGCACGACCGAGTGCGCGACATCCTCGTCGAAGTCGAGCTGCAGCGTCGCCTCGCTGATCCCGGCTTCCAGGACGCTGCTCATGTCGTGGTACCAGGGGAGACGCTCCTCGAGCGGGCGGCGCCAATCCGGAGTCCAGTGGAGGCCGGCCGGATAGATGTCGGTGGTGATCCGCTCCTCGAACCCGTGTAGCTGGTCGGGGCCGACGAAGTGCATCTTTCCGGCCAGGCACGTGAAGTAGCCGGCGCTGCGGAGATAGTGGGCCATCGACGGCGTCGACGCCGGCAGCTCGGCGCCGTTGTCGTAGACGCCGTTCCGCGAGGGCAGCTGCCCGGTCATCAGCGACGACCGCGACGGCGTGCAGAGCGGCGAGTTGCAATACGCTCGCTCGAAGACGACGCCCTCCGCGGCGAGCGAACCGAGGTTAGGCGCGTCGGCGCTGCCGCCGTACGAGGCGAGCACGCCGGCCGCGAGCTGGTCGGCCATCACGAAGAGGACGTTCGGCCTCACGCCGTCGGCACCGCTTTGGACCACTTTCGAATCGCGTCGCGAACCGCGTCGACGAGCAGGCGTGGCGTGAAGGGCTTCTCGAGGAAGACGGCCTGAGTCTGGACCGGCAGCTGCTGGCCGGCGGCGGCGTCGGCGTATCCCGACATCAGCACGACGGCCACATCGGGCCGGTCGATCGAGATCTGCTGAGCGACCTCGACGCCGCTCAGGCCCGGCATCACGATGTCGGTGACGAGGACGTCCACCTCGCCGCGGTGCTGGCGCCAGAGCTCGAGGGCCTCGGTGCCGTACCGGGCTTCGAGCACGCGGTATCCGAGCTGGCGCAGCGCGCGCGCGGCCATCGCGCGGAGGATCTCCTCGTCGTCGACGAGGAGGATGGTCTCCGATCCCGCCGCCGAGCTCGCGACCGGCCCGGCGGCTCGGTGCGCGGCACCGGCTGCTCGCTCTGCGGCAGATAGATCTCGAAGGTGGTTCCGGCGCCGAGGTCGCTGTCGACGAAGATCCGTCCGCCGCACCCCTCGACGATCCCGAAGACCGTGGCGAGGCCGAGTCCGGTGCCGCGCCCGACGCCTTTCGTCGTGAAGAAGGGCTCGAAGATGTGGGAGCGCGTCTCTTCGTCCATGCCGGCGCCGGTGTCTGTCACAGAGATTCGCACGTAGTCGCCGCGAGGGAGCCTCGCGTCCGCCGCCGCGTTCGCGGTCTCGATCACGAGCTTGCCGCCGCGGGGCATCGCGTCGCGGGCGTTGAGCGCGAGGTTGACGATCACCTGCTCGAACTGGCTCCGATCGCCTTCGACGCGCTCGAGGTCGGGCGCGAGCAACGTGACGAGCTCGACGTCGGCGCCGATCAGCCGACGAAGGAGCTTCGACATGTCGGTCACGACCTCGTTCAGGTCGATGATCACCGACTGCGCCAGCTGCCGGCGGCTGAACGCGAGCAGCTGCCGCGTCACCGCCTCGGCGCGCTCCGCTGCGCGGCGGATCTCCTCCGCGTCCGCGCGCAACCGGCCTTCGGGGAGCGCGTCGAACAGGAACTCGCTGTAGCCGCTGATGGCGGTCAAGAGGTTGTTGAAGTCGTGCGCGACGCCGCCAGCGAGCCGGCCGACCGCCTCCATCTTTTGAGCCTGACGCAGCTCCATCTCGAGGCGATCGTGCTCCGCCTCCACGAGCTTCCGCTCCGTGACGTTGCGGGCGATCGCGTACAGAAGCTCCCGCTCGGGCTCAGCGATCGCGGTCCACTCGAGCCACCTGACCGTTCCGTCCTTGCCGACGGTTCGGTTCTCGAAGGCGATCGACGCCGCTCCTGCCAGCACGCGCTCGAGCTCGGCGGCGGTGCGGTCGCGGTCCTCGACGTGGACGAAGTCGACGAGGCGGTGTGCGACGAGCTCGTCCGCGGAGTAGCCCAGCAGCTCCGCGAAGGCCGGATTGACGTGCCGGAGCGCGCCGTCGAAGCCGGCGGTCACGATCGCATCGCGCGAGAGCGTGAACAGCCGCTCGAGCTCCGCGTAGAGCCGCGCGTTCTCGAGCGAGATCGCAGCCTGCGCCGCCAGGAGCTCGACCACCTGCAGCCGACGCGGCGTGAAGGCATGCGAGGCGAGCGTGTTCTCCAGGTACAGGACGCCGACGAGCTCGCCGTGGCGGACGACCGCCAGGCAGAGGACGGATTTCGCCTGCTCGCGCGCGAGGTATGGATCCCCAGAGAACGGATTCTCCTCCCGCGCGTCGTCGAGGAGCACCTGGTTGCGGCTGCGGCGGACGTAGTCGAGGATCGACTGCGGCAGCGTCGTTTGGCTTCGCCGGGGCCGAGCCTCGACCCGGACCGTCACGTCCTCGTCGTGGGCCGTCGCCTCGGCCACGAGCGAGAGGCGGTCGTCCTCCGGGACGAGCATGACGCCGCGATCGGCGCCGGCGCTCTCGAGAACGATCTTCATCAGCGTGTCCAGCAGCTGCTCGAGGACGATCTCACTCGAGATCGCCTGCGACGCCTTCGTGACGGCTAGCGTGTCGAGCCCCTCCAACCCACCGTGGAAGACGCTCGGAGCCGCCACCGACTCCTGCGATCGAAGCTGTGGGTACAGCTCCTCGAGCTGCCGCGCTTTGCCGTCGGCACCCCACCTGGCGTAGCAGACGTGCGCCTCGCGGAGGTACGTGTCGGCCGCGGTCGGCATTCCGTGCGCCTGGAAGAAGCGCGCGCCGAGCTCGAAGCAAAGGGCCTCGTGCTGGAGGAAGCCGTTCTCGCGGGCGGAGCGGATCGCGTCGTCGTAGAGCCGCATCGCGTCGACGTCGCGGCCCTCGATGCGCGCCACCTCCGCGGCAACGAGCGCGTAGCGATGGGCGAAGTTCTCGGGGCAGTTGTCGGCCCAGTGCTTCAGCTTCGCTAGCTTCTCGGCGAGGGCGAGCCTGAACTGCTGCTGCTCCGCCGGGGTCGCGTCCGGGTAGACCGCCGCGAGCGTCAGCGCGTAGAAGAAGTGGTGCGTTGCCTCGTGCATGGAGCCGGCGATCATCGACAGCCACGGCTCGGTCTCACGCGCAGCCTCCAGCGCGTCGGCGAATCGCCCGTACGTGTACGTGGAAACGTGCCTGAGCGTGTGAGTCGTGCCGACGCCTGCACCGAAGCCCGCCTTCGCGAGATACGCAACGCACGCCGCCGAGTCGAACGTCTCGTCGTCGAGGCTGCCCGGGCCCCGCGTCGTTCCTCGCAAGCTGGCCACGAACTGCTCCATGGTCCGAAGGAATTGGAAGACGACGTCGTTCCTGCTCTGGCGCGCGAACGCGAGGTACGCCCGACACGCTTCGAGGACGTCGTCGAGCGGCTCGCCGCTCTCCAGCCACGTCAGCATCGTCAGGATGGCCGCGTAGCCGGCGAAGACGAGATCGCCCGTCTCGACGCAGGCGGCGAACGCCTGCTCCTGGAGCGGCCGGCTCGTGGCGAGGTGCCTGCGCCAGTGGTTGACGTACGCGCCGTGGCTGTGCAGGAGCTTTCCACGCAGGGTCGGGTCGTCGAAGCGGTCGTTGAGTCGCAACGCCGTCTCGGAGAACTCGGCGCCGCGCGCGATCGAGCCGGACGTGACGAGCAGCGCGCCGTAGTTGAGGTAGATCCGGCAGGAATCGGGCGTGACGCCGTGCTGGAGGCAGACGTTCATCCCCTTCGCGGCGACGATCGGGAACAGCCGCGGGCGTGCGATGTACGAGCAGGGAATCGACTCGGCGAGAAGGCTGATGACCGTCCGCGCATCCGGATCGGTCGCAAGCGGAGCGTCGACGAGATCGGCGATTGGGCGTCCGCGCATCGCAGCGTCGATCGCGCGAACCTCGTCCGCGAAGGCTTCGTCGAGCTCGGGGTCGTGCTCGGGTAGCGTCACTCCGAAGAGGCGAAGGGCCTCGAGCGAGACCGACATTCCCTCGTCGTAGCGGCCCGAGAGCTGGTACAGCTTCACGCGCAGGATGTACGCGCGAGCGCGGTCGCGGTCGGAGCGGGCAGCCTCGAGGATCAGGTTGAAGATGTCGTCGGCGCGCCCGAAACGCCCAACGAGGTACTCGCACTCCGAGAGCTCGAGGTAGAGCGCGAACGTGTCGTCGTAGCGGGTGTCCCACGCGTCGGGCGGCAGCAGCGACTCGGCCTGCGCGAGGTAGGCGTGTGCCGGTGCGTATGCGCCCGCCACCTTGGCCTCACAGCCGGCCAGGAAGTTGAGCCGGCAGAGCTCCGCCCGTTCGTCGGGCCCCTCGATGACGTCGCCACGGTTGAGCTGGTTCACGATCTCGAACGGGCTCGCCTCGATCTCCTCGGTGGTCTTGTGCGCCATCAGCAGACGGCCGATGCGCGCGTGCTCGGCCGGACGGCGCCGGGCAGGGATCAGCGCGTACGCGGCCTCCTGGACTCGATCGTGCGCGAACGCGTACGTGTCGCCGATCCTGAGGACGAGACCGGCGTGGACGGCGTCCCAAAGAGCCTCGTGCGTGCCCTCGTCCGTGCCGCCCCGGATCAGCGTCAGGGTCGACGCATCGCCGCGGTTTCCGAGACAGGCGAGGAGCTCGAGCGTCCGGCGGGTCGGCTCCGGCAGACGGTTGAGCTTCGCGACGACGAGGTCCACGACGTTGTCGGTGAAGCCCTTCTCGCGAATCCGGTCGACGTCCCACGTCCAGGTGCCCACCCGTCGGTCGAGGTCGAGCAGGCCCTCCTCCGCGAGCGCCGTCAGGAACTGGATCGCGAAGAAGGGGTTGCCGCCGGTCTTGTCGTGGACGAGGGCGGCGAGCGGCTCCGCGCGGGCCACGGGCGACCGCAGCGTCTCGGCGACGAGCAGCTCGACCTCCCGGCGACCGAGCGGCTGGAGATCGAGCTCCCGGACGACCGCGTCCGTTCGGCGGATCGCGTCGAGGCCGGAGCTGAGCGGGTGTGAGGGGCCGACCTCGGTGTCGCGGTAAGCGCCGATGAGCAGCAGGTGGCGGACGTCCGGATGCGTGACCAGGTGCTGGAGCAGCTCGAGGCTCGCCGCGTCGAGCCACTGGAGGTCGTCGAGGAAGAGGACGAGCGGATGCTCGGCGGACGCGAAGACACCGGCGAACCGGCGAAAGACCTCGTGCAAACGGTTCTGCGCCTCTCGCGGCGGGAGCTCCGGAACGCTCGGCTGTTCGCCGATCAGGTGCTCGAGCTCCGGCACGACGTCGACAACTAGGCGGCCGCTCGTTCCGACGGCGTCACGAATCTCGTCCCGCCAGAGGCCGACGTCGCTCTCGCTCATGCTGAGGATCTGCCGGACGAGCTCGCCGAAGACCTGTGCGAGCGTGTCGTACGGTACCTCGCGCCTGTAGCGGTCGAACTTGCCGGCGGCGAAGAGGCCGCGCGGTCGCACGATCACCTTGTGCAGCTCGTTGACCAGCGTCGATTTGCCGACGCCCGGGTAACCGGAGACGAGCACGACCTCCGAGGCCCCGAGCCGGACGACCCGCTCGAACGCCGCGAGGAGCACGCCGATCTCGCGCTCGCGCCCGTAGAGCTTCTCGGGGATCAGCAGGCGATCCGGCGCGTCGCGCACACCGAGCGACGGGAGATAAATGCGGCCGCGCGTTTCCCACTGCGCGAGCGCGTCACGCAGATCGGCTTCGAGCCCCGCCGCCGTCTGGTAGCGGTCCTCCGCGTTCTTCGCGAGCAGCTTCAGCACGATCTCCGAAAGCGCCGTCGGGATGCCGAGCACGCGCTCGGCGGGCGGCCTCGGTTGGCGCGCCAGATGGCAGTGCACCCAGCCGATCGGATCGGACGCCTCGAAGGGCAGCACACCGGTGAGGAGCTCGTAGAGCGTCACGCCGAGCGAGTACAGATCGCTGCGTGAGTCGATCGAGCGGTTCATCCGGCCGGTCTGCTCGGGCGCCATGTAGGGCAGCGTCCCCGCGACGAGCTCGGGCGGCTCCGGGGCCTGGCGTTCGCGCGGGAGGCGCGTCGCGATCCCGAAGCCGGTGAGGCGCGCCGCGCCTGTCGCCTGGTCGACGAGGATGTTGCCCGGCTTCACGTCCTTGTGGACGAGCCCCCGTTCGTGGACCCGGCCGAGCGCCGCCGCGATTGCGGCGGCGAGACGCAGGAAGCGCGCCGGCTCGGATGCTTGGCCGAGCCTCTCGAGCGGCGAGCCCCCCGCATCCTCGAGGATCAGCACGAGGCTGCCGCGGCTCCGCTCGAGCGCGAGCGGGCGAGCGGCCCAGCCCGGGTCGAGCTCAGACCGCAGGTCGAGCTCGTGCTCCAGGCGTCTCGTCGTC
>WNFV01010322.1_pt1 | contig 27946 bp, 19 predicted proteins | sample 5400101 | NCBI WGS metagenome assembly WNFV01 (sample SAMN13153361, study PRJNA577476) | soil metagenome | isolation source: 115 cm soil or saprolite under grassland replicate 1 | place: USA:California | collected 2016-06-15
AGCGCGGGTCGCGCGCGATGTCCACCATCGGAGCGAACGTCCAGTGAATACCGTGTGCTGTGGCTTCCGTGGCTGCCAGCCGCGCAGCTCGCTCGGCGCCCACCGGGTCGAAGCTTCCGGCCTCGGCGAGTGGAATTGGAAAAATCGTGCGGAAGCCGTGAATAACGTCATGGCCGAAAAGCAGCGGGATCTTCCGGCGCGACTCCTCGACTGCGACCCGCTGCAGCCTGCGCGTGTATTCCGCGCCAAAGACGTTGAGGAACGAACCGACCTTCCCTGCTCGAATCTGTGCCTCGCGGAGCGTCTGTGCCTGCGGGTCTGCCTGCCTGCCGGACCCCGGCCACTGGACGAGCTGTCCAAGCTTCTCCTCGAGTGTCATGAGCGCGATCACCGAGTCGGCGAATCGGGACGCGGCATCGACGGCTGGAGCTGCCGGCCGCGAACCGGTCGCGACAGGCGTCGACGCCGGGAGCGACTCGGGCCGCGTCGTCACGTGTGCGGGCGCGCAAGCGGTCAACGTACCGGCAACCAGCACCAGAGCGCTGATACGGGAAAGTGAAGGCACGGGTCTAGTGCTCAAGCCATCCTCCGGTGAATCCGGCTCTCTTGAGACCGTTGATGATGTACGGATTCTTTCGCATCGTCTTCCATACAAGGTCGGAGCGGTAGTTCTCGATCATGGCAATGATAGGACCCTGGTCGATGCCGAGGTAATCGGTGTCGACCCACCCGATTCCAGAAACGGCACGACCGTACCGCGGCGTCACTTCGGCCGGCCATGTTGGATTGATGGCATCCAGAAAGCCGTAGTTCGTGTAGAGGGCTTCCCCGTACTTCTCGCGCATCGCGATGAGTGCAGGGACGGTGATCTCAGGTGCAAAAGGAATCGAGCCACCAAGCGCGGTTGGACCGACAGTACCGTCGTCCCTTATCTCGCCTGCTGCAGCTCCTCGTGCCGTGTAGCTCCAAAACTGACGTCGCCGTCCGTCAATTATGAGAACCGTATCTGCGGGACCATCACCTGCGGTAAGCCCCCAGATATTCGGACCATAGTCCTTCGACTGATTTGGATTGTCTGTCGCATACGCGCGCTGGGAGTACGTCGCCCGGCGCGAGTTCTCGAAGTAATCGATTCCCTTGCTGCGCATATACGAATCCTGGATGCCGCGGAAGTCGATCCAGACATGCGAGTACTGATGTCCGAAGAGCGGGGCGAAGTTAACATGCTGAAATCCGTAGAAATCCGCCCAGTTGTATGTGCGAGTCCATTCCGGCCAGGCTGCCGGGTCGATCGGATGGGTGGGGGAGCCGAGTGCGAGGATGTAGACAATCATTCCCTCGTTGAAGCCGTGCCAATCGGCGCCGATGATGAAGCCTTTCTCCGGTCTCCATCCCATGCTGACGAGTGGAGCGTTCGGGCGGATCCACTGCCAATCGACACGGCGATAGAGCGAATCCGCGTAGGCGCGGATTGCCGACTCGGATGGATCAGCGTTGGTGAAGTACGACTGGCAGAAAAGAACGCCCGCCAGAAGGAGTGACGAGTCTATGGTAGACAACTCCACCTGCTCGAAGCGGTAGCCAGTACCCATGTCGAGAAAGTGGTAGAAGAATCCCTTGTAACCAGTGACACTTGTCGCTTGAGGACCCTGTGGCGCGGTGTACATGAAGCGCAGCGTGTTCAGCGTGCGGTCCGCTGCCGCTGAACGAGTGATGTAGCCGCGCTCGACGCCGATTGGATAGGCTGTGAGAGCAAATCCAATTGCCGCGATGCTGGAAAAGCTCTTAGTCGGCCAGCGATCCGGAGTCAGGCCAGTGCGTGGATCGCTTCGTTCCCAGAACCAGGTGAAGGTTCGCTGCTCGAGCGTGTCGAGGAATGCCGCCTGACGAGTGTTGAGTTGAAATGAAGGCGGCGGCCCGGTGATGGTGTTCCGAGCGGCCGAACACGCCGACAGCAGGGACAGGGCGGGAAGAATTGCGCGGACGAACACCGGGCTGAGGCGGTGCATGAGATTCGATTCCGTTAAGCGAAGCGAAGACTGCGGCGCTTGTCAGGCGACCGCAGTCTTGCTCGCAGAAAGATGGACACGTGGCACCTGGTGGCGTGCCCCGTGATGAAACGGAAGCTAGAAGTCGAGCTCTGCGCCGAACTGATATCTCCGTGCGTCGGAGACGACGCAGGTCGGTTGTCCAAAGTTCGCATCGTTTCGGTTGCCGGTGTTGAAGCAAGCGAGGTTGTCGTGGTTCGTTGCGTTGAATACATCCAGGGTCAGGCCAAAAGCTGTACCGGCGCGGCCGAAGCTTGGGAAATCCTTGCGGAACCGGATATCCACTGTCTGGTAGGGGAAGGTGCCGGGAACGGTGAAGCCCCCCCTCTCGAATGCATTCCCTGTCGTGCCTTCTCCGCAGAACCGACCAGGGCATCCCACGTCCTGGCGGAATTTCCCGCCGAACGTCGCCAGACCCGAGAACTGGATTCCGAAGAGATACGGCATGTCCGTAATCCAGTTCGCAACTAGGCGGTGTTTTTCGTCGTTCGACACGTGTTTTGGAATGCTCTTCGAATTCGGGAAATCAAAATCGTCGTTGAGCCCGTCTGCGCCCTGTAATTCCCGCACGGCGTAGGTATACGCGAGCCCTGCGCCCCAACCAAACTCGTTCAGCGCGGCACGACGATACGGCCGATCGACCTGCATCTGAAGCGCGTTATACCAGGTCTTCTTGTCGTTGGTCGAGTATATGAAGTTGCTGAAGCCGTGTTGCGACAGGGGGAAGTCGACGCAGCAGCGGCCGCTCGAGTTGAGTCCGACGTTCGCCCAGTTGAGCGCCATCTGGTCCTCGCCTTTGACGTTTGCATATGTAGCGGAGATTGCCCAATCCCTAATGAGCTGGCGGATACCGACGTTCAGCTGCTTCGACCGCGGGATTTTCGACTTGCTGTCGATAAGCCAGGCTTCGGGGAGACCCGATGTATGGACGAGTGCGTCGAGTGTCGCTTTATCGGCGGTGAGATATGAATCACTCCATGCCACCTGGCCAGGTCCCGGAGCTACGCCTTTTGGAGCGAATCGCACGGTGAACTCAGGATGGGCAAGCTTCAGCATCTCATCCACCGCGTAGAGATCGAACGGAATGCGGTCGTAATACAGACCCCAGCCACCGAAGACCGTCGTCCGTCTATTCTCGTCGACGGCGTAGGAGAAGCCCAGGCGCGGTTGAACAGCTCCGTAGTATGGCTTGCGGTTGCTGCCAGTGCTGATGTAACGACTCAAATCGAGCGGTGTGATCAACTGGCTGTTGTAGCGCGTGAGTGTGTCGACCACGTTTTTCGGCGTAACGTAATCGCGGTTCAGCATGTGGGACTCGTAGTCCCAGCGCACGCCAAGGTTGAACGTCAGCCGCGGGATCGGGCTCCAGTCATCCTGTATGTAAGTGCCGACCTGGTTGTTGTTGGTGTTCAGTTTTGGATTGCCGGTCCCGTAAATGAGCTGGAAGGGCGACCGCCAGCCATAGTTGACGCCACCCTCGATATTGCTGTAATCGAACTCCGGTGTTCCGCGATTGTCCTTGAAGATGTCGTACTTCACGAAGTCGATGCTCGCGCCGGCCTTGAAAATGTGCTCTCCAGCCATCTGGAAGCCGGAGTAAGTGAGGTCATCACGCAAGCCGAGGCGTTTCTGGATGAAATCCTGGGTGCTCAGGTTGCTGCCGATCCTGGCGTCGCCATTTGGATAGAAGTAGAGACGCGAGGGCATACCGGGAGTATTGGGAGCCGGATTCCGGCGGAAGCGCGAATAATCAACCTTCGCTTCGTTGAGCCAGGGCCCCGTGAAGTAGTTGTACTTCAGCTGTCCGATGGAGATGTTCTGGCGGAAGTTCACCGCTTGCTGAAATGCCGCATTGCCGCCGAAGTCACGAACGTCCGTCTCATGGCGGTTACTGAAGCTCAGTTCGGCGGATGACTTGCTGCTGATCTCATCGCTCAGCTTTCCAAAGAGCAGTGTCTCGCGGAATGGGGATGTGAAGGTGCCGTTGTACTGGAGGAGGTTGACCGTGTCGAGGGCGGCGACTCCAGTGGGCGGCGCCGTGAAGTTGACCCGATTCTGCCGGTTCTGGTAGTTTCCTTCGTACGATCCGAAGACGTGCAGCTTGTCCTTGATGATCGGCCCGCCAAAGCTCAATGCGGTGAGTGTGCGAGTGTAGTCCGGCTTCTTGAACGTCGTAGGGTTGGCGGCCTGGTCCTTACGTTGGAAGCTGTCGAGTGCGACGAGGCTCTGGTTCTGATAGCCGACTACTGCATTACCACTCCAGGTATTGCCTCCGGATTTGGTGGTTGCAGTGATGATCGCGCTGGATGCTTTCTGGTACTCAGCTTTGAAGTTCTGGCTGATAACGCGGTACTCCTGAATAGCGTTGCGCGGGAACGGATTGCCGCGACTGGCGTCCTGCCCGACGACGCCGCCAGCAGTGAGATCATTCTTGAGGCTCGTGCCGTCGATGAAGAGATTGACGGCATTCGGGCTCTGGCCATTTGCCTGGAATGTTCTGAACTGCCCATTGATTCGATCTTCGGTGACCGTCACGCCGGGACTGAGCGCGGCAAGGTCGAGAAAGTTGCGGCTAGGGCTGGGGAGCTTCTCGATCTGAGCCCGCGTGACATTGGTGGCAACTTCCGAAGTTTGCGTTTCAACGGCAGCCGCCGCTTGTACCAGGACCTGCTGGAGCTGAACCGCCTGATCAGAGAGAGCGAAGTCCTGAACCTGGGTTGTACCGATCTGAACGACGACCCTTCGTGTCTGAGCTCCGCTGCCGATACGGCGTACGGTCAGGTCGTAGGTTCCTGGAACGAGTCCGACCAGGGTATAAATCCCCAGATCGCGACTGATGACATTTCGTTGCACGCCGCTCTCGGCGTTCTTCGCGAGGATTTCGACACCAGTCAGCGGCCTTCCGTCGGAACCGGTGATGGTACCTCGGACCGTACCGGTCGAGTTCTGTGCGGAAAGGCTGCCAGCCGCCAGAACCATAAGGGACAGCACGGCGAGTGTATGTCCGAGCGATCGCACAACATTTTGGGTGATCATACCAACTTCCTCCAGGGTAATGATGAAACGCGTGGAACGACTTCAGCTGTGACGCGCAGGCGCCTGATGACTGGACTCTCATGAGTGTCCGGGAGGGCCGCATGAAGATCGAATGACGAGTGTGGTGCCGAGCAAGTCCTGCCGCGGGGCGTGGCGGTCTTTGTCGCGAAGAGCGCTGATGAGCTTTGCCATTGCACGCTCGCCTAGCTCGGCGATTGGAACGTGCACTGATGTCAAGGGCGGATTGACGTAGCGGGCGATGGTAATGTCATCGAACCCGGCGACAGCGATGTCATCGGGAACGCCAATACCCGCCTCGCGTAATGCGCTCAATGCGCCAATGGCCATCGAATCGTTGGCGGCGAAGATCGCCGTCGGCCGAGGGCGAATCTCGAGAAGCAGACGTGCCGCTTCGTGGCCTGATTCTTCGGTGAAGCTGCCGTGCGCCTCATAGGATGGATTTTGCTCGATCGACGCGGACCGAAGAGCAGAGCGATAGGCGAGGAGTCGCTCGTGGCCGTCGACGTTTCTGGGCGCGCCGGTGATGATTGCGATGCGGCGATGCCCGTGAGATACGAGGTGCTGGACGATGGCACGGGCGCCGCGGGCGTTGTCGATGTTGACGGAGTCGAAGGCGGTTCCTCGAATAGCGCAGTTGAGGAGAACGACGGGATGAGCGTCGGGGAGATTGGCCATGAGGGCCTGGGCGTCGATATCGGGCGACATGATGATGACGCCGTCCACTCGACCGCGCATGGCGCGCATGGCGCTCTCGATCTCGCTTTTGTCGTGGTGGGAGTTGGAGATGATGAGGTGATAGCCGGTGCGTCGGGCGGCGATGTCGATTCCGCGAATGACTTCGGAGAAGAACTCGCCGTAGAGGTCGGGGAGGAGAACGCCGATGGTGCTGGTGCGACTGGTGATGAGGCTTCGGGCGCCGGCGTGGGGGACGTAGCGGAGTGCGGTGGCGATGTCGCGAATGCGGCGACTCGTCTCTTCACGGACGGGGCCACCGCCGTTGAAGACTCGGGAGACGGTAGCGACGGAGACATGGGCTTCGCGCGCGACGTCTCTGATCGTGACCATTGTTCTGGCCTGTGGGGCCGATCCGTTCCTGGTGCGCGAATGACGATCACGATTCGTAATCTTACTCCGGCAGGGGATCTGATGTAAACGTTTACATTGGGGGTCGCATTTGTCAAGACCCCACCTCCACACCTCAATCCGGTTGCCCGTAGTCCGCTGCCGGTACCCGCTGCCGGTACCCGCTGCCGGTACCCGCTGCCGGTATCCGCTGCCGGTACCCGCTGCCGGTACCCGCTGCCGCTACCCGCTGCCGGTACCCGCTGCCGGTACCCGCTGCCGGTTACGCGTTATTTCGTTTATCCGTATTCCTTCCCTGGGTACCTGACCTCGGGTTTAGTAACAAATAATTACTAATTCGCGACTACCGATGAGACCATCGAAAGGCGTTGCCTTCTGGCCAGTATTGCTGGGTTTGGTCGCGCTCGACTGCACCACCAAGAACCTCGCCGTCGATCGACTTTCTCCGGCCCACATTCCGCACCCCGTCGTCGGAGATGTCGTGCGGCTCACGCTTGCCTACAACCCCCATGCGGCAATGGGCCTGTCACTCGGCGAGCATTCACGGATCGCGTTTGCCGTAATCGCAGCGCTCATACTCGCTGGGCTGATCCTCTATCGCCGGCGCATTTCGGCGCAGAATGGTGTCACGACGATCGCACTCGCGCTGGTCGGCGGGGGCGCCACGGGGAATCTGATCGACCGAATGCGATCAGCGCGCGGCGTGATGGATTTCATCGATGTCGGCGTGGGCAACGCGCGCTTCTGGACTTTCAATCTCGCCGACGCCGGAGTTTTTTGCGGGACGCTCCTTCTATTGCTCATCGTGAGTCGACGGGAACGCCCGACGACCGATGACGGGTAAACGCTTACGCGTTACCCGTTGCTCGTTGGTTACGCTCGAGATCGAGAAGGAACTTCTTCCTCCAGAGGCCGCCGCCATACCCGCAAAGCTCGCCATTCTGCCTTACGACCCGATGGCAGGGGATAACGATTGCGATTCGGTTGTCGCCGTTCGCCTTTCCGACGGCGCGCTGGGCGCCTGGTCGCCCCATGTCACGAGCCTGCTGTTCGTAGCTGATGGTGACACCGTACGGTATTCGCTGTAGCCGTTCCCATGCCGCCACCTGGAAGGGTGTACCGCGAAGCACAACTGGAACTGTGAAATCCCGGATCTTTCCGGCGAAATAAAGCTCGAGCTGTTTCTGCAGGTGGGCGATGTGCTCGTGCTCGCCGGGCACGACGGCGCAATCGAACGCCTTCGCAAGCCGGCCGACCTGCGTTTCCAGCATCCGGCGATCAGCGAATTCGAGAAGACAGATTCCTTCCGGCGTTGCGCCCGCGAGCATCGGACCGAGCGGGGTGAGCAGCCGGCTTACGACAAGCGTTGCGAGTGTCGTGGCGCGCGGAGGCGTGCGATCGAACGCACGAGCAAAAGCGTCGCTGAATCCGCTCGCCGAATCGAAGCCATGCGTGTACGCGACTCCCTCCCATTTCTCGCCATGCTGGATGTGGCCGAGTGCGAGTCCGAGACGGCGTGCCCGCTGGTATGCGTGGAATGTGATGCCATGGTGACGAAGGAACCATCGCCGGACTTTGAGCGGATCGAGGTTGGCTCGTCGCAGGTCTTCATCCTTCCAGCGACGGGTAGGCTCCTCCTCGACGCGAGCCAGCAAGTGCTCGAGCCACAAGGGCGGAGTTCCCGCGGGCTCCATCGGCCGGCAACGCTTGCATGGGCGATAGCCGGCTGACACGGCGTCACCCACTGAAGGGTAAAACTCGACGTTCTGGAGATGTGGCTTCTTCGCGGCGCAGGTCGGTCGGCAGAAAACGCCGGTGGTGCGGATAGCGGCGAAGAAGACTCCGTCGTACGCGCTATCCCGGTCAGTGAGCGCTCGGTACATTGTGCTTGTCGATGGCATGGTAGTGATCGTCATGCGACGCAATTTACGCAACGCGGATCAGCATTCCACCGAAAATTGAGCATCGAATTCGAGGACTTCAGCTGTAATCGGAGGAGGGCATGGAAGAGGAACTGAAGAAGGGTTGGGAGCAATTCGAGGAAGGCTTGACCAAGGCGATGGGAAAGCTCTCCGAGGCGATCGAGAAAGCGAAGGTCGAGATGCCGGAGGCCATGAAATCGATCAATGAAGAATACCTTCGAGTACAGGAAGCGTTGGACAGAGCCGTCGACAAGCTGAGGAAATAGCCGAGGCGGTAAGAGCGCAATGAGACAGTGAGAAAAACAAAAAACAGGGAAACAGCGTGAGAGCAAGCTTTGTTCTCATCGCCGCATTGGGTTCAATGGCCGCGCGCGAGCTTCCCGCAGAATGTCGTGTGCCCAAGACGAGCAACGAGGCAAAGCTGCTTGCGTTCTATTCAGAGCCGATTGCCTTCTCGCCAGCGAGTGCACCTGAGCACGCGAGTCCGTGGACTCTTCGCCTGGGAGGTGAAGGCGGCCCCGTGCCCGATCCCGATTCAGCCATCCAGCAATCCGGAGCGTGCTTCACCAAGAAGAGTGAGAACACGGGGCTGAGTGCATTCTTTGGGAGACCTCGTCTGACTCTCACGCTCCCGGCAGGCTTCGCGCTCGAGGCCAGCTACCTGCCCCCTGTGAAGATTCGTGATGCTGAGCCGAATCTTGGGAGTGTCGCACTGTCGTGGACCAAGCGGATCAGAATGGCACCCACGGGGAATTCCACGGATATCATGTTCCGGCTTCACGGAACGGCGGGAAAGGTGCGCGGACCGATCACATGTCCGAGCAAGGCGCTGCAGCAGACCGACGTCATGCGACCATGCTTTGGCACGAAACCGTCGCTGGACACGTTCAAGCCAAACATGGCCGGAATAGAGGGAATCGTAAGCACCGCAGCGTGGGATGGCCGGCTCGCTTTTTATGCCGGTGGTGGCGGCAATTTTCTGCGTCCGAGATTTCAGGTTGGATTCACTGATGGACTTGGCAGCGTGGACACAACCTTGATTGCTGTGGATCTGAATCGGCTGACGATGTTCGCCGGTGTCACGGCCGAAATCTCGAATGCCATCGATCTCTCGGCCCAAGCGTATGGCGTTCGCGAGGATGGCGTAACGTTCAGGTTTGGTGGCGGGTATCGGCTAAAAGTATTAAGCCGATGATGACCGATACCCGATAACTGGTACCCGACCGGCTCGGCGGGGCATGATTTCTGAATGGCATTCGTACACCAATCAGGGAGATATCATGCCGAAATCAACACACGAGCATCAAAAGGAAGCAGCAGAAACCTTTAAGCCCGAGGACGAGGCGATCTACACCGAAGAGAAACAGGAATTCCAGGAGTCTGAGAAGGAGAAGCAGGCTGAGGAAGAGAGGCTCAAGCAGCGGGCCGCCGCCGAGAAGAAGAGCAACGAGTAGCGGTGACGACACGCCTGTTGCTTGGGCGGGGGTGACCTTCGGATCTAGCGCCCGTCGACACAATGAGGGGATCTTACCCCTCATGAAGCGCACGAGAGCCGTAACGTGGGATGATCCCGCTCCTGGAATTGGGGCTGCCAGCCGGCTGAGCGGGATCAATTATCTCCGCGCCATCGCAGGTGGTGATGCGCCGGCACCGCCTTTCGCGTGCTTACTGGGCTTCGAGTTGGAGGTGATCGAGGAGGGGAAGGTGACCTTCGGCATGGACCCGGCAGAATATCATTACAACCCTTTCGGAGTGATGCATGGCGGAGTAGCAGCGTCTTTGTTTGATTCCGCCCTGGGTTGTGCGGTGCAATCGCTGCTTGCGGCGGCCAACGCGGCTCCAACGATGGAGCTTCATATCAATTACATTCGCCCAATTACGATCTCCACCGGCAGAATCCGCTGCATGGGGCAAGTGGTGCACCTCGGCAAACGCTCCGCGACCGCAGAAGGTCGCCTGGTTGACACGCATGGAAAGCTCTACGCGCACGCGACCGGAACATTCGTCATCTCGGAGCTCAAAGAGCTGCCGACGCAGTAGCATCGGCGATATCACCGGTACGTTGAGCATCTTGTGGCGACGGTAAGCTGGCGAAGCACGCACGGAACATTGCGCGCAAGCATCGCCTCCTGCCGCCGAAGAAACAGCGCGGCCCAGGTCCCCTGCTGCTTCGCCTCGACGACACGCGCAAGGTTCTGGAGGAAGTGCACGATCGGCTGGCTGAAGCGGCTGAGCGAGGGGTTGATATCAGCCCAGCGGGCGAGTGGCTCCTGGATAATTCGTACATCGTCCATGAGCATATCCGGGAGATTCGGACGAATCTTCCCGGAGGTTACTACCAGGAGCTGCCGAAGCTCGCGAACGGAACGCTGGCTCAGTATCCACGAGTGTACGACGTCGCGATCGAGCTCATCGCGCACACGGAAGGACACCTCTCCCTCGAGAATATCACGCTGTTCGTGAGGGAGTATCAGAAGGTTGCGAGGCTCAAGATGGGCGAGCTGTGGGCAATCCCGACCATGCTCCGGCTGGGGCTGGTGGAGAACATCAGGCGCATGTCTCTGCGAGTGGATGCCCGGCTTGACGAAGTCGAGCTCGCCGACAAGTGGGCAGAGCGACTGATGGCAGCGAGCGAAGGGTCGCCTGAGGCGTTGACCGAGGCGCTGGCGGAGTTCATCGATCATCATCCGCCTTTCACGCCGACGTTCGTGACGCGGTTCCTTCATCAGATCCGCGGCTACAAAGCGAACTTCACACCCCTCATCTGGCTCGAGCAATGGATCGGCGAGGACGGGCCGACAGCCGAGGAAGCCGTAACAAGATCGAACCGGCGGATCGCGGCGACGCAGGTCACAGTTGCCAACTGCATCACCAGCTTGCGTACGATCGCTCGTCTCGACTGGAAGGACTTTGTCGAATCGCAGAGCGCGACGGAGAAGATTCTCCGGAAAGACGTTAGCGGCGACTATGCGAAGATGGCGTTCGCGACCCGCGACCAGTACCGCCACGTCGTTGAGAACGTCGCAAAGAGAACGAAGATAGACGAAGAGGAGGTAGCAACGGCCGCGCTGGAGCTGGCTACGGCCAGTGGCCAGAGCGCCGCGTCGCGGCTATCGCACGTCGGACATTATCTGGTGAGCGATGGCCGGTACGAGCTGGAGCGGCGGATGGGGTACGTGCCGCCGCTCAGCGAGCGGATTTATCGCTGGACGCAGAGGAACCCGAACACTCTTTATTTCGGGGGCATCATCCTCGCGACGGTGGGCGCGCTGGCGGTGATCTTCTCGATCGTGCGCCCCCTAGGAACTGAGGCGGTGGTCCTGCTTCTTCTGGCGTTGCTTCCGGCTAGCGAGATGGGCACTAACCTGGTCAATCAGCTGCTGACGATGCTGATGCCGCCGCGAACGCTGCCGAAGATGGAATTCCGCGAGGAGGGAATCCCCCGCGACCATCGGACTGCGGTAGTGGTGCCGACTCTCTTCGGAAGTGTGAAGGCTGTAAAGGAAGCACTCGAGCACCTCGAGGTGCAGTACCTCGCGAATCGCGATCCCAATCTCTACTTCGCGATCCTGAGCGATTTCACCGACTCGCCGACCGAGGTGCGCGAAGGGGATGCCGAGATAATCGAAGCCGCTGAAGATGGGACGCGCTACCTGAACCTGAAGTACGCAGTGGGCAATCATGATGTCTTTTTCCTCTTCCACCGTCCCCGCCTCTGGAATCCACAGCAGGGTGTTTGGATGGGCTGGGAACGAAAACGGGGAAAGCTCGGACAGTTCAACAGATTCGTACGTGGTCAGGCGGCTGGTGCATTCTCCACCGTTGTAGGAGACACATCGGTGCTCAGGGGAATCAAGTACGTCATCACGCTCGATTCCGACACCGTTCTCCCGCGCGATGCAGCGCAGATGCTCACCGGAGCAATCGCACATCCGCTGAATCGCGCCGAGTATGATCCGCAGCTCGGCCGAATCGTTCGTGGCTACGGGATTCTCCAGCCAAGGGTTGGAGTATCGCTGACGAGCGCGCACGCGTCCCTTTTCGCGGCCATTCACTCGGGACATCCCGGCATCGATCCCTACACAACGGCAGTTTCGGACGTATACCAGGATCTTTTCTCGGAAGGGAGCTTCACCGGAAAGGGGATCTACGATGTCGATGCGTTCGAGGAGGCGACGCACGGCCGATTCCCCGAGAATACGCTGCTCAGCCACGACCTGATCGAGGGCGCGTATTCACGCGCAGCGTTAGCAACGGACATCGAAGTCTACGACGACTATCCGGCGCGTTATCTCACCTACACACGCCGGAAGCACAGATGGATACGTGGCGACTGGCAGCTCCTCCAGTGGCTCGGCGATACGGTGCCCGGGCCGCAGGGGCCGGAGCCAAACCGCCTGTCGGCGATATCACGGTGGAAGATCTTCGACAACCTGCGACGCAGCCTGATCGAGATCTCTCAGCTGGTGCTGCTGTTCGCCGGGTGGTTCTTGCTTTCCGGCTCGGCAGTGATGTGGACGTCAGTGGTGCTGGGGGCGGTAGCCTTCCCGTGGGCGTTGTCGTTGCTGCTGGCAGCGGTGAGACCGCCGCGTGATCAATCGTGGCTGGCCTACTACGCTGCCGTTGGACGTGACTCGCTGGTGAGTGTGCAGCAGTTCGTCCTGGCGGTGGTGTTTCTGCCGCATCAAGCCGTAGTCAGCGCGGACGCGATCATCCGAACGCTGGTCAGGCTTACGATTACGAAAAGAAAACTGCTAGAGTGGCAAACGGCGTCGCAGGTGGAACGTGCCCTGTCTCGCTCGAGAACCGAAGTATGGCGTCGAATGTGGCCGGTAGTGGCCATAGGTCTGGTCGTCGCGGCGGGGGTGCTCGCTCAAGTCGGACAGTTACAAGAGGCGACGATCCGTGGCCATCTGCTCTTTCTTGCCGGAACGATTCCGCTGATCCTTTCGTGGCTCGCGTCTCCGGCGATCGCCGTGGGCTTGAGCAAGCCCGCGACACCCAGAGAGCTTCGGTTGAGCGAAGCAGAGCGGACAATCACGCTCCGTTACGCCAGCCTCCACTGGAATTTCTTCGAGCATTTCATAAACGAGCGGACGCACTGGCTCGCCCCGGATAACTTCCAGGAAGAGCCCGAGCCAGTCATCGCCGGCCGGACATCGCCGACAAACATCGGGCTGCAATGCCTCGCGACGATGGCAGCGTACGACCTCGGATTCATCGATCTCGAGGGAACGATCGAGCGCCTCGAGCGCGTATTCCGTTCTCTCGAACGAATGCGCCGTTACCGCGGTCACTTCTACAACTGGTACAACCTCAGTGACCTTCGCGTACTCGAGCCGGCGTACGTATCCACAGTGGACAGCGGAAACTTTGCCGGCCACCTGATCGCCCTGAAGCAGGGATGTCTCGAGCTCATCAATACCCCGGAGTGCCGGCCGGAGCAGGCAAAGCGGCTTCAGGCGATCGCGGAGCGCGGCCGCGCATACGCGCTGGAGATGGACTTCAAATTTCTGTTCGACGAGCGGAGGAAGCTTTTCTCCATCGGTTATCAGCAATCGGCCAACTCCTTCGACAACTCCTATTACGATTTGCTCGCTTCCGAGTCGCGACTGGCTTCCTTCATCGCAATTGCCAAGGACGACGTCGCGGTCGACCACTGGTTCAAGCTCGGCCGCTCGCTGACCTCGGTTGGCGGAACGCGAACGCTCATCTCGTGGAGCGGGAGCATGTTCGAGTATCTGATGCCGGGCCTGGTGCTGCGGACTTTTCCGTCGACGCTTCTCAACCAGACGCACCAGGGTGCGGTACGGCGGCACATCTCCTATGGCGCAGAGCGTGGTGTGCCGTGGGGAATCTCGGAATCCGCGTACAATGTTCGCGATCGCGGATACACCTATCAGTACAGAGGATTCGGGGTCCCTGATCTCGCGCTCAAGCGTGGATTGAGCAAAGAGCTGGTAATTGCTCCCTATGCCAGCGCGCTCGCGCTTCAGGTCGAGCCACACCAGGCTGTGCGGAATCTTTCGGCGCTCGAGGCTGAAGGTGCGCTCGGACCGTTTGGATTCCGCGACGCAATCGATTACACGCGACCAGTCCCCGGGAGTCGCAAGGCGATCATCGGCGCGTACATGGCGCATCACGTCGGAATGAGCCTGGTCGCGTTCGACAATGTTCTGCACAGGAATATCTGGCAGCGGCGGTTCCACTCTGATCCACTCGTGAGGTCGGCAGAGCTGATCCTTCAGGAGCGCATACCGAGAAGACTCGTGCTGCACGACCTCGCGACGCAGGACGACTACGCGCACATCCCGACGGAGACTGAGAAGCCGGCGGTCCGCGAGCTCGACACTCCGAATACGGCGCAGCCGCGGATCGCGATTCTGGGGAGTGTCCCCTACACGACGATAATCAGCAACGCCGGCAGCGGACTCATTCAGTATGGTCCGCTGGCGGTGAATCGCTGGCGCAACGATGCTACGCGGGACAACAGAGGCCAGTGGTGCTACCTCAAGGATCTGTCTACCGGACGGGTGTGGTCAGCGGGCCACCAGCCGGTGTGTGCGGAGCCAAACTGGTATCGCGTTCTGTTCGCCAGCGATCGGGTCACCTTCCTGCGCCGCGACGGCGAGATCGAGACGCAAATGGAGATCGCCGTCGCTTCGGACGACGCGGCAGAGATTCGTCGCGTGACTGTCTATAATCGCTCAGGAGCCACACGAGAGATCGAGCTGACGAGCTACGGTGAGATTGTGCTGCAGTCGCTGGAGGTGGACCGGGCTCATCCAGCGTTCAGCAACCTCTTCGTGCAAACCGAGTGGCTTGGACAGAACTCAGCCATTCTCGCTATGCGACGGCCGAGGTCGGCCACCGACAAGGTGAAGTGGTGCGGACACGTTGTCGCGGTGGGAGCAGGAGCGAGTGGTGTGGTGACGTGCGAGACAGATCGCGCGCGCTTCATTGGACGCGGCAGATCGGTGCGTGATCCGGTGGCACTCGACGACGGAGTAGAGCTGTCGGGAACCGTGGGTGCCGTACTGGATCCGATTTTCGCCTTGCGCGCCAGGATAACCGTTGCCGCCGGCCGATCGGCAGAGGTGACCTTCACGACGTACGTGTCGGAAGATCGCGAAGAAGCAATTCAGCTCGCGGACCTTTACGACGACCCTTACAGCGCGCGACGGGCACTGGAAGAGCTGCGAGATCTCGGAATCACGCCCGCCGATGCGGCTCTCTATCAGGAGCTGGCGGGTCATCTCATCTATTTGCATCCCGGGTTCAAGGGGCTTGCTCCCAAAGGAAAGGAGATCGACGTCGGGCAGGAAGAGCTGTGGGCGATGGGAATCTCCGGCGACTATCCGATTCTTCTCGCAACGCTGGAAGCGTCGGCTGGACTCTCGAGCGTTCGGCAGCTACTGCGGGTTCATCACTACTGGAGGCTCAAGGGGCTCGTGTGCGACCTCGTGATCCTGAGTCTGCATCCGCCGACGTATCTGCAGGAGCTCAGCGACGAGCTGCTGTCGACGGTGCTGGCATCGAGCGAGTCGGGATTCCTCGATCGGCCAGGCGGCGTCTTCATCCGCAGGGCGGATCTGCTGAAGCCCGAGGACATCGAGCTGCTCTATTCGATCGCGAGAATCGAGGTGGCTTGTGATGGCCTTGGACTTGGAAACTTCCTGGAGTTTCCGCACATCGAGGACAACTATGTGGCGCGTGTTGGGACACCGGCAGCCGAGCCACCACCGCGGCGTACAACCCCGGTGAGAAGCGGCCTAGGTGTAACCGAGGTGCTTTCGCGAAACCCGACGACGGTGTCCGTCGTGGGTGCGTCAGTCTCAGAGCCAGAAGTCGCCGTCGCAACTCCACCCGCCCGGCCAATTCCCGCAGCAACCGGGGAAGGACTCGACTGCTTCAACGGAATCGGGGGCTTCAACGCTGCCGGTGAGTACGAAATCCGGCTGACCGGTGACAATCTGCCCCCAGCGCCGTGGATCAATGTCATCGGGAATCCGGTCAGCGGCTTTACCGTCAGCGAGAGTGGATCAGGCGCGACATGGGGATCGAACAGCTCGTATCGTCTCACTCCGTGGCAGAACGATCCGGTGGAAGATCCTCCCGGTGAGTGCATCTACATCGGCGACGATGACAACGGTGAGCTCTGGACGGCGACTCCGGAGCCAATCCGCGAGAGAACGCCGTACACCGTGCGTCACGGAGCCGGGTATTCGGTGTTCGAGCATGAGCACGACGGAATCGTCACCTCGCTGCGCGTTGGACTCCCCAAAGACGATCCCCTCAAAATCGCGGTGCTCGACATCGCCAACTCGAGCGCCACGATTCGGCGCCTGCGCATCACGAGTTATGTCGAATGGCAGCTGGGCACCGACCGCGAAAAGACGCAGCAGCATATTCGGACGAAGATCGACGAAGCAACGAGCACGATGTTCGCTCGAAACCGCTTCGATCCGCAGTACTCGGGTTACGTCGCGTTCACGTCGTTGAGCGACGACCTGGCGACGTACACGGCAGCGCGGCGGGAGTTCATCGGGCGTAATGGAACGCTTTCAGCACCGGCGGCTCTCGCGCGGCATGGGATGACGAAGGACACTGGCGATACGATCGATCCGTGTGCCGCGATGCAGGTGCGGCTCGAGCTCGCTCCTGGAGAGACACACCGCCTGGTGATTCTGCTCGGCGCTTGTACGGGAGAGGACGAGGCGATCCGCCTGATCTCGAAGTATCGCGGGCCGGATGACGCGGTGGCAGCGATAGATAGTGCCGTTCGAGTATGGCGGGACAGGTTGAATCTCATTTCGGTAAAAACGCCTGAACCGCTTTTCGACCGAATGCTCAACGGATGGACGCTATACCAGGCACTGTCGTGCCGGATGTGGGCACGGGCAGGATTGTATCAATGGAGCGGTGCATACGGATACCGTGACCAGCTCCAGGATGTCATGGCATTCGCGTACTCGGAGACAGGTGTGGCTCGCGACCATATTCTGAAGAGTGCGTCACGACAGTTTGAGGAAGGAGACGTGCAGCACTGGTGGCATCCGCAGAGCGGGCGGGGCATTCGGACGCGATTCTCGGACGATCTCATCTGGCTTCCTTACGTCGTGAATCACTATCTCAGCCTGACCGGCGATACCACGATACTCGACGACCGAATGCCATATCTCCGGATGAGAGAGCTCAACCCGGAGGAAATGGAGCTGTTCGAGTTGCCGGAGATATCTGTGTCGGCATAGAGGGGCGTGGCGAAAGTGTGTGGCTTGCCTGGTTCCTCATTGTGACGCTGAGGAAATTCGCTGAGCATGCGGCAGCGCGTGGAGATCACGCTGTACGCGATGAGCTCGTTCAACGGGCCAACAACTACAGTGAAGCCGTGGAACGCGCAGGCTGGGATGGTGCATGGTACCGTAGAGCCTACTTCGATGACGGATCGCCTCTTGGCTCATCGGAAAGCGACGACTGCAAAATCGACTCGATCGCCCAGTCGTGGAGCGTCATCTCGCGTGCAGGCGAGCCTGAGCACAGACGAATGGCGATGCGGTCGGTAAACGAGCTTCTCGTTCGAGAGGATGCGAGGCTCATCATGCTTTTGACGCCGCCCTTCACCAACAGCAAGCACGACCCGGGTTACATCCAAGGTTATCTGCCCGGCGTTCGCGAGAATGGGGCACAGTACACGCACGCGGCGCTATGGGTTGTCCTCGCGACTGCGCTGCAGGGTGACGGTGATCGTGCGTTCGAGCTCTACCAGATGCTCAATCCGCTGGCACACGCGCATACACCGGAAGCTGTGGCGAAATACAAAGTCGAGCCATATGTCGTTGCAGCAGACGTGTACACGGCCGAAGCGCACCTCGGCCGGGGAGGCTGGACCTGGTACACGGGCTCGGGAAGCTGGATGTACAGGGTGGGGCTCGAGGCAATTCTGGGATTCACGAAGCGTGGCAACACGCTGGAGATGGATCCTTGCATTCCGTCGAGCTGGAAAGAGTTCTGCCTGACCTACCGGTGCGGGTCGAGCAGCTATCTGATCACTGTTCGGAATCCAGATGCGGTCCAACGCGGAGTCGCAACCACCGAGCTCGACGGGGCGCGTATCGAGGGGCCTGTTCCCCTGATCGACGATGGCGACCGTCACGAAATCATCGTGACGCTGGGATCTCCGTCTCCAGCTCCGACAGCGGCGTGATCGCGGGACCGTTTACGACTCGGCCATAGGGATCGAACCTCGATCCGTGACACGGACAATCCCATGTCCGTTCGGCCGAATTCCAGCTCACGACACAGTAGAGATGAGTACAGACGGCTGAGCGCTCGTGGATATCTCCCTGATCGTCCCGGTAAACGGCGATCTTTTTTATCCCGCGCCTGATCACAGCGCCGGTGCCGGGCGCAATCTGATCGTATGAATCGACATCACTGCCGGTCGCCCAGTCGGCGTATTGGCCAGCGACGTTGAGATTCTCCTTGAGGAAGTCCGGCGTTGCGCGCAATGTCACGCGTGATGGATCGTAAAGCTTCGACCAGGAATTCTTGCGACCGATAATGAGGTCGGTCAGAAGAATCCCGGCCACGGTGCCGTGGGTAATCCCGTTACCCGAATCGCCCGTGGCGATGAAGATGTGCTGATCGGTGCCGGGATTCTTTCCAATGAACGCCATGTAATCAACGGGCTCCATGATCTGCCCGGACCAGCGGAAGTCGACGTTGCCGATCATTGGGAAGCGCTGGCGCGTCCATTCCTCGAGGCAGCGGAATCGCTCCGCGGCGTCATCTGCCTGGCCGGTCTTGTGATCCTCACCGCCAACGATGAGGAGCTCGTCTCGTCGGCCGGGATCGAGGCGGGCATCCACCTCCTGAACACGGATGTAGTGGTAAGGATCGGGTGTGTCCCAGTAGAGCGCTCGTGGGACAGAACCACGGGGTATTCTGGCGGCGATGACGTAAGTGCGATATGCGGCTTGCTTGGTGTGGAGTATGACCCAGTCGTTGACTGGTGAATTAGTGGCAACGACAACGCTGTCGGCGGTTATGGTGTGTCCATCGCTGGTGGTGACTTTTGCCGGCTCGCCATCCTCGATGGATTCGGCGTGTGCGCCAGAGAAAAGAAGACCGCCATCGCGAACGATTGCACGCGCCAGTCCGTTGAGATACTTCAGCGGATGGAACTGCGCCTGACGTGGAAACCGGAGCGAAGGGCCGGTGTCGAATGATGTGACGGGCGCGCGATCGAGGAGCTCGACGTCGGCAAGTCCAGCGCGATGAGCTGCCTCGAGCTCCTCCTCGAGTAGACCGCGGTCGTCCCCGCCGCCCAGGAAGAGATAACCGTCAACTCTCTCGAAGTCACAATCGATGTCTTCGAGCGATGCGATCGATTCGATGCGATTGATTGCGGCGGTGTGACTCTCAGCGGCGATCTGCGCGCCCTCGACACCGTGCAGCTTTTCGATCTCGGTATACCGATCGTCGAGGGCTGCCGTGATATGAGCCGTAGTTCTCCCCGTCTCACCGCCGCCAATCGCGCCGTCGTCTATCACGACCACCGCTCGGCCGGCGCGCGCGAGGAGATACGCTGTTGTCATGCCGGCGATACCAGCACCCACGACACAGACGCTGGTTCGAATATCGCGAATGAGTGTTGGAAGGTCTGGCACATCGGCGTCCATCCAGACGGACGTGGTGTAACCGGAATCGCTTCTCATTGCCTGTTAATTGCGGGTATTGACCGGATCATAGGGGCTCGCCGGCGCCATGGCGCATAGGGTATGCCATGTGATACTCTAGCATTTGGAGGACGGCCGGAGCGCGTTTACAGACAAACATCGACCATCGAACAAATGGAGACGCAAGTTCTCGACGCGGCGCATCTCGCGTTTGCGCAAGCAACTAACCCGGTACCCCTCTAATTGCCGGCGCGACAGGAACCGGAAAAACGCGCACCCTGCAGCTCATCGCGGAGCAACTGTCGCAGGCTGGAGTGCCGGTGTTCGTTGCCGACATCAAGGGCGATATCTCGGGACTCGGCGCACCTGGGGCGTCAAACGACCGCATCACGACGAGGGCAAGGGAAACGGGCTACGACTGGAAGCCGTCAGCATTTCCGGTGGAGTTCCTGAGCCTGTCGGGAAACAAGGGAGCTCAGCTCCGCGCGACGGTGTCGTCGTTCGGGCCGCTGCTCTTGTCAAAGGTTCTGGGTCTCAACGAGACCCAGTCGAGCGTGCTGTCGCTGGTGTTCAAGTTCTGCGATGACAACGGACTGCTGCTGCTCGATTTCTCGGATCTTCGCGCTGTTCTCGAATACCTGACCAATGATGGAGCTGCCGAGCTCAAGTCGTACGGCGGGATGTCGAAGGCAACCGTGGGCGTGCTTCTACGGGATATGGTCGAGCTCGAGCAGCAGGGCGCGCAGACGTTTTTTGGCGAGCCGGAATTCGACATTCACGATCTCATGCAGCAACGCGACGGGAAGGGCTTGATCAGCATCCTCGAGCTCGAGGACATTCAGGATAAGCCCGATCTGTTCAGCACCTTCATGCTGTGGATGCTCGCTACGCTGTACCACGAGCTTCCCGAAGTGGGTGACATCGACAAGCCGAAGCTCGTCTTTTTCTTCGACGAAGCGCATCTGATCTTCGATGGTGCGAGCAAGGCGTTGCTGGATCAGATCCAACAGGTAGTGCGTCTCATCCGCTCGAAAGGCGTCGGCGTATTCTTCATCACGCAGAGTCCAAAGGACATCAACCAGGATGTGCTGGCGCAGCTTGGCCACCGCGTGCAACACGCATTGCGGGCCTTCACTCCGGATGACGACAAGGCGCTCAAGGCAGCAGCGCGAACTTTTCCGAAGACTCCGTTCTATGATGTCGAGGAAACTCTGACAACGCTTGGAATTGGTGAAGCTCTTATCACTGTCCTCTCTCCCAAGGGTGTTCCGACACCGCCGTTCGCCACACGTTTGATTCCCCCGGCGTCGAGCATGTCGCCGCTTCCCGACGCCGACCTGGCACAGCGGATATCGAGCTCGCCGGAGGTTCGGAAATATGCAAATGCAGTCGACAGAGACAGCGCACGCGAGAGACTCGCAGCACGGGTGACGCCGCAGGCGGCAACTTCGGCTCGGGAAGCGCAGCAGGGTCAGTGGCAGCCCGCACCCACTCCGGCCCGAGCGGCACCGCGCGGAGCGAAACCTCCGCCGACAACCTTCGAGCAGATTCTGAAGTCACCGGTTACGCGGACAGTTGCTGGAGCGCTTACACGAGGAATCATGGGGGCGCTGCTCGGTTCCAGGAATCGGCGGTCGTCGTCTCGCTGGTAGAAGATCAAGCGCAGCTGAGAACAGCAAGCTCGGAACTTTCAGATTGACAAGAGCCACCTGCCGCGAACCGGGTACGAAGGGACAGATCGGGTTGGCAGCAGCTCGGGTAAGACATGGCATGCTATAAAGGACTGGTTGCGCGGATTCGGCGGTGAGCCTGCGCTAGTCGATGTCCCTGAGTATTGCGCGCACCGGCGCTGCGTCGAGTGACATGATCTTCACGGGAAAGGCGATCAGCTCATAGGAGCCGGATGGTATTCGGCGCAGGTCGAGGTTTTCCAGAATGCACGCATTCCCGGAAAAGACCATCTTGTGTACCGGCAGAGACTTGCTGTTGCGCTCGTCGACTGAGGGCGCGTCGACTCCAATCAGACGGAGACCACGTCCGAGCAAAGTGCGCGCGCATGCCTCCGAGAGTGTCGGCCACGATTCCGGGAAGCTGCCCGATGCGATCGTGCAGCTGGTCCTGAGCAGCAAACGCTCGACAGTCCCATCGCCGAGTGCGGCGTCGATTGTCTCCACGTCTATTTCGCGTATTGCATCGCCGACATCCACCACAGATGCTCGCCCGTAGAAAGCCTCGAGCGGAAGCTCGTGAGATCCTGGCCATCCATCGCGAACGTGAAGTGGCGCATCGGCATGAGTACCGACGTGGGGGCTGGTCGTATAAGTGGACACATTCACGCTCGAGCCCTGCGACAAAGTCCCGGTCCAGCCGCACGAGTACGGCGTATCACCGGGCCACTCCGGCGTGCCGCCGGCCAGAGTGATGCTGATGTCACGGAGTCTCACGGGCTAGACGAGGCCTGCCGCGGTCTCGACGATCTTGTCGACAGTGACACCCACATGCGTATAGATCTCATTGTACGGCGCCGACGCGCCGAAGCGCTCGATGCCAAGCATGACTCCATTGTCGCCGAGAGTGTTTTGCGACGGCATGAGCGGGAAGTTAGTAGCTCCTTGCTGGTCAGGCATTGGGGCCTGGTATCCGCATTGGCAGCCGGATGTTCGGAAGCAGCGCCTCGATCTCGAAACGTCGCGGCTCGAGCCATTTGGGAAGCTTTAACGCCTGACCGAGCGACTGCAGCTGCTCGTCGACAGTGAAACCCGGTGGATCGGTTGCAATCTCGAAGAGCACTCCGCCCGGCTCGCGAAAGTATACGGAGTGGAAGTAGTCACGATCGATGACCGGGGTGACGTTGAACCCTCGTGCAACGAGGTCGGATCGTATCTCTGCCTGAGCGGCGTCATCGGGCGCTCGGAACGCGATGTGATGGATTGTTCCCGCGCCCATCAGGCCGGGCCACAGGCCGGGAACACATCTCAAGTCGACTATCGATGCCAGCCCACCGGAGGCAGCAGCGTAGCGGAAAATGCTGGCCTGCTCACGCGCGGGACGAAAGCCAAGCACTTCCGTGAGAAGTTTGCCTGTCAGGTCACAACTTTCCTGCCAGAGCGTGACGGAATAAATGCCGCGAATTGAATGATCCGCGGGTACCGCCGTGCTGTTCCATCTCGGGCGGGATTCGGCGCTGGAGTGGGCGACGAGCTCGCCCATGAGTCCATCGGGATCCTTGAAGGCGATGACACGCTCGTCTTCGAAGCGGGATATGGGTTGACTGAATTCGACGTGGTACTTGATAAAACGCTCGATCCAGAAGCCGAGTGAGCTTGGAAGGATGGCGAACGACGCCACCGCAATCTGTCCAGCGCCCTGTCGTCCCCGGCGCGCGTCGGGCCAGGGAAAAAAGGTGAGGATGCTACCAGGCGTGCCTTCAGCGTCCCCGAAATAGAAATGGTAAGTGGTGGGATCGTCGAAGTTGACCGTGCGTTTGACCAGTCTGAGGCCGAGCACACCGGCGTAAAAGTCGAGATTCCGCTGTGGATCGCTGGCTATCGCTGTTACGTGATGTATGCCGGCGGTGGAAAGGGTCACGGGAAGCGACGCATGTGTTCCTTGCAAAGATATCGAGCCATAATTTAGGGCATTCCGCTGGACGACCTGCGACAAGGCAATGCACATGCCGCGAAAGGGAAATCTGCCCACACTTGAAAAGCGCAAACGACGGCAGGAAACGCGACGAAGCCTGCGCGATCCCGAGACCCTTACCGCGTTCGCGCAGAATCTGCAGGAAGGGATCTACATCACCAACGAGAAGGGGGAGATTCTCGACGCAAACCCGGCGTTTCTAGAAGGTTCGTCGCCGGTGCTCTGCGAGACAGCTGTGCAAGAGCAGGCGCAGCCAGCGTCGTATGGGGAAAGAAGCCTTTCCCCGAGGAACAATGCGCAAGCTCATCTTCATCCTGTTTCTGGCTCCCGCCCTTCTTCCGGCCCAGGGCTGGGTGATCCCGCGTCCGTGTATCATGCGACCTTGTCCGGCGGACGGACGTTGCTTCCCGTGCGGCCCGGGAGTCCCGACGGTCGTCCGAAAGTCGAGCGACGTGCGCGCCGATCTCGTCAATGGTGTGTTGCGGTACGAGGTCACGGAGACGTTCGTGAACCGGGGATCGGGAATTGGCGAGGCCGATTATCTCTTTCCCTTACCTAAGGGCGCCGCTTTTCAGGATCTGAAGCTTTCCATCAACGGAGAGCTGGTTTCGGGCGAGACAATGAACGCCGCTCAGGCCCGACAGATTTACGAGCAGATCGTGCGACAGCGGCGTGACCCGGCGCTTGTCGAATGGATGGGCTATGGACTTCTTCGCACGAGAATCTTCCCAATCGCGCCCGGCGAGGAAAAGAAAGTAGTGGTGCGCTTCCAGTCGGTTGCCGAGCGTGAGGGCGATGCGCTCAGAATGGACTACTTTCGCGGGTCGAGGCCGGGTCCCGAGCTGAGACGAGATGAACCGGAGGGAAGAACGTCATTCACCTTGAGGTATCCGACCGACGCAGTTTACGGAAACGCGTACTCACCGACCCATTCGCTGACTACCACGCGATCGGGGTCGCTTCGCGAAGTGACGGTGAATGGCGACAGTCGGGAAATCACGCTGCTTGTGCCCGTAAGGCGGTCAAAGGAGCCAGCAATATCGGTTCTGACATACGCACCAGCGCGGGAGAACGGGTTCGCGCTGATCACGCTCTCACCGCCGGCCATCGCACCGCGAGTCACCGATCGCGATGTAACGCTGGTACTCGACGTCTCGGGCTCGATGAGTGGTGTGAAGATCAGGCAGGCTCGAGCTGCGGGGCTGCAGCTCCTCGCGACTCTTCGGCCATCAGACAGATTCCGCCTCATCGATTTCTCGACCGATGTGCGCACGTTCCGCGACGAGCTCGTCTACGCAACACCCGAGAACGTCAGGTCGGCCTCACGGTACCTGGAATCACTCGACGCATCGGGCTCCACGAATATTTCCGGAGCGCTGGAAGAGGCGTTGAGACCGCCGGTGACGGCAGGGCGTCTCGGCCTCGTGCTGTTCGTAACCGACGGAGAGCCGACGGTTGGGGAGCGGGATCCGGAAACGATCGCTGCTCGAGTGGCAGATCTGCGGGGCACCCGAAGAATATTCTCGTTTGGCGTCGGAGCCGATCTGAACGTCGCGCTCGTCGAGAGGCTGGCACTGGAAGGTCGCGGAACAGCGCATTTCGTTCGGCCCGATGAATCTGTCGAGCGGGCAGTGTCGATCGTTGCGAGCAGACTGACGAGTCCGGTAGTGACGGACATGAGGGTTTACGCCGACGGTGTCCGCCTTCTCAAGACTCACCCATCGCAGCCATCGGACATTTTTGCCGGCCAGGACTTCGTGATGGTGGGGCGCTACGACGACAGTGGCCCAACCCGTTTGCGTTTCGAGGGTAGAACTGCCAGCGGGCCCATTCAGTGGACATCCCGTGTGGTGTTTCCGGCGAGCTCGCGCGAGAATTCATTCATCGCCAGGCTCTGGGCAACACAGCGGATCGGCTACCTGAGTGCGGAGAAGCGGCGTCATGGTGGATCGAGCGAGGCGGACGATGAAATCAGGCAGCTCGGAGAACAGTACGGCATTCCGACAGAGTTCTCATCGTATCTCGTCGTCGAGCCGGGAATGGATCCGCGCAGGCGAATTGGGGATGCGACAATGCAGCTGAACCAGGCAGTTGTCGGTGGCGTTTCGGCGGCTAGCGGCAATGCCAAGTCGTTCGAGGCAGCGCGCGCATCGGCGGCACAACGCTCTGCGACATCTCTTTCCGCGGCGGATGAAGCCGCAGGTTTGTCGAGACGGGACGGAGCGGTCCGTCGCTCGGGCAACAGACTGTTCGTGCTGCGCGACAGTGTGTGGACCGACACCGGTCTCAAGGACACGATGCGCAGAGTGAAAGTGCGTCCCTATTCGGCTGCGTACTTCAGAGTTCTCGAGCTGATGCCTGAGCTCCGCGAGCCACTGGCGATGGGTGACAGAGTGATTGTTGCGGGTCGCTCGATTGCAATCGAGATAGCGCCAACCGGAGTCGAGTCGTTGACCGGCAGCGAGCTGGACGATCTCCAGTCGAAGTGGTGAACGCTTGAAAGACGTCGACCGGTTATTCCGTACGTACAACACCGCGCTGGTGCGATACCTCACGCGAAGACTCGGCGATCGTGACTGGGCAGAGGAAGTCGCGCAGGAGACATTCCTTCGCGCGCTGAGGCAGGAGTCGTTGACGAACGAACGGGCGTGGCTGTTCGCCGTGGCAACCAACCTCGTTCGAGACGAAGCAAGGAAGGCGTCGAGACATAGGAGACAGCTCGCCCTGCTCGCGGAAGAGGACCGGGAAGCCAGCGTCGAGCCGCAGGAGACGACGCTCGAGCGCGCACAGGAAGCGGCGCTGGCGCGGAAAGCTGTGGATGCATTGGCGGAGCGGGATCGCCTGGCGCTGCTGATGCGCGAGGAAGGATTGGACTATTCAGAGATTGCGGAAGCGCTCGAGCTTTCCCCCGGATCGGTGGGAACGACCCTGTCACGCGCACGGCGTCGATTGGTGGAGAGTTATGAAGCGCTGCAGAAAGAGCGCGAAATGAGGGAGAAGAATGCAGCATCTTGACGAAGGAATCATCCACGCCTGGTTGGACGGCGAGCTCCAGGCCGACGAGGCGGACAAAGCCGCAGCCCATGTGAGCGAATGCTCCGAGTGCCGGGCACTCGTTGCGGAAGCGCGTGGACTGATCGCCGCTTCGACGCGGATTCTGACGGCGCTGGACAATGTGCCTGCGGGCGTGGTGCCGAGCGGATCGAGCCAGTCCGACGAAGCAGCGGCTGTGGGAGGCCCGACTCGCCGGCGGTGGTACGATCGAACGGATCTTCGTGCCGCCGCCGCACTCCTCTTCGTTGCCGGAGCATCGCTCGTTGCAGCAAGACTGGGGCGAAATCCGAACGCTTCGCTTCAGACAGTCGCGCGGATGGAGCGATCTCCCTCCGCCATGCCCGTTCAAGACACAGGGACACCGGCTCCCGCAGCGGCCGAGGCTACACAGCGGGACAGGGTTTCGGAAATCGGCGCAGTGGTTGGCGGAGCGACCAGCACCGCCGGGCGCGGCGCTCCTCGGGCTGCAACGCCGGCACCCACTAAGGCTGCCGCGCAAGCGCCGATGGCCGCGACGATGAACGCGGCGACCAACCCGCCGGCAATGGAGGCTCAATCCCTCCAGAAATCTGCCGAATCCCGTGCGAGCCCGAGCAGAGGGTTCATGAGCGGCGTTGGTCACTCCGATGCCGCAGCTCCGGGTAGAGTCGATGGACAGATCACTGATTGGAACCAAGGTCGCGGTATTGCCAGCGCACAGGTCACCGTTGAGGGGACCACTCTGGTCGCGACGACTGACAAAGATGGCCGCTTCCGCATCGACAGTGTTCCCGCTAGAGAACAGCGACTAACCGTGCGCCGCGAGGGCTATGTGGCGCAAACGGTACCGCTCGCGGTGAAGGAGCAAGGTGGCGCAAACGCGATCGTTGCCCTGGTCCCGATGCTCAACCAGCTCTCGGAAGCCGTTGTCTCAGGCGTCGCCACAGCCACATACGCCGCAGCCGCGCCGTTACGGGTATTGAAAGTCGACAGTACCGCCACCACCCGTCGTGTGGTTTACGAGGTCTCTCCCGGTGTCGAAGTCACGCTGACCGAGTCAGCCGTGGATGTAGCAGCGGATGAAAAAGCGTTGGACAGCAGTGTAGCGCGAAACCTGTCAGGAATGGTACAAGGCGCAGCGAAAGCGGATACGAGACCTGCGTTGGGAATGATGTCAGCAGCTGCAACGAAGCGACCCCCGATCCACACGATATCGTGGAGAGATCTCAATCGCCGCTACACATTGAGCGGACCCATGACACCCAGCGAGCTCGAGGCCATCAAGGCGCGACTGATGACGGCGCGGCGCTAGGCGCTATTTCCCGGGATCGAGTATCCGCTTGATTTCGGCGCGGGCGTCCAGAAGGTGCAATCGTGTTTCGCGATTGACGGCGCGATCAACAGCGGACTTCAGCGTCAGGTCCAGGTCCATCAGCTCACCGCGCATCAAAGCACGCAAATCATTGTTGGAGCCGCTGCCCAC
>WNFV01004175.1_pt1 | contig 27936 bp, 28 predicted proteins | sample 5400101 | NCBI WGS metagenome assembly WNFV01 (sample SAMN13153361, study PRJNA577476) | soil metagenome | isolation source: 115 cm soil or saprolite under grassland replicate 1 | place: USA:California | collected 2016-06-15
CGCGCGAGCAGGCTGGCGAGTCCCTCGCGGAGCAGGACATCGTCGTCGGCTAGGACCACCTGCGTCTCCGTCACGACTGCACCTCACCACCGAGCCCTGATCGCCGCCATCGCCACGCCCCCAGATTATGGGCTAGCCTGGCTTGGGTGGGCGCGCGAGTGGTCGACGGGAGCCTGTGGGGGCTGGTCGCCGTGCTGTCGACCGGGCCGGTATCGCTGCCTCCGGACACCGAGCCGCGCCTTGCCGAGTTCACCGAGCCCCTGGAGATCAGCGACGACGGCGTCGGCGGGGCCGATCTGTCCAACCGCACCGGGCTCCTCGGGCTCCGGGACCGCGTGGAGGCCCTGGGCGGCAGCCTCGTCATGAAGAGCCCGGCCGGGGAAGGCACCTCGGTGCTCGTCCGGCTCCCCGTGGACCTCGCCTGAGCGGCTACACCCCGACCCCAGGGCCGGCCCCGACCCCAGCTCCGGTTGGAGGTTCAACCTCAAGTGGAGGGTCAGTCGCGGTCGCGCGGCGCCAGCTGCGGCGGAGGACGAGCAGACCGATCAGGGCGTCGACGAACAGGAGCGTCCAGTTCAGCCCGGTGTACAGGTGGACCTGCGCCTGCGTCGGGACGGGGATCCGGCCGAGCTGGATCATCAGCCACTGCACCTGGGTGCCGGTCAGCAGCAGGGTGAGCCACACCGCGATTGCCTGCGAGGAGTCCCAGAGCGTGTGCAGGGCGGCGACCACCAGGTACCAGCCGACGACGCCGCCGGTCAGCCGTGGCCGGCCGTGCCGTGCCGCGGTGGCGAACAGCGCTCCGCCGAGGATGGCGGTCCACAGCCCGTGCCCGAGCGGCGCGAGGATGCCGCGCAGCACCTCGGTCTCGACCAGGCTGGTGAGCGAGAGCCCGTTGAGAGTGAACAGCGCGTTGAAGGCGTAGCCCGCGCTCTCCAGCGCCGCGAAGCCGAAGCCGACGGCGGCGCCCAGCACGATCCCGTCGCGCATGGTGTAGCGGGGCAGGTGCCGGGCGATCAGCCACAGCGCCCCCAGCTTGACCGCCTCCTCGATCAGCCCGACGTAGACGTAGGTGCCGGCGGTCGGCTGCTTCAGGAATTCCGCTTCCAGCAGCGAGGCGCCGAGCACCCCGAGCGTGCCGCCGTAGATGAACGCCGTGAAGATGCGCTGGGCGTTCACGACCGCGTCGGCGCGCTGGAAGGCGTAGGCGACGAAGGTGACCGGGACCAGGAAGCTGCCGATGAGGATCACGGTGGGGACCAGGTTGGGGTTGCGGGTCGCGAAGGTGACCGCCACCGTCGCCACCCACAACGCCAGCCCGCCCAGGAAGATTCGCCGCCAGCCGGGGCCGCCGCGCGCACGGTCGGTCCGGGTCCTTGCCGCTCTGGCCGCGCCCGCCGCGGGGCTCGGGATCACCGTCGCCATGCCACTGCTCCTCTCTACCTGTCTTCGGGGTGCGGGCCCCGCACGGGCACGGCATCCGCGAAGATCGCCTCGATCTGCTGGAGGTCGGATCCGGTGAGCTCGAGGTCGGCCGCCGGCGCGGTGCCGTCGAGCTGGGAGGGCCGGCGCGCGCCGACGATCGCGACGTGCACCCCCGGGTGCGCCAGCGTCCAGGCGACCGCCAGCTCGGGAAGGCTGACGTCCCGCTCCCGCGCGAAGCCCTTGAGCCGCTCCACCACCGCCAGGTTCCGGCGGAAGGTCTCACCGCTGAAGTCGGGGCTCTTGCTCCGCCAGTCGTCGGGCTCGAAGGTCGTGGACGGGGTCATCCGGCCGGCGAGCAGGCCGTGGGCCAGCGGCCCGTAGATCAGCACGCCGATGTCGTGCTCGGCGGTGTAGGGCAGGACCTTGTCCTCGATCTCCCTGCGGAAGAGGTGATATGGAGGCTGGAGGGTATCCACCCGCCCGTAGCGACCGAGCGCGGCGATCTGGTCGACGTCGTAGTTGGAGACGCCGGCGTGGCGGATCTTGCCCTCGCGCACCAGCTCGCCGAGCGCCTCGGCGGTCTCCTCGGGCGGAGTGTGAAGGTCGGGCCAGTGGACCTGGTAGATGTCGATGTAGTCGGTTCCCAGACTGCGAAGGCTGGCCTCGACCCCGGCGCGCAGCCAGCGCCCGCTCGCGTCGCGGACCCGCCGGCCACCCTCCATGTGCAGCCCGCCCTTGGTGGCGATGACCACGTCCTCGCGGCGCGTCCGCTCCCGTAGCGCCTCGCCGAGGACCTGCTCCGCGACGCCGAAGCCGTAGCCCTGCGCCGTGTCGAACAGGTTGATGCCGAGCTCCAGGGCGCGATGGATCGAGTCCTTGCTGTCCTGGAGGTCGGAGGCGCCCCAGTCCCCTCCGAACGCCCAGGTGCCGAAGGCGATCCGCGAGACCTGGAGATCGGTCTGTCCCAGTCGAACCTGTCGCATACTTCGTCCCTCCTTTGCAGCGATCTATGCGGCGGCTTGGCGAACCGGCTCCTCAGGGCAGCACTCCGGCTCCGGCTGGCGGCGCCGGTGCCGGGTCCGCTCCCCAGGGCCGATGACGAACAGCGCGACCGCCGCGCCCAGCAGGGCGATGGCGGCCTGCGCCGCGAAGGTCACGTGCAGCGCCCCGGTCAGGACGGCGGGAGGCTGGACGGTAGGACCGGCCGGGCTGCCGCCGAGCGCCACGGCGCGCGCGCTGAGCAGCGCCACCAGCACGGCCAGGCCGACCGATCCGCCGATCTGCTGGGCGGTGGAGGCCATCGCCGAGGCGACGCCCTGCTCACCGCGGGCGACGCCCGTGCCGGCGGCGACGTACATGGTCGTGAAGGCCACGCCCTGCCCGAGCCCGGCCACGATCATCCCCGGCAGCAGGATGGCCAGCGACGGGGTCGCGGGCAGCCGCAGGTACAGGGCCAGCCCGACCGCGCCGAAGGTCATGCCGGCCGCCAGCGTCCTGGAGATCCCCACGCGGCCGACCAGCCTGCCGCCCACCTGCGTGCCGGCCACCACCGACAGCACCAGCGGCAGGAAGCTCAGCCCCGCCTTCAGCGGCGCCTGGCCCAGCCCCTGCTGGAGGTACAGGGTCAGGAAGAAGAGCTGCAACCCGAACGAGGACATGAACGCGGCGGTGACCAGCACCCCGCCCCGGACCGTCCGGATCCGCAGCAGCCGCAGCGGCATCAGCGGCGATCGCGAGCGCAGCTCGACCACCACGAACGCCGCCAGCAGGACCAGGCCGATGGCGCCCCCGACCAGCGTGCGGACCGACGTCCACCCCTGCGTGGGCGCCGAGACCAGGCTGTCCACGATCGCCATCGCGCCCAGCGTGACCAGCAGCGCTCCGGGCAGGTCGAAGCGCCGGGCCGAGGTCGCCGGCTCGCGCTCCGGCAGCACCAGCGGGGCCAGCAGCACCAGCGCCGCCGTCACGGGCACGTTCACGAAGAACACCGCCGGCCAGCCGAACAGCCCGGTCAGCACGCCCCCCGCCAGCACGCCGAGCGACAGCCCGCCGGCGCCGGCGGACCCCCACACCGCGATCGCGCGGTTGCGCTCGCGGCCTTCCTCGAAGGTCGTGTTCACCAGGGAGAGGGTCGCCGGGAACAGCACCGCCCCGCCGATGCCCTGCACCGCGCGGGCGGCGATCAGCAGGCCGGCGTGCTGGGCGAGACCGCCCGCCAGCGAGGCCAAGCCGAACAGGGAGAGCGCCGCCATGAACATGCGGCGCCGGCCGAGCAGGTCAGCGGCTCGGCCGCCGAGCAGCAGGAACCCGCCGAAGGTCAGGGTATAGGCGCTGATGACCCACTGGACCGTCCCGCCGGTGAAGCCGAGGGACCGGCCGATGTCGGGCAGCGCCACGTTGACGATCGAGTAGTCGAGTGCGATGACGAGCTGGGCGGTCGCCAGGACCGCGAGGGCGGCTGCCTTGGAGCTGGCACGGCCGCTGCGGCTGGGTTGCAGAGGGAGGTGAATGTCCATGCGTCCAGAGTGCCGCGCCGCAGGTCAGACGTCGTCGCGGCCAGCGCCCATCTCTCCTGGACGCTCGCTGGAGTCTCCGTCTACCGGCTAGCCGGTAGACGGAGATGGGCGCTGGCCACGACGACAGACGGCGAGCCGGCGGCCAAGCTGAATGCCATGACCAGTCGTTGCCTCATCGTCGACGACAGCACACGCTTCCTCCAAGTCGCGCGGCGCGTGCTGGAAGGCGACGACGTCACCGTGGTCGGGGTCGCCACCAGCATCGCCGAGGCGCTCGATCTGGCTGGTCGGCTCCAGCCCGACGTGGTGCTGGTCGACATCGGCCTCGCCGGCGAGAGCGGCTTCGAGCTGGCCCGCCGCCTGCACGAGCAGCCGGGCGCCACGGACCCGCAGGTGATCCTGATCTCGACGCACGACCCCGAGGACTTCGCGGAGCTGATCGCCGCCAGCCCGGTCGTGGGGTTCGTCGCCAAGGCCGAGCTGTCCGGCCGCGCGATCCTGGACCTTCTCTAGACCACCTGGTCAACCCCGGCGTAGAGCCTCGGGTCGAGCAGGCACAGGTCCGCGCGGCCGGCCGCCAGGACGGTGCTGACGTCGTCGGCGGTGGTGAGGTTCCCGCCGGCGATGGTAGCCACGCCGGCCTCGTTGCGGACCCGGTCGCTGGCGGGCACCAGGTAGAAGCGGCGGTAGTCGGGCCGGTCGGCCGGGATCGTCCAGCCGGAGGCCACCTCCACCAGGTCGCAACCGTGCTCGCGGAGGGCGGTGGCGATCGTCACGGCGTCGTCGAGCCCGAGGCCCCCGGGGGCGCAGTCGTCGGCCTGGAGGGTGACCGCCAGCGGCCGCTCCGCCGGCCAGGCGGAGCGGACCGCGTCGACGACCTCCAACGGGAAGCGCAGCCGCCGGTCGGGCGAGCCGCCGTAGCCGTCCTCGCGCCGGTTGGTGAGCGGCGACAGGAAGCTGCCCAGCAGGTAGCCGTGCGCGAGGTCGAGGGCGAGCAGGTCGAAGCCCGCCGCGGCCGCACGCCCGGCGGCCGCCGCGAACGCCTCGCGCAGCTCGCGCAGGTCGCGCTCGGTCAGCTCGCGGGGCACCGGGCCGCCAGGCAGGTAGGGCAGGGCAGAGGGCGCCAGCAGGGGCCAGCCGCCCTCGCGGAGCGGGCGGTCCACGCCGTGGCGCCGTGGCCGGGTGGCGCCACGCCTGCCGGCGTGGGTGAGGCGGACGCCGAGCCGGGCGCCGCCTGCCGCCCGCGCCCGCTCGATCAGCCGTCGCCAGGCAGCGGTCTGGTCGTCGCGGTACAGGCCGGGTGTGCCCGGCGTGATGCGCCCCCCCGGCGAGACCGCCACCGGCTCGGTCAGCACCAGCCCGCCGCCGGCCGCGACCGCGCCGGCCAGCTCGGCCTCGTGCCGCCTGCCCACCAGCCCGTCGAGGGCGTCGTCCTCCGACGGCGGCGACAGCACCACACGGTTCGGCAGCTCCAGCTCCCGCAGGCGGAACCGCGCGAACAGCGGCGGCGGCGCCAGCAGCGGCGCGGCTGTGGCGCCCGGGGCCGTGCCGCCGAGGGTGGCCCCGGCGGTTGTGGCGCCCGGGGCGGTGCCACCCGGCCCACCCGCGGCGGTGCGGGCGAACCAGCGGTCGACGGCGGCGACGAAGCGGGGGTCGCGCTTCTCCAGCTCCAGGCGGCTGATCCGCCCGCTGCGGGTGAGCAGGTTGAAGGCGAACTGGATGGGCTCCAAGCCGCGGTAGCGCGACACGCTCTCGAAGTAGGTGGCGCTCTCGCGCGCCGCCTCCTGGAAGCGCTCGACGACCGGCTGGCGGTCCAGCTCGTACCAGGTGAGGGCAGCCTCCAGGTCAGCCGGATGGCGCAGGAACGCGGCGGCCAGCGAGATCGCGTCCTCCATGGCCAGCTTGGTCCCCGAGCCGATGGTGAAGTGGGCGGTGTGCGCCGCGTCGCCGAGCAGCACGATCTTGCCGTGGTGCCAGTTGCGGTTGCGCAGCGTCACGAAGGTGAACCAGATCGAGCGGTTGGAGAGCAGCTTGTGGTCGCCCAGCTCCGGCCGGAACAGGTCCTCGCAGAAGCGCAGGCTCTCCTCCTCCGGCATCTGGTCCAGCCCGGCTCGCCGCCAGGTCGACTCGTGCGCCTCGACGATGAAGGTGCTGGTGTGCGCGTCGAAGGGATAGGCGTGGACCTGGAACAGCCCGTGCCCGGTGTCGCGGAAGATGAAGGTGAAGGCGTCGACCGCCAGGTCCGCGCCGAACCACGCGTACTTGGTGGTGTGCAGGTCCAGGCTCGGCTCGAAGCGCGGCTCGTGCAGCCTGCGGGCCAGCGAGTTGACGCCGTCGGCCGCGACCACCAGGTCGTCGTCGCGGAAGGGCTCCAGGTCGGCGACCTCGCGCTCGAACTCGAGCCGCACGCCGAGCTGGCGGCAGCGTTGCTGCAGGATGCGCAGCAGCTCCTTGCGGGCGATGCCGGAGAACGCGTGGCCGCGCGAGCGGATCGTCTGGTCCCGGTAGCGCACGTCGATCGCGTTCCACTTGGCGAAGGTGTCGGTGATCTCGACGTAGGTTTCGTGATCGGCGTCCCGCAGCGCGCCCAGGGTCTCCTCCGAGAACACCACGCCCCAGCCGAAGGTGGCGTCGGGCGGGTTGCGCTCGATCACGCGGACCTGGTGGCCGGGGTCCGCCTTCTTCATGAGCAGCGCGAAGTACAGCCCCGCCGGGCCGCCTCCGAGGATGCCGATCTTCATGGCCACCGCGGGCTCCTCACTCGAGCACGTCGGCCAGGCGCTCGAGCTGCGCCACGTCGGCGACGGTGGGCAGCAGCACCAGGTGGTCGCACCCGGCCTCCTCGTACCCGCGCACCAGGTCCTTGACCATCTGCGGAGAGGTCAGGTTGCCCGCGGCGATGCGCTCGGCGAAGGGTCCGGTGAAGGCGTAGTAGTCGCGTAGGTAGGCGGCGCCGCGCTCCGCGTCCGCCTCGCCGCCGAGCGCGTAGTAGGCCTGCCCCCACAGCCTCGGGCGGCCCGGGCGGCCGGCCTCGGTCCACGCCGCCCAGGCTCTGGAGGCCGCGCCCGCGAAGGCGCGCGGCGGGCCGCCGCCGTGGACGTAGCCGTCGCCGTACCTGGCCATGCGCGCGAAGGCACGGCCGCTGGCGCCGCCGACCAGCAGGTCGGGGCCGTTGGGCTGCGCCGGCCGGGGCCCGACCCGGCCGCCGTCCTGGAACGCCTCGCGCAGGTAGGCGAGCTGGGCGTCGAAGCGCTGGCCGCGGTCGCGGTGGTCGATGCCCATCACGTCGTAGTCCTCGCGCCTGGCGCCGATGGCCACGCCGAGGGTGAGCCTGCCGCCCGACAGCGCGTCCAGCGAGGCGGCCTGCTTGGCCAGCATCGCCTGGTTGCGGAGCGGGCCGATCACCACCATGGTGACCAGCCGCAGCCTGCTGGTCACGGCGGCGGCCGCCGCCAGCGACAGGAACGGGTCGTAGTTGTCATAGGCAACGCGGTCGATCACCCCGAGGCTGGAGAACGGGCCGCTGTCGGCCCGCCGCGCCCAATCCAGCACGAGGTCACCGGGCGCGCCAGGCACCCCAGCCGGCAGCCCGACCCCGACCTCCATCGCGCCCTCCCCATCGGTGACGACCGTCAGCACATCGTGCCATCCGCCGCCGCGCGGTGGAAGTTCCCCGAGGAGGGAGAGCGGCGCGGGCGTGGCTCTCGCTCGGCTAGGAGCTCGGCGCCTGGACCGCCGGAGGGCGTGCCTGGGTGCGGCGGGCGGTGGGGACGGCCCACAGGCCGTAGAGGAGGCCGGCCACCACGAACGCGACCAGCAGCCCCAGGCTCGATCCCGCGAAGGCGCCCTTGGCCCACCAGCCGAGCCAGGTGAAGCCCCTGGTCGTCGAGGTGATCAGCCCGAGGCCGGCGACCACGCCGACCAGCCACGCCACCACCCCCCCCGGGTTGACCGCCCGCGCCGTTGCCTCGCCTCCGGCGTACAAGGCGCGGACGTCGTAGCCGTCGCGGCGCAGGGTGGCCAGGTCGACCAGGAAGACGGCCGCCCACGCGGCCAGCGGCACCCCGAGCACCAGCAGGAAGCCCTGGAACGTGCCGAGGAAGTCCTTGGCGATGAACAGCATGTAGATGTTGCCGAGGATCATGATCACGCCGTCGATCGCCACCGACTGGTAGCGCGGCAGCCGAACCCCGAGGGTGAGCAGGTTCAGCCCCGACGAGTAGATGTCCAGCAGCGCCCCCGCCACCAGCCCGCCGGCCGCCACCAGCAGGTAGGGCACCAGGAACCAGGTCGGCAGCGGCTCGGCGAGGTCGCCGAGCGGGTTGGCCGAGGTCGACAGCCCGGTCCCCCTGCTCGCCAGCAGCACCCCGAAGGTGATCAGCACCACCGGGCCGATGCTGGAGCCGAGCACCGTCCAGCCGACCACCCCGCGCGCGCTGGACGCTGTTGGCAGGTAGCGGGTGTAGTCGGCGCCCACGTTGGCCCAACTGATGCCGAGCCCGGCCATCACGATCGAGGTGGCCGGCAGGAATCCGGTGAGCCAGCTCCCGCTCGGCAGGTCGGCGAGCTTGCCCCACTCGACCTGGGGCAGCTCCAGCGCGATGAACACCACCGTCAGCACCGCGAACGCCCAGGTGAACCAGGTCTGGATCCTGACGATGGTGGCGTGCCCGAGCAGCCCCACCAGGATCGTCACCCCCGCGATGACCAGGAAGGCGATCACGGTGGTGTGCGTCCCGGTCGACACCCCGAGCCGGTCGAGCAGGCTGTCGACCGCCAGGGTGGCGAGCGCGACCAGCACCGTCTCCCAGCCCACCAGCGACAGGTAGCTGGTGATCGTCGGCAGGACGTTGCCGAGCAGGCCGAACGGTGAGCGCGACAGCGCGAAGGTGGGCGCTCCGCTGCGCTTGCCCGCCACGCCCACGAAGCCCACCAGCAGGAACGACAGCACCGTGCCGACCACGCCCGACAGGATCGACTGCCACAGGTTGAGGCCGAAGGACACGATGATGACGCCGTAGACCACCGCCAGGATGCTGATGTTGGCGGCGCACCACACCCAGAACAGCTCCGAGGGCCTGCCGTGCCGCTCGGCATCCGGCACCACGTTGATCCCGTTGGTCTCGATGCTCCAGGTCCGGTCGCTCGCCGGCTGCTCCCGCGTGCCGGCCGCGTCGAGGGTCATCGGCGCCGCCCTTCCTCGATCACCAGGTCTCGCCAACCACAATGCACCCCGCCGGCAACGGGATTCCAATACCTGACGTCTCGGGACACTTCTGGCGCCATGCGAATGTCAGATGTTGTCGGCGCCGAGTACGCACGAAGTTGGTAGTTGACGACGGTCGCACGATATGCGACCGTCGAGTTGCCCGCAATGCCCGTTGGGAGGGAAACCGCCGACGAGGCGTCCAGTGGGAGGTGCATCGGATGGACGAATGCGACTGGACGAGTTGTGGAGCGCTGGCAAGGCTGGACCTGATCGCCGGCACGGGCCTGTCCGCGGCACGGGTCGTCGGCTCCTTCTGCGTGCCGCACGCGAGCATGGCCAGCCTCGACGTCCAAGCCGAGGCAGGCGAGCCAACCTGGTACGACTGGCATCGGGAGCGGATGCCGGCCCAGCCCACCGCCATGCAGGCCCTTCAGCGGACCGCACCCGTCATCCCGCTGTTCCAGCAGCGGGGCGCCGCCGCTGAGGCCTCCCGACCCACACAGAGCGTGGGCCGAGCCCGGTCTCGCTGATCCCTGCGGGGTGGACCGGGCCCGGCCCACCGGTCCGGCGTGCAGCGGCGCCCTCGGTCATCCGGCGGGCGCCGCCCGCCGGCGCTCACCGGTCGAGGCGCCGCCGCTCGACCGAGGTGGTGACCTCGGCGAGGAACCGCTCGTCCACGGTCACGCCGAGGCCGGGGCCCGACGGAACGCGCACGACGCCCGGTGGCTCCAGCACGAACGGCTCGGTGATCAGCTCCCGCCGCCAGTACCGGTCCGACGCCGAGGTGTCGCCCGGCAGCGTGAAGTTCGGCAGGCCCGCCAGCGCCAGGTTGGCCGCGCGGCCCAGCCCGGTCTCCAGCATCCCGCCGCACCACACCGGCACGCCGTGGGCCGCGCAGACGTCGTGCACCCGCCGCGCCTCCAGGAAGCCGCCGACCCGGCCGGCCTTGATGTTGACGATCGAGCAGGCGCCGATGGCGATCGCGTCCGCGGCGGCGCGGGCTGAGGTGATCGACTCGTCGAGGCAGATCGGCGTGCGCACCCGCCTCGCCAGCTCGGCGTGCCCGCGCACGTCGTCCTCGGCGAGCGGCTGCTCGATCAGCAGCAGGTCGAACGGGTCGAGGCGGGCGAGCCACGGCGCGTCGGCGAGCGTGTAGGCGGCGTTGGCGTCGACCTGGAGCAGGACGTCGCCGAAGCGCTCCCTGACGGCCCTGACCGGCTCGACGTCCCGGCCCGGCTCGATCTTGAGCTTGATGCGCGCGTAACCGTCGGCGAGGTAGCCGTCCACGACGTCCAGCAGTTCCGGGATAGAGTCGGCGATCCCCACCGAGACGCCCGCCGGCACCCGGTCGCGGACCGCACCGAGGTAGCCGGCCAGCGGCATGCCGTGCGCCCGCAGCTCGGCGTCCAGCACCGCCAGCTCCAGGGAGGCCTTCGCCATGGGGTGGCCCTTGACCGGGGCCAGCGCCGGCCCGACGGCCGCGGCCGTCAGGTCGGGCACCGCGGCCAGGCGGGGCAGCAGGTGGTCCCGGATGACCTGGTGCGCGCCGTCGGCGTACTCCGAGGAGTACAGCGGCTCGGCGCCGGCCACGCATTCGCCCCAGCCCTCCGCGACGTCGGTGGTCACCCTGACGAGCAGGACGTCCCGCTCGTGCTCGACCCCGAAGGAGGTCCGGAAGGGTGCGACCAGCGGCAGCCGGATGCGCCGGAGCTCGATCTCCTGCAGCTTCATCGGCGCTCCCCTGTGCCGTGGGCGGGGTGCTCCAGCACGTACCAGCCGGACCGGGTAATGCCGGTGGCCGCCATGCCGCGGCCGAGCGCCTCGCCCATGGTGGCGCGCAGCGCCCGCCGCCACCGCGAGGCCAGGTCCGGGTCGGCCGCGCGCACCGCCACGATGTCGCTCGGCACCTTGACGAGCAGCGCCCCGCCGCCGGCGTCCGCCGTGCCGAGGTCCCCGGTCGCCGGCTCGCCGGCCGCGTCCTCCTCGACGAGCACGCGCGCGCCGGCCTCGCGCAGGGCGTCCAGGTCCGGCTCGGGCGCGTGGCCGTGGCTGGCCTCGACCGCGCGCTCGCGCGCCAGCGGCCACGAGACCAGGCAGCGGTCGGTCTCGTCGCCGGCGTTGATGCCGTCCCCCATGGGCCCGTAGAAGTCCGGCAGGTACTCGACGACCTCCGCCCCCAGCTTGACCAGGTTGAGGAACGCGTTGCGCCGCACCAGCGGGTCGAAGGTCCAGGTGACCACGGGCAGGTCGCGCGCCAGCGCCCATGCCCGCTGGTGCTGCTTGAGCGCGAAGCCCGCGCCGCGTCCCCGCGCCGCGGCGCGCACGCCGGTGATGTGCGAGTGCAGCCCGAAGACGTTCCCGGCCGGGTGGAGGAAGCCGACCGAGGCGCCTACCATGCGCCGGTCGCGCATCGCTCCGGCGACGTAGTTGCCGCTGTGCGCCAGCGCGCGCAGCAGGGAGGGCGTGCACGGCGCCTCGGCCCTGGACGTCTGCCACACCTCGATGAACAGCTCGGCCGCCTCGGTCAGCTCGCCGATCCCGTGGAGCAGGGCGACCTCGACACCCGCCTGGCGCGCCGCCGACTCGGCGGCGCGGCGCGCCTCGACGGCCAGCGGCAGTGCCACCGTCGCCCTCACGCCGTGGTCCGGTCCAACCCGTCCCACAGCAGCGTGCTCAGGTGGTCCACCAGGGTCGTTCGCGGCACCTGCGGGCTCACCAGCCACCAGGTGCTGGCCGCCTGGACCATCCCGGCGATCGCGTGGCCCCACGGGCCGGCCGGAGCGGTGTCGCGGTCCGCCGCCTCGAGCCGCTGGCGCAGCACGTCGGCGAGCACCTCGCCCACGTGGTAGCCGAAGGTCACCGCCGGGCGGGTGGCGTGCTGCGGGTGCAGCAGGAACTGGTGGACCTGCGGATCGTCCTGCACGAACGCGAGGTAGGCGTCGATCGCCTTGACCACGTTGGCGTGCAGGTCCCGGCTGGTCGCCACGGCGCTCTGGAAGCGGCTGGTCAGGTCGGCGCAGTACTGCTCGGCGACCGCCTGGTAGACCCCGGCGCGGTCGCCGAAGTAGCGGTAGACGATCGGCTTGGTGATCCCCGCCTGGGCGGCGATCTCGTCCATGGACGCGGTCGGGCCCTCGCGACGGATCACTTCGATGGCCGCCTCGAGCAACTCCAGGCGACGCGCCATGCGGCCGTACAGCATCGACGGAGCAGCGTTGGCGCCACTCTCCCGATCGATGCCCCCCTTGCTCACCATCCTGTAAGGATTCTACGGCAGTGGGTCCCGCCCCTGGCCATGCTGTTTTCCACGAAGGCGTGCCGGCGTAGGCTGCGGCCATCCCGATCGTGGCCGTCAACGCCCCTGTCGAGCCGTCCCAACGAGGAGCGCAATGGCTGAGACCTCCCAATCCACCAGCCCGTCCAAGAGCCTTCGCGACGTCGGCGCCCTGATCACCGGCGGCGCCTCCGGGCTCGGCGAGGCCACCGCCCGCGCCCTGCTCGAACGAGGCGCCCGCGTGGCGATCGTCGACCGCGACGGCGAGCGCGCCAAGGCGGTGGCCGAGGCGCTCGGCGACCGGGCCAGGGCCTACGTCGCCGACGTCACCGACGACGGCGAGGTCCGCCGGGCGGTGGAAGGCGCCAGGAACGACCTCGGCGACCTGCGGGTCGCGGTGCTGTGCGCGGGCATCGGCTGGGCGCAGCGCACGGTGGGCCGCCAGGGGCCGGCCGACCTGTCGGCGTTCGAGACGGTCGTGCGGGTCAACTTGATCGGCACCTACAACGCGCTGCGGCTGGTCGCGGCGTCCATGGTCGGCAACGAGCCCGATCCCGGCGGCCAGCGCGGCGTCGTGGTGATGACCGCTTCGGTGGCGGCCTTCGATGGGCAGATCGGGCAGACCGCCTATTCGGCGTCGAAGGGCGGTGTCGCCGCCATGACCCTGCCGGCCGCCCGCGACCTGGCTTCGATGGGGGTGCGCGTCTGCACGATCGCGCCGGGGGTGTTCCGCACTCCGATGCTGGCCGGGCTGCCAGAGCCCGCCCAGCGCAGCCTGGAGGCGGTCGTCCCGTTCCCGCCACGGCTCGGGGAGCCCTCGGAGTACGCCCTGCTCGCCTGCCAGATCGCCGAGCACCCCTACCTCAACGGCGAGGTCATCCGGCTCGACGCTGCACTGCGGATGGGACCGAAGTAGACGAGGGTGGTCGCCGGAGCACACCCGTGCCCGGCGGAGCACGGGTGCGGCGGCGAGGGGTCGACGCGCCCGGGGCAAATGCCACATCAGGCGCGGACCGCGAGCCCTCCGGCGCTCCCCCAAACGCCGGGCGAGCGGCTCTCCTCGCCGCCGCGAGGCCGGCGCCTCCCCCACAAGGCACCGGCCCTCGGTAGCCTCATGTCAAAGGTCGCGCACCACGCCCGCCGGATCAAGCGGTAAACGCCCACTGACTGCCTGACCCGGGAACAGGGCAACGAATCACGGGATTCCGCCGCGCCGCGGGGGGATCCCGCGGCCACGCTGACGCCGTTGTTACACCGGTCCCGGTACAACCGTCGTGCGTTCCCGGCGCAGGAGGTCGAGCGATGGCGGCACCGCATGGACCGATGTCAGGATGGCCGATCCCCGGTGAGATCCTGCTGCGCCGCGGCTGGACCCCTGGCCACCTGACGCTCCCGCCCTTGCCCGCCGGTCCCGGCCCGCGGATCGTCGTGCTCCACGACTGGTGGGGCCTTGACACCCAGGCGCGCTCGGTGGTCGACCGGCTCGCCGCCGAGGGCCACCCGGCCTTCGCCCCGGACCTGTACCAGGGCCGCGTCGCCGAGGACGCCGACGAGGCCGCTCGCCTCGCCCGCCATCTCGAGTCCGCGGACCTCACCTCCGAGCTGCTGGACGCCGTCGAGCTGGCCCGGGCGCTGCCGGGCAGCTCACCCGCGCCCGACCCGATCGCGGTGATCGGGTTGGGGATCGGCGGCGCGCTCGCGCTGTACCTGGCCTCCCGCCATCCCGACGTGCGCGCGGTGGTGTGCTACGACGGCTTCCCTCCGCCCGAGGCCACCTTCGAGTGGGCCGGAGCGCCCGCCGCCGTGCTCGGGCATGCCTGCCAGCCCGAGTTCCGGCGCGCCGGCCAGGTGCAGGCGGCCCTGCGCCGGTCCGGCGTCGACGCCTCGGTGTACCTGTACCCGAGCGCACCGCACGGGTTCTTCGACTCCACGCGCCCCGACAACCACGACCGCGCCGCGGCCGAGCTGTCCTGGCGGCGGACCGTGCGCTTCCTGCGCGAACGCTCCGGGACTCCCAGCGCCCCCGGCCGCTTCATGGCCTGACCGCGGGCCGGTTCGGCGCCACGCCGGCGCGCCGCCTCTTCAGGATCCATCGGTTGGTCTCCTCGATCGCCCGGGCGAGGGACCGTGTGGCAGGTATTTTCCAGCTGTCCGGTTCTTGCCAAGTCATTGGCTGCTCCGTAGCGTCTCCGGCGTCCCAGGAGTCCCCCAGCTCTCCTCCAGCGAGGCCCGTGTCGGGAAGGAACGCCGATGCGCTACGCCCGCCTGCTCGCCAGCCTCCTGCTGATCTTCATCCTCTTGGCGGTCGGCTCGCAGCTTCTGCGCCACGTGCTCCCGACCAGCGGGTCCAGGAAGGCGGCCGGGTCGGCGCCGGCCGGCCTCGGGGCAGGGACCGGCGGGGTCGGGGCCGCGGGGCCCTGCTGATCGCCGTCACCGTGCGCGACGGCTCGTCGATGGGCGCTTAGAATCATTCCGGCCGATCTCGGGGCGTCCTTTAGGACAATTCGGTTGGAATAACCGCAATTGGGAGAGCCCTGGAGGAGATGTGCCCCAGGAAAGAGCTGCTTTCCGGGCCAAGCCCATCAGAAGGCGCCGGATGCCGATCCGGTCCCAGGTGCTCATCGCGGCGGGTGGCTTGCTGGCCCTGCTGGCGATGTCCATGGCCGTGGCGATCATCCCCGTCATGAACCTCAACCACGATCGGACGCACCTGAGCGACCGCGACATGCGCTACCTCAACGCGGCCGCAGCGGCCGCGGTCAACGCTATCGCGATCACGGCGTCGCTGGGAGCGGATCGGGCGCTCCGGAAGACCTACGGGCAGTCGCTGGCCGACGCGCTCGCGCGGGGCGGAAGCTCGATCCAGTCGACCAGCAGGTCGGTGGTGGCCTCCTCGTCGCGGTCGGTGCGGATTCTGCTCGCCTGCTTCCTCACCGCGCTCGCGATCGGCGTCGGCGTCGCGTTCTGGCTCGTGCGATCGATCGCGATCCCGGTCTCCAGGCTGATGGCCGTCCTGCGGGTCGACATGCCGTCCCGAGGGTCGGCGTAAGGGCAAGACGGCGTCCCATGGCGGATCGAGCGGACACGACGTCCTGGTGCCCCCGCTGCATGCGGCCCACGGGCGAGGCCGCCCGCTGTCCATCGTGCGGGCTGGCGCAGCTCGGCGCGGACGCGGACCGGCTGCGCGTGGTGGTCTGGCGGCTCCACGAGATCGGCGAGCGGCAGCGGGCGCTGGAAGAGGAGGCGGCCCCGCTGAGGCTGGAGCAGGTCCGGCTCCTCCAGGTGCTGGGCCGGGACAGCGCGCGCCGGCCCCGCGGCGCTCGGGCCCAGTGGCGCCCGGAGGTGGTGCGCGGTGTGCTGCTCTGGCTGGGGTCGATCCTGTTGGCGCTGGCCGCGGTCAGCTTCGCGGTGGTGGCGTTCCTCAACCTCGGCGACGCCGGCCGCGCCGGGCTGCTCGCCGGCACGACCCTGGTGGTCGCGGCCTGCGCGGCCGCGGCCCGCCGGCCGCTTCCCGCCACCGGCGAGGCACTCGGCGGGCTCGCCATGGCGCTGGTGCTGGTCGACTGGTACGCACTCCGCCGCGCCGGTGTGGCGGCGGGCTGGTCGCCGGCGGCGTGGTGGGCGCTCGGCAGCGCGGTCGCCGCGGCCATCGCGGGAGTGGCCGCGCGCTGGCTCCGGGTCCAGCGCCTCTCGGCGGCGGTGCTCGTGCAGGCGTCAGCGGTGCTGGTCGTCACGACCGTCGCCGAGGCCTCCTGGACGATCGGCGTCGGGCTGGCGCTGGTCGCCGCCGCCTCCGTCCTCGCGGGCGCCATGCTGGCCCGCAAGCCTGCGGAGCGGCACGTGGCGATCGTCTTCGGCGTCGGTTCCGGCCTGCTCGAGGTGGCCGCACTCGGGCTCGTGTTCGCATCCCCGCCCATCCAGGACGCGGCCAGCGCCGCCGGTCCGGCGGCGGCGCTCGCCGCCATGGCGCTGGCGCCCGCGCTGGCTCGGGTCTGGCGCAACCTGCCGGGTGGCCGGGTCGCGCTGGATGGGCTGGCGGTGATCGCGGCCGGAACGCTGCTCGCCAGTGGCGGCACGCTGCTCGCCGCGGAATGGAGCTCGTGGGCGCTCCTGGCGGCGGTGGCCGTGCTCGGTGCGCTGGCCGTCGGCCTCTGCCGTGTCCTGCCCGCTGAGCTGGCGCGGGGGACGACGCTGGCGGCCGTCGCCACCCTCGGTGTCGGCGTGGTGGGCCTGCTGGGACCGCTGCTGCGGGCGCTGGCCGCCCCGCTGGAGTGGGCCGGCGACCCATGGACGGGGCGGGCGGCCTCCGGCGCGGCCGACGCGGTCGCACGGCTGTCGCCGGCCGAGGGCGGCCTCGAAGCGCTCTGGCCGGTGGTCGTGATGCTGCTCGCCTGCGCCGCCGCGGCCGGCCTTGCGGCCGCCCGGCCGCGCGGATCGCGGGCGATCGAGCCCGCGCTGGCCGGCGCCGTGGCCTCGGGTGCCGCGGTCGGCATCGTGGCCGTGTTGCCGATGGCGGTTGGCTGGCCGCTGTGGGCGGCGTTGCTCTGCACGCCAGCCGGCGCGCTGGGGTGCGGCACCGGAGCGGTGCTCGCCGACCGAGACGGGTGGAGTCTGGCGGCCAGCGTGCTCGCGGCATGCACCGCCGTCCTGGTGGTCGTGGCGCTCGCGTGGGCGCTGGCCACCGAGGCCGGCACGCTCGCGGTGGTCGGCCTGCTGGCCGCCGCGGCGGCGGTCGCCGCCGGCGCGTCGCGGACCTCATGGCTGCGCCGGAGCTTCGCCGCCGTGGCCACCGCCGCCGTGCTCGGCGAGAGCGCTGCCGCGGTCGTGAGCGCCGGCGGGGGAGCGGCCCAGGCCGGCCTGACGGTCGCCGTCGCGGCGGGCATCGTGCTGGTGGCCGGAGCGCGCTGGCAGGGCACAGCGGAGGGTCCGGTCATGGAAACGCTCAGCCTGGCGGGACTGGTCGCCGGCATCCTGCTCGCCGCGCGGGAGGAGCGTTGGCTGGCGGCTGCCCTGACGGCGGCTGTCCCGATGCTGGCCGTCGCCGCGGTGCGGCCCGCCCGCCGCGGCTACGCCTGGTGTGGCGCAGCGGCGGCGGTGGCCGCCACCTGGGCATGGCTGGCCGTGGCCAACGTCGCCCTGGTGGAGGCGTACACCCTGCCGGCGGCGGGCGCGGCACTCATCGCCGGCGCGCTGCTGGTCGTGCTCTCGGGCGCCCGCGCCAGGCTCCAGGCGCCGCTTATCCTCGGGGCCGTCACGCTCCTGGCGCTCGGCGTGGACGTCCTGCTCCCCGTCGCGGCCCGACTCCCACGCTGGGTCACCATCGGAGCCGCCGGTCTGGTGCTGCTCTGGCTCGGCGCCACCACCGACCGCCGGCTCACGCAACTGCGCGGACTCCGCCAGCGCCTCCAGAACCTGGAGCGGGACGGCACCCTCGACACCCCCGCTAGGCCCGGGCGAGGGTGATGATCTCGGGGCTGGCGGGGTCGAGTGGTTGCCGGGACCAGCCGCCGTACTGCGCCTCGATCTGGAAGCCGGCGTCGGCCAGGAAGCCGGCGAGCGCGTCGGCGTCGAGGAAGCGCAGGCTGGCACGGTCCACGCGCAACGGGGTGCCGTCCGGCTCGGCGGGTTTCGGGTCTCGCAGCTCGTCGTCGCCGATCAGCACCTGGAAGGCATGCCCGGCCTGCCGGGCCCGGTGCAGCATCGCTCCAGTCCCGCAGCCGACGTCGAGCACGGACTTGGCCTCCATCACCAGCGCGAGATAGAAGTCATCACCCGGTCCCCACGCGTTGAGCACGTCGTAGAGCGCCGCCGCCTCTTCGTCCGAGTACATTGCGCAAGCATATGAGAGGCCGAGGCGAGACCTCAGGTCGGGCGGGGCGGGCCGGCCTGGAGGCGTTCGCGGACCTGGCGCATGCGCTCGGGCGACTCGTGGGGCATCTCCCAGCGGGCGTCGAGCCACCAGGTGCAGCCGGCCTCCTCCCGGGGTCTCGCCCTCCATGACGACGTCGAACCCGGGTCGCACGCCGTTGTCCTGGAGCCAGCGGAGCATCGCGCGGATGTCGTCGGGGGCGATGCCGCGATGCTCGCCGCCGTTCATCAGCACCGGCAGCAGCCCGTCGCAGCGCAGGGCGCGGCGCATCGACTTCGGTCGTGGCCAGGCGGCGACCACCCACACCGGGATCCGCGGCCGCTGCACCGGTGCGACCACCTTGGCCAGGTCGCTGCGCTCCTCGAGATCGACGTCGTAGCGCCGGCCGGCGAAGCGCATGCGGCCGTCCCAGAGGCCGGTGATGACCTCCAGGCCCTCGTCGAGCATGTCCGCCCGGGTCCGCCGGTCGGTCGCCTCACCGGTGCGCTCCAGGCCGGTGCCGATCGCGCCCAGGCCGACCGACAGGATCGCCCGCCCCCCTGAGAGCTGGTCGAGCGTGGCGGCCTGGCTGGCGACCTTCCACGGCCGCCGCCAGGGCAAGGGCGTGAGCATCGTCCCCAGCCGCAGGTGACTGGTCCGCTGCGCCATGGCCGAAAGCAGCGTCCAGGCGTCGACCCCGTAGGCGGCCTCCCACACGAACACGCCGTCCCAGCCGGCCCGCTCGGCGAGCACCGCCTGCTCGAGCTGCTCGGTCGCGGTCCCACCCGGTAGCACGAATCCAAATCGCATGGCCCTGTTCTACCGCAGGCCCGCGACAGGCCGTGCGATTGACCGTGGGGGAGGGCGCGGTTACGTTGGCGGGATAGTAGTTTGGCAGTCGGTAGTTTGGGGCCGAAGCGACCTGAGACGGGGATGAGAGCAAGGAGTCGCCAGGTGGTCAGGGAGCCGCCGATCCGGGTGGAGGACGATCACGCTCGGCGCTACCCGGGCGCCGACAAGCTGGCGACCGAGGTCGTGGTCAACCTGGTCCGCACGGAGAGCCTGGTGGCCGCCGAGGTGAACGGTCGCTTCCGGCGCTTCGGCCTCACCGGCTCGACCTTCAACGTGCTGATGATCCTGAACAACGCGCCGGAGCCACTCTCTCCCCATCAGCTCGGGGAGCGCCTGCTGGTCACCCGCGGGACCGTCACCGGGCTGCTCGACACGCTCCAGCGGCAGGGCCTCGTGCGGCGCATCCCGCACCCCGACGACCGCAGGATGCTGCTGATCGAGCTCACCGATACCGGCCGCACGGTGCTGCGCAGGACCTGGCGGAACCTCGAGGCCAGGGCGCGGGATTCCGCGAAGCGGGCATGACACGACCGCCGATCGCCGAGCGCTCGACCTCGAGCCGCACCCGGAGGGCGGCTGGTACCGCGAGACCTACCGGTCGTCCGTCAGGGTCGAGCCCCCCGGCCTCGGCGCTGAGCGGCAGGCGCCCCGGGGTCAGGCCAGCCCCGATGGCCAGCCCCGGGGCGACCTCGTTCCACGAAGGCTTGATCGGCCGCCTGGCCGGTGGTTGGGTTCGGCCATGTGGAGCACGGATTCGCCGAGGGTCCTGGAGCGGGTGGAGGGTCGGCTCTCGACCGCCAGCCGGGCACGCTTGCGGAAGTCCACCGTGGGGTGCCCGTAGGTCTTCTCGACCATGGCGACGGTGTCGCCGATCAGCTCGGCGACCTCCACCACCGACAGGCCCTGCACGAGCATCTCGCTGGCGTAGCTGTGCCGCAGCGTGTGGAACGTGACCTCTTCCGGTAATCCGGCCTTCTGGCAGGCCACCCGGAGCGGGCCGCTGACCATGGAGACGCTGAGCGGCCCACCACGGGCGCCGCAGAACAGCAGCTCCCGCTCGCCGACGCCGTAGCGGCGCAAGTGCTCGCTGAGCGCCTCCAGGACGTAGGCGGGCGCCGGCACGACCCGGGATGGCGAGCGCCTCGAGTTCTTCAGCGGCGCCAGCGGGTAGGGCCGGGCCGAGCTGGGCGGTGATGGCGACCTGGCGGCCGAGGAAGTCCACGCTGGGCCGGGTCAGCCCGCGGGCCTCGCTGACCCGCACGCCGCACCCATAGCCAACCAGCACCATCGCCCGGAACCGCGGGTCGATCGCCTCGGCGAGCCGGGAGACCTCGGCGGCCGACAGCGGCACCGGCTTGGCCTCGACGACCTCGGGCAGGCTGATGTCGGTGCACGGCGAGCGGCGGATCACGTCGTCCTTGATCGCGGCCCCAAACAGGGCCCGCAGCCACTTGTACCGGGCATCCCGGATCGTCGATGGGGCGGCGCCGTCAGCCTCCCAGCGCTTGACGAGCGCCTGGACATCGCTCCGGCCGACGTGCCCGATCGGCAGGGCGCCGATGTGCGGGTACACGTACAGCCGCAGCACGGTCTCGACCTCCCGCCGCGTGGTGGGCCGGTGGTGGAGCTGCGCGGCCCGCCACCGCTCCCCGTACTCGCGCACGGTGACCCGGCCGGCCTTGGGGTCGACGTAGGTGCCGCGGTCGCGGGCCGCTAGCCCCTCTCGGCGCCAGCGGGCCGCGTCGACGCGCCGGTCGAACGTCTTGGAGACCTCCTTGCCGTCCGGCTTGCGGTAGCTGGCCTGCCAGCGCCCGCCCGACGTCTGCTTGATGTTGGCGCCATGGCGTGGCATCTATGCCTCCCCGATGAGCAGCGCGTTCAGCGCTTCCTGGAGCCGATAGGAAGCCTCGGCGACCGCGCGCGGCTCGCTGCCAGGCCCCTCGGTGAGCCGGCGCATGATCTCCCTGGCGATGGCAGGCGCGGCCCGGGCCGCCTCCGCCTCCAGGGACATACGTTGCTTGTCTGAGAGGCCAGCGAAGTCCAGCGGGGTACCGGTCCGGATCACTGGCAGCAGTTCGCGAGCGGGCACGCCGAGCACCTCGGCGAACGCCAGCAGCTCGTCGATCGAGATGGTGCGCCGCCGGCGGCCCTCCAGGCGCCGGCCTGATTCGATGGCATAGATGGCGTCCCGGGTCAGCTCCGGATGGCCGGCCTCGGCGGCCGCCTGGGCGAGCTGGTCGACGCTCTGGCTGCGGCGGCGGCGCAGCTCGCGGATGCGCTCGCCGGCGACGTCGCTGACCGCCGTCACCGTGGTCTCTGGTTGTTTCGGCATAGTGCCGATTCTATGCCCAGACTTGCGACCCGTCCAGTAGCGGCCGTACCCTTCCGGTAGTCGCCAGACTTGCAAGCGAGTCGGCACAGTCGCAAGCGGAGGGAGCATGCCCGGTGAGTGGTTGAGCCCGGCGGAACTGGCCACCCGGTGGGGTCTGGCAGTCCGCACCATCCACGACATGAACTATCGGGGCACCGGGCCACGCTACTTCCGGACGGGGCCCTCCAACGGGCGCGTCCGCTACCGCCTGGCCGACGTGCTGGCGTGGGAGCGCACGCAGATGGTGGAGCGGGAGGCCGCCCGCGGTGCGTAGGGACGGGAGGGCCGCGCCCGGCGACGATCCGGAACGCGGCCACAAGCCCAGTGCACGGTCATCCCCAACCGGCCCCGCCATGGTACCCGGTGGGGGTGTTGGCCGGTCCGATGACCTGGCCGAGTGGTGAGCCTGCTCGAGGTCGCGCTCGCCGCCCGCCAAGCCGGCCTGTCGGTCGTGCCACCCCGAGAAGACGGCAGCAAGGCACCGGTCGGCGAGTGGAAGGCCTACCAGCGTCGCCAGCCCACCGAGGCCGAGCTGCGCGCCTGGTACGCCGGCGGCCGCGCCGGCATCGGCCTGGTGTGCGGCGCCGTGTCCGGCGGGCTGGAATGCCTGGAGTTCGAGACCGAAGACGTCTACCAAGCCTTCTGTGACGCCGCCACAGCGGCCGGTCTCGGCCCCCTCGTTGAGCGCGTCGAGAGCGGCTACCTCGAGCTGTCACCAGGCGGCGGCGCCCACTGGCTGTACCGCTGTCCGGAGATCGCGGGGAACACCAGGCTCGCCCGCGAGCCCGGCCCGGAGCCCGGCACCGTCAAGGTGCTGATCGAAACTCGCGGGGAAGGCGGCTACGTCGTCGTCGCGCCATCCGCCGGCCCGGTGCACCCATCGGGCCGTCCGTACGTGCGCCTCAAGGGCGACCTGCCGACGATCGCCACCATCACGCCGGCGGAGCGTGCCGAGCTGCACCGCTTCGCCCGCACCTTCGACCGCATGCCACCACCAGCACCGGCCGCCAGCACCCGCGCGCACGACCAGGCCGCCGACCTAGTCGGCGGCCGGCCCGGCGACGACTACGAGCGGCGCGCCAGCTTCGCCGAGCTACTCGAGCCGCGCGGCTGGAAGCTGCTGTACCGGCGTGGCGACGTCGAGCACTGGCAGCGGCCCGACAAGCCCGGCCCCGGCATCTCCGCAACCATTGGGCATGTCCGCGGCTCCGACGGCTCCCCGCGGCTATGGGTGTTCTCAACCTCGACCGTGTTCGAGTCGGAGCGGGCCTACTCCAAGTTCGCCGCCTACGCCCTGCTCGAGCACGACAGCGACCACCAGGCCGCGGCGCGGGAGGTGTACGCGCGCGGCTACGGCGATCACCTCGAGCACGAGGAAGGCCGCTGCGCGCGAGCCGACTGCCCAAACCAGCAGTGCGCCGACTGCGGGCACTGGAGCCCGCGCATCGCTGAACATCGGCGTCGACACGAGCCGCCCGAGGACGGCTGGGAGTGGCCCGCTGAGGAGCCGGCGGGCCAGCAGGAGCACCGCGCGCCGGGCGACAACGCCGCCGGCGTCATCCAAGAGCCGGCCGTCGAGCTGCATGCCTTCCTCGCCGGCGACGAGCCCGACCAGGACTGGCTCATCCCCGACCTCATCGAACGCGGCGACCGGGTCGTCTTCACCGGGCTGGAGGGCGGCGGGAAGACCACCCTGCTCCGGCAGGTCACCGTTCAGACCGCCGCCGGCATCCACCCGTTCACCCTCGAGCCAATCCCCCCGCTCCAGGTCCTCTACGTCGACCTGGAGAACTCCCGCCGCCAGGACCGCCGCCAGTTCCGCCCGCTGGTCATCAAAGCCGGCCAGGCGCTGGCCACCGGCCAGGTCCACCTCGTCATCCAGCCCACCGGGATCGACCTGCTCCACCAGGCCGACGCCGACTGGCTCGCCGCCAGGATCGAGGCGACCAAACCCGACCTGCTCTGCATCGGGCCGATGTACAAGCTCGCCAACGGCGACCCGATCAAGGAAGAGGTCGCCAAGGGCGTGGTGGTCACCCTGGATCGGCTCCGCGACACCTACAGGCTCACGCTGCTGATCGAGGCGCACGTCCCCTACGGGAACAGCGGCGGCAAGCGGCCCGAGCGGCCCTACGGCGCCAGCATCTGGAGCCGCTGGCCCGAGTTCGGCATCTACCTCGACCCATCCGGCGCATTGCGGCACTGGCGCGGCGCGCGTGACGAGCGGGCCTGGCCGGTGGCACTGCGCCGCGGCGGCGAGTGGCCCTGGACCGTTGAGGAGAGCGCCACCGACGCAGCCTGGAAAGCCATCATCTCGTGGGTCTATGCGCATGGCCGGACCGGCAGTGTCCGCGAGCTCGCCGGCGAGCTCCGCATCTCGAAATCGACCGTCCACCGCGCCCTCGGGGAGCACCAGGCATGGTGGGCGAAGCTCGAGCAAGGAACCGACCTGAAGGACGGAAATGGCCCCTGACCTGCTGGGACACCCCTGCCATGAGACTGGATCCCTTGTGCCACAAGGACTATCCCCGATACTTCACACCTCAAGCATGCCCTCTGACCTGTGTCCCAAGAGCGGATTCGTTGCAGCACAAGGCTTCCAAAGGTGTCCCAAAAAGGTGTCCCAGCCCTTTTCGCAGGTCAGAGGCGGTGTCCCAAGCATTTCCGCGAAAACCCCCTGGGACACTGGGACACCGCAGGTCAGAGGGTGTCCCAGGCATCACTACTACGTAGAGAGCGCCTCTGGGACAGGCGCTCTCCTACGAGAGGCTGGCGGCCGATGACCCGCCCCGAGCTGACCGCGTTCCTCGACCAGGCCGACGCCGCATCCGCCCAGTCGCAAGGCCTGCTCCACCACCTGGCCGCCGCCGGCGAAGGCGAGTTCCGCCAGCAGGGCCTCCCAAAGGCCCTGCGCGACGTGCTCGGCCGCATGCAGCCCGCAATGCTCACCCGCGCCATGGCCGGCCAGCCGACGCTGTGCGAGCACCTGTCCTACACCGCCCCCGCGGTGGCGTTCTGGCCCGCCTACGCGCCCGAACTGCTCCGCTGCCCGCCATGCGCCGTCCAGGAGGCCCGGCGCATCCAGGGCACCGCCGAGGACCACCGCTGCGACCGATGCCGCCGCCACGCACGCCGCATCCACAACCAGATGCTCGCCCTGCCCCCCGTCGTCGTCGACCTGCCCGGCCTCGACCTGGCCGCCATCCCCGCCATCGTGCTCATGGCCGGCCTGTGCCCCACCTGCCACCGTCGCGCCTACGGCAGAGACCACCGGTGACCGCCGACCAGGCCAGCGGCCCGGACGTCCACCGCGTCTACCTCGCCCTGCTGCTGGCGGTCCTGGACGGCCCCGGGGCGCCGAGATGAAGCGATGCTCGAAGTGCGGCGAGGTGAAGCCCTACAGCGAGTTCGTTCGCGACAGGGGACGCCCCGATGGCTTGTTCCTGTGGTGCAAGGCATGCCATCGCGACCACCAGCGGAAGCGCATCGAGGCGAACCGCGAGTACGCCCGCCGACACGAGATCGCAAGACGGCGCGCGTTCGACGCCGCCAAGCAAGCGATCCTCACGTTCCAAGGCGGCGGCTGTGGGATCTGCGGGGACACCAAGGTGAGGATCTACCACCTCGACCACGACCCCGCCTGCCGCCAACATCGCAGGCGCCAGAGAGACGCGCTGAAGGCTCGGCACTGGTGCGTCCGCGGGGTGCTCTGCATCCACTGCAACGCGAACGTGCTCCGCATCCTGGAGACTCATCGTCACCGCAGTCTTCTGCTGCCCGGCCCGGCCGTGGAGCGGTACCTCGCCGACCCGCCCGCGCAGGCGTGGTTCCGCGCGTTCCCGGACCAACGACAGCTCAGCCTCGCCGACCTGGCTGGCTGGAGGGAACCAACGATGAGCAAGCCATGGCAGAGCGGCAGTCGGCGTAAGTGGCGTCGGATCAGACATCGAGTACTGGAGCCAGGCGACTACCACTAGCTCCTCCTCATCGGTTAGAACCGGACAGACGCGAAAATGCTACCTTCCGATCAGGAGGAGCGGACAGGGCACGGAGGGTGTTTCTGTCCGTCTTGTGACATTGCTTTCCCCGGTGGGCGCCAGGGCTTACCGTCAGGCCATGACCACGACGTGCCAGCGGTGCGGGCAGGAGTTCACCGCCCACCGCCGATCCCGGCAGTACTGCTCGGACGTGTGCCGCAAGCAGGCATGGCGGGACCGCACGGAGCCGCCCGCCGATGCGGAGGCGCCGCAGCTGCACGCGGTCGGCCCGCTGCCCGAGGCGGTCGCCACCGGGCCGGTGGAGGGTTTGGCGTCCCTGGCGTCCTGGCTGGCGGCGACCATTGACGGCCTGGACTCCCACGCGCGGGCGGTGCACGGCGCGAGCCTGGCCAGGGCCTTGCAGTCGGTCCTTCAGGCCAGGGTGCGGCTGGCACGGGCCGCGCCAGGTGCTGGCGGGCCCGGCCCGCCGTCCCGGCTCGAGATGATGCGGGCGGCCAGGGCTTCAAGCGACCGGCGAGCGGGGTACGCGCCGTGACCGGGGGGAGGAGCACCGATGGGTGAGCCACGCAGGATCGTCGATCCTCTGGCGCTGCTGGTCGCCGCGCGGCGTGAGGCGGAGCTGCGCGTGCTCGAGCGGCGCCTGGCCGCTGACGTGGCCGCGGGCGAGCTGCCGGTCGCCGCCCTGGCCGCATTCGACCAGTGGAAGGCCGCCGGCGCGCGGGGCTGGCGGGGCTGGCCGGGCCTCCACGAGGGCTGACGGGCGCAGCTATCAGCGTCTTCTATGGCTCAGTGCGCTTGTGTCATAAACTGCCGATAGCCAGTGGCCCTCGCGAGAAAGCTTGCCAGCACTGCGACGTGGCCCGGTGGCCTCCTGGCCTTGCATGCACGACCGCACACGCCGGGAGGCGACGATGGCAAGACGCTACGTGAACAACGCCAAGGCCCCGAAGAGCCCGGCGGAGCTGGGCGAGCTGCTCGCCGACCCGTCCCAGGCCGCGCGCCTTCTGCAGCGGTTCGGCGGCAGCGGCGACCGGGCGGCCTGGGACGAGTTCCACCGCGCCTACATGGCCGCCGCCGGCCAGGCCGACCCCTCGATCGCCGAGCAGGTCCAGGTGGAGACGCAGCGGGTGCTGGCGCAGATGCTCAAGGACGACAAGTCCGGCGGCGGCGAGGGGATCCGGCGGCTGGACCTGTCCCCGGGCACGGCCTCACCGGCCCGCAACGCCCTGTACGCCAAGGGCGCGCCCGGCGCGAAGGTCGACCAGGCCAAGCTGTTCGATGGGACCGGCGACTTCTTCCAGAGCGTGTGGCACGGCAACAAGAGCGAGGCGGCGGCGGCCAAGCAGAACCGCCTGCACGCCATCCGCGCGTCGATGGGGTCCACCGTGCCCAGCGAGGGCGGGTTCCTGGTCCCCGAGACGCTGCGCAGCGACCTGCTGGCGGTGTCGCTGGAGACCTCGCTGGTGCGTCCCAGGGCGACGGTGATCCCGATGGGGACGCTGCGGGTGCCGATCCCGAGCATTGACGAGACCAGCCACGCCTCCAGCGTGCTGGGTGGGATCGTGGCGTTCTGGACGGAGGAGGGTGCGACCCTGAGCGAGTCGCAGCCCAACTTCGGCCGGGTCGTGCTGGACGCCAAGAAGCTGACCGTCTACTGCGAGGTCCCCAACGAGCTGATGGCCGACGGGCCCGCGCTGGGCGGGTTCCTCGACGTGGCCCTGCCATCGGCGGTGAGCTTCTACGAGGACGTCGCGTTCATGGGCGGCAGCGGCGTCGGCGAGCCGCTGGGGTTCGTCAACTGCGGCGCGGTCGCCACGGTGGCGGCCGAGGGCGGCCAGGCCGCAGGGACGATCGTGTGGGAGAACATCGTCAAGGCCTACTCGCGGATGCTGCCCTCGAGCCTGAGCCGGGCGGTGTGGCTGGCCAACATCAACACCTTCCCGGAGCTGGCCACCATGGCCCTGTCGGTGGGCACGGGTGGCGGGCCGGTGCTGATCGGGTTCGGGACCGGCAACTCGGGTGCCGGCAGCCCGCCGATGACGATCCTGGGTCGGCCGGTGCTGTTCACCGAGAAGCTCCCCTCGGTGGGCACCACCGGGGACATCTGCTTCGCCGATCTGGGCTACTACCTGGTCGGCGACCGGCAGGTCATGGCGGTGGAGACCTCCCCGCACTTCCGCTTCAACCAGGACAAGACCGCGATCCGGGTGATTGAGCGGGCCGACGGGCGGCCCTGGTTGAACTCGGCGATCACCCCGAAGACCGGCACCGCCACCCTGTCGGCGTTCGTGCAGATCGCCACCCGCTAGCCCCGTTTTCCGCACGGTGAAGGGTCTACCTCTCCGCTCGCTCGGGGGTGGTGGGAGGGCTACTGCTCTGGCCGCTCCGGCCAGGGCAGGGGGATGTCGAGGAGGGCGAGGATCTGCCGCTGGGTGGGGGTGAG
>WNFV01007002.1_pt1 | contig 27934 bp, 23 predicted proteins | sample 5400101 | NCBI WGS metagenome assembly WNFV01 (sample SAMN13153361, study PRJNA577476) | soil metagenome | isolation source: 115 cm soil or saprolite under grassland replicate 1 | place: USA:California | collected 2016-06-15
CCGAGGCGGGCTGAGCCCGGGCCCGGGCTCGCGCGCTCAGCGCAGCCAGGCCAGCCCCACGAGCACCGCCGCCGCGCCCGCCGCCTCCAGGAGCCTCCGCAGCCGCCGGGGAGCGCGCCCGGCCGCGCGGGAGCTGCCCGCGCCCACGAGGCCCGTGAAGGCGCCCATCGCGAGCACGGTCCCCGCCGCGAAGGAGAGCAGGTAGGCGCCGGAAGCGGCCGCGCTGCCCAGGGCGAGGGCGGGCAGGACGCCCAGCACGTGAGCCGTTCCCGCGACGCCGTGCACGGTGCCCGCCCAGAAGGCGGTGTGGCGGTGCTGGTGCACCCCTGCCCCCGGCGCCACCGCATGCGCCCCCGGAGGCCCGTGCACGTGGAGGTGGGCGTGGGCCACCCCGTCGTGCTCGTGCTGGTGTGCGTGCACCTCCAGGCGCAAGGCGCGGCGGATGCCCAGGAGGCCGATCGCGATCAGCATCACCCCCACCATCCGTTCGCCCCAGCCTCCCACCGCTTCGAGGTCGAGGCGCTGCTTGAGCAGGACGCCCAGGGCCCCGATCACGAGCACGCCCGCGCTGTGGCCCAGCCCCCAGCGCGCGCCCAGGCCGAAGGCTTTCCCGCGCTGGCCCACCGAGAGGGGCAGGAGCGCGGCCAGGTGGTCGACTCCGCCCACCACGTGCAGCGCCCCTGCGGCCAGTCCGGAGACCAGGGTCAGCCCGAAGGCGCCGATCATGCGTCCGTCCGCGTCGGCCGCGAGGCCAGCATGGCGCCGATGATCATAGCAGGGAGGCTGGTGGACCGGCTGGTCGAGGCCTTCTTCGTCAGGGGCCTCGGATCGAGGAAGACGGCATCCGGCAGCATCTTCCCGGCCGTGAGGCGCCGGGCTACTTTCGGAGGTCGACCTCGGCGTCGCTGTCGAAGCCGATCTTCTTGAGGCCGCTGCCCTCCCGGACGTAGAAGTGGCCCCGGGCCCGGGCCCGGGCGCGGTCCCGGTCCAGGATGGCCTTCACGGTCCCGGGCACGTTCAGGAAGTTCAGGTTGAAGTCCGAGGAGACCCGCTCCTCGCCGAAGCCCTTCAGGCTCACGGGATCGGCGACGTAGCCGCGGCCGAGTCGGTGCCCGTTCAGGACCAGCTCGTACTCGAAGCGCTCGATCAGCAGGTCCTCGGGGTTCGGGTTCCTCACTCCGAACGTGACGTGGAGGTTGGCGCCGGTGATGCCGACCCGGCCCACGCCCAGGCCCTGGACGCGCAGGGTCGGGGGCTTGACCGAAGCGCAGGCGGCGAGGCCGAGGGCGGCGCCGATCGCCAGGACGAGGGTCGAGGTCTTCGCGAGCTGCATGGCGCGGCGATCGTAGGCACCCGGGGCCGGACCTGTCAAACGCGACCCGTCCGGTCTGAGACCTTCCCGCGGCGGTCCGCGTCACAAGACCCGGGACCTTGGGCCATACTTGTGGCGGGGGGCGGGGAGGCGGGATGACGACCCGTTTTGTCGTAGCCGGGGCCGTGGTGTGCCTCGTGGCGGCACCCGCGGGAGCCGGCGAGCTCCGCGGCAGGGTGAAGGCCGAGGACAAGCCGGTGGCCGGAGCGACGGTGTCGGCGGTGGCCCTGGAGTCCCCGCTCGAGGCCGCGCGCCGCGAGGCGCGCCGGGAGGAGGCTCCCAAGCCCCTCGCCATGGCCACCACGAAGGCGGACGGCACGTTCCTGCTCGCGGTCCCGAGCGCGCCCCCGACCCCGCCCTTCCAGCTCCAGGTCGGGGGCGGGGTGAGGCCGGTGCGGCTCGATCGGGTCTTCGAGCCTGCCGAGACCGACGACGTGGGCGACTTCGAGGTCGGCCGCGGGGAGGCGCTGGCCGGCCGCGTGGTGGACGGGAGCGGCGGCCCGGTCGTGGGGGCCACGGTCACGCTCTGGGGCGGGGCCGCCCGCGGATTCCGGGCCGCGGCACCGAGCGAGCCCGTGCCCGCCACGGCCACCACCGGCGCCGACGGGTTGTTCCGCTTCACCGAGGCCGCGGAGCGGGGCAACCGCCTGCGCATCGAGGCCCCCGGCTTCGCGGCGGCCGAGCTCACGGGCCTGCGCTCGGGCGCCCTGCGGCGGCCCGTGACCCTGGCCCTGGGCCGCGCGGTGACGGGGGTCGTGACCCTGCCGGATCGAAAGACTCCGGCGCCCGGCGCGCTCGTGCGATTCGAGGCGCCTTCGGTCACCGGCCGCTGGGCGGAAGCGCGGGCCGACGGCGCTTTCGTCCTGGAGGGCCTGCCCCGGGAGGGGGGGACGGTCCTGGCCGACGCCGGCGAGAGGGGCCGCGGCACGACTCCCGCGCCGGCGGGGGGGGCCCGGGCGGTGATCGTGCTCGCCCCCACCGGGGCGGTCCGAGGCCGGGTGGTCGACGCCGACACCGCCGCGCCCATCGCGGGGATCCGGGTGATAGCCCGTGGCGAGGGCGGAACCTTCTGGGACCGCTCGGGCCGGGACGGACGCTACGAGATCCGCGGCCTCGCCCCTCGGGCCTACCGGCTCTCGGCCGACGACCCACGCTACGTGCCCTGGAGCCGGCAGGCGGTTGCAGTGACCGCGGGCCAGGCGGCCGCCCAGGACGTCCCCCTCGTCCGGGGCGCGGGCCTCGCCGGCCGGGTGGTGGACGAGGAAGGCCGGCCGATCGAAGGTGCCATGGGCATCCTGGCCACGAGCGGCGAGCACCCCGTGCGCTTCTTCTTCCGGACCGGCGGCGGGATCGGGGCCTTCCGGACAGCCCGGGACGGTTCGTTCAACGCCACGCGGCGGCTGCCCGGCGCGAACCAGCGGCTCACCGTGAGCCACGAGGACTACGAAGCCCACACCGTCGGCGGCATCGTCCTCACCGCCGGGGCGACGAAGTCCGGGCTCATCGTGGTCCTGCCGAAGGGCCTGGGCGTGCGCGGCATCGTCAAGGACGAGAACGGTCTGCCTTTGCCCGGGGCGGACGTCGAGATGGTCCGCGCGTTCACCTTCCAGTCCGGCCGCGGCGCGTCGCAGTTCTCGTTCGTGGGTGCGCCGACGAGCCGGCCCCGGAAGCAGACCGGCCCCGACGGGCGGTTCGAGTTCCGCGGCCTTGCCTCCGGCGACTATACGCTCGTGGCCAGCAAGCGGGGCTACTCCCGGGACCGGATCGACCCGGTCAAGGTGGTGGAGGGGCGCGCGGGCGAGCCCCTCGAGGTGGTGCTGAAGCCAGGGGCCACGATCAGCGGCTTCGTGAAGGACCGCGGGGGCAACGGCGTCCCCGGCCATCAACTGGCTGCCCGGCCGTCGGGAGCCGCCCCCGGCAACATGGGACCCCTCGGCGGCGCCTTCACCGAAGAGCCCACCGGGGCCGACGGGAGCTTCCTGATCGAAGGGCTCGCCATGGGCGAGTCGTACGAGCTGCAGGTGATGTCGGAGACCGGCCCGGGCCCCCGCCGGGCCGGAGTCACGGCGCCCGCCGAGGGAGTCGAGATCACGGTCACCGGCAAAGGGCGCATTCGGGGTCAGGTGGCCGACGCCGACGGCCATGCGGTGACCGACTTCGGGGTTGCCTACACCCCGGCCGCCGCTGGAGGAGGCATGCGCTTCTCCGTCCGCGTCGGCCCGGGGCGCGGGCGGGGCCCCGGCCAGATGGTCCCCGTCCACGCCGAGGACGGCCGCTTCGAGCTCGAAGACGTCCCCGCCGGAAAGTGGGACGTGGAGGTGAGCGCCTCCGGCTATCAGCGCGGTCGCGCGGCCGGCATCGGCGTGGAAGAGGGCGGGAGCGCGGAAGGGGTCGAGGTCCGGCTCACCCGAGGGGCGGCCATCCTCGGGCGCGTGCTCGAGGCGCGCTCGGGCCGTCCCGTTCTCGACGCCTCCGTGCGGGCCGACGCTGCCACCGGCGGCCCGCGGTTTCCCCGGATGGGCCTCGAGCCGGGCGACAACGAGGCCTCCAGCGACGCCGACGGTCGCTTCGAGATCACGGGCCTCGGCCCCGGCCCCTACAGGGTGACCGCGTCCCACCCGAGCTGGACCGAGACCACGACCAGCGTGGACCTGAAGGAAGCGCCGGTCAGCGTCGAGATCCGCCTGGGCCGGGGAGGGACTCTCACGGGCACGGTGGTGAGCGGGGCGCACCCCGTGGCGGGGGCGTCGGTGGTGCTGGCGGCGGCGGGGGAGGGGTTCCGGGGTCCCTTCGGTGGCGAGCAGGAGGCGATCAGCGACGACGCGGGCCGCTTCCTCTTCGAGCGCCTCACCGAGGCGGCTCGGGCAAACGTGAGCGTGAGCGCCCGCGGCCCCGAGTCCTACTTCGCCTCCACCCGCACCGGGTCCGACGGCACGTTCGAGCTGACGGGGGCCCCCCGTGGCTCCATCGCGCTCAACGCGCGGACGGGCGACTTCATGAGCGGGAGCCGGACCGCCGCCGGCCAGGTCACGGTGGGCGAGGGCCAGACGGAGGTGGCGGCCGAGATTTTCTTTGAGGCGGGCTTCCGCGTGGATGGGCGCGTCACCCGCGGTGGAAGGCCGGTCACGGACGCGTTCGTGAACGCGTTCGCCCCGGGGGGCTCCGGCGGGGGCGCCAGCGACCGGACCGACGAGAACGGGGCCTTCACCCTGGAAGGCCTGCAGGAGGGGACGTACGTGATCAACGCGTCCTCCATGTCGGGCGGCGCGCCCATCCAGCGCAAGGTGCAGGTCACCGGCGACACCACGGTGGATCTCGAGGCCCCGGTCGCGCGCATCGCGGGGGCGGTGGTCGAGGTGGAGTCGGCCCGCCCCGTGGCCGAGGCCGCGGTCGAGGCCGAGGACCCGGAGCCCGGTCCGTTCCGCGGACGGACGATGGCCCTCACGGACAGCGCCGGGCGGTTCGTCCTCGACGGCCTCGACCCGAAGCCCTACCACCTGGTCGTCCGCAAGGCCGCGTACCAGACGGAGGCCCGCGACGTCACGGCCAGCGAGGACGCCGAGGTGCAGATCGAGCTGCGCCGCGGGGAAGGGATCGGGATCGTGGCCCGCGACGGGATCTTCGGCACCCCGCTGCGCGGTCTCATGGTGCGGGTGACCGACGGCGCGGGGACCATGGTCTTCAGCGGCGGCGTCTCCCTCGACAGCGACGGGCGCGGAGAGATCCCGTCCCTCCGGCCCGGCCAGTACGAGATGCGGATCGGCGCGGGCGGATACGCCGCGGTGGCGCTGCACGGGGTCGCGGTCCCCGCCCCGACCCTCGCGGTCAGCCTCACCCCGGGCGGCACCCTCGAGATCCAGGTGGGACCCGAAACCGCGGCGCACACCGGCGTGAAGGCCCGCCTGCTCGGCGCGGACGGGCAGCCCTACCACCCGGGGCTTTTCCCGCCCCCCGACCCAAGCTTCAGCCTCACTCCCGTGCCACCGCGCTTCGAGAACGTCGTCCCCGGGCACTACTCGCTCGCGGTCGACGGCGGGCTCCAGCCCGAGTTCGACATCACCGAGGGAGGCGTCAAGGCGGTCGCCCTGCCCTGAGCCTTCCCGGCGGACGGCTCAGCGTCCCACGAGGATCAGCAGTCCCGCGGCGATCCCGAGGAGCGCCGTCAACACGGCGAACCCCTGGACGGTGATGACCACGAACGGAGAGAGGCACGTGAGGATCAGCCAGACGCCCAGCAGCTTCATTCCCAGGTTCCGCTTCATGGCGCCTCCTTCGGGGCGACCGCCGGGGCCGGTCGATCCTGCACGAGCAACCGCCGTGCCACGGGGGACGCCGTGCCTTCTTCTACGACTTAGGCGTGCGGTCGATGTAAGAGGTACACCCCGGGCAGAATTTGCAACGCGGACAGGTCAGCGCGTGGCCGTCGCCCACGGGACCTCGCCCGAAGGGACGGCGGGGGCGGCCGCGATGGCCTTGCCGAGCAGCTCCTGGAGCCGCTCGCGGGCCCAGGGCGGCAGGGCGCGCGCTCCGCGCGCGACCGATCGGAGCACCTCGCGGTTCTCGGTCGGGAGGGGGGCGCGTCGGCCCCGCAGGAGGTCGTACTCGCGGAGGCGCTGCCGGTCGGCGGCGGGGAGCGCGGCGAGCACCGCGCGCCGGAGCACGCCCAGCTCCTGCGTTTCCGCGGATGTCAGCGCGGACATGCCGCGTTCCGTCGCATCGTAGGCGCGCGCGAACACCTCCGGCGGATCGAGAGCGCCGCTCCGGCTGCTGGACATCACGAGGGCAATCGTCTGGGGAGCGAGGTGGGGCAGCTGGTCGCGGCCCGCCGGCAGCGCGTCGGCGGCCGGTTGCGGACGCTCCTCGTCCCGGCTCGGAGCGGACTGGTGCGCGCGCCGGTCGATCTCCATGACGATCACCCGGCCTAACCGCGCGGCCACCGGCACCCAGGTCTCCCAGGTGCCGGCGGCGACGATCCCGCCCGCCAGGAGGCCTGCGATCAGGGCGGCGCGCTTCAGCCAGAGCCAGGCGACACCGAGGGAGGCGCTTCCCTCGTAGACGTCGTGGTCCACGCGCTCGCTCTCGGAGTCGTCGGCCTTGAGGCGCAGTACCGGGAGCTCGTTGATCTGGGGCGGCGGCATCAGCGGCTTGCGCAGGGCGGCTCCAGGGGTGCCCGCGCCCGGCGCGTCGTCGAATGAGAGCGACGGCCCAGAGGGGTCCCGCCGCGTGTAGCGCTCGACCCAGCCGCGGACGCGGTACGCCCAGGCGGAGGCCACGCCGCGAAAGCGTGCGAAGAGGGCTCGGCCCCGCGAGGCCGCCCCCGCGATCGCGTTCGCCACGTCGGCGGCGGGTCGCGCGACGCTGCGCGGGGCCGCGGGCTCCTCCGCGAAAGGCCGCACGGGCGGGGTCATGGTGAGGGCGGGCGGCGACGGGCGAGCCGGCGGGGTGAGGCGATCGATTCCTCTGCCGACGAGGCTGAGTCCCCGGCTGAGGAGATCGAACCAGCCCTTGAGGCGAGCGTCCCAGGTGGGCGACAAGCCGAGGAAGCTGCTCTCGAGGAGCGGGGCTCGTTCCTCCGGCTGACCTTCTTCGTACGTTTCGTAGGTCTCGGGTTGCAGGGCCGCACGGAACGAGGCTTCGTCCTCGTGGGCGAGCGGTTTCAGCCCGATGATCGGGAGCCCTTGGGTCGATTCCGACCTCGGCTGCCTTCCCCTGCCGCGTGGCCCCCGCGTCTCCTCCGCGAGGACTTGGAGGCTCCGGGGATTGAGAGAGGGCGGCGGTTCCGCAGGCGCGCCTCGCATCGCGGGCGCGGTGCGCCAGGGCGTCACGTCCTCCTCGTCGAGCAGCTTCAGAGGGACGACTGAAGGGGCGTTTTCGGGCGCGGGCGGGAACGATTCGGAGTAAAGGGTGGCGGCCTCCTCGGACGGGACCCAGACTTCGGGCGGCTCGTCGGCGGCCGGCGGGGGCTCCGGCGCGCTGCTCGCCGACGCGAGGTCGGGGAACGGGGGCGCTTCGAGCTCCTCGGCGACCGGCACCGTGATCGAGACTTCCTCGTCCGTTGTCGGCGGGGGGGACTCGGCGTACAGGGCGGCGGGCTCCTCCTCCGGGACATCGATGCTCGGCGGCTCGCTGACGGCGAGCACCGGCTCCGGCGCAAGCGAGGCGGGTTCGAAGGACGGCACGGGGGCTTCGTCGGTCGGGACGGGCACGCTCGGCGGCTCGCTGATCGGGGGCAATGGGGGGATCCGAACGGGCCGGAAGGCCCTCTCGTCGTCGCGAGGCCTCGGGGGGGTGACCGGGACAGGGGTCTCGGGTGCTGGGTTGCGCCACGCCTCGGATCGGGCCTCCACGCGCTCCCTCGCGAGGAACGCCTTCAGCGATTGCCAGCGCTCGGAGCCGACGGGCTGCACCATCGCCCGGCCGTCCACGAGCCACGAGCTCAAGGCGTCGTGGTCGACCACCAGGACGGTGCCATCACGGAGGCGCAGCTTGTACCGCTCGAGCATCTGGGCCCACGCGAAGCCAGCGGCGCGGGCCTGCTATGATGGTCCCGGGAGGCCTCTCCCGCTGTGACTCCCATCACAGATGGGTCGGAAGCCCGCGGAGCGTCGCACGGTCTTGTCCGGCGGTGGCACGGCCTCGTGCCGCGGGCGAACAGTGCGTCCCCGGTCCCCGCTCCATAAGTCGTCCGTTATCACCGCATTACATGGGCGGGCCACGCCGGCACGGAGTTCGCTTGGAGCGGATCGCCGTCAGGGCAGCGAGCGGACGACCCGCTCGATCGCGGCGTGGACGAGGGCGAGGACGGGCGCGTGCGCGGCCAGGCCCAACAGGAGAGAGGCTCCGAGCAGGACGTAGCGCGGGTTGCGCGTCCGCCGGCCGCGGGCTTCCGTGCGCGGCCGGCCCGCCCGCGACAAGCGAAGGAGCCGCGCCACCCGGTCCGCCACCGCCTCGCCTCCGTGCAGCGCGGCCGCGGGCAGTCCCAGGTGCGCACCCTGGGGGACCATGCGCGCGACCTTGACCAGGGCGGCGGCCAGGCTGGCCGCCCGGCCCGGCGCACCGAGGGCGGCGTGCTCGTCCGCCGCCTGCTCCGCGGCCTCCCTCCACGCCCGCTCGAGGACGCCGGCCTCCCGGCCCCATACGAAGCCGTCCGGACATGCGCGCAGGAGCAGGCCCGTCAGGTTGTCGCGGGCTCGGAGGTGGGCGGCCTCGTGGGCCAGCACCGCGTCGCGCTCGTCTTCGGCCAGTCCCTCCAGGACCTGCGCGGCCACGAACAAGCGGGGGCGCAGAACGCCGACGGCGGCCACGACCGGGAAGGCGCTCCGGGTGCGGAAGATCGGGGCGGGGGCGCCCGGCAGGTCGAGCGGCCGGGCGGCCGACCGCCATTCGACGACGAGGCGTCGCGTCGCCCGCCACGAGGCGAGGATGCGGGCGGCCGACGTCACGACCAGCAAGGTGCCCAGGGCCGCGAGGATGCCGAGAAGGAGGCCGGGCGTCTCGCCGGCGTCCCGCGGCTCGCGAGCCAGGTAGGCCGGCGCCACCAGGCCACCTGCAAGGAGCAAAGAAAGGGCCGACGGGAGGAGGCGCAGGGTGGCCAGGTTGTGGGAGCGGCGGGCCGCCGGCAGCCCGGCCGTGCCCACGCGCAGCCGGGGCCCCAGCACCCGCAGCGCCAGGGCGGCCGCCGCGCTCGCGGCCGCGAACGCCGCCAGGACCAGGGTGGCGCCGAGCCCCGCGTACATCAGCGCCGGCCTTTCCCGCCGCGCCGCCGCTCGTCGGCCACGATCCGCTCGAGCTCGTCGAGGAGCTGCCGGTCGTGCTGACTCACCGCCTCGACCAGGGTCGAGAGCACCGGCCGCGCGCTCTCGGTGCCGCGCCCGAGCAGCTCGTCCAGGACACGCGTGAGGAGGCCGCGCTGAAGCTGCTCCCGGCTGACCCGGGGCGCGTAGAGGAACGCGCGCCCGTCCTTGGTCCGCTCGAGCAGCCCCTTCTTGTAGAGCCGGTCCAGGGTGGTCATGAGGGTGGTGTAAGCGAAAGTGGTCCCGAGCGCCTCCCGCACCTCGCGCACGCTCGCGGACCGGCCACGTCCCCAGAGGTCGTCCATGACCTGCTGCTCGAGCCGGCCCAGAGCCGGCACCGGCCGGAAGTGCTTCGTCCACGGCTTCATGGCGCCGGCCGAAGTATATCCGTTCCCCACGTCCGTTCCCACGTTCGTTGACAGGCCTCCACAGGCTGAAATACCCTGTCGTCACACGAGCGTCATCGCCCCGACTCCCGGCGCCGTCAGACTCGGGGCCTCGTTGGACGTGCCCACATCTCAGGAGAAAAGCCCATGCCGAGGATGAGCCCGCTCAAGGGTCTCTTGGTCGTCGTCCTGATGGCCGTGCTCGCACCCCCCGCCTTCGCCCAGTCCCAGGCCGCGGGGGGCGCCATCCAGGGGACCGTCACCGACGAGTCCGGGGCGGTGCTGCCCGGGGTCGCGGTCACGGTTCGCAACCTGGGGACGGGGGTCGTCCGCGAGACCCGGACCGACCCGGTGGGCCTCTTCCGCGCCCCCCTCCTGCCGGTGGGCGCCTACGAGGTGACGGCGGCGCTCGCGGGCTTCGCCACCACCAAGCGGCCAAGCCTGGTGCTCAACATCGGCTCGGTGCTCTCGATCGACATCGCCCTCAAGGTGGCGGCGACCCAGGAGGAGGTCACGGTAACCGCCGAGGCCCCCGTCATCGAGACCGCCCGCACGCAGCAGTCCTCCATCGTCAACGAGCGCGCCGTCTCCAACCTGCCCGTGAACGGGCGGAACTTCATCGACTTCGTCCTCACCACCCCCGGCGTCACCCGGGACACCCGCGCGGGCGACATCAGCTTCGCCGGCCAGCGGGGGACCCTGAACAGCCTGGTGATCGACGGGGCCGACAACAACAACACGTTCTTCGGCCAGACCCTGGGCCGCACCGGCTCCGGCCGCGCGCCCTACCAGTTCAGCCAGGACGCGGTGCAGGAGTTCCAGGTGAACCGCAACGCCTACTCCGCGGAGTACGGCCGCGCGGGGGGAGCGGTCATCAACGTGGTGACCAAGTCGGGGACCAACGACTTCCACGGCTCCGGCTTCGAGTTCTACCGCGACAAGAGCTTGAACGCGAACAGCTACACCAACAAGACCACGACCCCGATCCGTCCCCGCTCACCCTTCCGGGTGAACCAGTTCGGGGGCTCGCTGGGCGGCCCCCTGGTCAAGGACAAGGCCTTCTTCTTCGTATCCTACGACGGCCAGCGACGGACGATCCCCAACGACGTGGTGCTGACCCTGCCCGGCAACCTGCCCACCGACCCCGACACCCAGGCCGGCCTCGCCACCATCCGGGGGAAGGCGGACAGCTATGCGCTGAGCCGCGACCAGAACGTCTTCCTGGCCAAGATGGACTGGCAGATCGACCCGCGCCATCGGTTGAGCGTGCGCTACAACCACCAGAACTTCACGGGCGGCAACAACGAGAACAGCGGGGTCACGAACGCCCTGGAGCACACCGGCAATTCCCTCGTCCGCACGCGCACCCTGAACGCCTCCCTCAGCTCCGTGTTCCGCTCCACCCTCTTCAACGAGCTCCGGTTCCAGTTCGCGCGGGACCAGGAGCCCGGCGAGTCCAACTCCACCGACCCGGAGACGATCGTGAACCAGGGCGGGCAGCGGGTGCTGACGTTCGGGCGGAACAACTTCAGCCCCCGCGAGACCACGATCAAGCGCTTCCAGGTCGCGGACGCGGTCAGCTGGATCCGCGGCGCGCATGCCCTCAAGCTTGGGCTGGACGTGAACCGTGACTCCATCCTCAACTTCTTCCCCGGCTTCTTCTCCGGCTCCTACACCTTCAACTCCCTGGCGAGCTTCAACAAGGGCCTCCCGAACGGGTCCGGCGAGTCCTACTCGCAGAACTTCGCGGGGGTGGGCACGACGGGCGGGGAAACCCATCCGGACATCTTCGAGTTCGCGGCCTTCGCGCAGGACGAGTGGAAGCTCGGCAAGCGGGTGACGCTCGCGCTGGGCGTCCGCTACGACATCCAGTCCTTCGCGCAGCCGCCGGTGAAGAACCCCGACCCGCAGCTTGCCGCCGCCGGCATCGACACCAGCTTCCTCAAGACGGACAAGAACAACATCGCGCCCCGCCTGGGCCTGGCCTGGTCCCCGAACAGCAAGACGGTGGTGCGGGCCGGCTACGGTCTCTTCTACGGCCGCACCCCCTCGATCATGGTGGGGACCGCGCACTCCAACAACGGGATCAACGTGATCGCGCTCCGCTTCACCGGGAGCCAGGTGCCGAAGTGGCCGAACAAGCTGGACGCGCCGCCCGGAGGAGTGAGCGTCAAGCCGACCATCTTCTTCTTCGATCCCGACTATCAGAACCCCGAGGTGCACCAGGCGAGCGTCGGGGTCGACCGCCAGATCGGCACGGACCTCGCGGTCGCGGTCAGCTACCTGTTCGTAGCCGGCCGCAACCTCCAGCGTACCCGCGACTTCAACATCGCGGCCCCGGTGCCGACCGCGATCCCGGTGCAGGGCGCTGGCCCGCTCACCATCCAGCAGTTCCCGCTCGTTCGGCCCTTCGCGAACTTCACGCGTATCCTGCGCTTCGAGGGCACGGGCCGATCCAACTACAACGGCCTCACCGCCGAGGTCCGCAAGCGTTTCGGCGGCCGCCTCCAGGCCTCCCTCGCCTACACCCTCGGCAAGGTCAAGGACAACAAGCCGGATGCCACCGCGGTCGTGCCGGGCACGGACGACGCGAAGTACGCCTCCAACCCGTTCGACCTCGACGCGGACTATGCCCCGGGCGACATCGACCAGCGGCACCGACTGGTCCTGAGCGGCGTCTGGGACCTCGGCTACTGGAAGGATGCCTCCGGCTTCACCAGGGCGGTCCTCGACGGCTGGGTCCTCTCCGCGATCGCCACCATCGAGAGCGGCCTGCCGTACTCGCAGAAGATCGTGAACGACGTGAACCGCGATGGCAACACCGCGAACGACATCGTCCCCGGAAGCCGCAACACCCAGCGGCTCCCCACCCAGCAGAACGTGGACCTTCGGCTCGTGAAGCGCGTCCCCCTCGGGGGCAAGGCCCGGCTCGAGCTGATCGGCGAGGCCTTCAACCTGCTCAACCGCACGAACGTCAACTCGCGGCGGGACGCCTTCTTCAACTTCACGAACGGCGTGCTCGTGCCCCAGCAGAACCTGTCGAACCCGCGCCTCAACTTCGGGGCAGACGCGAACGCCCAGCTCCTCTTCGAGCCTAACTCCCGGGTCGTCCAGCTGGCGGGGAAGATTACCTTCTGATCGAGCCGGGGGGTATGCTGGCCGCATGACCACCGCGCCCCACGGCTTCCTGCGGGTCGGCGCGGCCTGCCCGCCGGTGGCGGTGGCGGACCCCGAGCGGAACGCCGAGGGCTGCCTGGCCTTCGCCCGGCGGGCCCACGCCGAAGGGGTGCAGGTGCTCGTCCTGCCGGAGCTGGCCCTCACCGGCTACACCTGCGGGGACCTGTTCTTCAGCCTCTCCACCCTGGTCGCGGGCGCGGAACGGGCCCTCGCGCGCCTGCTGCGCGAGACCGCGAGCCTGCCCATGGTGATCGCGGTCGGCCTGCCCGTGGCCCAGGACGGGCGGCTCTTCAACGGCGCCGCCGTGCTGCAGAAGGGCCGGCTGCTCGGGGTGGTGCCGAAAACCTTCCTGCCCGGGTACAACGAGTTCTACGAGGAGCGCTGGTTCTCCTCGGCCCGCGAGGTCCAGCAGGGCGAGGTGCGCCTGGCCGGCACGGCCGCGCCCTTCGGCACCGACCTGCTCTTCGGGGTTTCCGACGAGCCCGGGGTGACCCTTGCGGTCGAGGTCTGCGAGGACCTTTGGGCCCCCATCCCGCCCAGCAGCCGCCACGCGGTGGCGGGGGCGACCGTGATCCTGAACCCCTCGGCCTCGCCCGACCTCGTGGCCAAGGCGGAGTACCGCCGCGAGCTGGTCCGCCAGCAGTCGGGGCGGACCCTTTCCGCCTACGTGTTCGCCAACGCGGGCGTGCACGAGTCCACCACCGACCTCGTCTTCGGCGGCCACCTGCTGGTGGCCGAGAACGGCACCCTCCTCGCCGAGGGGGAGCGCTTCCGGCGTGACGGCGACCTCGTGGTGACCGACGTCGATACGGAGCGCCTTCGGGTGGAACGGACGCGGCTCACCTCCTTCGCGGACGCGGTCTACCCTCCGGGGGGCGCCTACCGCCGGCTGGCCCTGGAAGGGATCGCCGCCCCGAGCCCCCACCGCCTCCGCCGGCCGATCGACCCCCATCCCTTCGTCCCGAGCGACCCCGCCACCCTGGACGAGCGCTGCCACGAGATCTTCTCGATCCAGACCGCCGGGCTCGCCCGCCGCCTCGAGCACACCGGCCTCCGGCGCGTGGTGCTCGGTCTCTCGGGCGGCCTCGACTCGACCCTCGCCCTGCTCGTCTGCGTTCGCACCTTCGACCTGCTGGGCCTCCCCCGCGACGGCATCCTGGCCGTCACCATGCCCGGCTTCGGCACCAGCGAGCGCACGCTCGCAAGCGCCCGCCGCCTGGCCGCGGCCGCCCGGGCCAGCCTGCGCGAGATCGACATCCGGGCCGCCTGCGAGCTGCACATCCGGGACATCGGGCTCGACCCCGAGGACCGGGCGAGCGTGACCTACCAGAACCTCCAGGCCCGCGAGCGCACCCAGATCCTGATGGACCTCTCCAACAAGGAGGGGGGCCTCGTGGTGGGAACGGGCGACCTCTCGGAGCTGGCCCTCGGCTTCTGCACGTTCGCCGGGGACCACATCTCCATGTACGACGTGAACGCCTCGGTGCCGAAGACCCTGGTGCGGAAGCTCGTGGGCTGGGTGGCCGACCACCACGGGGGGGCGGAGGAGCGCGCGGTCCTCCGCGAGGTCCTGGACACCCCGGTGTCACCGGAGCTCGTCCCTCCCGGCCGCGACGGGGCCATCGCCCAGCGCACCGAGGAGATCGTGGGACCCTACGAGCTCCACGACTTCTTCCTCTTCTGCCTGATTCGCCTGGGCGCGGGTCCGGGCAAGATCCTCTTCCTGGCCGGGCACGCCTTCGCCTCCGCCTACGACCCGGCCACCATCCGGCGCTGGCTGCGGGTCTTCCTGACCCGCTTCTTCGACCAGCAGTTCAAGCGCTCGGTGATGCCCGACGGGCCGAAGGTGGGCTCCGTGAGCCTCTCGCCCCGGGGCGACTGGCGCATGCCCAGCGACGCCTCGAAGGAGGCGTGGCTGCGGGAGCTGGAGGGCCCGCCGTAGGGCCTCACATGCCCCTAGCCCTCATCCTGTCGAGGGACTCCCTGGAGCAAGAGCTGGGCCAGACCGTGCTCTGGCGCCGCAACACGGAGAGGCGGCTCGCCCAGACCCTCGACGAGGCCCGCCGCCACGTCGCCGCCCAGCGCCCGGACATCATCGTGGTCGATCAGAGCTTCCCGGATGCGGCGGCCGCGGTGGCTGAGCTGCGCCAGGACGCGCGGACCCGCTCGGTCTCGATGGTGGCCCTGGCCCGCGGCGACTTCGACTCGTCCGAGATCGAGCTCATCCAGGCCGGGGTCAACGCGATCCTGCGCCTGCCGGAGAGCTACGATGCCCCCGGGCAGATGGTGCCGGTGGTGGCCCTGAACCTGAGCGTGAACGGCATGCTCGTCGAGTCGACCCAGCCGCTCGCCCTCGGGGAGGACGTGCAGTTCACGTTCCACCTGCCGGACTCCTCGGAAGCGGTGGCCGGCACGGGGACCGTGGTGCGCCAGGCCGACGGCTCCAACCAGTTCGGGATCGAGCTGACCCACGTGCAGGGGGACGGCCGGGTGCGGATCAAGAACTTCGTGGAGTCCGGGAACGACTGAGCCGGCCAATCGCGTTATAATCCGGCCAAGCGATTCCCCGGAACCCGCTCAAATCCCTAGAGAAACCAGGAACGCCCGCGACATGGAGATCCGTACCCTTCACACGGCCGACATCGAGCTCCCCCCCAGCCTGGAGCGCCTGCGCGACCTGGCTTATGACCTGTGGTGGAGCTGGTCGCCCCTCGCCACCCGGCTCTTCGCGTGGATCGACCCCGAGCACTGGCGCCGCTACCACAACCCCGTCCAGCTCCTCATCAACATCGAGCCCCAGCAGTGGATGCGGCTTCTCTCCGATCCCGAGTTCCGCCGCACCTACGAGAACGTGATCCTGGCCCTCGACGAGTACCGCTCGCGCTCGCGCTGGTTCGACCAGGAGGGCCGCCTGCTTCCCGGCCCCGTCGCCTACTTCTCGATGGAGTTCGGGATCCACGAGTCGCTCGGCGTCTATTCGGGCGGCCTGGGCGTCCTGGCGGGCGATCACTGCAAGGCGGCCAGCGACCTCGGGGTCCCCCTGGTGGGGGTGGGGCTGCTCTACCGCTCCGGCTACTTCCGCCAGACGGTGGACGCCGACGGCTACCAGCAGCACATCTACCCGGACTACGACTTCGCCCGGCTGCCCGTCCAGCCCGTGCAGGCTCCGGGGGGCGGGGTGCTGACGGTGCCCATCGACCTGCCCGGCCGCATCGTGCAGGCCGCGGTCTGGAAGGCCCAGGTTGGCCTGGTGCCGGTCCTGATGCTGGACACCGACATCCCGCTCAACGATCCCGCGGACCGGCCCATCACCGGCGTGCTGTACGTGCGGGGGCGCGAGATGCGTCTTTGCCAGGAGATCGTGCTCGGGGTGGGCGGGGTGCGCGCTCTCTCCGCCCTCGGCATCCATCCCGCGGTCTGGCACATGAACGAGGGGCACGTCGCGTTCTTGAACCTCGAGCGGGTCCGCGAGCGGGTGCGCGAGGGAGACGGCCTGGCCGACGCCCTGAAGGCGGTGGCCCGCAACACCGTCTTCACCACCCACACCCCGGTCCCCGCGGGCAACGAGACCTTCGACAAGAAGCTCGTCCGGCGCTACCTGGAGTTCTGGACGCGGGAGGTCGGCTGCGACCCCGACGACGCGCTCGCTCTGGGAGCCGACAACGGCAGCTTCAACATGACCGCCCTCGCCATCCGGCACTCCTCGAGGACGAACGGGGTGAGCAAGCTGCACGGGCAGGTCTCCTCCGCCATGTGGCGCCACCTCTTCGACGGCGACAACCCCCAGCCGGTGGGCGCCATCACGAACGGCGTCCACACCGAGAGCTGGGTGGGCCCCGAGATGCGGGCCTTCTACGCCCAGCACCTCGACCCCCACTGGGAGCAGCACCTCCTGGAGCCTGACTTCTGGGCGCGCGTCCGCCAGGTGTCGGACGCCGCCCTCTGGGCCGCCCATCGGTCGCAGAAGGAGCGGCTCATCCGCTTCGTGCGGGAGCGGGTGCGCCTGCAGTCCGCCCGGCACGGCCTCTCGCCCGACGAGCTGCGGCAGGTGGAGGGCCTGCTCGACCCCCACGCCCTCACCATCGGCTTCGCCCGCCGCTTCGCCACCTACAAGCGGGCCTTCCTGCTGATGACCGACCTCGACCGCCTGCGCGCCCTGGTCTCCGACGCCGCGCGGCCCGTGCAGTTCATCTTCGCCGGGAAGGCCCACCCGGCGGACCGCGACGGGCAGGAGGTGATCCGCCAGCTCGTGCTCCTCACCCAGCGCGAGTTCCGCGGCAAGCTGGTCTTCCTCGAGGACTACGACATCGAGATGGGGCGGGCCCTCGTCCAGGGCTGCGACGTCTGGCTCAACACCCCGCGCCGGCCCCAGGAGGCCAGCGGAACCAGCGGCCAGAAGGTGCCGGTCAACGGCGGGGTGAACGTGAGCATCCTCGACGGCTGGTGGGCCGAGGGCTTCCGGGGGGACAACGGCTGGGCCATCGGGGAGGGGCGCCTCGACCCCGACACCGCGGCCCAGGACCTGGCCGACGCGAGCTCGCTCCATCGCGCGCTGGCCGACGAGGTGGTGCCGCGCTTCTTCGACCGCGACGAGCACGGCCTGCCGCACCGGTGGATCGAGACCATGAAGGCTTCGATCGAGTCGGTGGTGGCCCCGTTCAGCGCGCACCGCATGGTGCGCGACTACGTGCTGATGAGCTACCTGCCGGCGGCCCAGCGGCGCGAGTGAGGGCCGGAGCGCTCCCGTCCGTGGGTGGCTAGCTCGGCCCCACCGGGGACTCGTCGAACCGCTTCCGCGCCTCGTCGTAGGCCTGGTAGAGGCGCTTTTTCTCCGCGACCGTGCTGCGGATGACCTGGTCCGCCGTCCCCGCGTCGCGCGAGTGCAGCACCAGGTCGGCCAGCACCAGGAAGGCCTGGGTCCCCTCGCCGGTCTTGAACTCGTCGCCCACCAGGATCACGAACAGGCGCCGGCGGGCGTCGGGAGGGAGCCGGGCGAGCCGCTGATAGAGGCTCTCGGGCCGTCCCGGCCCTGCCGAGACCCGTGCCGTGGCCACCACCTGGAACACCCCCTGCTCGAGGAGGCGCGCCCCTTCCTCGAACTCGCCCACGGTCTCGACGTGATAGCCCATGCGCGTCAGGGTCAGGGTGATGGCGGCCGCCGGCCCGGGGTCAGGAAAGGCCACCAGGGCCTGGGGGCCCTGGCTCCCCTCACCCGTGGCCATCTCTCGGCGGACCTGAGCCATCATGTGCGCCCGCATCTCCTCGCTCGGCGGGCTGCCGCCGAGCGGGTCGGGCACGGGCCGCACGTCCACCGGGGTGGGCGGGGGAGGCGTGGGAGCGGGCGGCGCGCTCGCCGCCGCGCCCTTGCCGGCCAGGCGCACCACGCTCTGGCAGCGCGGGCAGCGGACGTTGAACGGCCGGCCCGGCACCTTGGCGTCGTCGATGGCGATCTTCTGCGAGCATTGCGGACACAGGGCCTGCACGCTCTACCTCTCGATCAGGTCGTCGAATTCCGAGCCCTGCCCGCCCCCCCCGCTCGGGCTCGGCTTGCGCGCTCCGTGCGCGGGCGGGCCCGACGGGGGCCCGCTCCTGGCGGGAGCCTTGATCGCCGCCATCTTCTCCGTGGCCCCCGCCCCCTGGGTGTCGAGCCGGAGCTGCAGGTTCGTGCGGTTCGTGGCGTAGGAGAGCCCTACCTCGCGGTCCACCACCCCCGCGTTGATCAAGCGCTCCAGCTCCTGATCGAAGCTCTGCATCCCTTCGAGGACGCCGTCCTCCATGGCGTCGGCCAGGCTCTTCCCCTCGCGCTCGCCCTCCTGGATGTATTCCCGGGTCCGCGAGCTCGAGCGCAGGACCTCGCAGAGGGCGAGCCGGCCCCCTCCATGCTTCGGCACCAGGCGCTGGCTCACGATCCACTTGAACGACTGCGAGAAGCGCGTCCGGATCTGGCGCTCTTCGTTCTTGGGGAACACCCCCACGATGCGGTCGATGGTCTTGGTGGCGTCGATGGTGTGCAGGGTCGAGAGCACGAGGTGGCCCGTCTCCGAGGCCTCGAGGGCGATCTGTATCGTCTCCACGTCGCGCATCTCGCCCACCAGGATCACCTTGGGGGCCTGGCGCAGGGCGGCCCGCAGGGCGAGGGCGAAGGTCTGGGTGTCGGAGCCCACCTCGCGCTGGTTGATGGTCGCCTTGTTGTGGGGGTGCAGGTACTCGATCGGATCTTCGATGGTGATGATGTGGATGTTCGCCTCCTGGTTCATCTGGTTGATGAGGGCGGCCAGGGTGGTGGACTTGCCCGAGCCGGTGGGGCCCGTCACCAGCACGATCCCGTTCCGCTCGGAGGGAATCTCCCCCAGGTGCGGGGGCAGTCCCAGCTCCTGGATGGTGGGGACCTTGTTGGGGATCACCCGGAGAACGATCGAGTAGCTACCCCGCTGGCTGAACACGTTCACGCGGAAGCGGGTCCGGCGGGACAGGCTGTAGGAGAGGTCGGCCGAGCCCGTGCGGATCAGCCGGTCGGCCTGGTCGCGCTTGTTGGCGAGCAGCCGCATCGCGATCAGCTCGGTCTGGTAGGGCAGCAGGCGCTCGATGCCCGCGAAGGACACCGGCCGCAGCAGGCCGTCCACCTCCACCTGGGGCGGCCGACCCACCGACAGATTGAGGTCGGATATCCCGGGCGCCGCGTCCAACATGGCTTCGAGCAGGGGGTCCACGTCGAAGTAGGCCATCGTCCCGCCTCCCAGGAAGACCGCGATCATAACACGCCGCTCCCCGGAGGTTCGGAGCGCGGGGGCCCGGCGTGACGCGGGTCACCACGGGTGTACCATCATCCGGGACGGAGCGCCCGGGGACTGGACGCTTCGTGGTGACGGGGGCGCGGTCGGAGGCGGCGCGGTCGGGGGAGGGGCGGCTGGCTACTACGCGTGCGGCGGCGGGGCCGTGGGGGCAGCACGTGATCTGGGCCGTGGAGCGAGATCCCGCGGCGGAAGCCTTCTTTGCCCGGTACGGCTTCGATCGGAACTGCCTGCCGAACCTCCGGAAGCCGGGCCGATGATCCGACCGTCTCCCGAGACGGCGGCGCAGATTGCCGAAGGGGCGGTGGCCTTCGTCGAGCGCAAATTCAGCACTCTGCTGCTCTACAACCCGCCGAGCCTCATCCTGGTCGACGCCATCGTCGACAAGATCAAGGAAACGGGGGCTTCGGAGCATCAGGCCTCGGGCCTGCTGCTCGGCCTCGGGTGCTATGTCGGTGAGGTGTTCGTGCGAAACGCCAGGGCCTCCTGGCGGCTCACCGCCGAGATGAGAATGGCCAAGGCGTGCAAGTTCACGATCGTGGTCGCCCTGCCGGGCGGCATAGGGTGCAATCCCATCGGGAAGGTGTTCGAGCGGTTCAATGGCGAGGCGAGGGAAGGCCTGGCCGCGTTCTACCAGGCCACCCTCGCGCCGGCCCGACGATCTCCGGACGGAGGTGCGATATGAGCAGGCGCCCCGGTGCGCAGCTTCGGTTCAGGATCCGCTGGTGGAGGCCCCTCCTGGCCCTCGTCCCTCTCCTCCTCTTGTGCCCCACCCCCCCGGGCGCCTCGCAGGAGGGCAAGCTGGACGCAGGCGTCTCGCAGCCGAGGAGTCCGAAGGAGGCCCGCCGGCAGTGGGAGTACAAGCAGGTCTGGCCGTGCAAGCGATCCGAGATCCCTCGGCAATCCGAAGAGCTGCAAACCGAGTTGAACGACGAGGGCGAGAAGGGGTGGGAGCTCGTCAGCTTCGTCGCCACCTTCCCCGGTGGACGTGGAGACTGCTTCGTCGCGACGTTCAAGCGGGAGCGCCTCCGGTAGGACCTTCGGATGCAGACCGCCATCAAGCGAGCCGAGACCGAGCTCCTGAAGTTCGCGCTGGGTTATCCCGAGGCCTACCAGGACTCCCCTTGGGGGGAGCGCGTCGCGAAGGTGAAGAAGAAGGTGTTCGTCTTCTTCCACGTTCCGGGCCGGGAGCTCACCGTGACGGTCAAGCTGCCGAGCTCGGCCACGGTCGCTCTCGGTCTCCCCTTCGTGTCGCCGACCGGGTACGGTCTGGCCAGGAGCGGATGGGTGACGGCGACCTTTGGCCCCAAGGATCGCCCCCCCGTGGCCGTGCTGAAGCAATGGATCGACGAAAGCTATCGAGCCGTGGCCCCGAAGAGCCTCGTCCGGCGGCTCGAGTGAGGGCGACGTATGATGGTGCATCCAAGGAGGAAGCATGGGGTGCCTCTCGCGACGTGAGGCCGTGTTCGGAGCTTCGGTGCTGGGGGCGCTCGCGGCGCTCTTGAGCGGAGGGCGCGCCCGTGCGGATCAACCCCACATGCAGGCCGCCCTCGACGCCCTCAAGCTGGCCGATCGGGAGCTCGCCGCGGCGAGCGCCGACAAGGGCGGACACCGGGCGAAGGCCCAGGACCTGGTGCGGCAGGCCATCGTGCAGGTGGAGCGGGGGATCCAGTACGATCGCCGGCACTAGCCGGCCACCCGACGGCCCCCGGACCCCTTGGGGGCCGGGGGGCCCTCCCGCCTGAGGAGCCGCGGGTGGTGAGCGGATGGATGTGACCGTCGCCGAGGCGTTCGAGCACTACATCCTGGTCACGGACGACGCCATCGTCCGCGTCGAGCGGCGGTCGGAGGAGGAGAGGCGCCGGCTGTCCACGATCGTGTTCGTGGTGGGCGGCATCGTGGGCCCCGTGCTGGCGGCGCTGGCCGACCGGATGGGGATGCCGGGCGGTCCGACCAAGCTCTACCTGCGCTCCCAGGGCCCGCCTCCCCTCGCGGAAATGATGGACGTGAAGACGTGGTGGGCCTCCGACGTCCCGGCCGAGCTTTCCACGCTGGCGGCCTGGCCGAGAGTGGAGGGCTTCCGCCCCGTCACGTTCTTCCCGCGCCGGATGATCGCCCGCGTGCAGATCTCCCGGTGGCGGGGCCTGGTGATGACCTTAGAGAGAGAGGCCGCCCGGGAGATCGCGCTGCCCCTGCCGGCCTGGCACCACCGGAAGGTCCAGCGTCACCTCACGCGAGCCGGCTATCCTCTCGTCTCCTGAGATCCGCTCAGGCCCGGTCGAGGAAGCGGAACACGACCTCCGCGGCCTCCGGCACCTCGTGGGCCCGGATGGTGACGCCGAAGCTGCGCGAGGCGGCCTCGCCCACGAGGACCTCCCGGGGCCGGCCGTCGGCGACCAGGCGGCCCTCGTGAAGAAGCGCCATGCGGGGGGCCCAGGCCGCGGCCCGCTGGAGGTCGTGGATCACGGCGAGCACGCAGACGCCGCACTCACGCACCTGGTCCACCACCCGGAAGAGCTGCAGCTGGTGGCCGATGTCCAGGTGGGCCGCGGGCTCGTCCAGGAGCAGCACCTCCGGCTCCTGGGCCAGGCCCCGGGCGAGGAGCACGAGCTGGCGCTCCCCCGCGGACAGGGTTCCCAGGCGGCGCCCGGAGAGGGGCTCGATCCCGGTCTGGCGCAGGGCCCGGGCGACGGCGTCCTCGTCCTCGCGGGTGAACGGTCGGAGCGGCCCGCGGTGGGGATACCGTCCCAGCATCACGCGGTCGGCGACGGTCAGCATGGGAGGCGCTTCGTCCTCGGGGGTGACGAGGGCGACGGTGCGGGCGAGCGCCTCGCGCGGCCACTCGGACAGGAGGCGCCCCTTGAGCCGGACCGTGCCGTGCCGGGGGCGAAGCAGACCCGCCAGGGCGCGCACGAGGGTGGACTTGCCGGCGGCGTTGGGACCCACGAGGGCGATCCCCTCGCCGTGCCCGAGCGTCAGGTCGACTCCGTGAAGAACGGGTCGGCCCCCGCGCTCGACCGCGAGGCCGCTCGCTTCCAGAAGAGGGGTGCTCACGAGCGGCCTTCCTGGGTGCGGAGGGCGAAGAGGAAGTACGGCGCCCCCACGAACGCGGTGACCGAGCCGAGCGGCAGGTCGAGGCGATCGCTGACCGTCCGGGCCGCGAGGTCGGCCACGACCACGAGCACGGCCCCCGCGAGGAAGGACGCGGGCAGCAGGCGCCGGGCGAGGCCCCCCACGAGGGGACGGAGGGCATGGGGCGCCACGAGCCCGACGAAGGGGACGGAGCCTGCGAGGGCGGTGGCGGGCCCCGCCACCAGCGAGGCGAGGACGAAGATGCCCATCCGGGTCGCATGCACGGGCAGGGACAGGGCGGCCGCTTCGTCCTCCCCGAGCGAGAGGACGTCTATGGGCCGCGCGAGGGCGACGAGCGCGGCCCCGCCCGCCAGGATGAAGACGGCGCCCAGGCGCAGGTGCTCCCACCCGCGGCCCTCCAGGCCGCCCGCCAGCCAGAAGAGGACCGTCCGCACGCGGAACTCCTCGGTGGCCACGAGCAGTACGGACGTTCCGGCCGCCGCCAGGGCCGCAACCGCGAGCCCGGTCAGGAGCAGGCCGTGGAGGGAGGGCCGGCCCCCGGCGTGCGCGAGGAGGTAGACCGCGATCACCGCCGCCATGGCTCCCGCGAACGCGCAGAGGGGGAGGGCGAGGAACACCTGGTGGGCCCAACCGAGATGCACGGCCAGCACGGCGCCCAGCGCCGCCCCCGGGCCGACCCCGAGGAGGCCGGCATCGGCCATCGGATTGCGGAAGAGCGACTGCAGGGCCGCGCCCACCACGGCGAGTCCGCCCCCGACGAGCCCGGCGAGCAGGACCCTGGGGAGTCTCACCGACCAGAGGATGGCCTCGCCCGAGGGCGTGAGGGGGGGCGTCGCGCCCAGGGGGAGGCCGGCCGCGGCCAGGAGCGAGCGGGCCACTCCGAGAGGCGGCAGGGACACGCTTCCCATCGACACCCCGAGGGTGACGACCACCGGCAGGGCGACGGCCAGGGCGAGGAACGTGCGGCGACGCCGCCGAGCTTCGGCGATCGGGGAGGGACCGCCCTTTTCCGTCACCGTCGGTGATCGACCAGGGACGGGACCTCGCGCGCGGACGGCACCCGGTCCGGGTGGAGGGCCGCCGCGAGATACCAGCACGCGTCGGCGGAGTGATGACTCAGGGTGACGAGGAGCTCGTCCGGCATCTGCACGATGCGCCCCTCCCGGACGGCCCGCAGGCGCGACAGGCGCGGCTCCGCCTTCAAGGCGGCCAGCGCCCCGGGCCAGCGGCCGAGGAGGATGACATCGGGATCGGCCATGAACGCGCGCTCCGAGTTCAAGGGCACGATCCCCTGGAGCCCCAGGGTGCGGCCGAGGTTCTCCGCCCCCGCCGCCTCGATCAAGGCCCCGATCGCGGTGCCGGCCCCGGCCGTGTGCGGGTTGGCCCAGTACAGCACCCTCGGCCGGGGCGCTCCCTCGAGCCGCCGGCCGAGCTCGCGGAGCGTCGCTTCGTGCTGCGCCGCCAGGCGCGCCGCCGCCTCCGGCGCTCCCACGGCACGGCCGAGATCCAGGAGGGCCTGGCGTTGGCCGGCCAGGGTGTCGAGGCCGGCCATGCGGTGGTAGCGCAGGCCGGAGCGTTCGAGAAGGCGCAGGAAGTCGGCGTCGGTGTACTCGGACACCACGACGAGGTCGGGGCCGAGCGCGACCAGCCGCTCCAGGTCGGCCTTGGGGAACCGGAAGGCCCCGGCGGGCACGCGCCCAGCCACGTTGGACGTCGAGGGGTCGTCGGCCCAGCGGGTCACCGCGATCAGCCGATCCGGAGGCAGGATGTCCACCAGGACCTCGTCCGCGGTGAGGTTCAAGGAAGCCACGCGTAACGGTGCTTGCGAAGCCGAAGAGGCGGAGCGAGGCGCGGCAGGGCGGTCCCCTCCCCCTACGTGGGGGAGGTTAGGAGGGGGGGTCGATGAATAAAGGGCCGGTGTGAACGCGAAGAGGAGGCCCGCAACCATCCCCCTCATGCCGCGTTTCCCGCCGCGAGATCGGCGTAGACGAAGCCCCCGCGCTCCGTCACCCCGAGCGGGTGCACGCGGATCGGCCGGGCGAACATGGGACCGTCCCACGCGAAGGTGTGGAACTCGCCGTTCTCACCGCAGGGGTCGACCCCCGACGGGAAGGCATCGAGCAGAGACTGATCGAACTCGCGTCCCGCGAACGAGGCGTCGAGCCGCCGCGGGTCCACGCAGGTGAGGCGTGCGCGCAGCCCGCCCGCGACCATTTCGCGCGCGAGCTCCCGCGTCGGCCGACCCCATAAGGGAAAGAGGGGAGCGAGCCCGGTCCCCGCCATCTGCGTCTCGCGATACCTCCGGATGTCCTCGAGGAAGAGGTCGCCGAACGCGACCGCCTCCACGCCCTGGCTGCGGGCGGCCAGGAGGGCCGCCCGCATCGCCACCGCGTAGGCATCGTTCGGGCAGGGGTCGGGCAGCCGCACCACGTGGAGCGGCAGGCCGGCGGAGTCGGCCTGGGCAAGGAGCAGCTCGACGCGCACGTCGTGCATGGCCACGCGGCAGCGCGCGGCGCTGAGGGTCGTGAGGAAGCCGGCCACTTCGACGCGGGCTTCCCGGCGCAACACGTGGAGGGCCCAGGCGCTGTCCTTGCCGCTGCTCCAGGCGAGCCAGGCCTTCACGGCCGTCCGCCCGTCCGAAGGCGCAGGCCGACCCGAGCCGACCGGCCCAGCGCGGGATAGCCCAGCACCTCCTGGTAGCGCTCGTCGAAGACGTTCTCGCCGACCACGAACGCCTCGAGCGTGCGGCTGATCCGCACCCGCAGGCGGGCGTCCACGCGGGAATAGCCCTCGTTCGAGGCGAGGCCGAGGCCGAAGAAGTCGCTGTCCGCCCGGCGTCCGACCACGACCCAGGTGGCGCCGCCGCTCACCCGGCCCTCCCCCAGATGCAGCGAGAGCGTGCCCTGGTGCCGGGGCCGGCGGAGCAGGGCCTGGCCCTCCTCGTACACGGGGTCGAAGGTGATCCCGCTCTTCGTGATCTTGCCGTCGAGGAACGTGTAGTTGCCCCAGACGGCCAGCCCGCCGGCCGGCCTCGCTTCCACCGCGAGCTCCAGACCACGGGCCCGCGTCCGGCCCAGGTTGACGTAGGTCCCCTGGAAGGTCGTGTAGTCGAGGACGGCGTAGGTGATCTGGTCGCGGTAGTCGTGGTGGAAAAAAGTGGCGCTGGCGCGCGCGCGGCCGCCGAAGAGACGCTGCTCGAGCCCGGCGTCGAAGGTGCGGCTCCGCTCCGGCTTGAGGTCGGGGTTGCCCTTGGCGTAGAACGAAATGCCGTAGGACTCGAAGAAGTTCGGCTCCTTGATCCCCATCCCCGCGCTGGCCCGCACGGTGGTGGCGTCGGCCCCGCCGCGGAGCTGGAGGGCGAGGGCGGCGCGGGGGACGGCCCGCCAGCCGAAGCTCCCGTTCCTCTCCAGCCGCCCGCCCCCGGTCAGGTGCGCCCGGCTGCCGACCAGGAGCTGGTCCTGCACGTAGACCCCGGCGTTGGTCCGCGAGGGCTCGAGCCGGTCCTCGCTGCGGTTGCCCAGCTCGCCGGTCTCGCGTTCCATCTCGGCCCCCGCGGTCACCAGGTGGCGCGCGCCCAGCGCCGCCTCGGCCTGGTAGGACGCCGAGAGGCGCGCGGTGCGATTCTGGAAGCCTTCGGGGTTCGGAGTGTCCGAGACGGGGAAGGGCCCCACGAGGCCGCCGGAGGCTGGCACCCAGGTACCGGAGTCGAGCGGGTCTTTCGAGAGCTGGTCGGTGCGGGCGTAGCCCAGGCGCAGGTCGTGGGCCACCCGCGTGCCCGTGTGGCGGAGCTGGGCCCCGAGCACGAGGTCGTTGCGGTCAAAGGAGGCGTCGAGGTCGGGCCGGCCGAAGGCGGTGGGGCCGGGCGTACCGACCGTGCTGTCCTCGGCGCGCACCAGGAACCGCAGGCGGCTGCGGTCGTCGAGGCGCAGCCCGAGGGTCGCGGCTCCCGCCGTCTCCGCGAAGGCGCTGTTCGGCTGCTGGTTGTCGGTGGTGAAGCGCACGACCCCGGCGTTCCAGTCCAGCCGGCCGTGGTTGCCCGAGGCCCCGCCCTGGAAGCGACGCTCATCGAAGCTCCCGCCCTCGCCTTCCGCCCGCAGGCCGAGGCTCTCTCCGGCTTCCGCCCGCCGGGTGAAGACCTGGATGACGCCCGCCAGGGCGTCGGTGCCGTAGAGGCTGCTCGCGGCGCCGCGCACCACCTCGACCCGCTCCAGCTCGAGGGGCAGCAGGCTGCCGAAGTCGAAGCTGCCGCCGGCCTGGTTCACCGGGACCCCGTCCACCAGGATGCGGGCGAAGCGCGATTCGCCGCCGCGCACGAAGGCCGACGCCTGCAGGCCCGCTCCCCCCGCGCGCGCAGTGGCGACCCCCGGCGTCTCCTGGAGGAGCTGGAGGAACGAGGACGGCGCGCGCTCGGCGATCCGGTCGCGGTCCCAGGCGGAGGCGCTGGTCCCGAGGGTGGAGAGCGCAGCCTCGCCCCGGGTGGCCGTGACCACCACCTGCTCGCGCAGCGGCGCCGGCGCGAGCACGAGATCGAGGCGGGCGGGGCCGGCGTCGACCCGGACCCGCGGCTCGGGCAAGAGAACGAAGCCGGGGGCGGACACGATCAGGATGTACTCGCCGGCAGCCAAGCCTGTCACTTGATAGCGCCCTTCCGGGCCCGTGATCAACGTGCGTGGGCCGGACGGGCCGACCAGGGTGAGGGCGAGGGCAGGCACAGGCCGGCCATCGGACGTCCGTACCGAACCGGAGAGAACTCCAGGCCCGGCCGCCAAGGCGGCCGGGAAGAGCGGGGGAGTGAGCGAAAGAGCGAGCGAGACGGCCAGGGCGAGGGTTTGCACGATTCCTCCTTGCGGAGGCCCGACGCGACCGGAGGGCGGGGAGGCGGGAAGGCCCTTGAGGGCTGGCCCGACGTCCTGGAGCTCCTTCACGCGAGGAAGCCTCGAGGTCTGTCGGTCAGGGCAGGTTTCCTGGCTCCCGGCTCGTCGCCTCGCCTCCAACCTTCCCCGGGTCTCCCCGAGTGGCGGCGCGTCTTGCGCCTGAAAGAGGCGGGCTCGCCGGCTACAGTGGCGGGACCGCGCAGGCCTCGAACCTGCTTCCCTATTACCCCCCCGAAGCGGGAGGCACCCTGACGTTCGAGGGGAGTGTGGCAGGGCATGCGGGCTGGTGTCAAGGGAGGGATCGCGACCGCAGGAGTTCCGCACGAGCCGGGGCACAGTCGAGCCCTCGTGGCCTTCGGCTCGGGGCGGGGTGGCTAGGGATGGGGGGGCCTGGATCGGGAGCGTCTAGTTCTGGGGAGTTCTTGGAAGCCCCGCCTCCTTGGCCGGG
>WNFV01004604.1_pt1 | contig 27917 bp, 25 predicted proteins | sample 5400101 | NCBI WGS metagenome assembly WNFV01 (sample SAMN13153361, study PRJNA577476) | soil metagenome | isolation source: 115 cm soil or saprolite under grassland replicate 1 | place: USA:California | collected 2016-06-15
CACATGGTTGTTCGCGGCCAGCCGCATCTTCGCGGAGCAACAGTATCAACGACATGGCATCATCAGCCTGCTCGCGGAGATCGACAGCGAGAGTCTCCTAGGCATGCTGATCTGCCCGGGCGCACGTCTCGCCATCGACATGCTGGATGAAGACGTCGCCGCAAAATCTCCTGCCTTCGAGCGACTCCTGGTCCACCAGGCGCTCGGCCTCGTCGACACCTTTCCTGGGAACGACATCGACCGTGCCGCCAACGTGCTCCTCGGAATCGTCAGCAAAGACCCGCAGGCCAAGGCTTTGGTCGACCGGCGCATCGAGCAAGCACTGGCCGCGCAGAAGCGCCAGGCACTCGTCGCTATTCGCATGCTCGGCACTTGGGCGGACGGCGTCGGTGCTACCCCCGCCGCTGCACGCCAACGCATCAGCCGGCTCGCCGCTGAGGTGCGAGATGACCTCAAAGTCGGTGCCGCCCGACTGGCCGGCCTGCATCGTGGTCTGTCGTCGTTTGCGACGACTCCGCCGCCCGACGCAGTCCGCGACCCCGGCAAGGCGATCACCGAATACATGCGTGGGACAGGTTATGGCGCAGATGACATAGCGCGAGCCAAGCGCATCTTTGCCGACCTCGGCCGCCGGATCAACGAGCCCAGTGAGCTGGCAGACCCGAACGTGCAGGAGAAGCTCGTCGCGGTGCTGGACGGCCTGCCCGTAAAGGACTGGCCTGCCGGCAGCACCGTGTACGACCAGCTCGTTCATTGGAGTGAACGCCGTCCCGTCGCCACGCCAGAGACTGAGACCTGGGGCTGAGGCTCACGCCAAGGAGACGCGACCGGCCGTAGCCGCCGCCGGCCGCCGCCAAGTCAGCCCGTGCCTACGACCTCGAAGCCCAAACGCGCCGACTCGGCCACCCGTAACACCGTTCCGGCCACATCACACGTTGCACGCCCACCGGCTGGCGGCTGTCGCCTGGTCAGGGGCGCGGATGAGACCCGGTGTGTGTCCCATGATCTTTGGGACAGCCCACCGGGCACGTCCCAAAGATCATGAGGCACCACATCTCAGCGCGGTGCGCGTGCCTCAGATCAGAGGGGACGGGACAGAACCTGGCCAGTTGTCACTGACTTTGGCCACATTCGGAGCCGGTTCTCATTGAGTTGTCCGGGCTCGTCCGGGTTGAGGTTGCGACGTGCCGGACCTGCCTTGCTGCCGGTCAGCGGTTCTGCTGGACCTAGGCGGGCGCGTCGAGGGTTACGGCGAGGGCGGCCGCGATGGGTCCGCTGCGGCGGTTGAAGATGTAGTTCAGCCCGCCGTCGGTTCGGCTTTCGGCAATGTAGCCAGTTTCGCAGTCGAGCAGCAGGCCGGCGACGAAGTGCTCAAGGCGCCAGCCTGCGGGATGAAGGGCGGGCGTGAACGGGTCGCCGAGCGACGCGCGTAGTTCGCCGTAGGCGGGGCTGTGGCCGTGCGGCTGGCCGGTCAGCATGATGCGGAGTTGACGGGCTGGCACGATCCGACACCCGACCTCGCATGTGCCTTTCGGTTCCTGCTCGCCTATGAGGGGCACGATGGCTGACGATGGGACCTGGTGCGGGTTGTACAGCAGGTAGTAGACGGGGATGTTGCGCTGCTGTTCGTATGAGGCGATGGCGTTGTACTGGGTGACGCCGGTCATCAGGGCCTTGTAGCGGGAGTTCTCGGTGAAGCTGAAGGTGCGTGGCTGGGTGACGGCGGCCCAGTCGTCGTCGGAGTGGAGCAGCCTGCCGAACCCGATCATGTAGTCGACCGGGGCGTCCTCGTCCAGATCTTGTTCGTCGGGGTAGAGCCGCTTGCTCTGCAACAGCGCGACCTTGGAGCGGAGGACCTTGCCGCCCTGGCGGAACACCACGAGCAGCCCGATATCGGCGATCTCCCACCGGCGTGGCCAGTCTCCCCACTCGCCGTAGTGGCGACCGCCGCCCAGGTAGTGCGTGCTGATCTCGACCGTCCACCCGGAAGGGAATCGGTGTGGGGCGGACACGCTCAGGAAGTGCTGGATAAACGTCATGTCCAGCGGCACCTCGTGGATGGTCGGAACCTGCGTCATGGTGCCCGCCACCCGCTCGTTACAGCCCGCGAAGACGCCACTCAGCCAGAGACGAACGTCGGCGGGAATCGGGATCGGCGGTGCCACTGGCCCTCCTGGAGGCAACGGAGATCTTCAACGGAAACACTCTGTTCACGAGAACGGTACGCAGGATGCCGGACTGCGTTCGGACGCTCGCAGCGTCGGCGTGTCCGGACGTGTCCCTTACCGGTTCGGGCCAACACAGCGCACGATCGCAGTGGCGTCGCAAGTGGCTCAGACAACGCGGGCCCGGGGTTGTCGGCCGGCATTTTGATGCTGCACTCTCGGCGTTTCGCGGCGGTGCGGCGGGTTGACGTGGACAGCTTTCCCGTCCCAGTTGATCTGAGGCACGGACGCGGCGACGTGACCTTGTGACGCCTCATGATCTGCGGAACGTGTCCGTTGGTGCAGTCCTGAGCGTCGGGCTGGCCGCGGCGCGGCCGGATGGTAGTCAGAGCAGGGTGGCAGGCTGCTTGGCGGTCTTGGCCAGGCGCTGCGCCCGTGCGTATAGCTCGTCGCGCACGAGCGCCGGCGGAGCGAACCCGTCCGCGCGGGGGATGAGGAACTGCTCGGCGGCCAGCTTGCGGGCGCCGGGTGAGCTGGCCTGCTGATACTCGCGGGTGGTCAGCAGCTCGGCGGCCAGTTCGTCGAGTCGCGCGGTGATCTGGGTGTACTGCGCCTGGGCCAGTTCCTCAGCCCGGTCGACCGCGTCGCGGGTCGCGTCCCAGCCGACCCATTTGTCAGTGCCTTCCGGGAGGGCGAACTTGGCGTACCGCTGCCGGGCTCCGCCCGGCTTCGCCGCCCGAAATCCCGTGTCGGCCAACAGCTTGCCCACCAGCTCGGCGGTGAGCCGAGCTCGTTCCTCGTCGCTGAGCCGTTCGGTGTCCTCGTCGGCGTCGCGCTGTCCCGAGAATCGCGACGCCGGCCCGTCGGCGATTTCCTGCCATTCGAGGTGCCAGGGCGCGGACTGCTCCCAGAAGTGGATCAGACCGTTTGCGGCGAACGCGACGCTGACCCGGCCGATCTCGCCCCTGTGCTTGATCAGGTGTGCGGGCGGGTCCTCCACCTCGTCTTCATCGTCGTCAGGATCGAATACGACAGCCTTGAGGTAGAGCACTCCACCGCCGAGCGTCGCGGCGAGGGCGAGGAACCCGGGCAAGTTCAACGCGTCAGGCGAGATGTTGACCTCCGGGCCGAGGTCGCGTTCCGGCACCGCGGGCACCAGAGTCATGCTGTTGTGCGCCGCGAACTCGGTTACGGACGCGGCTAGCTTGGCGAGGTTGGTCACGGCGCGACCGTAGTGACCGGGTACGACAGTTTCACTTCCGCTCGCTACGTCTGTGGCTTCCTTCGAAGAAGGTCCACCGATCTGGTCGAGCACTGGACGTCTGGGGCCGGAGATTCCGGCCCCGCGGTGTTGGTGTCAGCGATGGTCCCAGCGGTTCCGGTGGCACCGCAGCAAGCCTGCGCTGCACCGACGTGCACGCCGTCAGGGGGAACCTCAGGCGCGGTCTCGTGTCGGCCGGTCGGCCCGGGGTCGGCCGGCCACATTGGTCCTGGGCCAGGTTGTAGGGCCAACCGCCGCGCTGAGTGCCGCTGAACCGAGACCATGCGCCGCGATGGACCGGAGTTTGTCGGCAGCCCTGCGGGCGGCGCGGGCTTGATGCAGCCGGTCTTGTGCTTCGCGCAGGTCCGCGAGGTTGTCGGCGAGCATGGAGAGCTGGAGCACCAGTTGTAGCGCGGCGGCGGTGTCGTTGTCGCCGGTGAGGCGGCCCATGACTGCGATAAGTCGGGCCAGCGAACGGAGTTCGCTGGCCCGACGCGAACGCCCGAGCGGGCGGCGGTGCCGTTCGCGGGCGGCTCGGTCGAAGATCTCTGCCGCGTCGGTGAGCGGTCCGCCCCTGCGTCCCTCAAAGGAGCGAGCGGTGGAGACCAGGACGTCGGCGGCGGAGTAGGCCGTGGTGGAGGCCGCGTCGTGGTCGACCCCGGCGTGTGCGAGGTCTTCCGCAGCGCGGCGGGTTGCTTCGGTGGCCTGCCGGAACGTGGTGGCCCGTCGATGTGTGCCTGGTCGTGGGCGCGCCGCATCCGATGCGACCGTCGACCCGGATCGCCATCGCCTGCGGAGCTGCGGCAGTGTGAGGTCGGATGCGAGTCGACCGCCGCCGTACCAGACAGTGTCGCCGGCTGCGGTGTGATGGTCGGGGAGCCCGACGGCGTAGCCGGTCACCTCATCGGGGTTGACCGTGCTGTGGCGGACGCGAACCAGGACGCCGGCGGCTTGGAGCCGGGTGAAGAACTTTGCCTCGTCGGTGGCTGCCGCAGCGGTGGCCCGTACCTCGCGGCGTAGTCGGTCCCGCGGGATCTCCGTGTGCCCTTGGCGGGCGGTCTTGTTCTGCTCGGCGGCGCGCGGGTGTCGGTGCGCGGTGCGGTCGGCCGGGCCGAGCTGGTAGAGGCCGTACCGCTGCTCCAGGTCTCTGGCCGCTGCTTGGGCCTTGAGGCGTTCGTTCCATGCCCAGACGGTGTTGCCGTCCTGCCGTACGAGGGTGGCGACGATGTGGATGTGGTCGTCGGCGTGGCGGATCGCGACCCACCGCACGGCGTGCGGGTCGCCGTGCGGGGCGAGGTCGACGGCGGCCACCATCTCGGCCGCGATGTGTGCCCACTGCTGGTCAGTGAGGGTGCGGTCGGTGGCATGGTTGCGGATGGAGGCGTGCCACACCGGTTTCTGGGGTGGGTTCTTGCCAGCGTTGACCGGCTGCTCCAGCAGCCTGGTCAGCGGACGGAGATCGAGTCGGCCCGAAGGCGTCGTACTGGGTTCCAGCGCGGCGAGCTGGCCGGGGCCGCACCACGCGGCAACAAGGTGCGGGTTGCGGTGTTCCTCGCATTTGCCTGGCCCGAAGAGATAGCGGAGTAGACCCCCGACGTTCGTGCCGCGAGGGTGGATCGCGGGGATCAGCGCAACCGCCGGTCGACGTCAGCCACGACGGCGTCGAGTTGGTCCAAGGAGCGCTCGCACCGCTTGACGGCGTGGTCGAGCCAGACGGGTGCGTCGCCGGTGGCGTTGAGCGCGGCGACGGCTTGGTTGAGGTTGGTCCCAGTGCGGATGACCGCGGTCCGCGCCGCGAACAGGTCACGTTGCAACGCGGCAAGTTCCGCGCGGGTCACGCCCGTGCCCGCCACGAGACCGCCCGGCGCGGCTGTGCCGCGGGCGGCGGCCAGCGCGGCGTCGGCGCAGAAGCCGGCCGGAGTCATCCCGGCCCGCAGGGCGGCGGCTCGCACGTCGCGGTGCTCGTCGGCGTCGAACCGTAGGTTGATCCGCTGTTGACGGCCCGGGAACTGGTGGCGCCGGTCCGATCCTCTCGGTGCGTCGAGGTTGGCGATCGTTGTCTGCTCACAGGTGTCCATGGCCGTCACTCCGATCCGCAGTTCGTGTCGTTGCTCGTCGGAAGCGTCGGCCGACGGGGTTATCGGCGGCGCTACGGGCGCTCGCTGCGGAGCCTTTTCCGCTGACCCCGCTGGGTCGGCGGCTCACCGGTTGCCGGATGCGCCGACCGCGCCCGGTCGGCGCATCCGGGAACCGGTGCTACAACTTGCTCGCCCAGGGCTGCAAGATCATTTATCTCACTCGTGTGCCTCACATGTGTCCCGTCCGGGCCAAAGCAGATGGCGGCGAGTCGCAGGCGACACGCCGATCCGACCCGGCGGCCAGCGGCCGACACCTTGAGCTAGACGGGACAGCGCGCGCCGGATCCGGGGGCCCTCGGGCTGATGGCGACGGCTTGGGTCCGCCGGTAGTTGCTGTTGACGACGGCGCCGAACAGAGCGGGCATCCCGAAGAAGTGAATCATCGTCGCCCTGTTCGACTTGGCGCCAATCTATTGATTGATCCGCATATTCGCTGGCCCGGGTGGGTGTAATGCGGTATCATTAAAAGTGACAGCACGGGTGTAGGAAGAGGGTGATCATGAGCGAACTGGAGACCATCGCGTTCCGGTGGCAGTTCTGCGGCGGCGACGACGAGGAGTCCTCCGCCGAGGTGCGTGCTTGGGAAGGCGCACACGGAGACCTGTGCCTGGCCGTAGCGAACCGCACACCCGCCACCGGTGTCGCAGCGACACGCTGCCTCCACCAGGACCGCGCCGTTCACCTTGGCGATGTACTTGATGGCCGACCGCGCCGAATCGAACAGCGCCTCCATGTCGACGCCGTCCGGCGACCACGCGTCGCCGCAGCCGAGCTGCTACTGACCGGCGGGTGCGACTGACTTGTTCGCCCCTTTCCCCTGTGGCCTGAGCTATTCGACTCGGCTCTCTTGACCTCGATCCTCCCGACGCACGGCCATCAGGTGTCGCTATCACCCGGCCCGCGTCGTCCAGCGACCACCGCCAGACAAAGGAACGCCCCATGACTGCCCAGGGCAAGAAGACCACTGCCGGCTTGTCCGCCGGGGACCGCATCCTGATCACCAGCGACCCGACCAAGGCGTCAACCCGCACGGGCGGAGCCTGGCACCCCAGTCGCGTCAAGACCGGCGTGACCGCCGCGACCGTGTTGCGCAAGGAGGCCGTTGCCGGGCGCCGTACCCGCTACAACATCGTCACCGACGTTGGCACGGTTGCGAACCTGTCCGGGGGACAGACCTTCCTGCTCGCGCCGCAGGCACCGTCGGCTCGACCGGTTACCCCAGTTCCCGACGCCGGGTTGGACGCGGTGGTCGTGGCCAGGGTCGAGCGCGACGGCGGCGCACGGTGACCGTGGCCGTACCAACCCGGGCCCGGCGAACCGCCAGACGATCCGGACGGCCCAGCGTAGCCGCACCCGGCTACCCGTAGCGCCGCCCACCGCTACCCGTAACCCCCACCTTCGCCGCCTTCTACGCGAGGGCAACCGACTCCCCGACGTTCCGGGCGCTGCCATCTGAACACACCCACCCCACCGGAAGGACACCACCGTGACTCTGCCCGCACCGACGATCACCGCGACGCGCGAGACCGACCCGTCCCTGCTCGGCCTGATCGAGCGCTATGGGGACGTGCGCGCCGACCACATGCGGGTCTACCGGCAGGGCGACCCCAGCCAGGGCCGCCTGGAGCGGCAGGCGGGCGAGCTGTTCGCGCGCATCGCGGCGATGCTGCGTCCGGCCGATGCGACGGCCGCGACCGACGCCCTGGCGGCCCTGAACCCGCGCGCCTACGACGACGACCCGACCGCCCGCACGGCGTACGTCGTGGTCGACCTGCACGGCGTCTCCGTCGGCGTCCAGCGCCGCGCCCACGACCTGTACGTGCACGTCGACACCTCCGAGACCCCGGACCAGGTCGTCGCCGTCGAGATCAACGGCGGCGGCGAGAACGACTACCCGACCCACTGACCCCGGACCGGCGGATGCCGCCAGGCCGCCCGGTGCTGGCGGTGTCCCTGCCCGGGGGTGCCCGCTGCATTCGACAGCAACCGACCTCGGAAGGAACGCCTGATGGCGACCGTCACCCGCGCGCCCGAAGACGAAACCGACAACCAGGCAACTCTGGTCTATGTCGATCCGGGAACCCTGGTCGTGGGCGCCAATGCGCGCCTGACCGCACGGCTGAACAAGGGCTACGTGCGCAGCATCCGCGAGCGCGGCGTCCTGGAGCCCGTGGTGGCCTACCGGGACGACAACGGCGCCCTCGTCGTCCTTCGCGGCCAGCGCCGCACCCTCGCCGCCGTGCAAGCCGAGCGCCCCACCATCCCGGTGATGGTGGTCCCGCGACCCGCCGAACCCGACCGGCTGATCGACCAGGTCAGCGAGAACGACCACCGCGAATCCCTGACCGTCGCCGAACGGGTGACCGCCTACGAGCAACTCGCCGCCTTCGGCGTCAGCGCCGCGCAGATCGCCAAGCGCATGGCCACCAGCCGGCCGGCGGTCGACAACGCCCTCGCGGTGGCGCGCAGCAAGCTCGCCCGCAGCGCGACCGAACGCTGGGAGTTCCTCACCGTCGACCAGGCGGCCATCGTCGCGGAGTTCGACGACGACGCCGAGGCCGTCAAGCAACTCGTCGTCGCCGCCCAGCGGGGCGGGTTCGACCACCAGGCACAGCGGCTGCGCGACGCCCGCGCCGAGGCGGCGGCCAAGGCCGTCGCCGCCGATGCCCTCGCCGCCGCCGGCGTCACCGTGGTCGAGCGACCCGGCTGGGACAACAAGACGATCAAGCGACTGGCTGATCTCACACACGACGACGAGCCGCTCACCGAGGACAACCACGCCGCCTGCCCCGGCCACGCCGCCTACCTCGACAACAAGTGGATCTACCCCGATGAGCACCACGACCAGGACGGCAACGTGGACGACGGCGACGGTGACGACGCCGATCGGGACGACGACTTGGACGTCGACAACGCGGATGTAGGCGACCGGCCTCGGCCGTACCGTGCGTGGGTGCCGGCGTACGTCTGCACCGACTTCGCCGCCCGTGGCCACACCCCGCGCTGGCGCGCACACGATTCCGGCAGCGGGCGCAAGACCACGGCCGAGATGACCGACGACGAACGCGCCGCCGCCCGCGCCGAACGCCGCGACGTGATCCAGTCCAACAAGGACTGGGATAGCGCCGAAACCGTCCGGCGGCAGTGGCTGCGTACCTTCCTGAGCCGCAAGACCGCCCCGGCCACCGCAGCCGGCTTCATCGCCGGCAGCCTGGCCCGCACCGACCACGCCGTGACCCAGGCGCTGACCTACGGCAACCGGCTCGCGCATGACCTGTTCGGCCTGCCGGACCAGGCGCCCACCCTGGGCCGGCGCGCCCCGGCGATGGTCGAGCTGGTCGGCAAGGCCACCGACGCCCGCGCCCAGGTGATCGCGCTCGGTCTGGTCCTGGCCGCGTACGAGGAGGCGACCAGCCGCAACTCCTGGCGCACCGTCAGCGACAGCACTACCCGCTACCTGCGCTTCCTGGAAGCCCACGGCTACGAGCTGTCCACCGTGGAGCGACGCGCCTGCGGCGAGGCGCCGCAACCCGATCCCGAGGCTGACGGCGCCTGAGTCGTCCGCCGATACCGGCGCCGGTCGTCGTCCAGGGGTGTCCGTTCCGTGAACGCGATTGCCCGATCGCACGGCTCGGCACCTGTCCAGCCTTGCCCGGAGAGCAGCAGGAGCAACTCCCATGCCGGCCATTCTCGCCACCCAGGGGCGGCCATCGGCCTACACCGCGCGGCAGGCGCACGGCCGCGACCTGGCTCACCGGGTTCCGGAACCGTTGATGCTGCACACCCGGTTCGGCCTGCTGACACCGTGGACGGTACGTCAGGACCACCCCGACCCGGCCCGGCGGCTGCGGTTCTACCTGGGCACCCACCGGCCGAACTGGCTCAACACCCTGCCCGGTGCCGCTGTTCGTCTCCGCCACCACGCTGGCCCGCTACCGCCTGCGCGGCGGCCGGTGGCCGGTGCGGATGACCGGCGGCGGTGGCTGGGCGCTGGACAGCGGGGCGTTCACCGCATTGGACACCAACAACGACAACCACCCCTGGCACCTGCACCCGGACCAGTTCGGCGGCCTGGTCACCCGTCTGGCCGAGGAGGTCGGGCCGCCTGACTTCACCGCGATCCAGGACTGGCCCTGCGAGCCCAGAGTCCGCTCCCGCACCGGCATGAGCGTCTACGACCACCAGATGCTGACCATCGACAACTACCTCTACCTGCGTGAGCAGTTCCCGTTCATCCCGTGGATTCCTGTTCTGCAAGGGTGGCTCCCGCAGGAGTACCTGGCGTGCGCGCAGATGTACGTCGACGCCGGCGTCGACCTTGCCGCCGCGCCGCTTGTCGGGCTGGGATCGGTGTGCCGACGCGCCAGCGGCGCGGAGATCGCCGCCGTGGTGCAGACCCTCGCCGGGCTCGGGTACCGGCTGCACGGCTTCGGTGTCGCCCTCGACGGGCTGAGGACGATCGGCCATCTTCTCGCCAGCGCGGACTCCCTCGCCTGGTCGGCGACCGCGACCGAGGGCAGGGACAACATCCGGCTGCCCGAGTGCGAGCAGGAGCGGGCGCACCTCGGGCCGTGCAACAACTGCATGCGGTGGGCGCTGCGGTGGCGGGAGAAGGTGTTCGACACGTTGCGCAGCGGCGGCCAACCGTCACACCCGGGCAACAGCTCCACACCCGGTAACGCCGCCTCGCGGCGACGGCCGCGTCACCGGCATTCGCCTCTCCGCCCACCCGGGTCGGGGCAGCTCGACCTATTCGCCGGCCTGACCCTGGCTGCCTCCGGAGGAGCGTCATGACGGGGCAGGTCGGCTGCGGGCGAGCAGCTTGCGCCTCCCCTGCCCGCGATCGCTACGTCCTCCGCGTGGGGCCAGCGGCTGGTGCCCGTCGTGACGGCACACCGGACCTGGCACCCGGCCGGTCCCCGCCGGGGAACAAGGCAACCGCCGTCGCGTCCGACCGATCGGTGCTCTCCGACATCCCGCGCCGCCGGGCACCGCCAGCACCTGTGTTGCGCGGCCCCAGCCGCGCGTTGACAGCCGTGCGAACCGGCCACCATACACCAGGCGCGCTACCCCTAGCGCTGCCGATAACCCGTAGCCCCCACGATGAGCCGGATGATCATCTGTGTCTGGTGCATCGCGGCGACCCGTAGCGAGGCGGTCCCGGACGCGGTGACGCAACCACCGGCCGGGACCTTGATCGGACATCTGGAGGTCCGACCCATGAATGACCATACGACCGTCATCGTCCCGCCGGAACCGGCGGAATCGCCAGCGCCGAGCCCGCTGGAACGCTCCGCGCCATCCACATCGAGGGCCCGACCCCGGTCCCGGAAGGAGCGTTTTGCGGCTGATGCGGGGGTGACGGCATGAACGACACGCTGCGCGCGGTGAGCGGCCTCGCCGCCTGGGTCCGGGACCACCGCGACGCGCTGGTCGTCGGCGGGCTCGCGCTGACGGTGCTGCTACTGGCCTGGACCGTGCGCAAGGCGATCAAGAGCGGCCGGCCCGACAAGTGGCTGTCGGTTGGCTCGGTCGTGGTCGGGTTCGGCTGGTCGGCCGAGGCGATGTGGGAGATCGCCACGCAGAAGCTGCATCTGGCGGCGAGCTTCGCGGTGTTCGTGTTCATCGTGTTCGAGATCCAGTTGGCCACGGCGATGATGCGTGCCGAGCGGCACCAGCGCGAGCACAAGCACCCCGGCAAGTACGGGCGTACCGCGTGGCTGATCGCCGTGGTCATGGGCTGCGTGGCCGCCATGGCCGGAGACAGCCCGGTCGAGGTCGCGTTGCGCCTGGCGGTGCCGCTGCTGGTGACCCGGCAGTGGTGGGACGGGCTGACCGGCGACGGTACCGACAAGCCCGACGACGCGATCACCTGGACGTGGAACCCGCGCCGGGTCCTGATCGGCCTGGGGCTGGCCCGACCCGGCGCGCAGGACCTGTTCACCGTCGACCGTCAGCGGCAGATCCTCGCCCTGGCCCGAGTGTCGCACCGGCTGCACTCCACCCACTGGCGCTGGCGGCGGGCCTGGTACCAGATGCGGCTGCGCCGGCTGAGCACGACCGCCGACGACGAGATGCTCGACGCCGCCCGCATGCACGTCGAGCGGGTGTGGCGCTCGGCCGACCGCACCCGGCCAATCACCGGCGAGGACCTAGCGGTCGTGGCCGCCGCACGGGCGGAAGCGGAAGCGGCCCGGGCGGAGGCGGAAGCCACGCGGGCGGAAGCGGAAGTTGCCCGCGCCGCGGAAGCGGAAGCTATGGCGAGGGCGGAAGTGGAAGCCGCCCAAGCGGAAGCGGAAGCAACCCGCCGCGCGGACCTGGAAGCGGAAGCGGAAGTGCTGTGCGCCCGGGTGGAAGCGGAAGCAACCAACCGTGCGAAGGCGGAAGCGGAAGCGCAAGCCGCTCGGGCGGAAGCTCGTGCCGAGGCGCTGCGCGCCTCGCGGGTGCGGGGCCAGGCGGACGCCACGGCGCAGGAGTGGCGGCGGCGGGTGGAGACGGCCGAGTCCGCGGCGGCGCAGGCCGCCCAGGCGCTGCGTGAGGAACAGCAGCGCCGGCATCGGGCCGAGGCGCAGGTCGACGCCGACGCGCGGGTCCTGACCGAGGAGCAGCGCCGCCGCGAGGCCGCCGAGACGGCCGCCCGCCGGCAGTCCGAGGCGCACGCTGCAGCGCAGGCGGAACTCGACGAGCTGCGCCAGCGTCTGGCACGCGCCGAAGCGGGGACGCCGCGCCGCGCCCGGCGCACGACCGAGCCGGCGGCCGAACCGCTGATGTTCCACGGCGCGCCGGTCCCGGCCGTACCCGGCGTCGGGGCCAGCACGGTGCTGGCGGTGCTGCAAGCCCGCGAGGACCACCCGGACCACACCCGCAAGCAGCTCGCCGAGCACGTACGGGTCAGCGACAGGACGATCCGCGCCGTGCTCGCCGCGGTACCCGACCGCGACCTGGCCATGGCTGGAACCTGACGGCCGGACGGACCTGCGGCGGGCCGCCTGTCGGCGGCGCACACCCGCTGCAGGTGACAACCTTCCGTCACGCCTCCCGGTCGGAGACTGCCGACCGGGAGGCGCGACGCCCGGCGCAGGGTGCCCCCTCTCGGGGGCCGAAGGGGTCGGCGTGCGGGCACCGACGATGAACGTGGAGGTCCGGGTGCCCACGACGCCAACACCTGTTGAGGCCGAGCGTGCCGCTGCCACCGGTACAGTGGTCCCCGCCCGACACCTCGCCCGGCCGGACCCCGCCTCGTGGGTAGCAGGGGAGGGCTGGGGTATCGATGAACCCGGCACGAGCCGGGTGGGGAGCGGCATGCAAGAGCGGGTGGTCAACGGCCGACGCGCCACCAACCGGGCCGGCGCCGCCGAGTACCTCGGCCGTAGCCCGCAGACCATCAATCTGGTCGCCTCGCCCAAGCGCCGCGCCGCTACCGGTTGGCCCAACCCGCTGCCGGACCGCGTCGACGGGCAGGAGTGGTACGCCTTCGACGACCTCGACGCGTTCCGCGTGTCCTACCTGGAGGCCAAACAGCGCGCCCGCCGGGCGAAGGTCCACGAGATCACCCTCGGAGGCGACCCGGACGAGATGGTCAGCGCGAAAGACTTCCGCGCGCTCATCGGCGTCGAACACAACGTCTGGTCCAAGTACGTCGAGAAGAGCATCCCGGACTGGCTGCACGCCAGGGACGGCTACCTGCCCAAGCCCGACCGCGAAGAACCGGCCCGCCATGGGGTCATCCGCTACTGGAAGCGCCACCGGGTACAGAGCTGGATCAACAGCCGGCGCGGATCGGCGTCCAGCCCCGGCCGCCCGAAGCAGCGTGCAGAGCCCGGCGGCGAAGCGTAGGCCGCGCTACCCGTAGCGCCCCGGTCGCTACGGGTAGCGCCGCCGACAGCCCGTCATCGGCACCGTCGCTGTCAAGGCCGACCCCCCACCGGTCGGCACCACACAGCAGCGGGAGGAACCACCGATGACGATCACCACCACCACGGCGGCGCCCGAGGGCAGCGCGCCGGCATGGACCGAGCAAGCGGTCCGCGCCCTCGGCATGACCACCGACGTCGAAATCGCCGGCGAGATCCTCGGCATCGGCCGCACCAAGGCGTACGAGCTGGCCAAGAACGGCGACTTCCCGGTGAAGATGCTGCGCATCGGCCGCTGCTACAAGGTCAGCGTCCCGGCGCTGCTCAAGCTCCTCGGCGTCGATTAGTGCGCCCGGTGACCCACGATGATCACCCGAGTGCACGCCCGCGGCACCCTGGTCGGCGCCGCCGTCCGCCACGCCTACACCGCCCGGGACACGGCCGACCCGCCGCCGCGTCTGGTCGCCGCCTGGGACGGCAGCGGCGATCTGGCCCACCTGGAGCCGCCCACCCTGCCCAGCGGCGGGCACGACACCCGTCACCTGGCCGCCCTGCTCGCCGAGCCGGTGACCGCCGGGCTCAACCCACCCACCCGACCGGTGTGGCGGTGCACCCTGGAACTGGACGCCACCGACCGGCGGCTCACGCCACCGCAGTGGGCCGACGCCGCACGGGAGGTCCTCGACCAGGCCGGCATCGCGCCGCGCGGCGACCGGCACGCCGTGCGGTGGGTGGCCGTGGCCCACGGCGAGGACCGGGTCGACATCGTCGCCACCCTGGTCCGCCAGGACCGCCGCACCGAGCCGGCCCGCCACGACCGCCCCCGCTGCCTGGCCGCCACCCGCGTCCTGGCACGCCGCTACGGCCTGGCGCCCGATGCCGACGAGCCGTCCCCGCCACCAGGGCGGCGCCACGACGCGCCGACCCCGCGCCGCGGCACGCCGGCGTCGGCGCGGGACCGGCTGCGCCGCGACGTTCGCGCCGCGTCGATCATCGCCGCCGATGAGGACGACTTCCTGGCGCGGCTGCACGCCGCCGGACTGCGGGTGCGGCTGCGGCGCGGCAGTGCCGACCGCGGCGTGACCGGCTACTCCGTCAGCCTGCCCGGCACCGCCCCGGACACCGACCGGCCGGTCTGGTACAGCGGTGGTCAACTGGCCCCCGAACTGACGCTGCCCCGGCTGCGGACCCGGTGGGCGCAGACCGCCGCCACCGCCGGCGCGGACGATCCGGGTGTCGCGCAGCCTGAACGTGTCTGGCAGCAGGCGGCCGAGGCGGTGTCAGCCGCCGCCGACGACCTCACCGGCGAGGCCGCGAGGTTGGCATCCGACACCGGCCACGCGGTGGCCGACGTGCTGGCCACCGCCGCCCGCGCCTTCGGCGGCGAGCAGGCCCACCGCCTCGCCGACGCCGCCGAGCTGCTGCACCGCGCTGTCGGCGGCCGAATGAGGGGCCGGCCGCCGGCACTCGACGCGCGGGCGGCGCACCTGCGGTCCCTGGCCCGGCTGATCGGGCTGATGGCCCAGCTCAGCGACAACCCACAGCCGATGGTCGCGCTGCACCTGGTGTACCTGCTGGCCGGCTTCGCCGACAACCTCGCCACCTTCCGGCAGGCCCAGCGCCGGCGATCCCAAGCCGCGGCGGCGCGTAGCGCCGCCGCGCATCTGCACGCTGCCGCGCCCGCCCAGCCGTGGGCGTCGCCCACACCGTGGCCGCCGCCGTTGGCGACGGTGCTACCCGTAACCCCACCTGCCACGGCCCGCCAGCACACGCGGCGCTCCCGGTAGCGCTGCCGGAAACCCCTCACGCGCACCGTGACGGCCATGGAACCCGACCACCACGACCCGTTCAACGAGGGCACCCAGCGCACCATGGAGCGGCTCATGGCCCTCGGCGTGCTCATCGAGGCCGGATCCCGGCTCGCCGCGGAGAACGCCCGCAACGAAGCCAACCTGGCCGAGCAGGAGCTGCGCGACCAGGACCGTCGAGAAAGAGCCGTCCAGAGTGCCGAACGGCGGGCCGAGGCCGACCGGAGAAATGCTCAGAAAGCCGAACGTCTCGCGGCGGCCGAGGCGTCCCGGCGGACAAGGGAATGGGAACGTTTCGTCGCCGACGACGAACGGCTGCGCGGCTACCTCGGCGGCCTTCCATTCCAGGAGGTCGCCCGGCACTGGCAGCAGGCGGCACGGCACGCCGACACCAACGCGACCGCCGCCACTGTCATGGCCGCCGCTGAGGACGACATGCGTCGACGTGCCGCCGGCCTGATGGACTTCTACGACCAACACCGCGAGGACGGCGTACCACGCCAGCAGGCGATGGCCAACGCCGCCCACGACTACGCCCGGCATGGCCGCGGACCTGCACGCCGCCACGGCGGACGCCCACCGGCCGCGGGCGCGCTCACCCAGATCGGTGCTGAACTCGACCAGGAAATCACCCGACTGGCCGGCACCCTGGACTCCATCGGCCGGGCTCGGCTGCTGCGCAACCTCGAAGGCAGCGGCTGGTCCGCGCAATCGCTGGCCCACGTCGAGGCCCTCCTCGACCGGGCCGAAGCCGAGCACCGCGCGGCGTCCACCACCGCCGGCACGCCGGACAACCCCGCCACCGCGGTCGACGAACACCGGGTTGCCCAAGCCGACGCCGCCGCCGCGGGCGGCCGCGGCGGCGACCACGCGGCCGACGCCGCCGCACTCGCCACCGCCGCCCGCAGCGACCACCCGTCGCGGCTCGCCGCGCAGTCATTCCCGGTGCCCGCGCAGCGGGCGATCACTGCCCACCCGACCGCCGTTCCCGCAGCCAGCCCGACCGCCCGTCCCACCCAGAGGAGAACCCGGTGACCGCCCGCGTCCGCATCGATGACCTTGCAGGTATGGTCGCCGCCCTGCAAACCGAGGTCGCCGAACTGACCCAGCGCCTCGACGATCAGCCGCCGGCCGCGGCGCCCCCCAAGCCGGTGAAGCTGCGGTTCCCCACCGTCGAAGCGTGGGTCCACGGGATGTTCCTGCCGATGTTCGGCTGGCGCGTCGACGGGCAACGCTGGCACTGGTGCCCGCAATGGTGGCGCCACGCCGAAGCGATCTGGCGCCTGGAAACGCTATGGCGCTCCTGGGAGGTCGCCCGCCAGGCGGCCACCGGCATGTCGAGCTGGTCGGTCGAGCTGGACCGGCACCTGCGCGAGCTCCTCGGTGAGGACGGTCCGTTCCGGCAGTGCCGGGCGGCGGAAGCCGACCGCGGCGCCCGCCACGCCGACCTGCCGCCGGCGGTCGCGGAGCCCGCCCCTACCGGTTGGTGGGACTGATGAGCGCCCCGATCAAGGCGGTGAGTTACGGCGGAGGGGTCCAGAGCACGTGCCTCTTGGTGCTCGCCGCACAGCGGCAGATCGATTTCCCCGTGCTCCTGTTCGCCAACGTGGGTGACGACTCCGAAGATCCCGCCACCCTGGACTACCTGTACCGGTACGCCATGCCCTACGCGGCTGCGCACGGTATCGAGCTGCACGAGCTGTACCGGACCCGCCGCGACGGCGGCGTGGAAACGCTGTACGGCCGACTCACCCGTGAGGGGTCGCGGTCGCTGCCGATCCCGGTACGGATGTCGTCGAGATTCACCGCGTGAACAACCGCCGCGCGATGCCGTACGAGCGGCCCGTCTATCCGCTGCTCGACCACATCCCACCGCTTCGGCGCGTGGATTGTCAGCGCATCATCGCCGCCGCCGGCCTGCCGATACCGCCCAAGTCGGCGTGCTTTTTCTGCCCCCTGCGCCGTCCGTCCGCGTTTGCGGAGATGCGCCGCGACCGCCCGGAGTTGTTCGCTCGCGTGTGCGCGCTGGAGGACCTGCTCAATGTGCGGCGGGCCGCGCTCGGCAAGGACGCGGTCTGGCTGACCCGCTTCAACCGTCCCCTCGTCGAGGCGATCCCGCCGGCGCAGAACGTGTTGCCCGGCTTGGACGCGCCGGCCGACGACGCCGACCATGTCTGCGACAACGGGGCGTGTTTCACCTGACGTGGTCCTGGCTCTGGCGGCTCAGGAAGCCCGTCTCCGGCCGGCCGGTGCGAAACAGGACTGGCCGGTCAGATCCTCGGGTCGTCGTCTGGATCCCCTACCGCCGCGGCGATCCGGTCCAAGAGGCTTTCGTGCATTGGGTGGACGCTGTTGGCCACGCCCGCGGTGGCGTAGACGCGATGGCCGAGTAGCGTCCAGCCGGCCCGTGCGGCGTCGCGGATCTGCTCGTCGTCGCGGCCGTCGGCCACGGCCGCCAGCAGCCGCACAAGTAGCACGCACTCGCGTTCGTCGAACGGGACGGGCTTGCCGCGGGTTATCAGTGCGCTCATCTCGGTCCCTCCCCGTGGTGCCGACCAGAGTGGTGCGCTCAGGTTCCTCACGTCACCATAGCGACGTATGCAGCTATCTCGCCCTCCGTTAGCTGGCTCTTGACGCCGGCCGCTCGCGTTGCCGGGGTCGCGCGGCGTCCCTCAGCGGCGGTGGACCGTCGATGGCCGGGCCTGTTGGGTCGGGGAGGTGGCGGTTGACGGCGGTTCGGCGGTGGGTGACGAGCTGGTGGGCGCCTCGGCGAAGGAGGTCTTGGCCAGCGTTGCCGGCGATCCTGTCGCGGTCAGCCCCGGCTGCGGTGCGGTGGCGGTCGTGGTGACCCATGCCGGCCGCGCGGTGCGGGCGTGGATGAGCAGGCTGATCTCGGCGAGTTCGGCCGCGAGGCGGGTGGGGGAGATGCCGCGGTGCAGGGCGTTGTTGCATATGAGCAGCGGGCCGGCGTCCAGCGGGCAGACGCTGATGTCGCCGGCGCGGACGCTGGAGGTGAGCAGGAGGTCGGCGATGCTGCCGGCGGGGGTTGGCTCCCCGGCGTCGCGGCGTTGCCGGGCCGCGGTGTGGTCGGCGGTGACCTGGGCGAGGTTGCCGCCACAGATGGTGTAGGCGCGGCAGTCGCCGGCCCAGGCGAGCTCGAAGCGCACACCGTGGCGGGTGGTGGTGTCCGGGTAGGCGGAGATGACGATGAGGGCCGCGTCGCCGGCTTGGCTGGCGTGCACCCCTTCGTAGAAGGCGTTGACGGCAACGCGGGCGGCGTGTAGCCCGGCCGCGGGTGCGGATCGGAGGGTGACGGTGGCGGCGACTTCGGCGGCCATCGCGGCGGCGGTGGCGGCTTGCGGGTGGTTGCCGATGCCGTCGGCCAGCGCCCAGACGGTGGTGCCGCTGGCGCGGTCGTGGCGGCTGACGATGGCGGCGGAGTCGACGGTGCGGCCGTCGGTGTGCCGCGCCGACGCGGACACGGTGATCCGCTCGTCGCCGCGGCCGGACAGCTTGCCTCGGCCGGCCGCGGTTCGTGGGTTGGCCGGCGCTGGCGGGGTTGGCGGGCCGACTGAGGAACCCGAAGACGCCACGGTCTCTGGAGGAGGGTCGGCGCCGCTGGTCGCGCCGGTACGTGCGTCCCATGCCTCGATGACGCCGCGGATGACGTCGGTGGCGTCCAGGCCGAGCTGGTCGGCGGCGGACTGCGCCATGGAACGGCTGGCGTGGGGGGCGTCGATGAACAGCTCGGCGATGGCGCGGTAGGCGACCAGGCGGTCGGCGGCATACTTGCCCGGGTCGGTGATGCGTCCGGTCTCGAACAGGCGGCTGATGGTGTGCGTCATGACAATCTGCGCGAGCGGTTTCGTTGCGCCGGTGAGTTCGCTCATGGCCCAGATTGGGTCCATGACGGCGAGTAGGTCGGCCGGGTCCTGACCGGTGGGCAGTTGGGCGCCGGAAAGCTGTCCGGGCCATTTGACGGCGATCGGGTAGGCCCGGGCGAGGGCGCTTCTGCCGGCGTCGTCGCCGTCGAAGGCCAGGATGAGGTGGGCTCCTGGCAGCCGCTGGTGGAGCAGGTCGAGCTGCTCGCGGGTCAGGTTGGTGCCGCAGGGGGCGACGGCGTAGACCGGTTGGGTTTGGGGAATGGTGGCGTGCGCGGCGGCCATGCGGTGCATGGCGAGGACGTCGGCGGCGCCTTCGACGACGAACACAACCGGGTCGCCGACGCCGGTGGGCCGGTGGGCGAGTTGCTGCCCGAGCCCGTAAAGCACCAGTCCTTTGCGGTATATCGCGGTCTCCGGGCTGTTGATCCATTTGGCGTCCGCGCGGCCGGACACGTCCCGTGCGGTGAAGGCGACGACGCGGTTGTGCTCGTCGGTGATGGGGAACATGAGCCGGTCGCGGAAGCGGTCGAGCAGGTGGCCGCTGGTGCGGTGGGTGAACCCGAGGCCGGCGGCTGTGATCTCTTCGGCGGTGAACCCGGCGCCGCGCAGGTGGTCGGCGAGGTCGGTCCATCGGACCGACGCGTAGCCCAGGCTCCACGGCGTGCCGGGCTCGGCGGCGGCGTCGATGCCGTGGCTGCGCAGGTACTCGGCCGCCTTGCGGGACCTGCCCAGGCGCGTGGCGTAGAACCGGGCGGCCGCGGCGTTGGCCGCGTACAGCCGTTCCGGGGCGGGGGTGCGGTCAGCCATTGGGGTCCTCCCGCGCGTGCGCGGGCGCCCGAGCGGCCGTGTCCGGCGCCGTCGGGGCAAGCGCCGCGAGGGTGTACGCGTGCACGACATTGGTCAGCGCGTCGAGCTGGGCGGCGAGGTCGTCGATCTGGCGTTGGACGTCGGCGAACATCGCCTCGGTCCAGGACTGGTCGGCGGGGCCGCTCACGGCGCACCGTCCGCCGGTGTGCCGTCGAGCTGGGCGCGGGCGCTGCGGGTGATGGCCTCGACGCTGGCGGCGGTGTCGGCGCCGATGGTGTCGGCGTGTTCGCCGGCGTACCACGGCATCAGGTCGATCATGGCGGCGCGGGCGCCGGTGGCGAGCAGGATCGCCCGCCCGCGGGGCAGGGCGCGCAGGTCTCCGGGTTCGAGGATCCGTCGCCGTTGCACGCTGGTGGAGTAGCTGGTGTAGCCGTTGGCGTCGCGGTTGACGGTGCTCACGGCGACGTCGTGCTCGCCGATGAGGCGGGAGACGTCTTCGGTGTGGCGGGCGTCGTCGAGGCCGGCACCGACGAGCTTGACCGTCGCGGCGCTCCACAGCGCGGCCATCCCGCGCTCGCCCCAGACGCCCTGTCCTTGGGCGATGTTCTGGATGATGGTGATGGGGATGATCGCCCGGCCGCCGAGGTGGCTGTAGAGCTGCGGCAGGTCGGCGATCTTGCAGATGTTCGCGGCTTCATCGAGGACGGCCAGCAGGGGCGGGTCGATGCGCCCACCGGCGGCTTCGGCGTGCATGACGGCGGTGCGGAACACCGCGTCGGTGAGCGCGGCGACCAGCGGGGCCGCTGCGCCGGCGCCTTCCTTGCTGAGCAGGTACAGGGTGTCGGTGGAGGTGGGGAACGCGGTGACGTCGAAGGATTCGGTGTCGGCGGCCGGTGGGGTGACCCAGGCCATGATGTCGGGGTCGGTGAGGCACCGGGCGGCGGTGCGGGCGGTTTCGTAGACGCCGTCGCGGGTTTCCGGCGCGCCGGTCTGCCGGCCGGCCAGGGACCGGGCGGCCTGGGGGAATCCGGCGGCGCGTAGCAGGGTGACCGGCTCGCGGCTGGAGACGTCGGACAGCCACGCCTGCACGTCGGCGAGGCTCCCGCCGGAGTGGGCGGCGGCCAGGAACAGGCAGGTGAGCAGGTCCCCGGCCGCGAGGGGCCAGAACGGGTCGGAGGAGCCGACCCCGCGGATCTCCTGGATGAAGTGGTCGGCCAACCGGGCCGCTTCCTCCACCGCGGTGACCGTGGCGAGGGGGTCCCACCAGAACTGCTGTGGCTGGCGGGTGACCCGCTGCGGGTCGAACAACCAGACTCGGCCGACGCGTTCGCGGGCGCGGGTGGTGGCGGCCCACACGTCGGAGCGGTTGGAGGTGGCCAGGACCGGGCCGGGTGCGTCGAGGATGGGTGGCACGGCCAGCGCGGTTGTCTTGCCGGCCCGTGGTGCCATCACGGCGAGCAGCACGTCTTCCCAACTGGAGCGCAGCACGGGTCCGCGTCGCCTGTTGGGGGTGACCAGTTCGCCGAGCGCGATTCCGGTCGCGGCGGCCGGCACGTCGCGGGGCTTGCGCCCGGTCAGGCTCGGCCGCAGCCGCTGCGCCCGGCGCAGCGCGGTGGCGCCGACCAGTTCGTCGACGTCGCGAGCTGTCGCCAGCGAGGGTAGGGGGTCGCCGGCCTGCGGCCGGCGCGACTGCCACCACGCCCAGCCCAAGAAGCTGGGCACGGCCACCGCGGCGAGCAGCACCGCGTAGCACACCGCTACCAGGAGCGGGGCAACGCCGGGCCAAAGCTGCGGCCAGTCACGGTCGATGAGGTGGCTAACGAAGGCCCAACCGAACGGTGGGCCGGTGGCCCAGGGCCGGCCGGACAGGACGGCGGCAACGCGGCCGGCGAGCCACGCCAGCCAGGTGAGGCCGAACACGGCGGCGCAGCCGCCGAGGATCAGCCACGGCGCTAGGGGGTATCCGCCGGCGCTACCGCGCGGGTGGACCGGCTGCTGTCCGCGGAGGCCGGTCATCGCGCACCCGCCCGCACGGCCGCGTCTGTGTCGTAGAGGGACAGTTCCTCGCCGACCAAGTGCAGGGCGACGGGCATGCCGGCCCGTTCGCCGGTCTTGACGAGGTATTTGCCGCGGCCAGGGTGGATGGCGCCGGGGACCAGGGCCTCCGGGGCGGCCCAGGAGGCGACCATGTCGCGTTCCGGCCCGGACAGGCGCACCATCTGGCCAACCCGGTCGAGTTCGCGTCCGGGCAGCGCTGCCAGGACCTTGATGGCGCAGCGTTCGGCCATCCCGCGGCCTTTGGCCCGGTCTTCGTCGCTGGCGAGGGCGTCGAGGTCGTCCAGGCTGTGGGTGAGCATGATCTGCGCCACGCCGAGGTTGCGGGACAGGCGGGTGAGCGCGTCGGCGGGCTCCACCAGGCCCGGCGCCCCGCGCAGCGCCCGCCACAGCTCGTCCATCACCGCCAGGTGCCGCCGCCGCGGGGCCAGGCCCTGCTCGGCGAGCACGGCGGCGGCGTCGATGACGGCGTACCCGTAGGACCAGGTCGACAGCATGGCGGCGGCGACGAGCTTGTCACCGGCGGCGGCCACCCGGGAGATGTCCACGCTGACCGTCTTGGCGGACAGGTCGATCGGGGTGGACGTGGCGGCGTCGAAGACCCCGGCGAGGGTGCCCTCGCACAGCAGCCGCAACGTGGCGACCAGGTCGTCGACGCGGCGGCGGTAGTCGGCCATCGAGGTGGCCCGCGCCGCGGAGCGGACCACCTCGGGGCCTTGGTCGAGCACGGCGAGCACGTCGGGGATCACCGGGTCGCCGGCGTGGCGTTCGGCCAACAAATCCACGACCCGGCCGAGGATGACCTCCTCGGTGTTGGTCACCCGCCCGCCATCGCGGACCAGGGTGCACAACGCGATCAACAGGGTCAGCCGCCGCCCGCGCACCTCCAGGCGGAGCTGGTCGGCGTCCGGTCCGCTCATCCGGGCCAGCGCCGAGCCGAGCGGCCCCGCGTCCAGCGGGTTGATTCTGTCGAGGCCGCGACCGACCCGGATCACCTGGCCGCCGAGTGCGCGGACCAGGCGGCTGTAGTCCGGCTTGGTGTCGCCCAGGATCAGCACCTGTGCCCCGGTGCCGGTCATGCCGGTCACCAGCCGCTTGGCCAGGGCGCTCTTGCCGGCGCCGGGTTGGCCGAGCACGAACATGCCCGTGTTGGTGATCAGCCCGGCGCTCAGCCACTCGAACGGGTCCAGCAGCACCGACTCGCCCCACAACTGATGGCGGCCGATCGGCACGCCCAGCAGCGGGGAGCCGCTGCCGGCGGTGAACGGGTACAGGCCAGCGGCCTGCACGGTGGTGGCCTGATACTCGATGCCGGCGGCCACGTGCACGGCCCGGCCGGCGCCCGGCCGGCGCCATCCCCACGCCGGGGGGACCGGCCCGAACGACGACGTGTCGATGTCCACAGTGGTCATTGCGGTGTGCTCCTGAGTAGGCGTGCGTGTCAGTGCGGCCATTGGCCGGACAGCACGGGCGGGCAGATCCCGCAGCCGGGCAGGGTGGTGGCGAAGCCGGCGGCCTGGGAGCGCCACAGCCGACGCAGCCGCACCTTGCACGTCTCGGCGCGGGACTCCACGTCGGCCACGGCGCGCCCCAACGCGGCCGGGTCCAGCACGGTGGTGGTAACCCAGAGGCTGATCAGGCCGACCCCGGCGCCGAGGGCCTCCTCCCGGGCGGCGCGTGCGGCCTGCTCGTGGTCGGCGATGTCACGGGCGGTGGGGTCCAGCTTGCGGGCCCGCCGGTACGCGGTACGGAACTGGGCGGCGTTGACCTGCCGCTCCACCTCGGCAGCCGCCTGCCCGGCGGTCAGCGGCCGGTACAGCAGGCTGACCCGTTTCGGGTGGTCGCCGGGGGCCAGCAGCCGGGCGAGGACGTTGTGGGTGACCGGCTGGCGGGGTGCCTCGTGCCAGGCCCAGCTCACGCTGGTGGCGCCCTCGTGCTCGTAGCGGTCGGGGTGCTCCTCGGCGGCGACCGGGCCGGCGTTGCCCCAGTCCAGCAGATCGGCGGCCGTGTCCGGGTCGGCGTCGAGCAGCCGCGTCACGTCCCCGCGCGCGGCCGGGTCGAAGGCGTGCCGCACGGCGGCGGCCACCTGCGCGGCGCTGGCCCGGCCCAGCACGGTCAGCCCGCATCCGGCCAGAGCGTCCTGCAAGCCGGGCAAGGCGCGGTCGACCTCGGCCAGGCAGTCCGGCACATTCCTGGGCCGGGCCGGCGACGCCGACGGGTCGAACGTGATGGACACGGTGGTCTGCACGTCGGCGGCGGCCTGCGGCGCGGTGGCGACGAGCTGTTGCAGGACGCGCACCGCCGCGGCCGGCCCGTCCGGCGCCACCCGGCCGGTGATGTAGTCGGCGAGCCTGGACCCGGAGTCGGGTGCGGTGTCGACGGTGACCGCCACCCACCGCACGATCGGCACGTGTCCGAGCCCGGCCAGCCAGCCGCCCCAGTTGGACACCCAGGCCGTGGCCGCGTCCGCATCGGCCAGCCAGGTGGACTGGGCGGCGCAGCGCAGTGTGACGGTCATGGTGCCCAGCCGGCGGTGCCACACCACCCCGTAGCTGCCGGCGTGCCCGTCCTCGGCAGACAGCAGCACGGTCGGGGCGAGGACGCCGGGAAGCTGCCAGGCGTGTTCCTCGGCGGCCATCACGCCGCCGCGGTAGCTGGTCTGGCCGCGGCGCGAGCCGCTGGCCCAGCGCGACCGCTGCACGAGGGTCTGCGCCAGCGACACGCCGTCCCACTGGGCGACGTTGCCGACGATGACGACCAGGCAGGCCGGGCCGACAACGGCGAGGGCGGCCAGGCTTACCGATGCGGTGATCAGCGCGACGGTCATCGCGGCGAGCACCACCATGGTCTGGGCGAAACCGAGTCCGAACAGGCCCATGGTCCGGGCGCGGCGCCACCCGCCGTAGGTGCGCGGTTCGGTTGATGGTGTCGTGGCCGCCATCGCGCTCACCGGTCCTCGGTGGAACGCGCGGCGGTGTCGGCGGCCGTGCGGGCAGCGTTTGCGGCGACCTTGGCCCCGACGACGACGCCCGCCACGACAGGAGCGGCGGGGCCGGCAGCGGCCGACGCCCCAACCGCGCCCGCACCCGCGGCGCCGGCACCGGCACCGGCCGCACCCGCGCCGGCCGCGCTGGCGGTCGTGGCCGTCGTGGATGTGGTCGAGGCGGTGGAGGCGGTGCTCGCGGTAGTCGCGGTCGGGTTACCGGCGGGCGCGGTCGGCGACGGGCCGGCGAACGTCGGCGGGGTCGGCCGCGGCGGATCCGCACCGCCACCACCGCCACCGGATGCGGGCGGATAGCGGCGGTCCATGTCCCGGGCGTAGTCGGTCGCCGTCATCCCCGATGCGCCGCGTTGGGAGGCCATCGCGTGCAGGCCGGCCGCACCGGCGGCGGCGAGCATGCCGGCGGAGTTACCGGTCGACTGAACGGCACCGACCGTCCAGTTGAAGAACCGCATCATCGCCGGCAACGCGATCAGCGACAGGCCCAGCATGCCGACGCCGGTGAACCAGGTCGAGATGTCGGTGTTCTGCCGGTCGCCGATCAGCATGAACGCCACCGCGTAACAGGTGGCCGCGAACGGCTCGTAGAACGTCAACGCCAGCAGCCACCCGAGGACCCGGCGCAACCAGTTCGAGGTGGCCGAGGTGAAGGTGCCCGAGGCGGCCAGTTGCAGCATGCCGGCGAGGATGATGATCGCGCCGTTGCGGAACAGCAGCAGCATCGCCTGCATGATGCTCGCCACCAGGACGACCAACCCGACGATGAACACCAGGATGGGGGCCACAGCAGTGGCAGGCAGCAGCATGAGATGCAACCGCTCGGCCAGCGCGTCGGTCTTACAGGCGCGGTCCTGGCCGATGCCCGGCGCGCAGTTCATGCCGCGGGTCAGGACCCACTCGGTGTACGCCTCGCACCCTCGGAGCACCAACTGAGTGCCGGTCAGGCTCACCGCCCCCCAGACGGCCGTGGTGAACAGTCCCTTCACCACCGTCACGAGGGGCTCGCCCTTACGGTTAATGATCAACAGGAGGGACTGCCACATGATGCCGCCCACCGCGACCAGGACCGCGAATGGCAGCATCCACTCCTGCAGCGTCCGCGCGGCCGGCGCGCCGCCGACGTTGACCGGCGGCAGGTACAGCCACCACGTCACCGTCGTGGTGATCAGCGATGTCTGCGCGTCGCTGATCATGCCGACGAGGTGACCGATGATGCTGTCGGCCACCGCGCCGGCGACCTCGGTGGCTGCCTCCTTGGTCTGGCACTTGACGTCCCAGAGGTCGCACATGGGCTACCTCCCCGGCAGCGGGGTGTAGGCGCGGGCGACCTCGGCCGGAACCAGGACGCGCACGGTGGCCCAGTCGCCGCGCGGCGGTGCGATCAACTGCCAGTCGGTGCCCGACCACGACACCTGGACCACCGCGGCGGCACGGGCCAAGCCGCCGTCGCCGCCAGGCGCCTCAATGAGCAGGCGCAGGCTGGCCGCCTGCGGGCTGTAGGCGTCGACGCGCACGCCGCGGATCGAGGCGTAGATGCGGCCCAGCGGCTCGCCGTACGAGATCTGGAGCTGCTCCCGGGCGGTCTCGTAGCCCTGCTCCACGGCGTCGGCGTACGCGGCGGTGTCCGGGCCGACGACCTGCTCGCGCAGGGTCGGCCCCCACACCTGCGGGCCGACCTGCGGGCTGGTACGCACGACCAGATGCAGCGCGGCCAGGACCGCACCGGCCGGTGTCTGGCTGAACCCCTTCGCCAACCCGCCGGCCAGGTCACGCGGACCGGCCTGGCGCGACACCGGCAGGTCGAGCCCGGCCACCGTGGTCCACGTCAGGTCGATCGGCCACACGAGGTCCACCGCAGCGTGCTGCGGCCCGGGAGGCGGCACGCCGTCCTCGGGGCCGACCGCAACGACCGGGTAGTCCCCGCTGGTGCCACTCGGCGCCGGCCGGTCGCCCATGCGGGCGATCACCAGCGACGCGACCACGAGCACGGCCAGCCCGACGGCCACGACGGCGAGCGGGTGTACGCGGCGGCGCGGCCCCGCGTCCCGCAGGGGTGTGCGGCTCATGACAGCGCCACCCAGGCGATGCCCGAGGCGAGGCTGGTCAAGGCGAGCCCCGCCAGCACCCACGGCACCCCCGCCGCGCCGTCGACCGCGGTCTGCGACCGGTTCCGCCGGCCGATGATCATCATGCCGGCGGAGATGAAGAAGCCAAGCACACCGGCGACCAGCAGCACCCACTTGCCCCAGCCGAGGAATGTGGTGGCCACGGCCTCCATCCCGGGCGGGGCCTCCGGCGCGGGGTTCGGGGGAGGGGTGGGCGCGGCGAGCGCCGCCTGCACGGCAACGACGAGCTTGAGGACCATGTCGATCTCCATCCGAGAAACGAACGCGGCCCTCCACACGGGGCCGCTGCCCGCGACGCTGGTCCTGCGGTGGTGCCGCTACGGTTGTCGCCGCCGTCAACGGCGGCGCTACGGGCGCTACGGGTAGCGCTGCGGGGTACCTGGCCCACGCAACATGGCCGACATGGCAGCAACCCGCGTCTCAGCTCGTCCGACCGGGCACGGGGATTGAGTCGCCATGGACGAGCAGCGGTTTCTCGCCGAGGCGGCCCGACGCGACGCGCAGGTGATGGCCTCGGCCGTCGGCGGGCGAGTCGCGTCCGACCGGCAGCAGTTCCTCGCCTGGCTTGACGAAGCTGCTGCCAGACGGGCGCTACGTGAAGCGGACACCCGCAGCGTCGAGCAGATAGCCGACGCGGTGGGGGAGCTGTACCAACGATTTCTCGACGCCGGCTGGTACGGCACACCGCAGCAGACACGACAGGCCGCGGAAGCGTTCGCGCGGGCGATGGAACACCCCTCCGCTGAACGGCTCTACGTGCACGCAGCCGCGGTCCAGGTCGGCGACTACGTACGCGTGGTGGGGTACGACCCCGACGGC
>WNFV01008835.1_pt1 | contig 27907 bp, 11 predicted proteins | sample 5400101 | NCBI WGS metagenome assembly WNFV01 (sample SAMN13153361, study PRJNA577476) | soil metagenome | isolation source: 115 cm soil or saprolite under grassland replicate 1 | place: USA:California | collected 2016-06-15
GGGCTTGGCTCGAGCGATTCCCAGGCTGTTGTCCGGTCGGCGCGGGACCGGGATCAGGCGCCGGCGCTATAGGAGGTAGCAGGTCAGGATCGGATTGAAAGGGATCATCAGGACTGATCGGGATGTTAGGCAGTTGCGGGGCAGGCATAGGCTTCGGCGCCGAACCCGGCTTGTGATCTTTGGACATAAATATCCTCCCCCTGCGGATTGCGGATTGCGGATTGCGGATTGCGGATTTATTGCGGCGCCTGTTGTACAAGACATGGCGCCAACTATCAATCCGCAATCCGCAATCCGCAATCCGCAATCAATCAATCAATATTGATATGGCACGCCCTTCCTAAAATGGAATTCAGCCGCGTCGGGGCCGCTTATATTAGGCGGTCCGACGATGTCTTCCCCAGACGGTTCTTTGGACGGCGTCGATTCTTTAGGCGGTTCGGGATCGGGGCCGCGGGGGGCGGCGAAAACCTGTTCCGCCAGATCCGGATCCGGATCCTGGTTGATCGCCTCCGATTCGATCAGATCGTCCTCGGCGACGTCGGTTTCCGGCGCGCTCTGCTCGGTCTCTCTGATCGTGTCATGGAGGTTGTGTTTCCTGAGCATACTATAAAGGCGCGGGCGAGTGAAGATGTCCACGCGAGACCCGCCGCTCTTGGGGCTGGGCATCTTGTTGACGATCAACCTGGCCAGTTGCTCCAGCGTCAAGTCGCTCAGTTGCGCGGGCGGGGGCGCGGAGACTCCCACAGGCGCCGCGGGCCGGCTGATCGGAGGGGCGGTCGCGACGGTCGCCGCCTGGGCCGCCCTGACGGTGGGCTTTGGCATCGGGATGGCGGCCTCTTCTATGACTTCGCCCTTCGCCAGCAGCACCGCGCGCTCCATCACGTTCTGCAATTCGCGCACGTTGCCCGGCCAGGAATAGGCGAACATCCTCTCGTAAGCCAGTTGCGAGATGGAGCGCACAGTCCGGTTGTATTTCTCGGCGTATATCCGCAGGAAATGCTCGGCCAGGTGCTGCACGTCTTCGGCTCGATCGCGCAGCGGCGGGACCTGAATCTCGATCGTATTAATGCGGTAGAAGAGGTCCTCGCGCAGCGCCCCGTCGCGGATCGCGTCGAGCGGGCTGCGGTTGGTGGCCGAGATCAGTCGGAAATCGGCCTCCAGCGCCTTCTCACTGCCTACGCGGTAATAGACCCGCTCTTGCAGCACGCGCAGCAACTTCGGCTGCAACTCGACCGGCATCTCGGCGATCTCGTCAAGCAGGAGGCTGCCGCCCGCGGCCTGACCGATCAGCCCCATCTTCTCCATCGTCGCGCCGGTGAACGCCCCTTTGGTGTGGCCGAAGAGTTCGGATTCGATCAATTCTTTCGGGAGCGCCGAGCAGTTGATCTTGACGAAAGGCTTTTTCGAGCGGGCGCTCTTGAAGTGGATGGCGTTGGCAATCAGCTCCTTGCCGGTCCCCGATTCGCCCAGGATCATCACGTTGGCGTCAGATTCGGCTATGCTCTCGATGATTTCGTAGATGTTCTGCATGGGCCGGCTGCTGCCGATGATGTTGTAGTACGAAGTGGGTTCGCGGAGCTTGGCGCGCAACCGCTCGATCTCCACGGCCTGACGCCCGCGTTCGATGGCCCTTTCGATGAGCGCCATCAGTTCTTCGAACTCGACGGGCTTCTCCATGAAATAGAATGCGCCCGCCTTGGTAGCCTCGATCGCCTCGGTCACCGCGCCGTAGCCGGTGATCATAATTACTTCGGCGCTTGGGCAGGCTTCCTTCAATTTCGCGACCAGATCAATCCCGTAAACGTCGGGGAGTTTGAGGTCGGTCAACACGACCTCGGGGCGATGCTCCGCGACCAGCCGAAGGCCCTGCGCTCCGGTTTCCGCGCAGGTAACTTCATAGCCGTTTTTCTCCAGGTGGAACCTGGCCAGGTCCAGCATCTCGGGATCGTCATCAATGACCAGAACTTTTGCTTTGCTCATCACACCTCCCCTATTACAAGATTATACCAGCGGGATGTCCTGTCAGGTTGGCAATAACCATCGCCAATTCTTCCGGTTCTACGGGTTTGGGCACATGCATCGAGAAGCCTGACGCGAGCGCTTTAATGCGATCGCTCGGCCGCTCGAGCGCCGTCAGCGCAATCGCCGGGATTTTACCACCTTCCTCGGGAGGCAGTTTGCGAACGCGCTCGATCAACATATAACCGTCTTCGTCGGGCATGCTAATATCAGAGACTAACACATCGGGCCGCGCGCCCGCTTCGCCTTTGCGCAATTTATCGAACGCCTCTGTGGCGCAGGACGCGACGGTCACGCGCGCGCCATATTGTTTGAGCAGTGTCGCAATTAATTCGCGCGCGTCGGCCTCGTCGTCCACAATCAGCGCCCATACGCCGTCGAGCGGGAATCCGGGATAATCGCCTCGGGCTTCACGCTCGATCTCGCGGCCGTCGCGCTCTTCTATTCTCAGACTGGCGCGATCCATGCCTCGGGCGGGCGTCGCCTCGCCGCGAACGGCGCGAACGGGCAACCTGACGATGAACGACGCGCCTTTCCCCTCGCCGAGGCTGTCCGCATAGACCTGACCGCCGTGCAATTCGACCAGGTGTTTAACTAATGCCAGGCCCAAGCCCAAGCCTGCGAAACGCCGGCTGCCGGAACTGTCGGCCTGACGAAATCGATCAAAAATGAAAGGCAAATCCTCTGCCTTAATCCCGCGCCCGGTGTCGGTCACCGTGATCTGGGCCGAAGCGCCCACGCGCTCCAAAATCACCTCGATACTCCCGCCGCGCGTCGTAAACTTAACGGCATTAGAAAGTAGATTCCAGACCACCTGCTGCAGGCGATCCGGGTCGCCGGTTACTTCATCCGCGCTATTAATAAACTGCCGCAGTTCTATCTCCCTGGCCTCGGCCGCCGGTCGCACGACGTCGGCGGCGGCCTCGACCACGCGCGCCAGAGAGACCGGGCGGGTCTCTAACCTTAATTTGCCGCCGACAATCCGCGCCATATCGAGCAGGTCTTCGATCAAAGTCTGTTGGGCGCGCGCGCTTCGCTCGATCACCTCGACGGCGTGCGCTTGCGTCTTCGCGTCGACGCCGCCCTTTTTAAGAATCTTCGACCAGCCGAGCATGGCGTTGAGCGGGCTGCGCAATTCATGCGAGACCATGGCGACGAACTCGTCTTTGCCCCGGTTCGCGGCCTCCGCCTGCTCGCGCGCGTCACGCTCCTTGCGCAACAGATCTTCGCGTTCCATCTCGGCCTGTTTGCGCTCGGTGATGTCGATCATAATGCCGACCATCATCTCAGGCTCGCCGGCTTCGTCGAGCGTCAGTTGAGCGCTGCTGTGCGCCCACCGCGCCTCACCGCCGGCCCGGATGAAGCGGAATTCCAAATCGGCGTCTTTCCGCTCCTGCAAAACCTCGCTCATTTCGGCCAGGATGCGGTCGCGGTCTTCCGGGTGGACGCAGAGTATGAAATTGTCCAGCGTCGGCTCCAGGTCGCCCGGCGCCATCCCGTAAAGGTCATAATATTCATCCGACCCAATCAGCTTGTCCTCCTTGATCCGCCACTCCCAGGTCCCGGCCCGACCTGCGGCCAGCGACAGTTTCAAACGCCGCTCGCTTTCGCGCAGCGCCTCCTCGGCGCGCTTGCGTTCGGTGATGTCGGTGACCGCAGTCACGGCGCCGAGCGGGCGGCCCGACGCGTCGCGCAATATTCTGGATGTGATCAACCCCCACACGATGGCGCCGTCTTTGCGCACGCAGCGCGCCTCGGTGAAATGCTCGTCCACCTCGCCGCGCAGGAGCCTCCCGATGTTCGCCAATTTGTCCTCGAGGTCGTCGGGATGAACGACTTCTTCGAGCTTCATCTCCGACAACTCGCCCTCGGAATAACCGAGCCAGTCGCGGAACTCGCGGTTGGCGCGAATGAAGCCCCCCGTCGAAGGGTCGATCTGCAAGTTGCCGATGCCGGACAGGTCGAAGATCGTGCGGAACAGCTCCTCGCTCTCGTGCAACCGCTCTTCGGCCTCTTTGCGCGCGGTGATGTCGAAAGCGACGCCGATGATGCGCGTCGCCTTCCGGCGGCGGCCGTTACCGCTGAAGAGAGTCTTGCCCCTGGCCAGCGCCCAGCGCGTGCTCCCGTCGGGGAGTTGCGCGCGGAACTCGTGTTCGAACTCGCCGTCGCCGCGCGGGTCGAGGGCCGCCTCGACCACCCGCGTCGTCTCTTCGCGGTCGTCGGGGTGAATCAGTCCGAGCGAACTGTCCAACACGACGGCGTCGTCGTCCGAGAGTCCGAAGATGCGCCTCAACTCCGGCGACCAGTAATTCTCGCCGGTCCGCAAGTTAACGCTGTAGAGGCCGAAGCTGCCCGCCTGCGCCGCCTGACGCAACCTCTCTTCGCTCTCGCGCACGGCTTCTTCGGCGCGCTTGCGCTCGGTGATGTCCAGGACCACGCAGCCGACCCCCTGCACGCTGCCGTCGGCGGCCTTGACCGGGTAATAGCTCGCCAGCCAATCGCGCTCGACTCCCGGCTCGCGCGGGTTTTCGGCGCGTATTTCCAGGTTCATGATCGGCCGCCCCGTCCTGATCACCCGCTTGAAGACGGGTTCGAGACGGTCGGCCATCTTGGGCGTCACTTCGCGCGCCGTGCGGCCGAGCGCCTGGGCGACAGAGGCGCCCTCGATTTTCGCCATCGTTTCATTGAGGCGCACAAACCTGAAGTCGCGGTCGAGCAGTGAAAGACCGACGGGCGTCGCCTGGTAAATATTCTCAAGCTCCGCATTCTGCCGGCGCGCCTGTTCCTCGCTCTCGCGCAGCGCCTCTTCGGCCATCTTCAGGTCGTGAATGTCGGTGAAGGTCCCGAACCATTTGACGATCCGCCCCTTCCCGCCGTCGGGCGAGGCGCCGTTCCCGACGTTGGCGGCGTTCTCGCCGTTCTGTTTTCGCGGCGTCGCGCCGCGCCGTTCGTCTCTGTAAGGGACGCCGCGACCGATGAACCATCGGTAGGCGCCGTCCGCGCCGCGCAACCGGAATTCGAAGTGAAGATGCTCACCCACGCGCAGGCGCCCCTTCCATAACTTCTCCACGCGTTCGCGGTCGTCCGGATGAATGAGCAATCGCCACCCCTGATTCAACGATCCGTCCGGCGTCGTTCCCGTATAGGCGTACCAACGCTTGTTGAAATAATCCACGCCGCCGTCGGGCCCCGCAGTCCAGACGAGTTGCGGGACGGCTTCAGCAAGCGCGGCGTAGCGACGCTCGCTTTCGCGCAGGTCGTCTTCGACGCGTTTGCGGTCGGTGATGTCTTCGGCGACCCCCACGATGTGGCGGATATTACCCGCCTCGTCGCGCACCGGGAACCCGCGGTCGTGCACCCAGACCGTCGAGCCGTCGGGCCGCACGACGCGGTAGGTCTCGTCGTAATCGCCTTCCCCGGCCCTCGCCAGGTATTTCTTCCTCACGCGCTCGCGGTCTTCGGGGTGAATCGCGTCGAACCACTTGTCCAAATTACCGTTGAGATCGGCCGCCGGGCGGCCCCACAGCCGCTCGCAGGCCGGGCTGAGATAAGTCGGCGCCTGCGATTCGGGATGCATAATCCAGAAGACGTTGGAGATGGTCTCGACCAGTTCGCGGAAGCGCTCTTCGCTCTCGCGCATCGCCTCTTCGGCGCGTTTGCGGTCGGTCACGTCGAGATTGATCCCCCCGAAGCTGACCGGGCGTCCGGCCTGGTCGCGGCGCACGCGCACGAAATCCAGAATCCATCGTTCCCCATGTACAGGATGTATGATGCGGAACTCCTGCCGCCCAATCTTTTTCTCATCAGAACTGAGCAGTTCGTTGTTGGCGTCCACCACGCGCTGCAGATCGTCCGGGTGAATGCGGGTGGCCCACAACTCGTTGGTCGCCTCGTCGTCCTCGGAAAAGCCGAAGAGGTCCCGGTACTCCTTGCTCCAATAGGCGCTGTACGGATCGAACTTGACTTCCCAGACGCCCGCCTTCGCGCCCTCGAGGGTCAGCCGCAACCGCTCCTCGCTCTCGCGCAGCATCTCTTCGGCGCGCTTGCGGTCGGTGAGGTCGATCCTCAGCCCCTTCACTCGCACGGCCTGTCCCGCTTCATCGTAGAAAGCATGGCCGATGTTGCTCGCCCAACGGACGGAGCCGTCAGGGCGGAGGACGCGGTATTCGATATAGAGGTCGCGCCGCTCGGCCAGACACTTCGCGATGTCGGCCTCGACCCAGTCGATGTCCTGAGGGTGCACCGAGGCGCGCCAGGATTGATAATCCTGTTCGGTGTTGTGAGCCTGGGACGAGGTGTAGCGGCCGGACGTCCAGACGATGATCCCGGAGGCGATGTCCCAATCGAACGAGCCGGCGTTGGCGGCCTCCATCGCCATCCGCAAGCGCTCTTCGTTCTCGCGCAGCGCCTCTTCCACCCGCTTGCGCTGAGTGATGTTGATGACGACGCCGACAACCTGCACGGGCCGCCCTTCCGCGTCCCGCATGACCAGGAAACGATCGAGGACGTCGACGTAACTGCCCTCTCTATGCAGCATGCGATACTCGATCGAATAATGCGTCTCCCCGCGCGACGCGGGCTCTTCGGCCAGAATCTTCCCGACTTCCGAGCGAAAATGATCGCAGTCATCCGGGTGAATGCGATCGACCCACCATTCGAGCCTCGGCGACGCATCCTCCGGCTCGAAGCCGATCAGTTTGGCGAGCCCTTTGCTTCGCTCGGAGGCGTTATCGCTGACGTTGTACTCGTAGATGTAACCGTCGAGGGCGTCGAGGGTGATCTGGTAACGCCGGTTTGCGCGCTGCAGATCCTCTTCGGCCTGTTTGCGTTCGGTGATCTCCTGCGCCACGCCCAGAATCTGCAAGGGCCACCCGTCCCCGTCGCGCATGAAGACCATCTCGCGGCTGGCGACCCATCGCCATTGGCCGTCGCGATGCTTCATCCGGTATTCGATCTCCAGGACGGAACCGTCCGGGGCTTCTCTGAGCGTCTCGAAATGCGAGTAGGCGCGCCGCCAGTCCTCCGGGTGCAACAAGAGGGGCAGGAAATCCGCGCCCATGGCCGTCAGTTCATCCGTCGTGTAACCGAGCATGGAGGACAGCCTGGGGTTGGTGAAGAAGTTGCGCCTCTCTTTCAGGTCGTAGATGTAGATGCCCGCGGGAACGGCGTCGATCAGGCTTTGAATGAACCTCTCCTTTTTGCGCAGTTCCTCCTCGGCCTGTTTGCGTTCGGTGATGTCGCGCAGCGCGACGGCCCATTCGCAGAAATTGCCACTGGCGTCGCGGATCGGCGCGCCAGTGGCGCCGAGCCAACGGTAATCGCCGCTCCGCGCGCGAACGCGGAACTCTGACTCGAACGGCTCCTGTTCGGCGATGGCTTTCCGCCACGTCGCGGCCGTAGCGTCGTAATCGTCCTGATGCACGCATTTCATCCAGCCTCGGTCGCGCGACTCGTCCCACGTCTGTCCGGTCAACTGCTCCCACCAGCCGGAGCCGCTGTCCGGATTACCGCCAGTTACGTCCGTTATAATGACGACGTTTGAGGATGCGCGAACCAGCAACCGGTAGCGTTCTTCGCTCAATCGCAAGGCCTCATCCATTTGCTTGCGTTTGGTGATGTCCACATTCACGCCGACCAGTCGCGCCGGCCGGCCCCGTTCGTCATAGTAGACTACTCCCCTGGATATCCCCCATTGCACGCCGCCGTCAGGACGCGCTTTGCGGTATTCCACTTCGTAAGGCGCCTCGCCGCTGAGCGCGCGCTTTCTGGCGCTGATAACGGATTCGCGGTCATCCGGATGGACGAGCGCGAGAAAGGCCTCGTATGTGCCACCGAACGATCCTGGCTCCATCCCCATTATCTGCTCGCCGGAATCCGACCAGGTGACGCGCCCCGTGGCGAGGTCGGTCTCCCAGGCGAACATGCTGGCGGCCTCCATCGCCAGATTCAGCCGCTCTTCGCTCTCGCGCAGGGCCTCCTCGGCCCGTTTACGCTCGGTGATGTCGTTCGAGATATTGAGGAGACACGGCCGCCCGTTGAGCGTGATAATTTCAGCCGACCACAAAACCGTTCTGGGCTCGCCGTTCTTCGACCGCAACTGCAGTTCCACGTTGCGGACGGGCCCATTCCGGACCTCTTCGAGCAATCTTTTATGGCCGTCCGGCCCGGCGAAAATTCCCAACTCGTCGATCGTGCGACCGATCATCTCCGAGCGTTCATACCCCAAGCTGTTAGACGTGGCGTCGTTGGCGTCAATGCAACGCCCGTCGTCCAAGGTCCAGATCGAGATCCTGTGCGAGCTGGCCTTGAAGGCCTTCGAGAACTTCTCCTCGCTTTCGCGCAGCGCCTCCTCCGCCCTCTTGCGCTCGGTGATGTCAATCTCCACCCCGTCCCAGACTACGGAGCCGTCGGAGAGGCGGCGGGGCGTGGACGATTGCTGCGACCAGCGCAGTTCGCCGCTCGGCGTGAGGAAAGGCGTCTCGAACCGGAAAGCGGCGAAGTCGCGCAACGCGGCCTCTTCAGCCTCGATCAGTCGCGCGCGGTAATCTTCCGGTATGAGGTTGTAGAGTCTGTTGGCGTCTGCCATCGCCTCTTCCGCCGTCACGCCTCTGAGCCTCTCCACGTTTTCGCTGATGTAAAGGAAGCGCCGCGAGCCTTCGGGGGAGAGGCGCATCTGATAAATCAGCCCGTCGGACAGATTGGCGGCCAGCGTATGCACTCGCGCCTCGCTCTCGCGCCGGGCCTCTTCGGCCAGCATGCGTTCGGTGATATCGATGGTGATGCCGACCAGCAAAACCGGGCGCCCACGGTCGTCGTGCAGCGTGATGCCGCGCAGTTCGAGCCATCGCGCGCCGCCGTCAGGCCCGGGCGAGCAGTACACCATCTGCGCGTCCTCGCCGCGGCGAACCGCTTCGATCGCGTCCCAGGCGCGCGCGCGGTCCGCCGTCGACAGAGTCTTCAACCAGCCCTCGGCCGTCGGCCTGAAGTCGCTGGGCCGGCGGTCGAAAAGCTCGTACATCTCGTCGGACCATCTCACTTCGTTGGTAATAAGGTCCCATTCCCAGGCGCCTCCGTTCATGGCGGCGATGGCCAGTTTCAGGCGCGATTCGTTCTCGCGCAGCGAGTTTTCGATCTGTTTGCGCCCGGAGATGTCCACCACGCTGCCGATGACGCGCTTTACACGCCCCGTTTCGTCGCGCACCACCCTGCCCCGATCCCAGACCCAGAGGTAGCGCCCGTCCTTGTGGCGGATGCGGTATTCGATCGAATAGCCATCCATCTCATCCATACCCTGCCCCAATGACGATTGATTGAGCATCGCCTTCACGCGATGGACGTCGTCTGGATGAATCAGCGTTCTCCACCAGTCGTGGGATTGGGCGGTCTCGCTCTCGTCGTAACCCAGGACCGCGCCGAACCCAGGGCTGCGTCCGACGTGATTCGTCACCGGGTCCCGATCGAAGACGTAGCCATTCGCCGCGGCCTCGGCGGCGGTGAAGCGCTGGTTGGCGAGCCTCAGCGCCTCTTCGGCGCGCCGGCGGTCGGTGACGTCGTCAAGCGTCCCGATCCATGAAAGAGGGGAGAAATGGGAGAAATGGCCGTTCGACTCCGCGCAGGCGAGGAGCGGCACGCCGCGCGCGCTGTAATGGCGGTAGGCGCCGTCGCGCGCGCGCAATCTGAATTCGACCTCGAAGAGGGCCTGAGCCTCGCGCGACCGCCTCCAGACCTCTCGCATAACCTGGCGGTCGTCGGGGTGTACAGTCGCTATCCAGCGGCCGCCGGCCAACTCCGCGGCGGGAACGCCGGTGACCTCAGACCACCATGCCCAGCACCTGTCGCTGATCCCGTTCGCGTCCGCCGTCCAGACCAATTGCGACGAGGCCTCGACCAGCGCGCGGTAACGCGCCTCGCTATCGCCGAGCGCCTTCTCGGCCTCGTGCCGGACGTGAATGTCAACGCTGAAGCCGACCCACTCCTGGACGCCGCCGTCCTCGTCGCGCAGCGGAACCGCGCGACACATGTGCCAGCGGTACTCGCCGTCGGGGCGCAGGTAACGATGGCGCGATTCGTGCGGCGCGCCCGTGAGGACGGCCTGATTCCATTCGGCCCCGAGGCGCGGCGCGTCGTCAGGATGGACCGCCGCCAGCCATCCGGCGCCGAGGCTCTGTTCGAACGTCAGTCCCGTCAGTTCCGTCCAGTAGTCGTTGATGTAAGTGACTGACCCCATGGCGTCACCCATCCAGGCGACGCCGGGCAGGGCCTCGACCAGCCGTTTGAACCGCCTCTCGCTGGCGGTGAGCGCCTCCTCGACCTGCCGGCGTTCATTCACCCCGCGCTGCAGGTCGGCCAATCGCTGTTCGAGCATGAGGTTCTTGATCGCCAACTCGCGCCGCTGCTCCTCGACCTCGCGCTGCAAGGCCGCCTTCTCGATGGCGTTGGCGATGGCGCGCTCCAACATCTCGGGGGTAACCCAGTTCTTTTCCAGAAAATCGTGCGCGCCGTATTTCATCGCGTCCACGACGATATGCGTGTCGCCGATTTCGGCCAGCATGACCACCGCGCAGGGAAGGCTTCCGGATTTATCCGCGAGCGCCTGCAGGACTTCAAGCCCGTTCAGATCTGACATCCTGAAATCGAGCAGCACGCAATCCGGCATGCGCCGCTGACAGATCGCCAGCGCTTTCGCGCCTGTCTTGGCTTCCCAAATCTTGTACCGGCGACCTTGGCCGCGCGTCAGATGGCGTTTGTAAATGGCGATGTCTTCAGGAGCGTCATCCACGATTAAGATCAATGGTCGCTTCGCAATCATGGCTCTCCGCCTTCAAGGTTCGTAATGGGGATTTATGGGGCTTATAGGACTGAAGCAGATGGAGAACATTTTGAGGCGTAATCAGCAGTTCATCGTTCATCGTTGATTGTTCATTTGTCATTGTGGGATGGCGCGGCTCTGGCAATGACAAATGAACAATGAACAATGGAGAATGAACAATGAAAGCGCCTCAAATTTTCCGCCTGACCGCTTATCAGACCTATGGGACTCATGGGGCCTATGAAGCTTATGAGACTTATAAGTCCCATTGGTCCCATAAGTCCCATTTCGGAGACTCACAGAATCCTGATTCTAGGCCCATCTGCCACTGACCACCAACTTCAAAACGTTTTGCGGGCGTTGTGGGGCCGCTGCGGATCATGTCCTCTTTAATTTCATCCGTGACCACATATTTTTGATCCGCTGGCCGAGGTCGTTCCACTTCGCCACAGTCTGATCGCCGTAACTATGGAAGATAGAGCGCCCCGATCGGGGCTGACGCCGAATGCCCGATTCAAATAACGCGTAATGATTTGTCCGTTTAGAGTCGAGACTAGAGCGGTTTGCAATTGCGTGTACGGGAGCGGCGCCGCGAGTTGTTTACTCGCGCACGTTTCCTGGTCTGACAAAGCCACAGACAGGGCGATTGAACAAATCGCCCCGCACCGTACATGCAATTGCAAACCGCCATAGGATCTAGCATCCTCCGCCGGCGGCTCCCCTGGAAGTGGGGCTAAAAGCAGCTAAAGTTTGCGCTGACAAACGTGTTTATCTGTGATTAAATACGCCTGCGAAAAATCGCCGGTGGTAAGTTACCATCGAAAGCAGATCAATCCGGCGTCAGACTTGGCAAATAGATCAAAACTGCCGCGTCAATCAAAGAACAAAACTGCGATAGGCAAATCAACAAAATCTATCGCGATAAGATGGTGGCGTATTTGTCATCATTTTATGGAACGGTTAGGGGAGTAATGGACAGGGGGACGGAGAGACGGAGGAACGGAGAGACGGAGAGACAGAGGGACCGCAGAGCTCCAAGAAAAATCTCCTTGTCCTTCTATCTCTCCGTCTCCCCACCCTTCGGTCTCTCCGTCCCTCCGCCCCTCCGTCTCTCTTTCCTTCCATTTGACGGCGCCTTTGCGCGACGCGCCCAGGAGGTCTTCGACGATCCCCGCTTGAGTTCGCGCGGCGCGTTCAATTATTTCAGCCGCGCGCGTCACATCTTCCATGTTGTCGGCCTGTCTCCGCAACACCCACGACCACCCGAGCAAGGTGTTGAGCTGGGCGCGCAGCCTGTGAGAGGTCATCGCTATAAATTCATCGTTCGCGCGCGCGGCGTTTTCCGCCGCTTCGCGCAGCTTCTGTTCCCGGCGCAAACAAAGGCGATTCTCGACGGCGATTGAAACCATCAGCGCGATCTGCGCCAACTCGGCTTCATCCCGCTCCGTAAATTCGCCGTCGTATTTATCCGATAATTGAATTAACCCCAAATTGCGCCCGTAAGCGCCGTCTCGCGAAATGAGCGGCGCGGCCAACCATCCGCGCATGTCCAGCCCGCGTAACATCTGCGGCTTGCGCGCCGCCTCCACTTCGCGCAAGCAGGCGATCTCGCGCGGCGTGGCGACTTCACGAAGGCCGGCGATTTCGTGCAAATGGGCCATCCGGCGCAGCGTCGCAACCTCGAGTGTCGTCACCACTCCTTCAAGAGCTTGCGGGTGGCGATGTGTCTCACAGGTCTCATGAGCCTTTTGCCAGTCGAGGCGCCATTCCAACCCGGGCACGGTACCGGGAGCGGTAGCGACCGGCTCAACAAGCGACCGGTCGCTACCGCTCCCGGCACTGTACCTGAGGCCCCATTCCAACTCGGCCTGCGTCAACCGCATCGGCTGGTTCAACCGGCAAACCAGCGATGAGAACCACGTCTCGCGCCCCATGTCGCTAACGTAGACGAGGGCTTGCGCATGTTTCTCTGAAAGCGACATGGCGCCGGCGGCCGGATCGTTCGAGTCGAGCGCGTCAGGGTTCAGACTGGCCGCCGCCTGATGCGCGCCGATTATCTCGCGCGCTTCCTGAGCCGCGACATGTAAAATCTCGTCGAGAGAGTCGGCGGAATTGATGACGAGCGCGAGCCGGGCCAGGCCCTCAAGCGCGCGACTGCGCCGACGTTCGTCGGCGAGAGCGCGCGCGATCTCGCCGGCGTCCAGGCATTGACGCAGCAACATTTTGATATTCGCCAGCAGGAATTCAGGCGTCGCCGGTTCGAGCAAGTAACCGTCGGCGCCCTCTTCCAAAGCGCGCGCCCGCTTCTCACAGCCGACGAAGGTGGACGACAGGAGCAAGATCAGCGGCGGGGCCGCTTGCGACCACAGCGTCGTATCGGCCTTGATCTTGCGGAGCGCTTCGAACCCGCTCCAGTCAGGGAGGTCGGCGCTCAGCAAGATGAGTTGCGGCGCCGAAACGGACGCCAACCGCAGCGCCTCGGCGCCGGACCTGGCTTCGATGACTCTGTAACCGACCTCACGCAATATACGGCTTTTAGCGTAGAGTCCGACTTCGCTGCCGTCCACGTTAAGGATAGTGATCCCGGAATTATCCATGGCTTTCTATTTCTCCCGACAATGCGCGGCGTCGTCCTCACGGGGCGCCGATTGAGAATCAGACCGCCTGATGCGCGCTTCGCCCGTGAGGTAGGCGTCTACACATAGGCAACGATTTTATTTTATTTGGTGAAAAAGGGATCGGGGTCTTTGGCCCTTACGCGCCTCGCAGCCTGTTCAAGCCCGCCGGCTGCGAAGTTGAATTCTAATTATCTCGCTTCCTGTCCGGCCATGTCGCCGGCCATATCGCCGGCCATGTTCCTGGCAATGTTATCTGTCTCAAAAAGATTGCGCGGCCTGCTCAACCTGCCGGTTAGACTGGCGACTATAGTAAGCAACTCCACAGGCTCCACGGGCTTTGTCACGTGCATATCGAATCCGGCGGAGAGTGAGCGCAGGCGGTCTTCAGTCCGCGCGTATGCGGTCAGGGCGATGGCCGGCGCCCGCCTGCCGCGACGCGACTCCATCTCGCGCAATTTACGAATCAATTGATAGCCGTCGGCCTCCGGCATTTCTATATCGGAGATCAACAGTTCCGGCTCCCATTCATCGGGACTCTCGAAAAAAGTCAGCGCCTGAGTGGTCGAACCGGCCGTCTCCACGACGGCCCCGTATTGGGTCAGGATGGTTTTGATCAAATCCCGCGCGTCCGAATCGTTATCGACCGCCAGGACCCGCAACCCGTACTATCGCCAGTCCAAGCCCTAACCCTCCCTGCCGGCGCGTGCTCGAGCCGTCGCCCTGGCGGAAGCGATCGAAGACGAACGGCAGAAAGTCAGGAGCGATTCCGAGGCCCGTGTCGCTGACCGTGATCTCGACATCCTTCCCTACGCGTTCCAGCTTCACCTGGACCTGTCCTCGGTCGGGAGTGAACTTGATCGCGTTTGAAACCAGGTTCCACACGATCTGGCGGAGCCGGTCGGAATCGCCCGCGACCGGGCCCGCTTGATCGTCTAAAACAAGCTCGATGTCGATCTCTTTGGCGTCGGCGGTCTGCCGCAGCGACTCGACCGCCGATTCGATCGCCCCCGCCGGCCGGATGGGCCGCGCGTTCAGCCGCAGTTTGTCGGTGATGATGCGTGAGACGTCGAGCAGGTCGCTGATAATGCGGTTCTGCGCGCGAGCGCCTCGCTCGATGATCTCCAACGCCCGAGCGGTTTCGTCCGGGTTGAGGCGGCCCTCGCGCAGCAGTTTCACCCAGCCATTGATGGCGTTGAGCGGCGCGCGCAGTTCATGTGAAACGGTGGCCAGGAATTCGTCCTTCAAGCGTTTGATGTCTTCGGCTTCTTCCCGCAGCGTCTTTTCACGCGACAGAAGCTCGTCGCGCTCATTTTCAACCCGCCTTTCGCTCTCCTTGCGCTCATGAATGTCCAGACAGTAGCCTATGTACCCGACGAACATCTTCTTGGCCCCGTCAGTCCCGCCGGCCCCGTCAGAATCGAACAGCGGCGCGCAGCGATTGAAGATCCAGCGATATTGGCCGTCATGCCGCCGCAGCCGGTATTCCATAGTTTCTCTGCGCTCTGTACCATGAAGGTCGGCGTCCGGCCCGTGTGCCTGAGCCAGCTCTCGTTGAAGAAGTTGCAGACCTTGTCCGCGTCCGAGACCCAGATCATCGCCGGGGCGGACGAGACCATCAACCTGAAACGGACTTCGCTTTCGCGCAGCCGCGTCTCAATCCGCATGCGTTCGGTCAATCCCTCCTGGCTCTCCCCCGCGACGCGCTCGCGTTCGATCATCTCGGCCCAGATGTCCTGGTTGGCGCGCCTCAACTCCGCATCCTGTTCGCCGACGCGCTGTTGAAGGTCGGAGTAAGCTTTGCAGAGCGCCGCTTCGGCCAGCGTGCGATCGGCGTCGATGTCGCGCAACCGTACGGCGCTGCGCCAGATCAATCCCAGAAACAGCAGGATGCTCCCCGCCGTGATCAGCAACGCCGCGGACGGAGCCTCGAAATAGCCGGCCTTGACGCCGAGGAGCGCGGACAAGCCGATGATCACCGGAATCACGATCGCCGCCGGCGCCAGACGCCGCGCGACATAACCGCCCGGGCCTGCGCTACTCAGCAACGCGACCAGGCCACTTCTGGGGCGCGCGCAAACGACCCCGATCGAGAGCGCGACGAAAATCATCGCCATCACCGTCGTCATTTCGGGCCAGCCCTTGACGAGAATGAAATTCTGGAGCGGCGAGGTTTGATAGGCTTGGCCGAGCGCGACCAACAGTGACAGGAACAGGGCGGTCAGCCCCAGATGTTGGGCCGGCCTCGCCCCGCCGCGCGTCTCGACGTCGAGCATCGTCAGCGCGACTCCGTTGAGCAGGAAGGCCAACGCGGCGCTCGGCGCCATCCGCGTCGAAAAACTTCCCCGCCCGCCCAAATCTCCCCATTCATTTAGGACCGCGCCTAAATGCGACGCCCATCCGCCGGCGCTCACCCGCCTGGCGTCCAGACCGAACATATACCCGGCGAGCACAGCTATGGAGATGACCACCGCGACCGATGCGAAAAGCTGAGCAAGACGGCGCGGAAACCTGGGGGCGGACTTATTCTTTTCCAGCTTATCCCGTTCGACCCCATTCCCCTCAACGGCGCCGGACTGCGCGAGGCCGACGCCCAACGCCTTGTCCTCATCGCCCTGGGGGCGCTGCCCGCCTTGCTTGCCGGGTCCCGGCGCGCAGTCCTCGCCAAAGGCCTTATCCACATTCGCCCCCTTGATCAATGAGGCGAGGATCAGATCGGCGTCGAGGAAAACCTTGTCGGGAGACGGCGCCTCAGATGACTTCCCGGTGGACTCACGCAGCACCCACAGCGAAACCCAACACAAGATGAAGCAAAGCGCGGCGTCCGGAGTTATACCTAGAGGCGCTCCGGATTGATTTAAAAACGGGAAAACGCCAAAGCCGAATATCCAGCCCGCAATCGACAGACAGGCCATGACAATGACGACCACCCCCACTGCAAGCGTAAGCAGTCCCAATACATGGATCAGACTGAACCGATACTGTGCGCTCATAATCGTGTGACATAACCTGACGACCACATTTAAGCGGTCGTCGACCCTATTGTAAGGGGACTCATAATGCAGGGTTGCAATGCAAGCAGATCGAACGCTGTCTAACGCGCGCGTAACTGGGCGCGAGTAGTCAAAGGGGATCAACAGTTATCTTGTATCAGTAATTTCACAACAGCGACGCGGTTACTCACGACCGCGCCTCGAATAAGAGTTGGGAAGAAAGTCTGGATTGGCCGAGCAGGAGAGCGTCGTGGCCGCGAACACCCAAACAAAAGTCGGGCCAGGACACGTAATTATCCGCGGCCTCCTCGTCGCTCTCCTGCTCACAAGTCCCATTCACGGCGATTTTCATAATGACCGGTATCTCGGACGCCGAATCTGTCCTGCAGGTAATCTGTCGCCGCTTTGGTAACCAGCCCCGTCAGCGCCGCTTTCACCGTCCTGCCCAGACCCGAGCCGGATCTATTCGGCGCCACGTTTTCGAGTTGATGACGGAATCGGCCGGCCAGGTCTTCGATGCCGTAGGCCAGGGCGTTCTTGATGCGCTTGCCCGCAGACGGACGGGGCTTGATGATTCTGGCGGCGAGAAAACCCAGACCGGCGGCCACGCCCAGAGCCGCCAGAGGATAATCGGAGACATAAGCTCTCCAGTCGAGCGTCTGTTGAAAGCGATCACTCAGCCTGTCCACGGTCTCCGTGATCGATTCGCGCCGGGCTGCGATGTCTTGACGAATATCTTCCGCGCTGCGTTCGGCGCCAGAAATCTCATCTTGCTCCTGCTCCTGCCCCTGCCCCTGCCGGAAAGAAGAGGGACCTGAGGTTAGGTCAGATCTTTCAGCCATTCTTTGTTCTCCTCGAGAGTCTCGATAGTTTTCTCAGGTCTAAGGCTTGTTCGTTTGAACCTGCTGACGCCGATTAAAATAGTAGCCCCGGCAGCTATCCCCAGGATCAGCCCTACAATGAGGGCAGACTGCCAGGGCCCCACGTATCCAGCCAGCGCAATGATGACTGCGGCGCAAACCGACAGCGTTGCAATCAGAGCTATGATCGCCCCGATTGCGACGACTGCCGCCGCTGACTGAACCGTTTTCAGTTTTTGCTCTAATTCCCTTCGCGCGAGCGCGATCTCGTCACGCGCCAGGCCGACTAATTGGCCGGCCAATTCTCCAATCAGCTCTCCCCAGGATTCGCGTCTCACGCCTGTCTCCGTCAGGCCATCCATCACATAGGACTGATGGGATCCATGGGACTTATAAGACTCATGGGACCTATTTGAGGATAATCCCCTATAGGTCCCATGAGTCTTATAAGTCCCATGGATCCCATCACCATCAGATGTTTCCCGGAGAGCCATGACACTTACCTTCTCCGCAGCAGGCCACCCAGCGCCAGCCCGACTATGCCCGCAATGAGGATGCTGCGTCCCGGATTGCGGCGCACCTTATCCTCAATGTCGGATTTAAGCCGCTGCGGCTCCATCTCACTCACGTAGTCAGCCGAGCGTTCCAGCCAATCGGCGGCACGATGCCCCAAGGCCGAGACTTCGGACGGCTGACCAGATCTATCAGCCTTCTGATGAAGCGCCTGCGCCGCTGCCTGTAGCTTGTCTGCGGCTGTTGTTCTGATTTGTTTGAAAATCGAATCACGCTGCCTCCCACTATCTGGGCCGCCGGTTGCGCGCGAATAATCCACCCCCCTTTCGCGCTCACTCATCCGCCCGATCTCGAATTCTCCTTCATGTTCCGTTCGATTCATCTTGCTTACCTCTTCGCGCGTCGCTTACGCTTTTCTACTTGGAACTGTCATTGGAAGATCAGAGAAGGCTGTTTGAGATGGCTTCGCTTTAGCTCCGCTTCATCATCAAACAGCCCCTCCGATTCGGCAGAGAGAGGAACCATTCGTCTCCGAAATCTCCTTCTCGAATCATCCCCTCTCTCTTTCCTTTCGGCATGCTTCACTTACGTCTTTATCCATTCGTTGTTATAGCAAGGCGCAGGCCACAACTACACCCACCATTACCGGGCATTACCAGGCCATTATCCGTCGTTACCTGGCATGACTTGACATAGGCGCCTCAGTTAGCGGCTACCCACACTCCGGCGGCTCACACTAACCCTAATGAGGCCAGACAGTTTCGTGTTGAGTTCAACAAATCGCGCGCTTGCGGACAGTCTGCGGGGAATCACGTCTGGAACTATGCCCAATGCCATCCTCTTATATGCGCCTTATATGCGCCAGCGCCCGATGTTGTATTACGAAAAGACAGGCGCCTTGTCTCAATACACATTGGATATGGGCCATACAGGAGAACGCGATCCCGGTCGATCTATTAAGGCACAATTATTGCGGCCATCTCTAAATAGGACTTATAGGATTAATGTGACCTATAGGACCTATGGGACTTATAAATCCTATAAGTCCCATAGGTCCTATAGGTCACGTAAGTCCTATTTGGAGAAACAAGATGTTGACGGTTGTGGCGATACTTTTATTACTGTGGCTTTACGGACTGACCATAGGCCTGTTCGGAAATATGATTCACCTACTGCTGATTGTCGCGATGGTGGCGCTGGTCTTTTACGCCGCCGCAAACAGGTGAATTGGCCTAAAGCTCGAATCGAGTTGATACGGACTCGGCCGGTACAGGCATACACTCGAATTATGACAAGTCGTGCGGAAGCCAAACGCGCCAATGGACATCGGATATGAACAAAGCCGAAGAGCAATTCCGCATCGAACGCGATCCGCTGGGCGAAGCGCGCGTGCCCGCCGACGCGCTTTACGGCATTCAGACCAAACGGGCGCTCGACAACTTCCGGATCAGCCTCCTGCGCGTAAACCCGGCGCTGATTACGGCCTTCGCCGAGATCAAGAAGGCCGCCGCCGAGGCCAACATGGAGACCGGCGTGATCACGCGCGAGATCGGCGAAGCCATCTCCCGCGCCGCCGACGAGTTCATCTCCGGCCGCCATAATGAGCATTTCAAGCTCGACGTCTTCCAGGCCGGCGCGGGCACCTCGTACAACATGAACGTCAACGAGGCGCTGGCCAACCGCGCGCTGGAGCTGCTCGGATCACGCCGCGGCGACTATTCGCGGCTACATCCGAACGATCACGTCAACAAATCGCAATCCACTAACGACACCATGCCGACTGCCATCCGCATCGCCTGCCTCAGGCTGCTCGGCGAACTCGTTCCCGCGCTGGATCAGCTCGCGCGTTCGCTCCGCGAAAAAGCCGACGAGTTCCGAGACGTGAAAAAATCGGGCCGCACGCACTTGCACGACGCCATGCCGATGACGCTCGGCGACGAATTCGACGGTTACGCCGGCAATATCGAACGCGCGACCGATCGACTGCGTGTGGCCGGGGCGCCGCTGCTCGAAGTCCCGTTGGGCGGCACGGCCGTCGGCGGCGGCCACAACGCGCATCCCGATTACGCCCGCCTGGCGGTCAAGCGATTAGGCGAGATCACGGGCCTGCCGCTCACCGAAGCGCGCAACCGGTTTCAATCGATGCAGAGCCTGGGCGATTTCGTCGCGCTGTCGGGCGCGCTGCGCGGCCTGGCCGTGGAGATGGGCAAGATCGCGAATGATCTGCGCATGCTCAACTCGGGCCCGCGCACGGGGCTGGCCGAGATCGAGTTGCCAGCCGTTCAGCCTGGCTCTTCGATCATGCCTGGCAAGGTCAACCCGTCCGTGCCCGAGATGGTCAACATGGTCTGCTTCCACGTCATCGGCCACGACGTGGCCGTCGCGTTGTGCGGCGAGGCGGGCCAGCTCGAATTGAACGTGATGATGCCTTACGTCGCGTACGCGCTGTTGGAATCGCTGGACGTCATGACCCGCGCGGCGAAGACTTTCGACAAAAAATGCGTCCGCGGCGTCACCGCCGACCGCGAGCGCTGCCGCTGGTACGCCGAGAACACCGTCGGGCTGGCCACGCTGTATAACGAAGAGCTCGGCTTCATGCGCGCGGCCGAACTGGCCGACCGCGCGATTCGTTCGGGAAGAAGCGTTCAAGAATTGATCGAAGAAGAAGCCAGGAAGGGCGGATCTAAAACCAAGGTGAAGGGGAACGGAAGATCTGCCCCCGCGTCCGCGCCGGTCCACGCGGCGGCGGCTGTTCGTGTATTCGGCGCTGGGCCTGATCGCGCTCGTCATCATCGGCGTCCTGATAGCCCTCCTCTACCTCCGCTCTGAAAGGTTCAACCGCTTTCTCGCGATCGAGATCGAAAAAGCGCTCGAAGCCTACGGGCTGCGCGCCGAGGTCGAAAAAGTCGAACCAGAGTTCGGCTCCAGCGCGGCCACGCTTCGCAATCTAAAACTCTTCAATCGACAGACCGGCCAACTCATCGCCACAATCGACCGCGCCAGAGCCTCCATTACAATTCGCGATCCGTTCGCTCTCCGCTTGCGCCGTGAAATCGTCTTCGACCGTCTGGAGCTTGACGCTGTAGATCTGTGGATGGTCTTCGACGAACAGGGGCAATCCAACTTCCAGGGCCTGCGCCGGCCTCCGCCGCTCAGCCGCCGCATCACTTTCGATTATTCGAGACTGGTTGGGTCGCTCAACAAAGGCGTGATTCATTTCACCGATCGAAAGCGCGATCTGCTAGGCGATCTGCGCGACCTGACCGGAGAAGCGCGCCCAGTCGAAGGCGCCGATCCGCCGAAGGTCGGCGCGCGATTGGTTTCTGGAAAAGGCGCGATTGTCCGCAATGGCCACAAAATGGCTATCGAATCGGTCGAATTCATCGGGCAGGTGATGGAATCGGGCGCGGAGATCGAGCGGCTGACGCTGCGGTCGCCCATGGGCGAAGTGACGACGTCAGGACGGCTGGATGACTGGCGGTCGCCGCGCTATCAGTTGGATGCGCGGGCGTGGGCCTGGCTCGAAGAAGTTTTCGCCCTCTTCGGTAGGGCGCCGACGGGCACAGTGCCGGGAGCGTCAGCGCCCGGCGCCGCGTCGAAGTTCCCACTCAAGGGTCTGACGAGCTTCAACGGACGGATCGAAGGCGATGGCGCGCGATGGAGCGCCATCGGGCAGGCGGGTTCTGACGAACTGGCCGCATACGGCATCACGTTCCGCGACGCTCGGGTCGAGCGCGCTTTTTCAACCGGCCAGGCGCAGGCGCGCTCTGTCTCCGCCGGCGGCGTTGAACTCACAAACGCGACGGCGTCAAACGTGAAAGGGACGATAGTTAGAGGGCAAACGCGAATCACCTCCGATCAGGTGACGGTCGCGTCTATCAAAATCGGCGAAGCCGGCAAATTCGGCAAAGCCGGCAAATTTGGCAAAGCCGGCAAAGCCGGGTGGAACGAATTCAGCGAGATTAAGCTGCGCGACGTCAGCGCGATTTATGAATCGAGCCGGGGGAAAGGCCAATGGACTTTCTCAAGCTCGATGGGGCAGGCGCGCCTGGGCGTCGCCGGAGAGATCGAATTCACCGACGCGTCGGCGTCGAAGCTGAGCGGGACGTTGGAAGTGGGACAGACTTCAGTATGTCCACAGTCCGGACAGACTAAAGTCTGTCCCACTTATTCTGCGCGGTTCACTTCCGACCAGGCTTCGGCAAAGCGTCTCAAGGCCGGGCAGAGCGAGTTCAATGAGGTCACGGCGCGCGCACTCAACACCGCGTTCGGATCCGGCGCGAATAAAGGCGAGTGGACTTTTTCAATAGGACAGGCGCAGGCGCGCTCGGGCGTCGTTGAAGGAGTCAAATTCACGACCGCCTCAACGTCAAATGTGAGCGGGACGGTCGCCGGCGGGCGAGCGCAAATCACGTCCGGCCAGGCCACGTTCGAACATGCCGAGACCGGGCAAGGCGCCTTAAACGGGATTACACTGCGCGACGTCACAGCGACGCTCGGATCGGGCGCGAATGAGGCCCGCGGGCTCATCAGCTTGCAGGACGGAAATTGGGACAAGATCAAACTCGGGCAGACCACGGGGCGATTTGCCGCGAACCGCGACGTAATCTCTTTGAGCGGCTTCGACGCTTCGGCGTTCGGCGGCAGCGCGACGGGCGACCTGACCGTGGAATTCGCGCCCGACGGCGCTTCGAGGCTGCGCGCTGATTTCACAGGACTGCAGACCGCCGAACTCTTCGCCTTGTTCGGCGCGCGGAACGATCAACTGGCGGGAGCGGTCGCCGGCCGCGCCGACGTGACCTGGCCCGGGACGAATTTGCGATTGATCAGCGGCGACATCTCGGCGCGGTTCGACGGCCAGACGACCTCTACGCCCGACGCCATCCCGGTCAGCGGTGAGATTGTGGTCAGGATGCAGCGCGGCGTAGGCGCCTTCGATAAGTTCACGCTCCGCACTGACGCCTCGACGCTCACTGCGACGGACAGATTAGCTCTCGACGGCAATTCCGACCTGCGGTTCTCGATCACTTCGACGCGCGCCGAAGAACTGCTGACCATCCTCAATTCTCCAGGCCTCGCCGGAGACGAAATCGGGCGGTTGATGGCGACCTACGAACCGCATCTATTCGGCGATTTCAATTTCACGGGGACGCTGACCGGCAGGCTCGACAATCCGACAATCGCCGGCGACCTGCAGGCGTCGAGCTTCGGGCTGCGCGATGAGATTCTGGGCGCCGTTCGCGGGCGCGTCCTGGTCTCGCCGTCGGAGTTTCGATTCGAACATGGATCGCTAGCCACTGACACCGGCGGTTCGGCGAAGTTCAACTACGTCGCGCCGCGCGACGCGGCGGCCTCGACTGGCGCGTTCGACATCACGTTCGAGCGGGTCGCCCTCGATTCGCTGCTCGGCGGCTTGGGGATTCCCACGCAGCAAAAACTTGTGACCGGCGAGGTCTCCGGCGAAGCGCGCCTGACCGGACTGCCCGCCGCGCCGCGGGGCGACGTCAATCTGAGGCTGGTTAACGGAGTCATCGCGGGACAGCGCGCGGAATCGGCGACGGCCGCGATCAGATTCGACACGCAAACGGCGCGCATCGAGCGCGTCGAAGTGCGGTTGCCCCAGGGCCATTTCACAGTCGGCGGCGTCATTAACCTGCAAACCAACGAATACCAGTTTCAGGGAGAGGCCCTACAGTTGGGGCTTCAGCGTCTCGCCGAAGCGTTTGACCTCGGCGCGGCGCGACTGGGCGGCGTGGCCGACGCGACTTTTCAAGTTAGCGGCGATTTCGACAACCCCGACGCTTTCAGGATCGAGCTGACGGCTCAAGCGCGGCAGGTCACGATCGCCGGCGGAGCCTCGGGCCCCATGACTTTGACGGCGCGCACGGCGGCGGACGGGCGCATCGACATCGAAATGGCGACCGAGATCGCAGGCCGCCGTCAACCGATTACCGCGAGCCTCGAATGGCGTCGCCCCGGCCGCCCAGGCGCCATCACGGCTGACCTGGTGGATTTCGACATCGCGCCGTTCCTCGCGGTCTACGCGGCGGACATAGCCCAATCGGTCAGCGGCCGCGTCACGGGGAGGCTGCGCCTCGCCGGGCCGACGGTCGATGCGCAAGGCGGAGCGACGCTCGCCGGTTTGCGCGGCGCGCTCACACTTACCGCCGTCGCGCTGCAGGTCGACGGAACGCCCGTGGACATTTCGACGCCGCTCGACGTCGCGATCGGCGATTCGCAGCTTCGCATCGCGTCGGCGCGGATCACGGCGCGTGGAACTGACCTCAGAATCGGCGGCTCGATCGCCCTGAACGAAAACTCGCCGATCGATTTTTCGATCACGGGCCGGATCGACCTGGGCGCGTTCCGCCGCCCCGATGACTATCTCAATCTCGACGGCGAGGTTACGGTCGACGCGCGCGTCGGCGGCTCGATCAATGACCCGAACTTGACGGGCGCGGCGACGCTGCGCGACATATCAGTCTCGACGCCGGACGCGCCGATCACGCTCGACGGAGGGTCGGGGCGCGTGGTTCTGTCGGGCAATCGATTGACAGTTGAAAATTTCACGGCGCGCGCCGGGGGCGGGTCGGCGCAAATCAGCGGCGGCGCGACGCTCGCGGCGTTCAGACCCACGGAATGGCGATTCGACATCACGGCGAAAGACGCCGAGGCGCTCTGGCGCGGAGTTCGGGCGGCGATTGACGCGAACCTGACGCTCACCGGAACGCCACAAAGCCAGACGCTCAGCGGACGCGTCACAATTCCGGCGGCGGAGTACACCTCATCTGAACTCTCGCTGGTCGAACTCGGCGAACGTGGTCGGCTCAGGTTCAGCCCTTTCGGAGGAGTCAGAGGAGCCTCGCGCGGGGCCGCCATCCCGCCCATCAATCTGGACGTCACCGTGGAAGCGCGCGAATCGTTCCTGATTCGCAGCGATCAGGTCAACGCCGTCGCTTCGGCGACGCTCCGTCTAACGGGGCCGTTGGCCGACCCCGAGATTAGCGGGCGGGTCACGTTTGAAGGCGGCGCGGTCAGCTTCCGAGGCCGACGATATGACATCACTTCGGGATGGCTGGAATTGCCGGGCGGTTACGAAGAGCCCAGGCTGCAATTGCAGGCCGAAGGAAACATCAGGGGATATCGCGTCATCATCGGCTTCAGCGGCCCTATCAACAGTCTCGAGCTCACACTCAATTCGGAACCGCGTCTGTCTCGCGCCGAAATCATCTCGCTGATTACGACGGGCAGCGCGGGATCTGGCGCGCTGAACGCGCCGGACCCGGCGCGCGCCGGGTTGACTACGGCCGGCGCGCTGCTCTCGGAAGAGTTCTTTTCAAAAACCCTCGGGCGCGAGACCGAGCGGTTTCTCGGATTGAATCGCTTTCAGATCGACCCCGTGCTGCGCCCCTACGACAACCCCGCCGCGCGCATCACGATCGGGCGGCAGTTGGCGCGCGGGATGTCTTTCTTCTACTCCACCAACCTGGCTTCCGAACAGGAACAGACGGGAGTGATCGAATACGACATCACCAAGCAATTCTCGATCGTCACCACATACACGCAGAGCGGCGACACCCAGGTCCACACGCTTGACCAGAACGAATTCACAATCGACATCAAAGGGCGCAAACGATTCTCGCTCGGAGCGGGCCGCGGCGTGACGGCAGGCCCGATGACAGGCGGCGTCAGGCCCAATTTCGGGCGCATGATGCTCCCGCCTGACGCCCTGAGGGTCGGCATAGCGCCCTCCAACGGTCGAGTAGTCAAGCTCAGCGAAAGCCGCTTGCGCGAGCTTCTGCCCGTGCGCGAAGGCTTCAGCCGCGCGCAGTTGCGCCTCGGCGAACGCAACCTGACCAACTACCTGCAGGAGAAGGGATATCTATTCGCCCAGGTTCAGGGGCGGTGCGAGCCTGCCGATTGCAAGGCGCCGAGCATTAACGACCTGCGCGTGTTTTACGACGTTCAACCGGGCCGGCGCTACGAGTTGAAGGAGATCCACATCGTCGGCGCGGATGAGTTGGACGAGGATGAATTGAGACCCGATCTGCAATCGAAAAGGAGCAACCTGCTCGGAGAATTTCCCGCGCTCAGGGATTTGCCGGTCCTGGACGGCTCGTCCCGCGGCAAAACCAGCAATGACCGGATGCGCGCCGACCGCGAAACTATTCGCGCCGCGATGGCCGACCTCGGCTACAGATCGGCGCAGGTCGAATCGCGTCTGTGCTTCACAACGAACCCCGACGAATTGGCGCTGATCTTCGTGGTCGAAAAAGGGCCGAGATCGATCGTCCGGGACGTCGTCGTGCGCGGCAACACGCTGTTCGCGTCTTCGGAGTTGCGAAGGCTTACGCCGATCGACGCCGGCGAGCCTTTCTCGGCCGAGCGGGCGCGCGAAGGCGCCCGAAAGATCAAGAATTTTTACACCGAGCGTGGATACCTGGAGGAGAGGACGGATGTGAACATACTCGACCTGCCCGGCAATTGCGTGAGCCTGATTTACGAAGTGATTGAAGGCGAGCGCGCCGTGGCATGTTCTGTGGAAGTGACGGGCCAGACCATCACGCGCCTGGGATCCATCCGGCGCTTTATGGATTTCGAACCAGGCGACGTGCTGACGCCCAGGCTGTTGCGCAACGCGGAGCGCAATCTTTACGCGACCGGCGCATTCCGCGAAGTGCTCATTCGCACGACGCCTGACGCCGCCGCGCGGCACGGCGCTGCACGAGAGGACCGCCGCGTGACGGTGAACGTGGCGGAGGCCGATCCGCTGTCGCTCTTTTACCTCCTGGGTTATTCGACCGACGAGGGGCCGCGCGTCACCGTCCAATTCACACACTCAAATCTATTAGATCGCCTGATCCTGGGGGCGCTGAGATTGCGCGGCAGCCAGGAGGAGCAACTCGCGCAACTGCAACTGACCGACCTCCGCCCTTGGGGGAAGAAATGGGCGACTACATTCTCGGCCTTCTACGAGCGCGACTCCGACGTGCGCCCGTTCGTGCGCAGGCGCATAGTGAACGGAGACGTGGAGCCTAGCTCGCGGGGGCAGTCATTCGGCATCAGTCGCTTCGTGGGCTTCGTCCAGACCGAGCGCAAGCTGAGCGACCGGATGGCGCTTCGATTCCGCTACAGCCTTCAAAATGTGAAGCTCTTCAACCTCGAAAACATTCCCGACATCGAGGTCACGCGCAACGAGCCGGCGCTACGGCTGGGCCTGTTTTCGGCGGGCTTCACGCGCGAGACGCGGGACAATGTGCTTTCGCCGACGCGAGGACAATTGTTCAGCTTCGATCATTCGCTCGCGGCGCGCGAACTCGGCGGAAATGAATCGTTCAACAAGTTCTTCGGCGAATACCAGCGATACGACACGCCGGCGGCGCTCCGTGGGACGACCATCGCCATCGCGGCGCGCCTCGGCCTGGCCGGGCTATACAGCGTCACGGACCGCGACGGGAACGGCGCGATCAGCGAGCCGGAAAGAAGATTGCCGATCAGCGAGCGATTCTTCGCCGGCGGCTCTACGACGCTGCGCGGCTTCAGATTCGAAGATGCCGGGCCGCAGGGCATCCTGGAGCCGCGCAATTCGAACGAATTGCCGACCTTGGTCCCGATTGGCGGTGACGCGCTGGTGATCTTCAACTTCGAGCTGCGCTATCCGCTGTCGCGGCGGTGGCGGCTGGTCCCCTTCTACGACCTCGGCAACGTCTTCAGACGAGTGGGCGACATAAGTTTCGGCGGCATGACAAACTCCGTAGGACTCGGGCTGCGGTTCAACACGCCGATCGGGCCGGTGGGCGTGGATTACGGCTATCTGCTCGACCCCCCGTCCTTCATCACTGCCTCAGGCGCCACGCTCCGCCCGCCCCGCAGCGCCTTCCACATCAGGATCGGCCAGAGCTTCTGATTAATATCAATAGGACTTATAAGACCTGAAAACCTATTAGTCATGTAAGTGAAGGCTGTGCAAATAAAAGCCCTTTGAAATCCATACATTGATTAGCGCAAGCCTGGGTACGCATCGCTTCCAGCGTGCAGTCTTCGGCGGGAGGCGCATTGATTGGAATCAAATGCGCAGGAATACGAATCGGCTCC
>WNFV01002199.1_pt1 | contig 27904 bp, 28 predicted proteins | sample 5400101 | NCBI WGS metagenome assembly WNFV01 (sample SAMN13153361, study PRJNA577476) | soil metagenome | isolation source: 115 cm soil or saprolite under grassland replicate 1 | place: USA:California | collected 2016-06-15
CGCCGATCGCAAGATCGACACCCGTATTCCAGCTCATCCGGAGCAGGACCACGCCGGGGATCCCGAACCGGACGGCTTCCAGGATGATCCAGCCTCCGCCGATGGCCGATACCAGGTCGCCGGCACCCGGAACGAGCCCGAGAACCGGATCCAGCCCGACCCGGTGGGAAGTGCCCGGGATCGGCACGAGGTCGTCCATCAGCCGGCTGATGCGCCCGATGCGGCGCTCCGCATCGCGAAAGCGCTCGGCGCGGCTCCGACCGACGACGGTGCCCGAGCGTGCGGCAGGCCTCCCGGACGACGATGCTGTCATTGCCCGAGCCTAGCCTCGCGGCAGGCGATGGGCCGTGACGACTGGGCTTGGGACTCTCTCAGGAACGCCACAATCGGCCGCCGCCGCGGCGCTATACGAGCTCCAGGCCGGCCTGACGTGCGTCCTGGGCGAGCGACTCGAGGGCGTCGTCGTCGGTGGCCGAGCTGGTGACGATCGTCATCACCCGGTCCACCCCGAGCTCCCGGTAGGCGGCCAGGCGCTCGACCCGTTGCGGACCCGCCGGCAGGTGCTGGCGCCAGACGTGGACCGACAACCTGAGCGTGGCCGGGTCCCGATCGATCTCCTCGCAGCGCGAGCGGATGACGGGCAGCGCCTCCGCCACGTCGTCGGGCACCATGCCGTCGACGTTCAGCTCGTCCGCGAAGCGGGCGGCCAGGCGCCACGTGACGTTCCGGCCGTTGCCGCCGACCATGATCGGCACTCGCGGCTGCTGGACCGGCTTGGGGACGTTGATCGCGTCGCGGACGTGGGAGTACGTTCCCTCGAAGGTGGCGTGGGTCGACTTGCCGGGCGCGAGCATCCGGGTGATGACCTCCAGGTCATCGGCGAGGCGCGCCAGGCGCTCCCGAGTCTCGGGGAAGCCGTAGCCGTAGGCGAGCCACTCGTCGCGCTTCCATCCCGCGCCGATTCCCAGCTCCATGCGGCCGCCGCTGATGGCGTCCATCGTGGAGATCATCTTGGCCGTGAGCGCCGGATTCCTGAAGGCCGTGCAGATGACCACATGGCCCAGCCGGACTCGCGTCGTGATCGCCGCCAGGGCGGACAGCGAGGTGAATGACTCGAAGGTGATCTCGTCGCTGGGTCGCGGGATCGTGTGGAAGTGGTCGAACAGCCAGATCGACTCGAACCCGAGGCGCTCCGCCTGCCGGGCGACCTCCGTCGTCCGGCGCCAGGCGTCGAGCGTGTCCCAACCGTCGTACTCGCCCTGCCAGCCTTGCGGGACGATCGCCCCGATCTTCATGTGGCGGCTCCTGCCCGAGCATCCGCACGAATCTGGACCGGCGGCCGGAACGCGAACAGCCGAAGAACGGTGCCCTCGCCCACATCGCTCCTCTCGACGGTGTCGGGTCCGACGGATTGTGGGGCAGCACCGGCGGCCAAGGCAAACAGGCCGACGAATCCGCGGGTGAGCATGTCGATCGGGGCCAGTGCCGTTCGTCGTTGAAGTGATCGGGCGCGCCGGGCGTGTCAGCTGGCCCGGACCCCCGAACAAGGAGGCAGAAATGGCAGACAAGGTGATCCACTTCGAGGTCCTGGGCCGCGACCAGGCGGCGCTCCAGAAGTTCTACGGCGACCTGTTCGGCTGGACGTTCAACACGGACAATCCCGACGGCTATGGCATCGCGCCCGGCGACCAGGCGGGCGTCGCGGTTGGCATCGGCAACGCACGTGACGGGTCGGCCGGCCACGTGACCGGCTATGTCGCGGTCAAGGACATCGACGCGGCGCTGGCCGATGCCGAGCGCCTGGGCGGCCGGATCGTCATGCCCAAGATGAGCCCGGGCCCGAATGCCGTCATTGCCCTGGTGGCCGATCCCGAGGGGCACGTCGTGGGCCTCACGCAGCTCTGATCGCGATTCCGTGCCCCGACTGTCCAGGTGGCTCCAGAGGCCCTCAGCGAGCCTCGCTGATCTCGAAGAGGTGACCGTCCGGGTCCCGGAAGAAGCAGCGGACCTCCCAGTCGCTCTCGACCGGCGGAGTGAGGAACGTGGCGCCGCGAGCCACGAGGGCCTCGTAGGCCACGCGACAGTCGGGCACCCGAATCGTGATCGAGTGGCTCACCGCCGACGGGTCGGCCGGTGGTGCGAACGTCACGCCGGGCTTGTCGTGGGTCGGGCCACCGCCGGTCACCACGACGAGCCAGGCGCCCTCGAAGTCGAGCACGGCCGTGGTCCCGCCGTATTCGCGGTAGAGCCGTGCGCCCAGCACGTTCACGTACCAGTCGCGGGAACGATTCACATCGCGGACCACGAGGATGTGACTCAGGGCCGTGCCCGGCAGCGGGAACTCTCTCGGTGAGGGATCGTCCATATGTGTCCTCCACGACTCACGCCAACGTACAGGTCGATCGGAACCCCGCCTACCCGTGATCTTGAAATCTCGACGTACACTTGGACCGTTGAGCACCCCATGTCGGTGCGACTGGAAGGGATGTCACTTGGCCAAGCACTCGCGGCGCGAACGCGAACGACGCAATGACGAGACCCTCCGGGTCCGCGAGATCCAGGCCGCCTGGGTGGCGAGCCTGCCGAAGGCCGTCGCCGAGGCTTTCGCGGATTCGGTTGCGGCAGCCCGGGCGCGCGGACCCGAGGAGCGGCGACCGGACATGGCGCCCGGAACGGCCCCGAATCCGCCCCGGCCCGGCCACGAACCCCGGATCCCCAAGGAAGAGCGGACGCGAAGACCGCGTTCCTGATCGGGTCAGGACCGCTGGGTGCCCTCCCCGCCGCGGTCGCGCAGAAAACGCTCGATCTCGCCGATGAGCTCGCTGCCCGATGGCAGGCGCTCCTCGTCGACCATCGCCTCGAGACGCTCGACGTAGGCTCGGGTCGTTTCCTCGGCCGCAACGACGGCATCCAGGCGCGAGCGAAGGAGCCGCGCCTCGTCGACGAGCAGGCCCTCCGGGACTTCCGCGTCGAGATGGCGGCCCACCGCCCGGAGCAATTCGAGCGCGGCAACCGCGTAGGGCCCGGACACGTAGTGGGGCACCTGCGCGAAGTAGCCGACGGCTGGGATTCCGGAGCCTGAGACGGCCATCTCCAGGACCGAGATCGCGGCCGACGGCACCCGGAGCTGGCCATCCGGCCCGGGCCGGACGTCGCCCCTGAGCAGGCCTGGCTCGGACTCGGTGCCCATGATCGGGACGGGGCGGGTGTGCGGCACGGCCGCCGGGATCGCGCCGAGGCTGATCCACTGACCGACGCCGAGCTGGCGGACGAGCTCGACCGTCGCATCGGCGAACTCTCGCCAGCGGAAATCCGGTTCCGCGCCGCTGAAGACGAGAAGATCCCGGTCGCCCAACCGTGATCGCCGGATCGTGAGCTCAGGCCACGTGAGCGCGGCCAGCTTGCCGTCGACGATCTCGAGCGTGGGCCGCCGGGAACGGTAGTCGAACAGCACGTCGCCATCGAACGTGGCGACCACGGAGCCGCCGCCGCGATCGATCCTCGTGCCCGCCTTCATGCGGGTCCTGGTGCCAGCTTCGACCAGCTGGTTCGCCGCCGCCGTCGAGGCGCCGCCCGAATCGATCCAGCTGTCGAACGCCGCAATCAAGATCGGGTCGACGAGGTCTGCGGGCTCATCCAGCCGATAGAGGACCACGGGCGAAGGATCGCACGGAATCCGCCGTCCGGCGCCATCGCCAACGCAATCGAGGGCGCCTGGAGGGCGTTGCCCGCGACCCTGGCGGCGCTCCTCAGCCGGGAAAATGCCTGCTCGCCGGTCGGGAACATGCCTCCCCGGTGATGGGCGTCAGGGCATCTTCCCGAAAGAGACGACGTCGATCGAGGCACATCTCCGAAGCCATCCGGACTTGATGCGCCGCTGGGCATCCCACGACCCGGGCCGGGTGGATCCGAGGGCTTCGCTCAGGACGAGCCTGGCCCATCGGTCGGGGCCGTCGCCCGCTGGTCGGTCGCTGGGCCGATCGGCATACCGGACGCCGATCGTCGACCCGCTGTATCGCCGTATGCCCCCGGCGGGCATCGACTCGGGACAAATGGGACCACTCCCCTCGATCGAGCGTGCACCTTTCAGGAATATGCCCCAACGGGCATCGCCCGGGGGTTGCAATGCCCTCGACCGGAACGGGGGAACGGCCATGTGAGCCGGCCGCGAATCAGCTCGAGACGGATCGGAGACGTTCGGCGAGTACAACTCACCAGAAAGAACCTGACGGGTTCGTCTTTCATGGGGGATGAGAGATGGTAGACGTACCCAACGTGGCCACTCCGGGTGCGGCCACTCCTGATGCCGCCATCGCTTGCCCTGCCGCCCCTCGCCCGGCCACCGGGGCCGCGCCGGTCCCCCTGCCATGAAGGTCGCCCGGACCCGTGCCTACGACAAGTTCACGCGGCTCCAGCAGCCGTACCTGAACGAGTCGCCGGCTCGCCGGCCGCTGAAGATCTTCGCCCTCGATCCGCTGTCGGGCCAGACGGCCGGCAACAGGGCCGTCGTCGACGTGCCCAACGAGCCGCTCGCGCCGGGACCTATCGGGGAGCGGATCAAGGTCATCGACTACGACGGGACGCTCAACTGCTTCTACGCCCCGGTGAACCTGGACGAGCCGCCGATCCTCATGCAGAGCGGCCTGGAACCGTCCGAGTCGGACCCGCGCTTCCACCAGCAGATGGTCTACGCCGTCGCGATGCGCGTGCTGGAGAACTTCGAGCGCGCCCTGGGCCGGAACCTGCGGTTCGCGAAGGGCCGTGAGCTGCGGATCCTGCCCCACGTGTTCCGCGGCGCTAATGCCTTCTTCGATCCACCGACGAACGCGGTCATGTTCGGCTACTTCAGCGCCGACGAGGGTCAGCCCGGTCAGAACCTGCCCGGCCAGACCGTGTTCAGCTGCCTGTCCCACGACATCGTCGCCCACGAGGTCACGCACGCGATGGTCTTCCGCCTGCGGGAGCATTTCAGCGAGCCGACCAATCGGGACGTGCTCGCATTCCACGAGGCGATCGCGGACATCGTCGCGATCTTCCAGCACTTCACGTTCGCCGACGTCCTCCGCGATCAGATCCAGAAGGGCCACGGCGACGTCCGCGCACCCGGCCCGCTGCTCGAGCTGGCCAAGCAATTCGGCCATGGCACCGGCCGCAGCGAGGCGCTGCGGAGTGCCCTGGAGCCGAACGGGCCCAACCCGAACGACTACAAGACCGTGATGGAGCCGCACGCCCGTGGCTCGCTCCTGGTGGCCGCGGTCTTCGACACGTTCTTCTCCGCCTACCAGGCACGCATCGTGGACATCGTCAGGGTCGCCACGGGCGGCACCGGACGATTGCCCAAGGGCGACCTCCACCCGGATCTGGTGGGGCTGATGGCGACCCAGGCGGCGCGCGCGGCCCAGAGCATCCTGACGATGTGCATCCGGGCGTTCGAGTACCTGCCCCCGGTCGACGTCACGTATGGCGACTACCTGCGCGCGCTCGTCACCGCCGATTTCGACCTGTTTCCGGACGACGAGATCGGCCAGCGGGCCGCCCTCATCGAGGCGTTCCGGCTGCGCGGAATCTATCCATCGTCGGTCAATTCGCTGGCCGAGGAGTCGCTGGTCTGGGGAAGCGCCAGGCAGGAGCTGCCGCCGCTTGACCGCTCGATCATCGGGAACCTGATGACCAACGAGGTGCTCGGCCCGCCGCCGGGCACGAACGGCAATCGCTCGGTCGCCGGTGCCCTCGCCGAGTACGGCCGGACACATGCCGATGCCCTCCAGCTCGAACCCGAACGGGAAGTCGAGATCCAGGGGTTCCATCCGACCTTCCGGATCGGGGCGAACGGCCGTGTCCGTGTCGACATCGTGGCGCAGTTCGTCCAGGAACGGCCGACCAGCCCGGAGGAGCGGGCCGAGCTTGGTGGGCTCCGGCTTCGCTCGGGAACCACCGTGATCTTCTCGGAGCGGGGCGAGGTGCGCTACCTGGTGGCCAAGCCGCTGCCCGAGGAGCCCGTCGTTCAACGGGGCGTCGAATCGCGATCGGTGAAGGGGATCCGGGAGTTCATCGAGCAAGCCGACGAGAACGACGACCTGCTCCTCTGGCGGGACACCAGCTATCTCGACCGGCGGATGCTCGAGCGCGCCAATTTCGCGGCGCTCCACCGGTCGCTGGGGGAGGAGCCATGAGCAGTCGAGCCGTCACCGTCCGGATGTACAACGTGGGCTTCGGCGACTGCTTCCTGCTGACGTTCCCGAAGGATGACGGTGTCGCCTCCGTCCTCATCGACTGCGGCACGCATCCCCAGAGCACCGGTCCGCGCCAGGCTCGTCGCGACGCGGTGCCCCAGATCATCGACGACCTCAAGGCCGGTGGGCGAGCGCCCCGCATCGACGTGGTGGTCGTCACCCATCGCCACAAGGATCACGTGTCGGGCTTCGAGTCGCCCGACTGGAGCCAGGTCGAGGTGGGCGAGGTCTGGATGCCGTGGACGGAGAACCCGCGCGACCCGGTGGCGACCGGCCTGCGTGAACGGCAGGCGAATGCGGCCACGGCGCTCGACGAGGTCCACGGCCTCCTGCCCGAGTCACCGGGTCGCGCGCTGGCGGCCGGCCTCATCGCCAACTCGCTGACCAACGAGAAGGCGATGACCACGCTCCACAGCGGCTTTGCCGGCTCGCCCAAGCGGCGCTTCCTGTCCGCCCAGCGCGACCCGCTCCAGATCCCGCTGCTGCCGAACGTCAGCGTCCACGTCCTGGGCCCGTCCAGGGACGAAAAGGTCATCAAGCGGCTCGAGCCTCCGGGCCGCGAGGCGTGGCTGCATCTCGCGGAGATCGTTCGAGCCGATGACAGCGGCCGGCGTCCGTTCGACGACGGCTGGGCGAAGTCCTGGGACGAGTTCATGACGACACCGGCCTTCGCCCCGCTGCGGCCGGGCGGCCAGATCGTGGGTGCCATCCGGCGCGTCGGCGGCGACGACATCCTGTATGCCGCCGCGGGCCTGGAGAAGGTGCTCAACGGGACCAGCCTCATGCTGGTGTTCGAGATCGAGGGGATTCTCCTGCTGTGCCCGGGCGACGCGCAGTGGGGGACATGGAAGTCGGTTCTCGAGGACACCCGGGCTCGCGAGCTGGTGGGGCGGGCGACGTTCTACAAGGTGGGCCACCACGGCAGCTACAACGCCACCCCCAAGTCGTTCGTCAAGGACGTCCTCGCCGACTCGGCCTGGGCGGCCATCCCGGTGGCGCCGGTGGAGCGCTGGAAGAAGATCCCGAATTCCGCGTTGCTGGCCGCCTTCGAGGCGCGCCATACGTGGGTGGTTCAGAGCGACAGCCCGCCGGCCGCAAACGTGCCTCCCAACGTCACGGTCCGGGACAACGTCAGTGTCGACCTCGCGTTTCCGCTCCCGGATGCCTAGGGGCAGGAGCTACTGGCCCGCACGACCCATCAGCTATCGACGTGGATGAGCGTCTCGCCGCCGAAGGCCAGTGCGTCGCCGACCTGGAACGCATCCGCGGCCGTGTTCCAGGCCTGGAACCGCGGATCGTTGTCGTGGAGGTGATGGCCCTCGCCGGTCGCGAAGACCGCGATCACGAGGTATTGGGTAGCGCCATCGACCGCCTGTGACGAGACGTCCATTCGGCTGAGTGATGCCCGGACCAGAATTCCGCGCCCGATGAAGTCCTTCCAGATCGGCAGCTCCTGCTGGCGAAAGCCCTCCTCGAATGCCTCGACCTGGTCCCGGCCGACGCTGAGGACGACGGCGATCGTCTCCACCTGGTCCACCTCCGTCCCGCCTGGCCGGCTGGCATCGCCCCAGGCTGGAGCGCTTCGCCGGCCTCGCATAGGCTATCCATGCAACGCTTGCCGCGGCGCCAGCGTCTCTGTCGAACGTGGGGAAGCCCCACTCATCCGCCTTCTCATCCGACCCTCATCCCCCTCCATCCGATACCACACTCCCAGGAGGAGAACAACATGAAGCGGACCGTGGCCACTGGCATCGTGCTGCTGGCGGTGCTCGCCGGCTGCGCTCCGATCGCCCTGGAGCCCAGCGCGGAACCGACGCCGACCGCCACCGCCAGCCCGTCGGCCAGTCCTTCGGCCAGCGCGGCATCGCCGGCACCGACGGCGCCGGAGCCAACCGTCGGCCTCGTGCCGTTCGACTGCGCCCTCCCGGTGGAGATGCCCGCCACCGTCAACCGGGCCCAGATCGCGGACGTGCGTGTCGGCAGCCACGGCGCAGGGTCGACCGGCTACGACCGCATCGTCTTCGAGTTCCAGGGCCCCGGGATCCCCGAAGTCACGTTGCGGGCGGGCACGCCCCCGTTCACGCACGATCCGAGTGGGCTCCCGCTGAACGTCCAGGGGTCCTCGTTTCTCGTCCTCGTGCTCCACGGGGCGACCGCCATCACGCCCGACGGGAAGATGACGTACACGGGCCTGACCGACTTCAAGTCCGGCTTCCCGACCCTGACGGAATTCACGGAGGCCGGCGACTTCGAGGCCGTGAGCGAGTGGGTCGCCGGGCTCACCGCGCCCAGCTGCCACCGCGTGTTCGTCCTGAAGAACCCAACCCGGCTCGTGATCGACCTGCAGCACCCACAGGGCTGACGACGCCCCCAGCCCGGCGCCACGTCCGTCCGTGGTCAGATATGGGAGACCCGCCGAGTCTGCTTCGCCGAACGGCCCGCGGAGGCGAAGTCGGCCTCAGGGCCATTCAAGCCTAGCCGGGGCCCAGATCCGGACCCGGGTCCGCCCCTTCCACGGCTGCGGCGAGTCGGGGCAGGTAGTGGCCCCAACCAATCTCGTGGCTGGCAACGTCATCGGGTGGCAGCCCGCGGTGCGTTAGTCGGACCAGCGTGCCCGCAGCCTCCGGAATGAGCTCGATCTCCACCGTCGAGGAGCCCGCCGGAACGGTCGGGTGGCCGTTCCAACCCCACGTGAAGACGACGCGCCGGTCGGGGACCAGATCGATGAACCGACCCTCGGCGACCTGCCCGTTCGCCATCGTCATCCGGAACAACCCGCCAGGCACGGCCTCGATTTCGGACTCGGCGCCCTGCCACCGGGCCCAGAGGGCCCCGTCCGTCAAGTGAGCATAGACAGCGTGGGGTAGCGCCTTCACGTGGCGATCGATCCGGATGGCACCTGTCGCTGTCATCCCGATTCTTCGGCCGATTCGACCGCCTGGGCCAGCCGATCCAGCGTGGCCGCCCACATCGCCTCGAGCATCTGGGCCAGCGGACCCAGCCGTTCTCGGTCGGCCCGGTAGAAGCGCTGGTTGCCGGCCGCGCGGACGCGGACGAACCCTGCACCGCGGAGCACCGAAAGGTGCTGCGACACTGCGCCGAACGTCACGTCGAACCGCGACGCGATGTCGCCCGACGATAGCTCGCGATCCCAGACCAGCCGCAGGATTTCCCGGCGGTGGGGTTCGGCGACGACGTGCAGGCCGTCCATCCATCTATTTTAGCCAGACTTGAAACGGCGAGCTCAACCGGCGTACTGTAGGCGCGACTAAAATACCCACGACAGCGAGGAGATTCGATGGGCAATTACCACATCCTCATGCACGTCGACATCGCGGCTGACGGCGAGACGGTCCATCGCGCCCTGTCGACCCAGGACGGCATCCGCAGCTGGTGGTCGTCGCGAACGTCTGGCCCGGATGGATCGAAGCATCTGGAAGTGTCGTTTCCGGACGCGCCGCGACCGTTCGACCTCACCGTGACCCGGGACGACGACGAGCGAGTCGAATGGCGGACGGGTGGCTTTCCGCCGCCGTGGGCCGGGACGAGCATCCGCTGGGACTTGTCCGACGCGCCGCCGGACGCCGCGCCCGGCACCACGACCCGCCTGCTTTTGAGCCACCGTGATTTTGACCCGGACAACCCGGTCATCCCCGGGGTGACACCGGTCTGGGCGCAGATCATCCTCCGGCTGAAGAGCTACGCCGAGACCGGCCGGCCTGATCCCTTCTTCAGCTTCTGAGGACGGACCGCCGGCGACACGCGGCGCCGAGCGCCGGCGGGTCTTGCCGCACGAACTTACGCGGCGAACTCGCGGAGCTTGCGGCTGCGCGACGGGTGGCGGAGCTTGCGCAGCGCACCCGACTCGATCTGGCGGATCCGCTCGCGGGTGAGGCCGAACTCACGGCCGACCTCCTCGAGCGTCCGGGCATGGCCATCGTCGAGCCCGAAGCGCAGTCGGATGACTCGCTGCTCGCGCCCGTCCAGGCTGTCGAGGACCCGCTCGAGCTGCTCCTTGAGCATCACGTCGGTCACCGCGTCGAGCGGCGATATGGCGGCGCTGTCCGGGATCAGCGAGCCGAGCTCGGTCCCGTCCTCCTCGCCGACCGGCGTCTCGAGCGAGACCGGTTCCCGGCCGAGCTTCTGGATCTCCTCGACCCGCTCGGCGCTGAGCGCCGTCTTGGGATCCTCCGACAGGACGGCCGAGATCTCCTCGGGCGTCGGCTGCCGCCCGAGCTGGCTCGTCAGCTCCCGGGTGACCCGCTTGACCCGGTTCATCGTCTCGATCATGTGGACCGGGATCCGGATCGTGCGCGACTGGTCGGCCAGCCCGCGCTGGATGGCCTGGCGGATCCACCACGTCGCGTACGTCGAGAACTTGAAGCCGCGCTCGTACTCGAACTTGTCCACCGCGCGCATGAGCCCGGCATTGCCCTCCTGGACCAGGTCCAGCAGGCCCATCCCGTGGCGGATGTACTTCTTGGCGATCGACACGACCAGGCGCAGGTTCGCCGAGGTCAGGTGGTCTCGCGACCGCCGACCGAGGTCGACGAGCGCGCCGTCCGCCTCCGCGGCCTCGACACCGTCGGGCCGGAAGCCCATTTCGCCGAGCAGCTTCGCATCGTGGCCGGCCTCGATCCAGCGCCGGAGCGCCGGGTAGGCGACCTCGTCGCGCGCCCAGTCGTGCATCTGGCGCAGAGCCGGCATCGCCCGGACCTCGGCGCTTCCGCCCTCGACCGTGAGGTGGATCCAGTCGAGCATTGTCACGAACGACTCGGCATCGAGCCGCTCGTTGTAGATGGCACGCAGCGTGCGAGCCCGCTCGACGGTCTCCCGGGCCTGCTCGCTCTGCGCGTCGTCGCGCGCGCTCGCCAGTCCGAACCGGGGCGCCGTCACGAGAAGATCCATCGCCGAGTCGTCGGCGAGCGCGTCCTTGACGATCCGGTGGGCCTCGTTGCCGAACGGCAGCACGTACTCTGGCTTGGCGGTCCGGGTCTTGGCCTCGGTCCCGTGCAGCGTCCATTCGTGGAGGCTCAGGATCGCCTTCCAGGGCTCGGCCTTGATCTGCCGGCCGAGCTCCATGCCCTTGGCGAGGACGACTTCCTCCTCGGCCTTGAGCAGGGGCACGCGAGCGATCTCGCGCAGGTACAGCCGGACCGAATCCTCGGTCTCGGGCTCGTCGGCCTGCGGCTGGACGTCGTCGGCGACGTCGTCAGGATTGCCGTCAGGCTTCAGTTCAGCTGCGACCGACTCGAGGTCGATCGTGGTAGGGGTCTCTTCTGTTGGGTCAACGATCTGGTCGAACTGGATCAATGTCACTCCGGATGCCGCCCACGCGAACCACTGTTCGCGCGGAGCGGAAAAGTCTCTCTCGCTGGCCGCCCGCCCAGCGGCCCGAGCACTGCGCCGACTCACGCCGAGCCGGACACACGTATGGGCGTGTCAAGTCTTGACACGCCGCTCGATCCATATTCTACCTCAAACCCGACCCTCTTGACAAGGGGCATGTCAATACTCATGGCGAGTATTTTGGGCGGCAGCTCAGGCCCCCGGGACCCTCATGAAGCCTCGGCCAGGGCCTCCACGAACTGGCTGTTGTACAGGTCGTAGTAGAAGCCGCGGCGAGCGAGCAGCTCGTCGTGCGTGCCCTGCTCCACGATCCGGCCGTGATCCATCACCAGGATCGTGTCTGCGTCGCGGATCGTCGACAGCCGGTGGGCGATCACGAACGTCGTCCGGCCCGTCATGAGGCGTGCCATCGCGCGCTGGATCAGCACCTCCGTGCGCGTGTCCACGGAGCTCGTCGCCTCGTCCAGGATGAGGATGCGTGGGTCGGCCAGGAACGCCCGAGCGATCGTGAGGAGCTGCTTCTCGCCGGCCGAGACGTTGGTCGCGTCATCGTCGATGACGGTCTCGTAGCCGTCGGGCAGGGTGCGCACGAAGTGATCGACGTGGGCTGCCTCGGCCGCGGCCACGATCTCTTCGTCGGTTGCGTTCTCCCGTCCGTACCCGATGTTCTCGCTGATCGTGCCGTGGAAGAGCCACGTGTCCTGCAGAACCATCCCGAACGTCTGGCGGAGATTTTCGCGGGTCAGCTCGCGGGTATCGATCCCGTCGACGGTGATCCGGCCCGCGTCGAGCTCGTAGAACCGCATGAGCAGGTTGACGAGCGTCGTCTTGCCCGCGCCCGTGGGCCCCACGATGGCGACCGTCTCGCCGGCGTCGACGTGGAGGTCGAGGTCGTCGATGAGCGGCTTGTCGGGCTCGTATCGGAACGACACGTCCTCGAAGCCCACCGCGCCGGCCACGCTCCCGAGCACGCGCGGGGCGACCGCGTCGGGGACCTCCTCGGCCTCGTCGAGCAGCTCGAAGACCCGCTCCGCGGAGGCGACCGCCGACTGGAGCACGTTCGCGATGCTCGCCGTCTGGACGATCGGGAACGTGAACTGGCGCGAGTACTGGATGAAGGCGATGACGTCGCCCAGGGTCAGCTGCCCTGCGGCCACGCGCAATCCGCCGATGACCGCGATCGCCACGTAGTTCAGATTGGCGATGAAGTTCAGCGCCGGCTGGATGATCCCGGAGATGAACTGCGCCCGGTAGCTGGCGTCGTACAGCCGGTCGTTCTCGGCGTCGAAGGTCTGGATCGCGCGGTCCTGGCGCCCGAAGGCCTTGACGATCGCATGGCCCGTGTGCATCTCCTCGACGTGGCCGTTGAGGGTGCCGGTCGATGCCCACTGGGCCACGAACTGCTTCTGGGACCGGCTGGCGATGAGGACGGTCACGACGATCGACAGGGGGACCGCCAGGAGTGAGATCGCGGCAAGGATCGGGCTGATCGTCAGCATCAGGACGAGCACGCCGACGACCGTCAGCACCGACGTGATGAGCTGGGTGAGGCTCTGCTGCAGGGTCTGGCCGATGTTGTCGATGTCATTCGTCACGCGACTCAGGACGTCACCGCGCGGATGGCCGTCGAAGTACTTGAGCGGCAGCCGGCCCAGCTTGCGATCGACGTCCCGGCGGAGCCGATAGACGGTCCGCTGGGTGACGCCGGCCATGATGTAGGCCTGCATCCAGGAGAAGATCGAGCTCAGCACGTAGACGCCGACGAGCAGCAGGAGGATCTGGCCGAGAGCAGCGAAGTCGATCCCCACGCCGGGCGTGAGATGCATGCTCGAGAGCATGTCCGCGAGCTGGTTCTGGCCGTTGGCGCGGAGGCCGGCGATGACCTGCTCCTGGCTGGCGCCCGCGGGCAGGTTCTTGCTGATGATCCCCTGGAAGATGTCGTTGGTGGCGGTGCCCAGGATCTTGGGACCGATGATCGCGAAGGTGACGCTGACGACGGCCAGGACGATCACCAGGGCGATGAGCTGCCGTTCCGGCTGCAACCGACCGATGAGGCGCTGGAACGAGCCGCGAAAGTCGCTCGCCTTCTCGCCGCTCGACATCATCATGCCCATGGGGCCGCGGCGCGCGCCCGGACCACCGCCCGGCGGCCCGCCTGGACCACCGCCCGGCTGCCCGCCGGGACGCATGCCGGAACCGGCGCCTGCGGGCCTGCTGCCAATCGGTGAAGGGCCTCCCGGCCTCTGGCCATTTCCCCCAGGCTGCCCGCTCATGCGACCGCCTCCGCCTCGGTGAGCTGCGAGTAGACGATCTCCTGGTACGTCTCGTTGCTCGCCAGCAGCTCGGCGTGCGTGCCGCTGCCCACGATGCGGCCGGCGTCCATGACCAGGATGCGGTCGGCCTTCATGATCGTGCCGACGCGCTGGGCGACGACGATCCGGGTGGCCCAGCCGAGCTCTCGGTCGAGCGCCGCGCGCAGGCGCGCGTCGGTGCCGAAGTCGACCGCCGAGAAGGTGTCGTCGAAGATGTTGATGGGCGCCTTCTTGACGAGCGCCCGGGCGATGGCCAGGCGCTGCCGCTGGCCGCCGGACACGTTCGTCCCGCCCTGCTGGATCGGGGCGTCCAGGCCACCCTCCATCTCCTCGACGAAGTCGCGCGCCTGGGCGATAGCCAGCGCGTGCCACAGCTCTTCGTCCGTGGCGTTCTCATCGCCGAACCGGAGGTTGTCGGCAACCGTGCCGGTGAACAGGAACGCCTTCTGGGGAACGAGCCCGATCCTGTGCCACAGGTCGGACCGATCGACGTCGCGGACATCCACACCGTCGACGAGAACGGCGCCGGCGGTGACGTCGTAGAGACGCGGGATGAGGTTGACCAGGGTGGACTTGCCGGCGCCGGTGCTGCCGACGATCGCGGTCGTCTGTCCCGGCCGTGCGGTGAACGAGATATCGAACAACACCGGTTGCTCGGCGCCCGGATACCGGAATTCGACGTCGCGGAACTCGATCGTCCCGCCCACGTGCCCGTCACTGGCGGCGCGCTCCGACATCGGACGCGGGTGCTCGGGGTCGCGCACGAGCGGCTCGGTCTCCAGGACCTCCTGGATGCGCCCGGCCGACACGACCGCCCGCGGGAGGAACACGAACATGAAGACGGCCATCAGGACCGAGAACAGGATCTGCATGATGTACTGCAGGAATGCCGTGAGGTTGCCGATGGGCATCTCGCCGCTGTTCACGCGAAGCGCCCCGAACCACATCACCGCCACGGTCGAAAGGTTGAGGATGGCCGTCATCACCGGGATCGTGACCGCGAACAGCCGGTTCACCCTGATGGACGTGTCGAACAGGTCGCGGTTGGCGTCGTCGAAGCGCACTTCCTCGTGTCCGGTGCGAACGAAGGCCCGGATGACGCGCACGCCGGCCAGCGTCTCGCGCATGACCTGATTGATCCGGTCCAGCTTGGCCTGCACGGCCCGGAAGAGGGGGATCGCCCGGTACATGACGATGGCGATGAACACCACCATGATCGGCAGGACGACGACGAGGAGGCCGGACAGCGGCACGTCCTGGCGGATGGCCATGATGATGCCGCCGACGATGAGGATCGGGGCGCTGATGATCAGCGTCAGGGCCATGAACACGATCGTCTGGACCTGCTGGACGTCATTCGTGTTGCGGGTGATGAGCGACGCCGGACCGAAGTGGTTGACCTCCACCTGGCTGAAGCTCTCGACCTTTCGGAAGATCGCGCTGCGGACGTCGCGGCCGAATCCCATCGCCGTCTTGGCGCCCCAGTACACGGCCAGGATGGAGGCGACGCCCAGCACGAGCGTGACGAGGAGCATGAAGCCGCCCGTCCTGATGATGTAGTCGTTGTCGCCCTTGGCGACGCCCTCGTTGATGATGTCGCCGTTGAGGGTGGGCAGGTACAGGTTGCCGATCGCCTGGACGAGCAGCAGCGCGATGACAGCGAATATCGGCCAGGCGTACGGTCGCAGGTAGGTCCGGAGCAGGCGGATCATCTAGCCGGCCCCACGGCCTGGGCAGCCTCGGCCGCCGACTTCACGCCGTGCCTGTCGCGGGCCGCACGCAGCGCGCGATGACCCTTCAACAGGCCCGTGAGCTCGTCCTCGGACAGGCTCTCGAGGAGCTTGCCGAGGCCAAGGCGCCGCCGCTCCTCGATCGAGGTGAACACGTCCCTGCCGGCCTGCGTCATGTGGACCAGCACGACCCGCCGGTCCTCCTCGTCGTGGCGACGTTCCACGAAGCCGCGCTTCTCCATCCGGTCCACGATGCCGGTCGCGCTGGCGACCGAGACCTCCAGGACCTCTGCCAGGCGTCCCATGGACATCGGGCCGGTGGTCTCGAGCTCGATGAGCACGTTGAGGTGGATGAGGCTCAGCGCTCCCTTGTGCAGGCGCTTGAACATGCCCATGAAATCGCGAGGATTCCACGAGGTCAGCTCGTCGACGACGGCCTGAGCGAGCTTGCGCTGGCGCGCGGATCGGCCGGCCCTGGCGCACCCTTTGGCAGACTGCCGGCTGATGGCGTTACTCAGCGCGGTGCCGACCTTCAATGTCATGTTGACAATCTACGCGAGGCGTGACGATCGTGTCAAGGGCCGATAGCATCGTCAGTGCTGACTGATCAACCCGCGGGGGCGCACCAGAGGGAGGCAGCGATGTCGATTGCCGAGGCCGTGGCCAGCGCGACCCAATACCTGACCGACCATCCCGACGAGGCACGCTATCGGGACTCGGCGGCGGTCGCTCGGCTGGTCGAGGGCCTGCGGGTCCAGGTCCGCGGAGCGGACGGCTCCAACCTGCAGACGGACCTGCCCACAGGGATCGGCGGGACCGCGACGGCACCCTCGCCGGGTTGGCTGTTTCGGGCCGCGATCGCCTCGTGCGTCGCGTCGCTCATCGCCATCCGGGCGGCGGTGCTGGAATGGGACCTCGAATCGGTCGAGGTCGAAGTCGACAGCGAGTCGGACGATCGGGGCATCCTCGGGATGGCGGACGACATTCCGGCCGGTCCGTTGAGCACCCGCATCGCGGTCGGCGTGTCGATACGTGGTGGCGGCCACGATGTCAAAGCACTCGTGCAGTGGGCGGTCGACCACTGCCCGGTGTCCGACGGCCTCAAGAGAGCGGTGCCTGTCGAGCTGACGATTCGGCCTGGGTCAGAACCGGTCAGGCGGCCTTGACAAACGGGCCGATCCGAGTCCACAGGGCGGGCTTGGGCAGGGCGCCGACGATGCGGTCCTCGACCTTGCCGCCGCGCATGACCAGCATCGTGGGGATGCTCATCGCGTCGTAGCGACGGGACAGGCCGGGGTTCTCGTCGACGTTGACCTTGACGACCTTGAGGCGGCCGGCGTGCTCGCGCGCGAGCTCCTCCAGGATCGGGCTGACGAACCGGCACGGGCCGCACCACGGCGCCCACAGGTCGACCACGACGGTCGGGGCGGCCTTCGTCTCGACCTCGAAGGTCGACTCGTTCGCGTCGACGACCCACGGCAGCGGCTTGCCGCAGGTGCCGCAGTGCGGCGCGCCGCGGTCACTCGGCGCGATCCGGTTGCGCGCGCCGCAGTTGGCGCAGGTCAGGATCGAAATCGGCCCGCGCGCCGGGGGAGCCTCGCCCGTCATTCACGAATGGTACGTCCGACCGCATCGACCGGACTCGGGACAAATACGAATGAGGTTCGTGACCTGGCCGACTGGGACACGCCGGGCATTCCCTGCAAGGCGGAAATGCCCGGCAGTTGAGCGTCAGCATCATTGCCGACTGGCGCAGAGGGCCCGGCAGCGCGACAAATACGAGCCTGGATCGTCCTTGGCACGATCCTCCTTCCACTCACGAATCACAGTCGTAATTGGCGGCGATACGAGGCGCCAGGTGGCAGGTTACGAACGGCGTTCGTAAGCGTCGCGGGTTGGCGTGTTTGTCAGCCCGGCCTACGACGGTCATTCGTAAATGACCGGGGAGGGCTGACTCGCGCCGCCCGGCCAGCCTACAGCCGGGCCTTGACAAATCTATGCGATACGCTACCGTATCGTATTGAATACGAGCCCGACGCCACCAGGGCGCCGCTCGTGCCTGCGGAGAACCTCCGATGACCGCCTCGACCGACCCGAACGCCGGCTCGCGCGCCTACGCGCGACGCTGGTGGACCCTGGGCGTGCTCTGCCTGAGCCTCGTGCTCATTGGCCTGGATAACACCGTTCTCAACGTCGCCCTGCCGACGATCCAGCGGACGTTCTCGGCAACCGCGTCCGAGCTGCAATGGATGGTGGACGCGTATGTCCTCGTCTTCGCCGGGCTGCTACTGACGATGGGCGCCCTGGGCGATCGCTTCGGGCGGGCCCGCGCGCTCCAGATCGGCCTGATCATCTTCGCCGCGGCCTCGCTGACGGCGCCGCTTGCCACCGACGTCACCCAGCTGATCGCGATCCGGATCGCGATGGGCGTCGGCGGGGCGCTGATCATGCCCTCCACGCTGTCGGTCATCGCCAACGTCTTTCCGCCGGCCGAGCGCGCCCGGGCGATCACGATCTGGGCCGGCGTGTCGGGGCTGGGGGTTGGGCTGGGGCCGCTCGTCGGCGGCCTGCTCATCGAGAACTTCGCCTGGAGCAGCGTGTTCCTGCTCAACGTCCCGATCGCAGCGATTGCCCTGCTGCTCGGGTTCATGTTCGTCCCGGAGAGCCGCGATCCGTCGGGCGCGAGACTGGACCTGCCGGGTGCGGTCCTGTCGATCGGTGCCGTCTCGTCGCTCGTCTACGGGATCATCGAAGCGCCGGCGAACGGTTGGACGAGCCCAACCACCCTGGGTGCCTTCGCCATCGCCGCAGTCCTGGGGCTTGCCTTCGCCTGGCGCGAGACCCATACCCGCGAGCCGATGCTCGACCTCGCGCTGTTCAGGGATCGCAGATTCACCGCGGGCGCGGGGGCGATCGCGCTGACCTTCTTCGCGATGTTCGGCGTGATCTTCGGCCTCACGCAGTACCTCCAGTTCGTCCTCGGCAAGACCGCGCTCGAGGCCGGGACCCTGATGGTCACGCTGGCCATCGCGATCCCCGTCGGGGCCCGGATCAGCCTGAAGGCCGTCGCTCACGCCGGGACGAACCGGGTCATCGGCGGCGGGCTCGTGCTCGTGGCGCTCGTGCTGCTGTCATTCACGCAATGGACGCCCACGACCGACACGTGGATCGTGTCGGGCACCCTGTTCGTGCTGGCGATCGGCATGGCCAACGTCATGGCACCGGCCACCGGTGCGGTCATGAGCGCCGTGCCTGAGGCCAAGGCAGGTGTGGGCTCTGCGATGAACGACCTCCTCCGCCAGCTCGGCGGGGCGCTGGGCGTCGCGGTCATCGGGTCCGTGATGAACACGGCCTACCGCGACCGGATGGCCGGCGCCGTGATTGGGCTGCCGGCCCAGGCGGCCGCGGCCGCGGGCGACTCGGTGGGCGCCGCCGTAGCGATCGCCGGCCGGCTCGGCGGACCGGCAGGACAGGCGCTGGCGGGCGTGGCCCGAAGCTCGTTCGTCGATGCCCTGGCGACGGCGGCCATCGTGGCGGCGGCGGTCGCAGTCCTCACCGCGGTGTTGGTCGTCCGCGCGATGCCCGCCCGGGCATCGGAGAGCGAGGCCGCCACCGAACCGGCCACCCAGCGACCTGGCGCGACGGCGATACCAACCGGGGTCGGGCACTGACGGCCCGCCATCGGGCGCGGCCCGCTAGGCTGCGGAGGTGAATCCGAACCGAAGCCCGGAGCTCGAAGCCATCCCGGACCCCGAGCCGCCGGCGTCCGTTCGAGGCCGTCCGCGCGACACCGACGTCGACCAGCGGATCCTGGCAACCGCCTTCCGACACCTCGTCCGGGAGGGCTACGGCGGGACCTCGATCGAGGCGGTGGCGGCCGATGCAGGCGTCGCGAAGACCACGATCTACCGGCGCTATCCGACGAAGCGAGACCTGGTGGTGGCCGCGTTGCGGGCCGAGACGCCGTTCGCCACGCCACCCGCCGATCTCCATGCGAAGGAGGCGCTCGAGCTCTTCGTGCGCGGGGCGATCGCCATGCTGATCGATTCGGGCGCGATCCGCGTCCTCGGATCGCTGCTCGTCGAGGAACAGCGCGAGCCAGGCCTCCTCGCGGTCTTCCGCGAGCGGATCCTCTTCCCTCGCCGAGCGCTCGTCGACCAGATGCTCCAGCGGGGCATCGAGCGCGGCGAGATCCGGCCCGACATCGATCCGCTCGTCGTGACCGAGATGGTGGCCGGTGCCGTCTTCGGCCACCACGCCATCCTCGGCCTCGCCGGGACCGACGAGTGGATTCACTCGCTCGTGGAGCACGTCTGGGCCGCGATCGCCGCCGACCGCTAGGGCGGGTGCCGCCCGCTCTATCGCGGCGCGACCGTTTCGTATCATGCGCCCCGTGGCCCCTCCTCCAGACCCAGGAAGCGCCGGCCGGCACGATCTTTCGGACCGATCTATCCCGTCGGGCGACAGTCGAGCAGTTCGCCCAGGGCTTCAACGAGCTCAGCTCGAAATGGGTCGAACTCGGGTTCCAGGATGGGGAGGTGCACACCTCTTCATGTCCGCGACGCCGCCCAGCGACCCTGCGGGCCTGACGATCGGCAATGGAGCCATGGTGGTCGACACGGCCGATCACGCCAGTCAGGCGCTCCGCCTCCGTCGCTCACTGGGCGTCCCGCACCTGACGACTGGGGCCGTGGACGTGCCGGTCGCCGACCTCGGCGACGAGGCGTTCGCCGTTCGGTTCGACAAGGGCCCTGAGGGCACTGCCGGCGCGATCTGCGTCGTGCGCGTTGGGAACGTCGTGTTCCTGGTTCCCGGCAGCGGGCCGTCGGTCAAGCCCGACGACGTCATCGGCATAGCCCGAACGATCGCGGCCGGGCAACTGCGCTACACTACGGAGGTCCGGTCGGCCACGGGGGCCCGGCGGACTTGCGGGCCTCGACCGGGAGGAATCGCCCATGGCGCCCCCGCAGTTTCGGTCAGGATCCGCACAGCCACCTCGACCGCTTCGTCGTTGGTGAGGCCCTGCTCGATCACGAGCGACCGCCACGTCCAGTAGCTCACGAGGTGCCCGGCGACCGCATGCAACTGTCGGCCGTCGCGCCCGCCACTCGGGTGGCCCTCGACCAGGGCGCCGGCGAGTGCGGCCAATTCAGCTCGTCTCGCCTCCTGGGCTCCTGCCGGCATCGTCATCGCATCGCGATTGATCGGGTAGAGATCGTCGGCGTTATCGCGATACCACCCGTACAGCTCGCCGAGCGCACGACGCGCCCGAGCCTCCAGGTCGGGGATCGCCCGCCACGCCGCCACGTCGGGCGGCCGGTGGAGGTCGAACCAATGGCCGTGACAGGCTGTGAAGAGCTCCTCGATATCGGGGAAGTGGCGATAGACCGTCAGCCGCGTCACGCCGGCCTCCTCGGCCACGGTCGAGATCGACGTGTTCGCCGGGCCGACCGTGGTGTGCAAGTTCATCGCGGCCTCGACGATGCGCTGGCGCGTCTGGTCGACCAGCTCGGCACGCCGCCGCATCCGATACGGGCGAGATTTCGTTTGGCGAGATTTCGTAGAACGCACCTGCTCACTCAATCTTGACATCGCTGCTCCGGTCGTTCACTATACACCTCTGTTCACTGTATCGGAGGCGCTGGCGATGACGACGCATGGGTTGGTCGCGGTAGCGACCCAGGTCAAGGTCGTGGAGCCGGGCGGTGGCCGGCGAGGCAATCTCGCGGCGGGCGTGGGCGTGATCTTCAAGATCGACGGTGAGGACACGGGCGGCGCCCTATCGATCGTCGAGCACCCGTTCGCGGTGGGAGCTCTCGTGCCGCCGCACATCCACACGCTCGAGGATGAGTACTCGATCGTCCTCGAGGGCGAGATCGGCTTCCGATCGAACGACAAGGAGGTCGTGCTGGGGCCCGGCGGCTACATCATCAAGCCGCGGGGCGAGGTCCATGCGATGTGGAACGCCGGCACGACGCCCGCCCGCATGATCGAGGTGATCTCACCGGCCGGCTTCGAGCGCTTTTTCCGCGAGTTCGCCGACATCACCGATGCGCGAATGCCCCTCATGGCGGAGATCGCCGAGCTTGGCGCCCGCTACCAGCAACAGTTCCCCAAGCCAGAGTGGTTCCCGGACGTCATCGCCCGCTACAACCTGACACCGCCGCCCGGCTGATCGTCCGAGCCTTCAGCCGAGGGTGGCGTAGTACACCTTCACCCGGGCCTTGTAGATGTAAAACGTCCCGAGGTGAACGCTTGCGATGCCGCGGACGGTTCGCCCGTAGCGGTTGTACGTGGGCGAGCCGGGGGCCGACACCCAGTACACGGACCAACCGCCCAAGCCCCGCCAGTGGTCGAAGCAACCCTCATTCCAGGTGCTGCTGTATGGGCAGATCGAGAAGTTCTGAAGCCCGATTGCATTCGGGGCCGTGTAGAACACGCCCTTGACATAGGCCTGGAACGAGATCGACTTGTAGACCGTGGCCGATGGAATCGTGAATTGGTACCCGACGCCCGCCCAGCTCGACAGGTTCGGGGCATAGAGCTTTGCGTAGCCGTATGTGGTCGAAACCAGGACCTTGCCCGAAGCATCTGTGCCCTTGGCGGTCAACGATGAACCAAGCTTGGTCACATACGCCGTGTGGTAGTACAGCCTCTTCCTGGAGAGGCTCACGTAGTTCGTGTACTTCTTGACCGTCCCGAAAGCATCGGTGAGGGTCTGGACGACCTTGTACGTGCCGCTCGCGAGGATGGCGCCCGTGCTCGTCTTGCCATTCCAGGTATAGCTGTAGCCGCCCGTGGCTCTGGCGATCGAGGCCGTCCGCACCGTCGTCCCGCTCGAGTTGTAGACCCGTATCCCGACGGAGATCGGCTCGTTGCGCGTGCCCCTGATCTTGATGGTGTCTTTGTAGCCGTCAACGTAGGGATAGATGCTGGTCGCCGAGACGCCGACGTTGCTCGCTTCGACGATGTCAGGAACGACCGTCACCGTGAACGTCTTGGACGAAGGTAGGTAGTTTGCGTTGCCCGCGTAACTCACGAGGAGGTCGTGAGTCCCGAGGCTCATTGCCGGCAGCGTGAATTCAAATCCCATGTCACCGCTCGCGAGGACCGTATCGGTGGCCACGCTCTTGATCGTCATTGCGCCATCCCACTGAACACCGCCGATTGGTCCCGTCACGGAGACCTGGCCGGGAAGTGAGTGATGGGACTGCGCAGAGAGGGCTCCCATCCAGATCGGGGTCGTGGCGCCCTTGCTGACGTCGACCGTGATCGTGGCGCTACTTCCCAAGGAGGTGTCCGTGTCGGGAATTCGTGCGCGAAAGACGTGCGACCCTTCGCCGAGAGCCGCGATGTCCGCGTAGGTGGATGGTGGATCGGACTGCATTGGCGGCGTGTCGATCGGGTCCCAGCCCTCGGCGGTCTGTCGTTCGAATTGCGCGGCTCCGTACAACGCCTGGGCGAACAGGCGCACCGGCTCCGACTCGGGGAGAATTGCCGGCCAGTTTGGGTTACGTGCCAGGAACGTCAGGATCTGAGACTGGTGGATAAGGACCTCTTGCGTGAACGAAAGGGACGTCGATGCCTCGTAATCGGCGGTGCCGCCGAATCGAGCTCTCACGTACCGAGTGCCGACAGGAACTGACCCATCGACATACCCGCCTTGCACCGCTGAACCGTCGCTAGAAGTCGTGTCGCCGCCCATGAGCGTCCAGGACACGCCGTCCTGAGACTGATCGAACCAGATCAGGAGGCCGGGTACCGCCGGAGTCAGTTGTGCCGTGAAATACGTCGCTGGACCGCGGTAGACGCTCGCCTCGCCAGTGATCGTCAGCGATGTCGGGGTCGTGGCCCGCACCGTGGCCAACGGAAGAATTGACACGACACAGGCGAGCACGATTGCGCGCCTCAGGAGCGGCCTCAAGCGATACATGACGGTCCCTCCCTCGACGGCCCTGGTCCCGGCTGTCCCTCGCGCAGACCGCTTGGGCTCGCCTACGCCATCTTACCCGCCTCGAAAACCGGATCCATGCAGATCCAGGTGATCGACAGCAGCCGGACTCCGTTGCGGCTCAAGGCCCGACCAAGGGCGCCACGCCTGTGAGGTTATCGACGACGGCCTACGAAGAGTTGATGCCGTGCCGTGCCGAGGAGCCTCGGGTCCCCGGCGAGATCGACCATGAGGCGGAGCAGCGCCTCCGACGCCGGACCGCCGTTCTCGATCATCTCCCCGACCTGGCGTTCGATTCCGATCGACATGCTCTCTGCCGAAATGATTTCGAGCTGCTCGAAGCCGTTGCTCTCAAAGAGTCGTTCGATCTCGCCGGTCTCGACGCCGTAGCCGAGGCTGAACCTGCCGGGCACCTCGTTCTCGAAGACGCCGTCCTCGAGCAGCCGTCGCAACCAATCGGCGTCGAGGAGGTGATGTCGCTCGTCGGTCAGCGCGATCGTCCGCTGGAGGAACGCGAGGCGCGGCATGGCCGCGACGAAGATATGACCGCCCGGCGGCACGACGCGGGCCAGCTCTCGCGCGGCGGCTACCCGCTCCGTCTCCTGGGTGAGATGGTAGAAGGGGCCCAGGCTAAGGGCGGCGTCGAAACTGTCGGCTTCCCATCGCGAGAGATCGCACGCGTCGGCCTCCACGATCTCGGTGACTCGGTCCTCGGCGTGTGCGGCGTGCACCTTCTCGCGGGCGATCGCCAGGAGCTCGGGCGAGAGGTCCGCCAGGGTCACCCGATGGCCACGTTCCGCGAGCGCTATCGCGTAGCGACCGGGGCCGCCTCCGATGTCGAGGACGATCGAGTCGCGAGCCAGATGCCGTTCAATGGCTGCCAGGGTGACCGTGTACTCCACGGCCCCGTCCGCGGGCCGTTCGAGGCGCTGCCACTCGCCCTCCCCGAGCGAGGCGTAGTAGGCCTTTACGAGCGATCGGTCGCTCATTCGCATGAGGCAATCTTGCATGGGGTGCGATACGACTCTCGATCCGCCTCGAAGCCGCGGCAGGGATCGGGTTTGGCCGTAGGATGGGTAGGATGAGCTGGAACGAGGCGTACGCGAGTCACTACGACGAATGGTCGGCTCACATGACGGCCGACGTCCCGTTCTATGTCGAGCTCGCCCGCAAGGCGGACGGGCCGTTGGTGGAGCTTGCGATCGGGAATGGGCGAGTCGCGATCCCGGTCGCGCGGGCGACTGGCCAGCGGGTGATTGGCATCGACTACTCGCCGGCGATGCTCGAACAAGCCCGTGCCCGCGCGGCCGAGGCGGGCGTGGAGCTCATCCTGCACGAGGGCGACATGCGCGACCTCGCCCTCGACGAGCCGGCGGCATTGATCTACTGCCCATTCCGAGCCCTCCTGCACTTGCCCACCTGGGCCGACCGCCGCCGCACCTTCGAGCGCGTCGCCGCGTCGCTCCGGCCGGGCGGGCGGTTCGCCTGGAACGCCTTCGCGTTCGACCACCGGATCGCGGCGCGCCTCGATGGCGAGCACCAGGACGAGCCCGTTCCGCACACGGTCCGGTACTCGGTCGGCGACAACCGGATCGACATCAGGTTCGACGACGGCGCGAGGAGCTCCCTCTGGTGGGCGACGAGGAACGAGTGGCTTGGGCTCCTCGACGTAGCCGGTCTCGAGCTGGAGGCGCTGTACGGCGGCTTCGCCGGCGAGCCGTTCGTCGATGACAGCGGGGAATACGTATTCGTGGCCCGCCGCTGAGCGACGTCAATGCTCGGGCTCCTGGAGCGCGATCAGGCCGGCGGGGGTGGGGACGAAACCGCACGAATCGAAGTAGAACGCGCTGAGCTCGTCATCGAAGTCCGCGTGGAGCCACTCGCATCCGGCCGCACGCGACTCTGCCGCTGCAATGGCGATCATCCGGGTCCCGATACGCCGCAGGCGCGCAGGACCGCTGACGATCGTGTCGAGGATGAAGGCGTGGATGCCACCGTCCCACGGCACGTTCACGAACCCGATGAGCTCGCCGCCGTCGCGTGCGCAGACCCAACCCAGGTTGTGCCGCTCGACCTGGCCTTTCCAATCGTCCTCCAGGATCTCATGGCCGAAACCCTCCGCATGGAGACGGTTGACCTCGGCGTTCTCGAATTCCCCCCGCCATCGATACGTCACTTCCATCGCACGATCGTATCGCTGAGCGCCTCGCCTTCATCACCCCATCGAGCTGCAACCGATAACGTAGACGCGTGAGCGGCCTTCGGCGGGCTTGGAGCGCCAATCGAGTCTTCAATGACGGTCGTCGGGCACTGGACGAAGGGCGCCTCGATGAGGCGAGCGAGGCGTTTCGACGCTACCTGGAAACGGACGACGACTATTCGGCTGCCTGGTTCAACCTCGGCCTGGTGTACAAGTTCCAGCGGAACTGGACCGAGTCGATGCGATGCAACCGGCGAGCCGCGGAGCTCGATCCGAGCAGCGCGGAAGCCCATTGGAACATGGGCGTCGCGGCGACGGCGCTGCGCGACTGGGATGCCGCTCGATGGGCCTGGCGCGGCCTGAAGTTCGACATTGACGACGGTCCGGGTTCTCCGAGCATGCCGTCCGGCCCGGCGCCGGTACGACTGAACGCAACCGAGGACGGAGGAGGCGGGGGCGACATCGTGCTGCACGACGTGGTGCCTCGAGGGGAGCGGACCGCGTTCGGTCGCACGCTCTCGGTCTTCGATGAGCTCGAGGGCATGGAGCCGTCCGAGCAGCCGACGCTTCAGAGCACCGTCACGACGCCCACCGAAGCGGACATGGAAGAGCTCGGCGTGCTCGTGACCGAGGCCGGCTTTGGTGCCGAGGACTGGACCGGATCGCTGCGTTGGATGTGCGCGAAGTGCAGCCTGTCGAGCCCGCACGACCACGACGCCACAAAGGGCGAGCACCCGATCTGGCTGGTCGAGCGCACCTTCGGACTGGCGGGAACCTCCGACGCGATCGCGCCATTGATGTCGCAATGGGCAGAGCGCGGCGCCGGTCGTGCCTTCACCCCACCCGTCGAGGTCGGCTGATCAGGCATCCCTACGGTCGATCTCACAGATCCACATCGCCTGGGCACGGACTCCCTCAGAGCGGGGATCGTCATCCGACGATGGAGGACCGTGACAACCGCCGATTGGAGGACCGTGACCGCCGGAGTACTCTGCCGGTCCTTGCCTTGAAGTGCTCTGCAGAGCGCAACTCGGCAGGGAATCCAAGGTATCGCCGGTGCGGTGCGGAGGAGCGGGTTACTTCTGCCAGGCCGAAAGGCCAACCGAGGGCCCGCAAGGACTGTGGGACCAGAAGCCCCACCAAGCGCAAGCTGGCTCATTACCTTCTCCGGTCGGTTCTCGAGCCGGCGAACCGCGGATCAATTGAAGACGACGCCGTGAGAGCGGTGTGCTGGGGTGGGTTACTTCTTGACCCGAACCCCGAAAGGGGGGCGGCCTCAGAACCGCCGTTCCTTCCCCGCCTTGTTCTCGCTCTCGCGACATCACTCGATGGCTCTCGAGACGGTGTGAAGGGATGGGGTTACTTCGGAACTGATGGCGGACTCTCGAGTTGCGCGTCAGTCGCCCGCAAGGGCGGTTGCCTCGCCCGATCTTTGTTCTCGTCTCGAAAACGTGCACCCTGCAAGGCGGTGCGTAGGGCTGGGTTACTTCGCAACCCATGGACGCAGGTTCGAGTCCTGCCCTCGCTTCGGCGAGGTAGCTCAGTGGCAGAGCACTGGGGCGGCTCCTCGGAGCCAGTCACCTCGCCCGACTTGGTTCTCGCCTTGACAATGCACGCAGGAGGCTGAGATGCCGAAGTTCGCGAAGACGAAGAAGGCCCCGAACGTGACGTCGCCAATTGCGACGCCTTCCGGCATGCCTGCGGCGCTGACCTACGAGGGCGGCGCCGGCTTCTCGCGCGATCCGAAGTCCGAGCTGTTCCTGCTGGCCGTCACCAACATGGTCGGTGAGCAGACGTTCTACGAGGGCGCCCGCGAGAGGGATCGCCGGTTCGCCGCGCTCGTTCACCGTCTGACGAGGGATGATCCGTCATGGATCGCCCGGTTCGTGCCGTTCCTGCCCGACACGATGCAGCTTCGATCGGCCAGCGTGGTCATGGCCGCCGAGTTCGCTCGCGCACGGGCCGAGAAGTCGGACATCGAGGCGCATGAGTCGAAGGGCGGTGCGAAGGCAGGTTCGAAGGCGGAGCCGACGACGCGCTCGGTCGTCTCCGCAGCACTGTCGCGGGCCGATGAGCCGGCCGAGATGCTCGCCTACTGGCACCAGGCCCACGGCCGGCGGATCCCGCAG
>WNFV01001938.1_pt1 | contig 27839 bp, 25 predicted proteins | sample 5400101 | NCBI WGS metagenome assembly WNFV01 (sample SAMN13153361, study PRJNA577476) | soil metagenome | isolation source: 115 cm soil or saprolite under grassland replicate 1 | place: USA:California | collected 2016-06-15
CGGCGCTCGCGCTGGGGAAAGAACGGAATGCCACCGCCAACCAGCACCGGGTAGACCATGAGCCGGTACTCGTCGATCAGACCCATCGCGGCCGCCTCGGCGGCGAGCGTCGCGCCGCCGATCGCGATTTCGCCCTCCCCCGACTCGGCTCGCAACCGCTCGATCTCCGCTGCCAGGTCGTCGGAGGCCAGGCGGGCATTGCCCTGCACCGCCGACAGCGTGGTGGAGAACACCACCTTTGGGAGCGGCTTCCAGAGCGCGGCCCACTCGAGCTCCGAGTCGTCGAGCGACGGATCCTGGTCGGCGGTCTCCCAGTACAGCATCGTCTCGTACAGCCGTCGTCCCAACAGGTGCACGCCGACACCTCGTATCTCGTCGATCCAGAAGCGAAAGACCTCCTCGTCGGGCACCGTCCAGTCGAAGCCCCCGTCCGGCCCGACGATGTAGCCGTCAAGTGAGACGCCCATCGAATAGGTCACGCTGCGCATCAGAAGTCCTCCTCGGTAACGGGTTCGACGGTACGACCGCCGGGCGCCGCAGGACTCATCGCGGCTGGCGGGATTCCCTGGGCTAGTTGTAGTTAGCTTCCGACGAAGTTCCAGGCCCATCTCGCGCAGCTGGCGCGCATGCGTTGCACACAGCCCTGCGGCTCGAACCATCGGATGGCCCGGTCTGCCGGCCCGCGTGGACTTGATCTCTACGCGCACCGTTGCGACTCGTGGCCGGTCGTGCGGCAGATCACACTTCAGCCTGTCCTTCGCCACCTGATCCTCCGTCTCAGTGCGATCGATTCTATGGGCGAGACAGCGGCGTGGTGAGTAACGAACCTGACCCAGGACAACCGTTCCTTGACGCGTGGCCCCAATCGATCCTTGTCGGGTCTCAGCCCGACTCGGCCAACGTCCCGATGTCGGCGACAACCCGCTCCAGCTCCCCAGCCATCTGGTTGCCGTATCCCTCGAAGGCCTCGACGAGGGAGCGGTAATACCAGAGCTGCTCATCGCGCCCGGCCGTGAAGCGCTTGAACATGACCGGCCCGAGATCACGCAGGTCGGCGAGGATCGACCGGGCGTTGTGGAGCTTGTCGGCGAGCGAGACGACCACGAACGGCTCGCGCCCAGCGATGGCCTCCCGCAGGTGCTCGATGTACGCCTCCTTGCGAGCCCGCCAACGAGGCTTCGGGTCGTCGAAGGTGTCGGTGCATCCCTCCACGACCGCCGCAACCACGTCTCCGAATCGCGACCGGATGTCCTCGAGCCGCGGCCGTCCGCCGCAGTCCTCGGCCGCGTCGTGCAGCAGGGCTCCAATCACCACGTCTTCGTCGGTGGCCCCATGCTCGATCACGAGGGCGGCGACGGAGAGCAGATGGGCCAGGTAAGGGATCCGGGTGCCCTTCCGGACTTGATTGGCGTGGATCGTTCGCGCGTAGGAGACGGCGTCGTCGAACCGCGGTGAGAGCGTGACCGAACCGCTCACCCGCAACCCCTCATCCACCGCGAAACGCCCTTCTCGCCTACGAGCCCGGCAATCGTGCTCGCATCATCTCGCGGATCGCCGACACGCGAGATCGCCCGAGCCGGAATCCGATTGTCGCAGCCATGCGGTACGGTCCGAGAAGTCTCCAGGCGAAGGAGGAAGTGCTCATGCGGCTATGACCCGACCTCGAGGAGGTCAGCCATGCCGCATGAGCGTCTGTACGTCCGTCGATTCCTGAACGCGCCCCGTCACCACGGCGGCGCCTACCTGCTTCTGACTGTCTCCGACACGCGGGGTGAGGCCGGGAGCTACGTCGAGTCCCACGCTCGGTTCGAGATCGCCGACTGCGTCCGGAACGTGCAACTGGAGTTCCCGCTGCACGACGCCGACGCCCGTCGCAACAGCCTGCGGAAGGCGCGCCTCCTCTCCTCGGCGCTCCGGCGGTTCGAGCAGGCCCTGGCCGCCGAAGCGAAGGTTGCCGCCGCTCGTGAGCGCGCCCGTGAGGCGCTCCGCGCGCACTCCGCCAACGCTGCGGAGTGGATGGTCCACGTCGAGGCAGATGCGCCGGCACTCGATGCGAGCGACGAGGGCGTGCTGAAGACGTTCCGCGAGCACCTGAAGCACGCCTCGGCCTCCGTCGGGATGTCCTCGGGTCGCCTCGATGTGACGCTCACCGTTCAGGCCTCCTGCCACGCTGACGCTGCGCGCATGGGCGAGTGGATGGTCCGGAATGCCATCGCTGCCTCGGGCCTCGGCGCCTCCTCGGTCATTCGTGCGGAGGTGGAGTTTGCGGAGGACTGAGAACACCCGGCAACCCTGGTAACCAGTCTGGGCGCGAGCGCCGACCGCGTGGAGCCAACGGGGAGCCATCGGGGAGAGATCGGGGAGTCCTTCGTCGCAGCATCAGCCCCGATGCCGCACAGAGAGGGAAGTTGTAAGGGTCCAGAGAGGTACCGAAGAGCCACCGCCGGAATCCGCGGGTGTACCTGTGGACGAAGGCGCGGCCGCACGTGCGGCCTCGCTCGGAGCCCATGGATCTTCACCAGGTCGAATCCGTTGGGGTCGGGAGGGCCCGCAGGGACCTCTACGAGATCCTCCGCTCGGTTGAGGGCGGGTCCCACTACCTCCTCCTCCGGTTCGATCGCCCGGTCGCCGCGGTCATCCCCCACGCCGACTACCTGGCCTTCTCGGAGCTCGCTCGGAAAGACGCCCTCGCGCGCGCACTGCTCCAGGGCAAGGGCTACGACCCGGCAAAGCTCACCGCCCAGGAGTTCCTCGATCTCCTGGCCGCCCACGTGAAGGAGGGAAGCGATGCAGGCTAGCGAAGCCCTCGTCGCCGGAGCCCACTCCCGGCTGCGGCGCCTCGACCTTCGGGTGGCGGTCGGGCTCCTCCTCATGCTCGTCGCCGTGCTTGGTGGCGCCTCGCTCATCCGAAGCGCCCAAGACCGGATCCCCGTGCTCGTTGCAGCAGGAAGCGTGCAGCCGGGGGAGGTGATCGACCCCTCGGACCTCCGGGTGGTCGAGATGTCCGTCCCGGCGGGCGTCGCCTACCTCTCCGCATCGGCGGAAGGCCAGATCGAGGGTCGGGTCGCGGCCGAGCCGCTTTGGGACGGGAAGGTTCTCGGCCCGGGATCGGTAGCCGAGGCTCCCCCGGTGGTGGCCGGCATGGTCGCGATCACGCTGCTGCTTCCTGCCGAGTCCGCCGTTGGCGGGGACGTCCGATCCGGAGACCGGGTGGCGGTGCTCTCCAGCCCCGGAGTGGACGAGGCCGGCGGCGACCAGCAGAAGGCGGCCACCACGATCCTGTTGCCCGACGTCCCGGTGCTCTCGGTACGAGATGCGAGCACGTCGGAGGGCGAGGGCGTTTTCATCACCCTGACCCTTCGACTCGACGAGGCGCGAGCGATCGCGGAAGCTCGGGCCTCTGGGCGGGTCGACCTCGCGCTGCTCCCGGGAGGCACGAGTTGAGCGCGATCGTGGTCGGCTCGGGCAAGGGCTCACCCGGTGCGACGTTCATCGCGGTCAACCTGACGGCGGCTCTCGCCCGTGCCAAGCAGAACGTCGTCCTCCTGGACCTCGACCCCGCCGGAGGAGACCTCTGCTGCTACCTGGGCCTCGACCCGCGCCGAGGGCTCTATCCGCGGCTGCGGATGGAGGGGAGCGTCTCCGGACCCAGCAGGCTCCTTGCCGAGGCGGAGGAACGCTCGGGCTTCCACGTCGTCGGCGGCTTCCCCGAAGCCTCAGAGCTGGCATCCCCGGACGTGCTCTCGGCCGCCCTGGCTGCGGCGAGCGCGCAGGATCGGGTCATCGTCGCCGACATCGGCCGGGTCACGACGGCGAACGCGCCCGTCGCCGCGCAGGCGGAGCTCGTGCTCCTCGTCGTCCGGGCGGACCTCGTGTCGGTGCTCGGAGCCGAGCGGGCACTCAGGGAGCTGGAGGCTGCGGGAACTGATCGGGAGCAGATCCGTGCCGTCGTCTCTTGCCACGAACGGCGCCGGCCGGCCGACCTTGCCGAGGTGGGGGAGGCGCTGCGGTTGCCGATCGTCGGGACCGTCCCCGTGGATCGGCGAGGCGCGCGGAAGGCCCTCATCGCTCAGCGCCCCGCCGCGACGCGTCGGCTCGTGCGCGCGTTCGACGCCCTTTCGAAGACTGCCCGACCCACCCTTCCCGACGCCCGGGCCGAGCGTGAGGCGGCGCTCGAGCTGACGGAGGTGAGCGCGTGACCGCCTTGGTGGACACGGCGACGGACCTGAGGGAGCGCGCACAGGAGGCGATCGGGCGCTCCTTGGCGGAGGACCTTCCCGAAGAGTACGCGGAGGCTCGCGCGTGGGCGCTGCTCGTCGAACTCGTCGAGGAGGAGAACCGCCGCCGCGTCCTCTCGCAGGATCCGCCCCTCTCTTCGGAGGAGCGCACGGCGACCGCTCAGGAGCTCTTCAACCAGTTCTTTCGCCTCGGTCCGCTCCAGCCGCTCCTCGACGACGAGTCCATCGAGGAAGTGATCGTGAACGCTCCCGACCAGGGGTTCGTCGTCCGGGCTGGAGGCGACAAGCAGGAGATCCATCCCGGCTTCGCCTCCGATGAGGAGGTCCGGTCGCTGCTCGCCCGGATCATCGCGCGGGCCGGTCGACGGATCGACGACGCGTCGCCGGCTGTCGACGTGCGCCTTCTCGACGGCGCGCGCCTGCACGCGCTGCTCCCGCCGCTCGTGCGTAGGGCTTGCCTCACGATCCGGCGACACCGGATGGTCGCCGAGAGTCTTGATGACCTCGTCGCCCTGCGAACCGTGAGCGATGTGCTCGCGGGCTTCCTCCGCGGAGCGGTCGAGGGCGGGTTGAACGTTCTCGTCTCGGGCGGCACGGCCTCGGGCAAGACGACGACCCTGAACGCGCTTGGCGGAGCGATCCCGCCGTCGGAGCGCGTCGTCACCATCGAGGAGACCGCCGAGCTCCGACTCGAGGCGCTACTGCCCGACTGCGTGGCGTTGGAGTCCCGTGCGGCCAACGTGGAGGGGCTCGGCCTGATCGGCATCCGCGAGCTCGTCCGCCATGCGCTTCGGATGCGGCCCACGCGGATCGTGGTGGGTGAGGTCCGAGGCCCCGAGGCCCTCGACATGTTGTCGGCGATGAACACCGGGCACGAGGGCTCGATGGGGACGATCCACGCCAATTCCGCGCGGCAGGCCATCTCCAAGCTCCGGACCTACACGCTGATGGCGGAGGAGCAGCTCACTCCCGAGGTCGTCGACGAGATGATCGCCGAGACGATCGATCTGGTGGTCCATCTGCACCTCGATCAGCGCTCGGGCGATCGGAGGGTCGCGCAGGTCGCCGAGGTGGCCGGCCTCGAGGGCAGTCGCGTTCTGACCAACGACCTCTTCTGCCTCGAAGACGGAACGCTCGTGCGCACGAGCGTTCGTCCACGGTTCGTCGATCGACTGCCGCAACCCGCGTTGGTCGATTCGTGGAACGGGCACACGAGGCGATAGGGATGGACGCCCTCCTCGTCTCGACGGTCTTCGGACTCGGTCTCCTGTTTCTCTTCGACGGCGTCGTCCGTCCTCACGCGAGGATCGGAGCGGCTGGCTGGGTCAGGCGACTGGGGCCGCGCTCGGTAGCGGCCGCGGTTGGAGCGGTGGTTGGCTACGTGGCGACTGGCTGGCCGATCGCTGCGCTCGCGGGGGGACTCGTCGCCGCGGCGGTTCCCGAGATCCTTCGCCGGACCCGCGAGGAGCGGACCCGCCTGGAGCGCCGTGAGGCGATCGCCGAGATCGCGTCACGGCTTCGCGACGCGATCCGCTCGGGGATCGGACTCGCCGACGCGTTCACCAACGTCGCCGAGCACGCTCCCGCGAGCATCCGCGCCGATCTTCGGCGTCTCGTGTCCGACGCGCGGGTATCCGGTCTCGCCGAAGCTGCCCGCGCCTTCGCGGATCGCGTGTCGGACCCGTCGGCGGATCTGCTCGCCTCCGCGCTCGGAACCGCCGAGCGGCTCGGATCGCGCAACCTCTCGGAGGTGCTCGATGCCTTGGCCGAGGCCACCACCGCGCAGGCAGCGGCCATCAGGGAGGCCCGCGCTCGCCAGACCCGGAACCGGGTCTCCGCACGGATCGTGGCGGCGGTCCCCATCCTGCTCCTGCTCGCCATCCGCCAGGCCAACCCCGCGTACCTCGCCCCATTCGAGACGGCGTCGGGGCAGGCGATCCTCGCCTTCGCATTCGCCCTGATCTGGGCGGGCTACGTGGCGATGCAGCACGCCGCCCGCATCGAGGGGGGTGCCCGATGACCGAGGTCCTCGTCCTCGCCTCGCTGTTCGGCGCTGGAGCGATCCTGCTCCTCACCGCGCAGCCCGTCGGCGCGTCGCGGCCGAGCCTCGCCCGCCGGCTCGCCGCGCTCTCACCGGAGCCGACTCCGGAGCGCGCTCTCACTGCCGAGCCGGTGTTCCACACGCGGCTCTTCGAGGAGAGCCTGAGGCCGCTGCTGGAACGCGCGGGTGCAGTGGTCTTCCGGCTGCTCGGCCGTCTCGGGCTGGACCTTCGCGCCACCGATGAGCGCCTTCGCGCTGCCGGCGACCGCGGCGGGCTCGCGCTGTTCGAGGGTCAGAAGCTGGCCGGCGCCCTGGTCGGCTTCTCGTTCCTCCCGGCCGCGGAGTCCTTCGGACTCGCACCCGTCACACCTGTTTGGCTCTGGCTCGTCGCCGCGGCCGCCGGCTTCTTGCTGCCCGACGCGATGCTCAAGCGGCGCGCCGAGACGAGGCGCCGGCGGATGCGGGAGGACCTCGTCCACTTCGCGGAGCTCGTCTCGCTGGCCGTCTCGGCCGGTGTCGGCGTCGAGGGCGCGCTCGATCAAGCGGCCTTCTCGGGCGAGGGTCCACTGTTCGAGGGGCTCCGAGCGCTCCTCCGCGAGGGGCGCCTGCGGGGGACGTCCGCCTCGGCGACGATGGCTCGACTCCCCGCGGAGGTCGGGTTCGTCGACGCGGAGCCGCTAGCCGCGGCGATCCAGGCCGCCGCCGATCACGGCTCCGCCGTCACGCAGGCCCTCCGCGCACAGGCGCGCGCCCTCCGCGACCGGCGCCGGCTGGAGCTGGTCGAGGCAGCCGAGCGAGCCCAGGTCCGCATGCTCCTGCCGGTGGGACTGCTGATCCTGCCGGCCTTCTTCGTCGTCGTGCTCTACCCGGCAGCGGTGCAACTGCTTCGGCTGACCGGGCCATGAGGAAGGAGGTGAGTTAGTTGCAGAGATGGATCCTGACCCAGCTTCTCCGGCTCCGGACGTCGGAGCGAGGAGAGGTCTACGTCGAGTACGTCGTGCTGGGCTCCCTCGCGGTCCTGGTGATCCTCGGGGCAATCCAGTACTTCTTCGGCGCCCTCTCCGGGTTGTTCCAGAGGCTCGGGGACGCCGTGAGTGGGCTATGAGGCGCGAACGCGGAACCGTCGCGGTCGAGCTCGCCGTCGTGGCGCCGGCACTCATGCTGCTCGTCTTGGGCCTGCTCCAGTTCGGGCTCTGGTACCACGCGCAGAACGTGGTGCAGACGGCGGCGCAGGAGGGCGCTCGGACGGCCGCCGCCGAGGACGGGACCGCCGAGACAGGCCAAGCACGCGCGCTGGAGGTGCTGCAGGAGGGCCTGGGCAGCGCTGGGCAGAGGGAAGACGCCGTTGCGTCCCTCGACCAAGACGCGGCATATGTCGTGGTGACCGCGGAGATGCCCGGGCTGCTTCCCATGCCCGGACTGAGCAGCTTCACGCTGTCTTCCGAGGCCACCGCCTTCCGCGAGCGGTTCCGCCCCGCAACGGAGGGACCATGAGGCTGCGGAACGAACGAGGAACGGCGGCTGTGGAGCTGGCGCTGCTCGCGCCGGTGCTCCTCGTGCTCGTGGCGGTCGTGTCAGGTGCCGGCCGGATGGTCGATACCAAGTCCGCCGTCCTCTCGGTGGCACGGGAGGCCGCGCGAGCCGCTGCCGAGGCTCCCAACGCCGCCGCAGCCCACGACGTGGCCATCGCCACGGCACATCAGGTGGCGGAGGGGCTGGGGTTGGATCCTGATCGGCTCTCGATCGTTCAGGATCCCCACGGCTTCGCGCGTGGCGCGCCGTACGAGGTGAGCGTGTCCTACCAGGTGTCCATGGCCGATCTCCCCGGGCTCGGCCTGCTCCCTGGATCCGTCACGCTTGGTGCGGAGCACGCGGAGCTCATCGACACCTACAGGTCGCGATCGCCATGACGTCGTCGATGCCTCGGGGAGAGCGTGGGGCTGTCGCGCCACTGGTCGCGATGATGCTGCTCGGGCTTCTCGCTCTTGCCGCCCTCGTGATCGACGGGGGCCTGCTCTTCGCGGAGCGCCGCGACCTCCAGGGTCTCGCCGACGGCGCAGCACGGGCGGGTGCGATGGCGGTCGATGAGGACGTCCTGCGCGAGACTGGTGCGGTGCGGCTGGACCCGGCAGCGGCGCAAGCCGCGGCCGAACGGTATCTGGAGACGACAGGCGTCGAGGGCAGTGTCCAGATCGACGCGGATACGCTCAGCGTGACGGTCGATCTGCATGAGAGGCGCCCTACGCTGATGATGGGCCTGCTCGGTGTGCAGACGGTCGACGTGGCTGCGCATGTCGTCGCGCGCCCACGAGTGGGGATCGAGGAGGCGGGAGGGTGAGATGAGCCCCCGGAGCAGGACGCTCACCGTGGGTGGAGTACTCCTGGCTGTCCTCGTGGCGGGCTTGCTCGTGGGGTTCCTTGCTCTCGGGAATGACGACCAGTCGTCTGGGACGACGACGACTCCCTCCGTCACGACAAGCGCTACGCCGAGCGATCCCCGCGCCCAGGTTGAGCAGGCGTACCTCCGCGCGTGGGATGTGTGGGCCGACGCGCTAACGAACCTGGACACGTCCCGTCTGAGCGAGGCGTTCACCGGGCGAGCGCTGAACGTCATAACCAACCAAGTGGAGGAACAGAAACGGAAGAACGAGCCTGTACGGATTAGTGCGGAGCACAACTACACGATCACGCTGATCGATCCGCAGACCGCTTCCGTGGAGGACAGATACATCAATCACAACGTTCGGCTCGATCCGGAGACCCTGGAGCCGGTCGAGCCAGACCAGGAGACCAACGTCCGGAGAAGCTTCACGCTCAAGTTGGTGGGTTCGACATGGAAGATCGCCGAGATCATCGAATACCAGTAGTCGCGCTGGTGACAGCGCTTCTTATGCTTCTCGGGCCGGCTGCGATGGCGGACAGCCCGGATGATGACCAGTTCGACTTCAACCCCACAACCGTGGTTCACACGAACACGGATGGGGCGGTGGTTATAAGCGACGCCCAGGCGACGACGACGGGGACGGCTGGGTCGGTCGGTGGTGGGTCCGATTGCCGACTTGAACCCAACGGGACGATCGGCCAGATCTTCGTCGATAGCTTCGGGGCCCAGCTTGACCAGGGCCTTGATCCTTACTTCCTGTGGTGCGGCAACGAGATGCGTGGCCTCGTGTGGCTGGACCCGAATGCAGGCGGTGCTGGGCCAGCGCTTGACCCGCAGACCGTCGCGATGCACCTCCGCGATCAGATCCCGGTTCCGAACGCGGACATAAAGATCAACCCGAACCGGGGGCTCGTCGGCGTCGATTCGTGGTTCTGGATCGACGGGTACAACGGCTCCCCAATCGAGGAGTCAACCAACGCCTTCGGACAACGGGTCGAGGTCGAAGCGAGCGTGACGCGATACGAGTGGTCCTTCGGAGACGGGGAGACCCTCGTGGCCAAGACGGTGGGGCGCTCGTACCCGCACCGATCCCAGATCCGGCACGTCTATGAGCGCTCGTCGGCAGGGCTTGCATCCGGCTATCAGGTGGAGGTGAGCTTCTCCTTCAGCGTCCGATACCGTATCGACGGCGGCGGTTGGATCGAACTCGCAGGTATCAGCCGGGTCGCCGAGACCGCATACCCCGTTCGCGAGTCGCAGTCGGTGATCCAGCAATGAATCGGGCACTGGCGCGGCTGGGGCTGGTCGCCGTCTTGGTGGGGTCGCCGATCGCGTTCCGACTCTTGATCGGTTCGCTGGTGATCCCGACCTTCGAAGGTTCGGACGGCCTGTCGGGGTCCTACGTGCCTTTCGATGCCGTGCTAGGCGTCCTCGGTCTCCTCTCATGGGCTCTCTGGGCGTACCTCACGCTCGCTGTCCTTCTGCATAGCCTCGCCATCGTCACCGCCTCGGTGAACGCGCCCGGGCACCGAGCGCTGTTCGCGGCTAGCACGATCCTCACACCGAAGGTGATTCGCGCTCTGGTCGAGCTCGCGATCGGGAGTGCTTTGGTAACCGCGTCGGTGTCGGTCCACGCATCCTCGGCGCTTCCGGCTGTGAGCCATCCAACATTCACCAACGCCGGTTCCTCCCATCCCGACGTCGCACTCCTCGGCGGCGGCGCACCAAGGGAGGCAATGCATGAGACCTATCGAGTGAGACCGGGCGACTCGTTGTGGCGGATCGCGGAGCGGGAGCTCGGTTCTGGCTTCAGGTGGCGCGAGATCTATCGACTGAACGAAGGGACGCGGTTCTCCGATGGCAGATCCTTGACCGACCCGCATCTCATCTACCCCGGCTGGGTGCTCGAGCTGCCGAAGATCGGTGAAGCACCTGTGCATACAGGACGCCAGGGCAGCCATGACCGACGAACCACGGAAAGACCAGCTGACCCGAGCGGGTCCTCGCCTACCCCTCCGAGCGAGGGACGAACGCCGGCGAGCGAGTCGCCGACGCCGCACAAAACGCCGGGAAGCGACTCCGGACAGTTTGACGACCAGACAGAGCCGTCCTCATCGCATGACCCGGTGGTCGAGCTCCCATCGGGCCTCCTCGTGGCCGCCTCCTTTGCCTCCGGGCTCCTCACCGCTCATCTCCTTGGGAGGCTGCACCGACGCCGAGCGAGGCGGCTGACGGGCATCGAGCCAGTCGAGCCTTCGGCCCCTCCAGACCTAGTCCGCGATCTTCGGAGGGCGGGCGCCTCGGAGATGGCGGGTCCGATTGAGGTCGCGCTCGATGCCGTGATCGACGCGTGGCTCGGACAAGCGGGGTGCTGGCCACGCGTCATCGGTGCGGTCGAGTCCGCGAAGCACGTCTGCTTCTTCCTCGCTGCTGCCGATGTCGAGCTCCCGGCGAGCTCCGGCGGGACCATCTCTCCTCGGATCCGTTTCACGCGCACGGGTCGCTTGGTTGTCGCTGAAGTCGACGGTCCCTTTCCTCCACGGCTGCGTCGGTCGAGAACTCCGCTCGAACGATGCCTACTCGTCCCACTCGGCCGCGCGCCCGATGCGTCCGTCGTCTACGTCTCGATGACAGGACTCGGGTCGGTCATGGTCGCCGGTCCGAACGCATCGGACCTCATCGGTCAGCTCGTCCTCGCGGCAGCGACCCAAGGCGGGCCGGAGGAACTGCGTCTCGTGGTCATCGGAGGGGGAGAACAGATCACGAGTCTGCGCCGACTGCCTCAGGCGCAGACTGCCTGCAGCTGGCAGGAAGCCGCGCCTGTCATGCGAGACGTCGAGCTCGAGCTCATGCGGCGAGCTCGTCTCTTCCTCCAGGAAGGCGTCGATGACATTGGTGGCCACCTCGCCGAGCACTCCGATGAGCAGCTCGCCGCCCTGGTTGTCGTGTGCGAGGAGTCTCCGCCGACGCAAGCGGGCGTGATCGAGGCGCTTGGCCAGCGGGCCCCGAACTTCGGAGCGGGCGTATTGGCATCTGGAGCGACTACGGGCGCCGGCAGGCTCGTTGTACACGTCGGTCCATCGATCGAGCTCGAGACCGACATCCCATTGCCGACCGCCCTTGAGCCGCTGTCACTGGATGCGTCGGCGCAGCAGGAGGCCATCGAAGTGATCCGCGAGGCCTACCCCGCCGAGCCAGATGAGGCCTCCGAAGGCTTCGTCGAAACGGTCGAGTCCTACGCGCCGCCGCCCGTGATGGTACGGACGGCGACTCCTCCCAGAAGCGTCGTGGGGAAGGAGAGGCAGTTCTCGCCTCATCTCGAGCCGCTCGCACCAGCGCCCGACATGATCGCGATCAGGTGTCTGGGCGCGTTCGAGATCTCCCGAGGGGAGACGCCGATACGGACGGGATGGAAGGCAAAGGGGCGTGAGCTCCTCGCCTACCTGATCGCCAACCCTTCCGGAGCGCCGAAGGAGCGGATCATCGACGACCTCTGGCCGGAGATCGACCCGAATACTGCGGGTGCCAGATTCGACCGATACGCGACCCTCGTCCGATCGATTGCGCGAGGGACGGAAGACGCACGGATGTACATCGAGCGGGTGGGCGAGTCTTCCTACCGGCTCGAGCAGGGAGCTTGGTGGGTCGATGCGCGGGAGTTCGAGCGCCTCATCGTCGAAGCGGAGCGTTCTGACGACGCGGTACAAGCGGTGATCGGGTTCCGAGATGCACTTGCTCTGTACCAAGGAGACTTCTGTGATGACTCGTACTACCCCTGGCTGGAGAGCGTGCGGGAGCGATTCCGGAACCTCTTCGTCGAAGCATCCGCGCGATTGGCCTATCTGCTGTCCGACGCGCAGAAGCACGATGAGGCCCTGACCGTTCTGGATCGTGCGATCAGGATCGACCCGGTGTGCGAGGACCTCGTTCGGAAGGCGATGGCAGTGGAAGCCGCGCTTGGTCGGCGCGCAGCTGCCTTGGCCCGGTATCGGAAACTCGAGGCCTCGCTCGACGAACAGCTCAGCGTCGAACCGGATCCTGAGACACAACGGTTGGTCGAACAGCTCATGCGTTCGAACAAGATGGTGGGCTAGGGTTTGATCGGCCCTCAGACTGATGGGTGTCGAATCCGAGGCGCTTAGCCGGGAGCACGGGCCCTCGTGGCGGGCCGGCGCTTCGTCAGGGAGACTAGGCGCGCCGCCCGCGGAGTGCGCAAGGGCAGGCGACCGAGGGGCCGATGCTCCTCGTGACGAGTGTCAGTGAGGCCAGGCACAGTGAGCAGGCGGAAAGGCTAGGACCAGCCGTGGAACCGATCACCAGGACGTGTACCCCAAGGCGAGACGTGCTTGAGGGCGGGCTCGCGGACAACCACTTCGCGGCGCAGCTCGACCAGGTCGTGCGCAATCCAGACGGCTATCCCGTCTATGGTGACCCGACCGAGTTCTTCCAGTTGACCTACCCGACCCAGGGGCTCAAGGTCCTGCTGGCCCGAACGTTCGGCCGACTGACCGGAGCCAAGATCGAGGGGGCTCAGCACGGAGTCATCCGATCGGAGACGAGCTTCGGAGGCGGAAAGACCCACAGTCTCATCGCCGTTTACCACCTGGCCCGGGGAGCCCGACCTCTGAACATCGGGGAGTTTGTCGACCCAGACCTGCTCCCCCCGCGTTCTCAGGTCGCCGCGATCGTGGCTGACACGCTCGACCCGGTGAACGGACTGGAGACCAATGGGTTCAGGACTCACACCCTTTGGGGAGAACTCGGGGCACAGCTCAGCCCTGAGGCCTACGAGGTGCTTCGCCGCTCGGACGAGGAACGAACCGCCCCGGGCAAGGAGACGCTCGCGGCTGCTGTCGGCGATGAGTCGACGATCATCATCATTGACGAGATCGCCCAGCATCTTCGCCAGCTGGCATCGAGCGGTAATAGCGAAGTCCGCCGGATGGCCGATGCCGTGCCGGTGTTCCTCAAGAACCTGTTCGAGCTGGCGGCAGGCCAGCCAAACGTCGTGTCGATCTTGACCCTCGCGACACGCCAAGACGCCTTTGGCAAGGAGACGGACGAGCTCACTGAGCTCCTGGACGAATTCGGCGGTGAGCAGGCCTTCAAGGAAGCCGAGTCGGTCGTGAGCCGTTTCACGACGGGCTCCAGCATCGTGAAGCCGGCGGCCGACGAGGAGATCGCCGAGATCCTCAAACGCCGGTTGTTCCAGCGAGTTGATCCCTCTGCCGCGACGACATGCGCGGCCGAGTACCGCGCCTACTACGAGCAGCTCATCGGACGGGGCGAGCAGCTGACGGGTGGAGCTGACCAGCCGGGCACCTACGCCACTCTCCTCGAGTCCTCCTACCCCTTCCATCCCGAGCTTGTTCGCGTCCTCGACAAGAGGCTCAGTACGATCCCGAACTTTCAGCGTGCCAGAGGCGCCCTGAAACTCCTCGCGGAGGTGGTGCATGGGATCTGGACCGGCGAGGGGTCGGCCGAAGTCATCAACGTCGCAGACATCGACTACGACTCGGACCCCGTTCTCGCTCACCTGACGATCGGACTTGGCCGTCCAGACTTCGAGAATGTCGCTCGAGCCGACTTCGTTGGGAGCGACAGCCACTCAGCTCAAGTGGACGACCAGCGGTTCGCCGGCCGTGCCCCCTTCGCAACGCGGGCGTCGCGCACGGTCTTCACCCACAGCCTCGAGATGATCACGACGGCAGGCGCCGGGCGCGCGGACGCCGTCCTTGGCACTGCACGCGTGGGCGACGATCCCGAGGTCATCTCCGAAGCGCTCGGCGCGCTCGACCAGGTTGCCTGGTTCCTCGACTACACCGGCAACCGGTGGAGGTTCTCGACCGAACCCAACGCGAACAACATCGTCGCGGAAGCCGCGCAGAACGTCCCGAACACGAAGGTCAACGCTGAGCTCGAAGACCGGATCCGCTCGGCGTTCCCGACCGACGGCCTTGTGGAGGCGATCTACTTCCCGAGTGGTCCGGCAGGCGTCAGGGACGAGCCGAAGCTTCGCCTCGTTGTGATGCACCACGATGATCTGACCGTCGTGGCCTCCTCGGCGACACCGCCGCCATCGAAGATCACGGAGCTGCTCGACCGCTACGGGGCCTCGGAGGGCATCCGGAAGTTCCGCAACGCGGTCGCCTTTCTCGTCGCGGACGCCGACAGTGTTGATGGAATGAAGGAGCGGATCCGCTCGGATCTCGCCGCACAGGCGGTCGTGAACGATGGCACGCGTATGGCTGAGTTCGCGCCCGAGGTCCAGCGAAAACTCCGGTCCATCGCCGACACCGCGAAACTGAACGCGAGGATCTCCCTCACGCGCTGCTACCGACACTTCTACTTTCCTTCTTCTGAGAAGGCGAACGGGTATCTGCGCCACGAGGAGCTCCCACCGCGCGCGCAGGGTGAGGTCGAGAAGGCGCAGACGAAGGTACTGCTGAGCAACCTCACCGAGTTCGGCAAGGTCCGCACCCAGATGCCGTCGACCGACTACCTCATGCAGAAGGCATGGCCGAAGGATGCCGACGAGGTCACGACCCAGCAGGTGTCGAGTGCGTTCTGGGCGGATCCCGGCGCGCAGATGATCCTCGACGCGACCATGCTCCGCGACGCGATCCGCGAGGGAGTGAAGAACACCACATGGGTGTATTACGACAGCAGCGCTCAGCGCGCGTGGACTTCGATCGATGCCGCTCCATCACCACAAATCGGCTCTGACTTCATCCTCTACACGCCCAAGAGGGCCCAAGAGCTCGGCGTTGTCGGTCGCCAGGTGGTCTACGACGACATCGCAGTAGCCCTTGCATCAGACGCCATGATCGGCGGTACCGAGCTCCGAACGAAGCTCGAGACCATCGTTGGCAAGGAGCCGCCGAAGGGCGAGGTGCTCGAGGTGCTCGCGCGCGCAGCGGAGGGCGCCGATCAGGCGCGTCTCGTCGTCGTGGTCGGCAAGCCTGAACCGGGTTCAAAGGCGCTCCCGCCCTCGGAGGTGAAGCGTGTGGGGCTCGACACCATCACCGTCCTTTCACCCGCCGAAGCCGAACGGCTTTCGATCGGGCTCCCGATCGGCCCGAAGGGCCCGCGTCCGGTCGACGCCACCGGAGCGGCCGGCGTCGCATTCCAGTCGCTGATCGACAAAGCGAAGGACACGCGAGGAATCACCGGCTTCTCTCTGATCGCGATTACCGCCTCGGCCGATCCGGGCGAAGGGGTCCGGGACATCTCGCTCCTGGCGAAGGCCATCGGGATGCTGCCCAAGTTCGAGGTCGAGGCAGCTCTGGAACTCGAGCTCGACTTCGACGGGCTACGCGAGGGGGGCGCGATCACCTTGGGTGGTCCGGCCGCTTCCTACCAGAAGGTCGAAGACGCGGTTTATTCGCTCGCCAAGAAGGCGGCGACGGTCGCCGGCATGCTCCGACTCGACATTCGCTTCGCCGATCCTGCGGCCCCCGACGGTCCCGAGGTAGCGCAGCTCCGAAAGGCCGTGACGGACCTGAGCCCCGGAGAGATCCGACTCAAGGGGGTGCTGTCATGAAACGAAAGCCCAACGAGAAGCGGCGCGGTTTCCGGCTGCTGATCACAGACCCATCCGGAGAGGGGTATGGCGTTGCCCTCGAGGAGACAAACGGATCAAGTGGCGAGGCAAAGTTGGTCGCTCGCGCAAGTCTAGGCGGCGCGCGGCACGTGATGCCAGCCCTACTCGAGGCCGCCCGGAAGAGTGGGCATGTCAAGACGGTGCTTTCCTCAGCTCGCAGGCAGCCGGTTGTCCTCGACGAGGAGGCGGGCGTTCGTCTTGGCGTGTTGCTTCTCGCTGCAGAGCGAGTGTCGAAGCCGCGCAGGATCGAGGACATGACCAATGGGGTTGCCTCGATGACGGGGGAGGAGACCTATTACTGGTATGCGAAGGTGACCGGTCCCGGGGGTCGGCGGCACCGGCGAGCCCTGCGGCTGTTCCTCGCGGAGGAGTAGCAGATGGTCGGCCGACCCCGTGTGTTGATTGAGGATTGGCTCCCCGTCGCGGAGCTCGGGATAGAGAGCCGCAGGGAGCGCGCCGCGGCCAGCGCCCTGCCACCACTCTCGTTCCTTCACGTCTGGTGGGCAAGGCGTCCGCTCGTGGCCTCGGCCGGAGTGGTTCTTGCCTCGCTGCTGCCCGCTTGGTCAGAGGATCTCCGCGACCGCTTTGCTGACGCCCCTGAGTTGCAGTCCGACAAGGCCTACAAGGAGTGGTGTCTTCGACTTTGGGGCATCCTTGGAGACCCTGTCGCCGCGAAGCGCGCCCTCGACGCGGCCAACGCTGCCGGCACCAAGCTGAAAGGGAATGGCTACGGATATCGACAGGCCTTTCGTAACTCACCAACGACGAGCGACCTTGCACTCCTTCAGGACGTAGTAGCGGATACGTGGGGCACTCTGCCTAGTGTGATCGACCCCACTGCCGGAGGAGGGTCGATTCCGTTCGAAGCGGTGCGGTATGGCTTTCCGTCAATTGCGAACGACCTGAATCCGGTAGCCGCGGCAGTCCTTCGAGCGGGCGTCGACCTCCCTGGGCGGTATGGGGCTGCACTTGTCACTGATCTCGAAGAGTGGGGTTCAACACTGACTCGGCGCATGCGTGACCGCCTCGAGCCGATCTTCCCCGTGCAGCAGGGCGAGCGCGTCATCGCTTACTTGTTCGCGAGGACCGTGCGTTGCCCTCGTACGGAGAAGCCTGTACCGCTCAGTCTCAGTTGGTGGCTCCGGAAGGAATCAGGCAAGGAAGTCGCCGTTCGACTCGTCCTCGAGCGCGACGGCAAGGAACTCGCTGAGCCGGAGTTTGAAATCTTGAATGGGCGAGCGGCAAGGTCCGCGAATCCGGACAAGGGGACAGTAGCTGGCGGCGATGCCATCTCGCCATGGGACAACCTCGCGATCGATGGCGAGTACATCAAGGCAGAAGCTCAGGCTGGTCGGATGGGATCGCAGCTCTACGCCATCGCAATCCGGACCAGCAACGGGAGTCGCGAATTCAGAATCCCGACCACGGCAGACATTGATGCTCTCGAGGCGGCCAGCAAGGAACTGAACCAGGTCCGGGCGTCTTGGGAGGAGCAGGGGATCCTTCCCACCGAGGAGATCGGATCCGAGTCAAACTACGATCGAGGTCACCGCCTCTATGGCATCGAGAACTGGGCGTCGATGTTCTCTGATCGCCAACTCCTCCTTCATGGGACATTCGTGGAGGAGTTCCGAGCCTTGGCTGGCGCAGTTAAGGAGAAGCTCAGCGAAGAGGCCGCCGACGCTGTCCTCGCCCTGCTCGGGCTCGTTATCGGCAAGGCCATCAACTACAACGCGATTTCGTCCAGCTGGAACGTGAATCGACAGGTCATGCGATCTGTCTTCGACGCGCATAACTTCGCCTTCAAGTGGACCTTCGCAGAATTCGAGGGCGCTCGCGAGCTGTACCCGTGGTGCTTGTCGCAACTGACCGACTCCTATCGTGGAATCGCCGACCTGCTGGTCCCTTCAGATGCCGACGCCATCGAGCCGACTACCTTGAAACACCAGGTTCCGGGACCCGTTGTTGTCACTCAGACCACGGCTGGTGACCTCAGTGCAGTGCCTGATGGATCGCAGACCCTCGTGTGCATCGATCCGCCGTACTACGACAACGTTATGTACGCGGAGCTTTCCGATTTCTTCTACGTCTGGGAGAAGCGCACGGTTGGACTTGTCTGGCCGGAGTTCTTCCAGGACGAGCTCACCGACAAGAAGAGTGAAGCAGTCGCGAACATGGCCCGGTTCGCAGACGCGGGGAAGCGCAAGAAGGAGCTCGCTGCCGGGGATTACGAGGCGAAGATGCTCGCGATCTTCGCGGAGTGCCACCGCACTCTCAATGATGATGGCGTGATGACGGTGATGTTCACGCATAAGCGAGCCGATGCATGGGACGCGCTGGGTATGGCCCTGATGGAGGCGGGTTTCACGATCGAGAACTCGTGGCCCGTCAATACTGAGAGTGAGCAATCGCTGCATCAGGCACAGAAGAACGCGGCTGCGTCGACCATCATGCTTGTCTGCCGGAAGCGCGAATCCGTATCGTCGGGTGCGTTCTTCGAGGACTTGGAGCCACAAGTTCGTGCGGAGGCGCGACGAGCGCTCCAAGCCTTCACTGAGCAGGGCATCGCTGGCGTGGATCTACTGCTGGCAACCTACGGTCCCGCACTGTCGGTGATCTCATCTCAATGGCCTGTCTTCTCGTCGGAGGCTGACCCAGTCACCGGACGTAGCAGACTCCTCAGGCCCGAGGAAGCCCTCGACGCGGCGCGCGCCGAGGTGACCAGGATCCAGCGCCACCGCCTGATCGGCCGTGACCAGCAGCTCGATCCGATCACAGACTTCGTATTGGTCGCGTGGGACAACTTCAAAGCTCGCGAATTCCCGTTCGACGAGGCTCGGCGACTGGCCCTCGCAGTCGGTGGGCTCGATGTGGATGAGCTCGCGCACGCGAAGGTGCTGGACAAGAAGTCAGGCACCGTCGTTCTGCTTGCGCCAGCCAAGCGCGTCCGCCGCGAAGCTGACCTCCAGGCGGGCCTTTCTGGCGTCTACCCCGAGGCGACGTCCTTCACAGTGGCCATCGACGCGGTCGACACCGCTCTTCACATCGCCGACGTTGACGGAGTAGGTGCTGCCAAGGCCTTCCTGGATCGAGGGGGCATGGCGACAGACACAAGATTCACGGCTGCCCTACAAGGTCTCGTGAACGCCATCCCGAGGACGAGGGTCAAAGGGGTGTGGGCCGTTCCCGAGGCCGAAACCCTCGATCGTCTCGTGACGGCGTACTTCCCGGGCATCGGTATTCCAGAAGAGCCCGAGGTCGAGCATTTCGAGCAGGAGTCGCTGCTCGGCGACGAGGGATAGGGCGAGTCTCAGATGTCGTTTCGCGACCTCGACATCCGCGGCTCCTACGCGACGGGCGACGACCGACTGGCGGGGTTCTTCGTCCCCGTGCTCTCCGAGTCGGTCTCATACGATCGCGTTACCGGGTACTTCAGATCCTCTTCTCTGCGGAGCGTGGCGCGCGGCTTGTCGCGGATGCTAGCGAACGGCGGACGGATGCGGCTGATCGCGGGCGTCGAAATGTCCGACGACGATGTTCAAGCGATCGAAGAGGGTGAGCCGCTCGAGGATGCTCTAGTGCGGGCCTTGCTTGCTGACCCGCTCGAGGCCGTAACAATCGTTGACGAGCATCGCCTCGAGACCCTGGCGTGGCTCGTCAGGGACGGTCGCCTCGAGATCAAGATCGGCGTTCCGACAGACCATCTCGGTCGGCCGCTGCACCGAGCACAAACCACAGCCTACTTCCACGCCAAGTATGGAGTGTTCACTGACGCGGAAGGCAATCAGATAGCGATCGAGGGATCTAACAACGAGTCGGTGTCTGGCCACGAATTGAACTACGAGAACTTCTCAACATCCGTCTCCTGGATGCCGGAGGTTTGGGCGTGGAGTGGCCAGCCGGTCGTCGACCGATTCGAGGCGCATTGGCTTGGGCACCCCGACGCGGGATGGCTGATCATCGACCTCCCCGCAGCCGTCCGGGAGCGGCTCGTGGAACGAGTGAAGGACAAGGCCTCACCACCCCCGGCGATCGACCCCGAAGAAGCACATCACGTCGACGCAGCTGGCGAGGCGGAGCTCATTCACTACGTTGCGGTAGCTCCTCGTCTGCGCGGCGGGTCAGGGGTCGGCTTCGCCACAGCGGGCGTCGAGCCCTTGCCGCACCAGATCGCGCTCGCGCGCCGGCTGGTCGGCACCTACCCTCGCTCGTACCTCCTCGCGGATGAAGTTGGACTCGGCAAGACGATTGAGGCGGGCCTCGTGATCCGTGAGCTCCTCGTGTCTGGCAGGGCACAACGCATCTTGATCCTGGTCCCGGCGTCAGTGATCCGGCAGTGGCAGGAGGAGCTCGATGAGAAGTTCTCTCTGAGGGTGCCCCGACTTGACGCGGGACGGTTCTTCTTCCGCCGCGGAGGCACCGATGAGGAAGTGTCACCCACGCTGGCAGGCAATGTCTGGGCGGCCTTCCCGGTCCTGCTGGGATCCTCACACCTCGCACGGCGGAAGATCCAGCAACGTCCTCTCCTCGACGCTGGACCCTGGGATGTCGTTTTCGTAGACGAGGCCCACCACGCGCGCCGACGCGGTTCGAAGTCCACCGACACGCCCAACTCCCTCCTCATGCTGCTTCAGGCGATGAAGGCGGCACGCTCCTGGAAAGGGCTCTACCTCGCATCCGCGACTCCCATGCAGATGAACGCCCACGAAGCGTGGGATCTGTTGGAACTGCTCGGCCTCACGCGACTCTGGGGCAGTTCCGCAGAGAACTTCACCGAGTACTACGAGGCACTCCGGGAGGGACCGGGGGAGCGCAACTGGGACTTCCTGCGGCGAATGTCCGCGGACTTCTTCGAGGACCCTAGTGCGATGGCGGATGAGGTCCTCGAGACCAAGGTGAAGTCAGATCTGGGGCTAGCGGGCTCTCGGCCGGTCCGGAAATTCGCTCAGGACGGACTGAGCGAGGCTGGTGCGGACGCACTGAGCCGAGACGCTCTCGTGTATCTGGATGAATGGCTCCGCCGGCACACGCCCACACGCGATCGAATCTTCCGCACCACTCGAAAGGCACTCCGCCAGTACAAGGCTGAGGGATTGCTTCCTCCGACGACGACGATCCCACAACGAAACGTGATCGACCGCTTCATCCCGATGCGGCCCGGCGACGAGCAGCCGCTCTACGATCGGATCGAGTCCTACATCTCGCGGTACTACGACGCGTATCTGTCTGGGCCCGGCGCCCAGAAGCCCCTCGGCTTCATCATGACCGTGTACCGACGCCGCCTGACCTCGAGCTTCTTGGCGATCGAACGAAGCCTTGAGCGGCGTCGGGGGGTGCTGCTCCGCCGCGTGTCTGCCGACGGCTTGCTCGATCCGGACGACGTCGCTGCGATCGAGTTTTCGACCCTGTTCGAGCCCGATGACCTTTCGGTTATCGGGAAGGAGATCGCCCGTGAGGTCGCCGAGATCGATGACTTCTTGCGGGATCTCGCGAAGCGCCCGCCGGACGAGTCGAAGATGCAGTATCTCCACGACGAGCTCAACGACGCCTTCCACGGGACTCACGACACGGCGATCGTATTCACGCAGTACACAGACACGATGGACTACGTGCGCGAACAGCTCGTCTCGGTGTACGGGGATCGGGTCGTGACGTGGTCCGGGCGCGGCGGCGAGCGTTGGGACCCGAACCGAAGCGCATGGACATCGATCCCGAAGGTCGACGTAAAGAACCTCTTCCGCGAGGGTCGTGACGTCAAGATCCTGATCGGGACAGACTCGATGTCGGAGGGCTTGAATCTGCAGACCACTGGCTTGCTCATCGACTACGACATGCCGTGGAACTTCATGCGCGTAGAGCAACGCATCGGACGCATCGACCGCATCGGCGGGAATCCGATCGTGGACATCCGGAACTACTTCTACTCAGGCACGGTCGAGGAGCAGATCTACGCGGGGATCAAGGAGGACTATGACTGGTTCACAGACATCGTCGGCCCTGCGCAGCCAGTCCTGGGCAAAGTGGAGGGAATCATCGAACAGGTCGCCATGCAAGCGCCCGGCACGGATCGAGACAAGGAGATCGACCGCCGAGTCGCGGAGATCCGAGATGCGATCGAGCAGGCCAAGGCCCGGGCGGTGACGCTTGCCGACTTGGGCTCGCCGGTTGCCTTGGCGGACGGTAGGGACCGCCCTGCGATCGATCTGCTCGGTCTTGAGCGTGTCTTGCTCGGAGCGAAGGTGACCTCACAGTACTTCCATCCGCATCCAGAGATCGAAGGTGCGTACCTGCTGGAGATGCCGCTCGGTAAGGTGCCGGTCACATTTCGTCGTGCCGTCCTGGACAGGTACGCACCCGAGGTCCGGCTGATCACTTACCAGTCCGAAGAGCTCGACAACTTGCTGGCGACAGTCGGGGCTGACACCGAGACCACCGAGGGGCTTCCCGATACGTTGGTCGAGCTCGAAGGCAGACTCGCGGCCTTGGAAGGATGATTCAGATCGGCAGCAAGAGTGAGTCCCGGGCCTACCGACAGGCGGTACCAACCCTGGGCCTATCCATGGAGAGGGGTACCGACGACGTTCCTGACGACAGTCGGTTCCACATAGTCATGCAGGGCGCTGTGATCTTCTCCTCAGAATCCGAGAGAGAGGCGGTCGGGAAGTATCGGGAGCTACGCGACCGTCTACTTCCTCCCACGGACCGAAGCGTCGACGTGAAGAAGATCCTCGAGCGAGAAGTCGCGGAGCAAGAGGCTCGGCGGTTCCTCGCCGACTCAAGCCGAGCGAAGCGCGCGAAAGCTCTGAGGAAGGGGGGAAAGGGCGGGAGCGGCGGGGTTGCCGGCTGAGTCAAGGCAACGATCATGTCGGTCGGTCCAAGTTGGCAGCAGCTCGCATCCTGAGTTTCGTGCCCGCCTCGATGCCGCTTGACTCCGCGAAGACGCCGTACCCATGCCCGCGCCGAGCGATCAAGAAGCGTGAGTCCCTGGGCTCACCGAGCAGACGCCGCAACCGGTACATCGCCTGGTGCACCTTGTTGGGATCCGCCCAGGGTTCCCCCCACACATCAGCCAGGAGCTCACGGGCCGGCGTGAGCTGGCCTGCCCGCGACGCAAGATATCCGGCAAGCGCGAGCATCAAAGGGGAGACCCCAATTTCCTGATCCCTCCAGAGCAGGCGGCAGGCTGAGAGGTCGACTGTTAGAGGACCGGCGACGATCTTCCCACTGGCACGAAGACCTTCTGAGCGAGTCAACCGGGTCACCTTGAGTGCGAGCTCATCTGGCTCCAGTGACTTGGGGAGCGCATCGACGCACCCCGCTTCCAACGCTCGGACTCGCTCGCCGCCGTCGTCATTCAGAGCGACCAGGAGCCGCCCCTCGCTGCGGAATTCACCGAGAAGGAGTCGCGCTCCTCGCACGTTCATGTCGAGGATGACGAGCGCGGGGGTGGATCGGCGCGCCCAGAAGAGCGCTTGCGGGGGCGTCGACGCCTGGACCGACGGGACGCCTCGCTCTTGCAGGGCGCCCACGACCTCTCCCGCCTTGGTGGACTCTGGTGTTACGACCAGCACGGTCCGCGAGGCGGAAAGGAAAGCGGTCCCCTCCCCGTCGCGCGGCCCCGCCTGGAGGGCGCCTTCTCGGGCCACGACGGGCGCCTCCTGAGGTTGTTTCGTTCCGACCTACTCCATTTCCGGCGGTCTGTCCAGTCGGAGACTCCGGTCAGGCTCCACGTCTGCTCCCCGGCAACTCCAGAGGACTCCACGAATGCTCTTCTGGAAGGCCGCGAAGGATCGGGGTGAGTTCGGGGACGCGACGTGGAGCCTCGTAGGCCACCGTGATCTCGTGGACCTCCTCGGGAAGGTCGAAGCGGATCTCGCGGCTCGACGAACGTCGGGAGCGTTGGAGCACGCTCTAACCCGCTGGCAGACGCGGCACGAGGAACTGGCGGGCTACGCCGATCCGAGTTGCCTGATCGTCTTTATCCGTGAGCCGGACGGGGAACGGCGTGAGTCCAAGGACAAGGCCCTCGCAGGGCTCTGCGTCGAGTGCATCGGCGGAGACGATGAAGCCACGCTCCTGCTCGTGTGGCTCATGCTTCCGGGCCTGCTGCTGCTTCGTCGGCGGTTGAGGGTGCGTGACGGGCTCGACTGCGACGATCTCGACGCCGAGCTGCTCACCGGGGTGTGGGAAGCAGCGACCCGCGTGCGTCCAGAGACTTCCTACGTGGCCGCGCGTCTGCTCGATGGAGCGCGACGGCGTGCCCTTGCTGCCATCCGGCGCGAGGAAGACTGGACCGGACGGACTGAGCCCCTCGCGCGAGACGGGGAGGGGTCGCGGATATCAGAGGTCGACTCGGAAGGCCAGCACGATCTCCTCGCCGAGGCTGTGGGAGCCGGCATCATCTCCGCGGCGGAGGCGGAGCTGCTCCGGGCTTCGCGCGCCGTGATGCCGACGTTGCGCTCGCGTCTCGCGATCTCGGAAAGCGCCGCGCGGAGCCGTCGCCTTCGGGCCAAGCGCCGTCTCCTCGCCTGGCTTGCGACCTCCTCCGCGATCCCGCCCCGGTCCGCTCTCCCCGGTTCTCCACAGGGAATCCCAACGGGTTCCACCGCTCCCCGCGCGACGGACGGGCCACGTCATCAGCCTTTGTAGGGGTGCCGGCGCCGCGAGACGGGCTACCCGAAGGGGCTCGGGGCGCACGGACGAAAGGAGGTGGCCCCTTCAAAGCCCGTCTCGCGTCCGGCCCAAGCGTCCGGCACGTGGAACGCCCCGAAAAGCGAACATGAGACTGGCACTGATCATCGCGGCTGACACGGGGATGGACCGGATTGTCTCTATCCTGGACAGCCTCCGAAACGCCCTCGTCGCCGTCCTCGTCACGCTGTCCGTGGTCGCGCTCACCTACGCGGGCGTGCGTTACGTCATCGCGGGTGGAGACGCCACGGGTGTCGAGAAGGCGAAGGGGGCGGCCAGGTCGGCCGTCATCGGGCTGACGCTCGCGCTCCTCGCGCCGGTGATCGTCGCGATTGTCAAGCGGATCATCGGGGGGTAAAGGGTGTTCCGCCTCCTCGTCGCAGTAGCTGTTGCCGCGATGCTGGTGGCAGCCGGCTCCCCTGATGCCCTCGCACGGCCTCGTCCACATGACAGCCCGTCACCGGAAGCCACCGCGACGCCGAGCGAGTCGCCGAGCGCGAGCCCTTCGCCACAGCCCTCGCCCAGCGAGGACTTCCCCGAGCCGGACAAGCCGGGGTTCTTCGACTTGGTCGGCAAGGTCCGGTACGCGATCAGCCAGTGGTTCTCGAACCTCGTCACGTCTGCCCTTCGTCCGGTCTTCGACTTCCTTGGGCACACCGTCTTCTCCACACCGCCGCTCGCGGACAACGATCGCATCGTCCAGCTCTGGGGCTTCTCACTGGCGATCGCCGACTCCCTTCTTCTGCTGCTCTTCCTCGCGGGCGCGGGACTCGTCACCGTGGGTGGAGGGCTCGGCTCGCAGCTCACGGCCAAAGAGCTCCTCCCACGGCTCGTGGTCGCCGCCGTCACAGCGAACGTCAGCCTCTTGCTCCTCCGCCAACTGATCGAGCTCTCGAACTCCCTGTCAGCCGCTCTGCTTGGGGCGTCGCTCGAACCGAGCGACGTAGCGCAGCGGATGATCCAGATGCTGGCGGCCGCCGCACTCCAGAATCCGTTCCTGGCCCTGCTCGGGCTCGCTGTGGTCGTGCTCGCGATCCTCGTGGTGATTACCTACATCATCAGGGTCGCGGCGCTCGTCGTCCTGGCCGCGGCGGCGCCGCTGCTGCTGATCGGTCACACCCTTCCGCAGACCGAGCGATACGCCAGAGCGTGGTGGCGAGCCACGCTCGCGCTCCTCCTCGCTCCGGTTGCGCAGTCGCTGCTGCTGGCCGTGGCGTTCCGGGTGCTGCTCACCAGCGATGGCGTCCTCGGGCTTCCGATCGGGAGCGGCTTCATCGACATCCTGGTCGTCGGGACCCTCCTGTACTTCCTGTTCAAGGTCCCGTTCTGGATGCTGCACGCGACCTTCTCCGGTGCCGAGACGCGAGCGATCACGCAGGCGAAGCGGATCGGCAGCGCCGTGACGAAGGCGGTGAGCGCCGCGTGAGGGTCAGGGTGCCTGCCGACGTCGACATGGCCGACCGCATCTTTGCGGGGCTTACCGCCCGTCAGCTTGCGATCCTCGGCGCCCACGGACTCGTCCTGCTGGCGTTGTTTGCGGTATTGGGGGAGCGGTTGCCGCTCGCGCTGCTCGGGGTGCTGGCGGTTCCGGTGTGTCTCCTCGGCCTGTTGTGGGCGACCACGTCGCTCGAGGGAGCCACGTGGGAGCAACTGGGCTTCGCCGCTCTCAGGCACTTCGCCAAGCCTCGACGCCGGGTGCTCGCTCCTAAGTCGATCCCTGAATCACCAGCCTGGGTCCGAGAGGGCGGAGCGCTGGCCCCGCTTGAGTTCCCGGCGAACTCCGCGAGCACTGATGGGCATGTGGATCTCGGCGGTGACGGCGTGGTCGCGATCTGCCGGGCGTCGTCGTTGAACTTCGCCCTCCGGTCAGAGCCAGAGCAGGAGTCGTTGATCGAAGGTTTCGGACGGCTCCTGAACGCCCTCGATGCTCCTGTGTTGTTCCTCGTCCGATCCAACCGAGCGGACCTGCGCGGTCTGATCGCAGCGATCGAGGAGCGGTCCCCGGGACTCCCGCATCCTCAGCTCGAAGCCGCCGCCCGTGAGCACGCCGAGTTCCTACGCTCGCTCGCCGCGCGGCGGGACGTCCTCTCGCGCCAGGTGCTGCTGTGCTTCCGCGAGCCTGGGATGTCGGGGAACGAAGAAGAGGCAGCATCGGGGTTGGCGCATCGGATCGAGGAGGCCGCGGCCCTCCTTCGTGGTCTGGGCGTTCGGCTCGTGCGGCTGGAGGGGTCGGAAGCCACCGAGGTCCTGACCGCGGCTTCGGACCCCGAGGCGGAGTCGCTTCCGAAGGGCGTCGAGCGATCGATCCGTGTCGTGGAGGGACGTTCGTGACCGCGATCAGGCTTCATCGGTCCTCGCCCTCTCCACCGGCCGGCCTGATGGGGCCGGAGGCCATGGAGATCTTTCCCCGCCGCATCCGCGCCGGCGAGACGTGGTGCGAGACCTTCGTGGTCCTCGGATATCCGAGGGAGGTCTCACCGGGATGGCTCTCTCCGCTGCTCGCATACCCGGGGCCCGTCGACGTGGCTCTGCACGTCGAGCCCGTCGCGAACGACGAGGCCGCTCGCCACCTCCGCCGACAGCTCGCTCGGTTCGAGTCCACCAGGCGGATCGAGGCCAAGCAGGAGCGGCTTGCCGATCCGGAGATGGAAACCGCTGCCCAGGATGCCGCCGAGCTCGCCGGTCAGCTCGCGCGAGGAGAGGGACGGCTGTTCCGGGTCGGGCTCTACGTCACGGTCCGGGCGCCGAGCGAGGAGGCGCTGGAGCGAGAGGTCCACCGGGTGCGAGCCGTGTGCGCCTCGCTCCTGCTCGACACGCGCCCCGTGACCTTCCGAGCCGTTCAGGGCTGGCTCACCACGCTGCCCCTCGGCATCGACGCGCTGC
>WNFV01005101.1_pt1 | contig 27826 bp, 29 predicted proteins | sample 5400101 | NCBI WGS metagenome assembly WNFV01 (sample SAMN13153361, study PRJNA577476) | soil metagenome | isolation source: 115 cm soil or saprolite under grassland replicate 1 | place: USA:California | collected 2016-06-15
TCTTCGTCTAATCGATTTATATATAGCGGCGGTGGCTCGCTGTGTTCCACCTGCCAATAAGCCAACCCCCGAAGAGTTGAATAACTGCCAGCCATATCTTGAGCAGGAAATTGAGATCCTAAAGCCCAAAGTGATCGTTTGTTTGGGCCGGATTGCGTTTGAGAGAGTGCTGCGCATCTATTCCGTGCGCAATTCAGCGTGGAAGTTCGGACATGGTGCTTTTTATAAACTGGAGAATGGTCCATGGATTTTGTGCTCGTATCATCCAAGCCAGCAGAATACCTTGACTGGCAAGCTGACGGTTAAGATGTTTGATGCGATCTGGTTAAAAGCACAAGAGTTGGTCGAAAAGAGCTAGTATTTTGAATCGTACAGTTATAAGGTATGTTTTAGTAATTGCTTTGATATCTACCACAATTGCCGGAACAATGTTCGTTTTCTGGGCACATAATTTTTTGGATCCATCTTCAGAGGCGATCACTGCCCTTCAATCGGATGGTCAAGTTACGGTCATAGCAGAGACGGGGCTGGTCATATTTGAGTCGACAAGCGGATCATCCTCCACCGCATTCATCTTCTATCCGGGCGGCCGAATAGATTATCGCTCCTATGCACCCTTACTACGTCAAATTGCGGCACATGGATATCTTGTAATTCTTACACCTATGCCTTTGAACTTGGCATTCTTCAACGTCAACGCAGCAGAGTCAGCGTTAGCGATGTATCCAGAAATCAAGCACTGGGTCATAGGCGGACATTCCTTAGGCGGCGTGGCCGCAGCGCGATATGCTTCGAATCATCCTGTGATCGACGGGATTGTGTTTTGGGCATCGTATCCCGCTGATAATGCCTTGAAAGATAAAGATATTAAAGTGCTTTCGATTTACGGCTCGCAAGATGGCCTTACTACGAACAAAGAAATCGAAGCTTCGCATACTCTGCTCCCTACTGATACAATCTTCGTGCAAGTCAAAGGTGGCAATCATTCACAGTTCGGGTCTTATGGCCTTCAATCTGGTGACGGACAAGCAACCATGCCTCCCGAACAACAATGGACGCAAATCATAGATGCCACCGTCAAATTGCTGGATATAATTTCAAATAAACAATGAAACCTGGAATTATTTACCCTGGTGAAATCGCACCAGATTTTGAACTAACTGACACGTATGATCGTGCAGTGCATCTCTCCGCGTATCGAGGTAGGCCAGTTGTGCTTGCTTTCCTGCGCGGCTTTATGTGACCGTACTGCCGCGCGCAGTTGGCGCGCATGCGAGATGGGTATTCTGAATTCACGCGGCGTGGCGTGGAGATTCTGGCGATTGGCCCCGACGATTCGCCAGCATTCAAGCGATACTGGGAGAATGAAAAAATACCTTACATCGGTCTGCCCGATCCAGACCATAAGATTGCCAATGTATATAAACAGGAAGTCAACATCATGAAATTGGGGCGTATGCCATTGATCTGCGTTGTAGATGCGAATGGCCTGATCAGGTATGCTCATTACGGGGCTGCTATGTCTGATATACCAAACAATGAGACACTGCTCAAAGTAATAGACGAACTTATCGTCGCGTCCAATTAGCTAAAAGACTTCGGAAGTCTTCAAGATTTCCGAAGTCTACTCTACTGAGGTATTACATGAAACTCGGACAAATTGCTTTCCTCGGTTCAGGCGAGACCTCGTTGGCTGGTGGTCGCATTTTTGAGTCACTCGCCCACCACTTACCCAAACCGCTTCGAATTGCAATCCTTGAAACACCGGCCGGTTTCGAACTCAATTCGAATCAGGTCGCAGGGCGCGTGGGTGATTTTCTAAGGTCGCGACTGCAAAACTATAACTCCATCATTGATGTTATTCCTGCACGAAAAAAGGGCACGGCATACAGCCCAGATGATCCTGAAATTCTCAAGCCGCTGCTGTATGCAAATATGATTTTTATGGGACCTGGCAGTCCAACCTATGCTGTGCGTCAACTTAAAGATACGCTTGCCTGGGACTTGGTGCGTGCTCGCCATCGCCTTGGCGCTACGCTCGCAATTGCTTCTGCGGCTACGATTTCAGTCGGTGACTGGGTCTTGCCCGTATATGAAATCTATAAAGTGGGGCAGGATGTTCATGTTGTCGAAGGCCTTAAACTGTTCAGCGATTTTGGCTTACATCTTTCTTTGATTCCACATTGGAACAATGCGGAAGGCGGCACAGATCTCGATACCAGCCGCTGTTTTGTGGGTATGGACCGTTTTGCTGAATGGTGCGATTTGATCCCTCCAGAGAATACAACAATTGGATTGGATGAACATACGGGCATCATTCTGGACTTTGAAACGGGTCAATGCGAAGTGAGCGGAGTTAGCTCTGTCTCATTGGTCCGTGAATGTGACCCGGAGATCTATCCCTCAGGAGCGAAATTCGATTTGAAAGAATTGGGCGCGTTTCATTTACCAGATCCGTTACAAAGTGGAATATCCAAAGAAGCCTGGGAAATGGCTATCAATGCCCCGCCGCTCGAAGACGATGGGCCGTCTGCAGAAATTCTTGATTTGGCTGAGAAGCGTGTCGCTGCCCGCGCCCGCAAGGACTTCTCTGAATCAGATAAGCTGCGCGATCAAATCACTGCGCTTGGCTGGCAGGTACAAGATAGCACAGAGGGGCAGAAATTAGTTAAATCTGAATGAGCAAACTGCGGATGACTTAATAACTGATATCACGATTCCAAAGGGCACTTACCACGAAGATCACCAAGTCCCCAGAGAAAATAAAAAGAAAAAACTCTGTGCACTCCGTGTGCTCCGTGGTGAAGAAATGAGTGAGCCCACAATTGTTCACTCCCCCAGTTTATCCAACAAAATGGGATAAAATACGCGAGGCAGTTTTCATAAGGAGAACTCATGCGCGCGGTAGACATCATCATCAAGAAACGCGATAAAGGTGAATTAACTTCGGAGGAAATTGACTTTTTCATCCGAGGCTTTACTAATGGGGATATTCCTGATTACCAGGTCTCTGCCTTTGCGATGGCTGTAATGCTCAACGGTATGACTCCCTCGGAAACTGCCAAATTGACTTTGGCAATGGCGCGCTCTGGCCAAATGCTGGATCTTACCGGTGTTGTTGATATTGCAGTAGACAAACATTCCTCTGGCGGCGTAGGAGATAAAACGTCGTTGGCAGTTTTGCCCATGGTCGCGGCATGTGGGTTGCCGGTTGGGAAAATGTCTGGCCGCGGTCTGGGTTTCAGTGGTGGCACGCTTGATAAGCTAGAGTCTATTCCCGGCTATCGTTGTAATCTGACCACTGAAGAATTCAAGAAGCAACTAAAAGAAAAAGGTATCGTACTGACTGGCCAATCACTGGATTTAGCTCCAGCAGATGGCAAGATGTACGCTTTGCGCGATGTGACTGGGACGGTTCCCTCCACGCCATTGATTGCATCCTCGATCATGTGCAAGAAGATCGCGGCAGGAGCCCAAGCCATTTTACTTGACGTAAAGGCTGGCCTCGGCGCCTTCATGGAAACGCTCGAGGAGGCACGAGTCCTTGCCCATCTCATGGTGGATATTGGTAGCCGAGCTGGACGCAAGACCGTCGCGTTGCTTTCAGATATGAACCAGCCACTTGGGTGTGCGGTTGGAAACGCACTTGAAGTTGTCGAAGCGATTGAAACTCTACATAACGGTGGGCCGATGGATTTCCGTGAACATTGCCTACACGTGACCGCGCATATGCTCCTGTTAGGTAAGCGTGCCAAAGACCTGGAAGAGGGTCGCGCAATGGCTGAGAAGTCCCTTGCGGATGGAAGCGCGTACGAGAAGTTTCGAGTTCTGGTCACTGCACAGGGAGGGGATATCAGTTTTGTGGATGATCCTGCCAAGCTGCCAAAAGCGAAGCTGGTGGAGGTGGTAAAGGCTCCTCGGAGCGGAAGCATCTCTCAGGTTCATGCAAGAATCGTGGGAGAGGCGTCGGTAACTCTCGGAGCAGGACGTGCCAAGAAAGATGATCCGATCGATCACGCAGTAGGGTTCATTATCTATCATAAAGTTGGTGATGAGCTTGATGCAGGCGAGCCGTTGTTTGAAATCCACGCGAACGAGGCTGAGAAATTAGCGTTGGCGCGTGAGGCCGTCCTTAACGCTCACACGTTTAGCGATGAACCTGTATCGCCGCTGCCGCTCTTTTACGAGTAAAATGTCTTATTTCATGTTGTCCAGATACTTGCGTATTTTTTAAGAATCGGGCATACTTAACCTAAGGAACACGCCGATGGCAAAAGTCTCACTAAGAATCTATAACCGTGAAATCGAAAGTCTCATTGACCAGAATCATTTGGATGAGGCTATTGCTCATTGCCATCATATCCTGCAAACTTTCCCTAAACATCTTGAAACATATCGCCTACTTGGCAAGGCCTACCTCGAATCCAAACAATATACCGAAGCGGTGGATATCTTCAACCGTGTGCTGATAGCCGTGCCTGACGATTTTGTTTCGCATGTAGGCATGAGCATTATCCGTGATGATGAAGGCAAGCTCGATGATGCCATCTGGCATATGGAGCGTGCCTTCGAGTCACAGCCGTCAAACGCGGCCATTCAAAGCGAGATGCAGCGTTTATATGGTCGCCGCGACGGCGTAGAACCACCCAAGATCCGCATGACGCGCGGCGCGCTCGCGCACATGTACTTTCAGGGTGAGCTATATCCACAGGCTATTTCAGAAATTCGTGCGGTGTTGGGTCAAGATCCGCAACGTGCCGATATGCAAGTCCTGCTGGCACGCGCTTATTTCCAAGGCGGTCAAAAAGTGGACGCATCAGATTTGTGTTCGCAACTTCTCAAACGTTATCCATACTGCTTCGATGCCAACCGCATTATGGTCGAATTGCTTCCCGCAACTGACCGAGCCGAGAATACACAAGTCTACCGTCATCGCGTGAATGAACTTGACCCTTATGCACTATTTGCAAAAGAATCCATTTTCCGTTCAAACGAAGTGCCCGATGCTTCGGTCAACCTTGAACGGCTTGAATATACCGGTCAGAGTGTGGAAGTGGCGCCAGATTGGGGAACTTCTCTTGGAATTGGACTTACCTCCGGCTCCTCGATTTCATCCGAACAACCCGATTGGTTAAAAGCAGGCCTTTCCGAATCTCAACCAGACACTTCGCTCGATGTAGGTCCCACATCTATTTCCTCTTCAGAGGCTGTGCCCGCCTCATCAAACGAATCGGATATCCCTGATTTTCTCCGCCAGGCCGGATGGTCTGAATCAATGGGTAGGGCCGAAGAACCATCCCCCCTGGACTCATCGCCTGCAGGAAATCTAACACCTGCAAATATCCCTGATTGGTTAAAGAATCAAATGCCCCCAGAGGCAGAGCAACCTCCAAAGCAAGCTGTCTCTTCAGGTGACATGCCAGATTGGTTGGGCGGGCTTGGTTCAAGTGAATCCACAGAAGCAGTGCCAGGCGATATCCCTGATTGGTTACAAGACCTTGGCAAAGAGCAACCTGAGCAGCAGGCCGTGCAACCAGAGCCAGCACCAAAAAACGAGGCTTCGGTCAGCGCGGACCTTACGCCCGATTGGCTTTCATCGTTTTCAGAGACTGAGCCGGAACAACCCGAACCGGCAAGTGATGCCGAACCACCCAAAGCTGCTCCTCGTGCTGTGTCTATTGAAACCCTCGGTACAACCGAAAAAGAGCAGGATGATGCGGTGGCATGGCTTGAAATGCTGGCTGCAAAGCATGGCGCAAAACCAGAAGAACTGGTCACCGACCCGAACGCGCGTAAGGAGACACCGCCAGAATGGGTGGAACAGGCACGCTCGATTGCGGAATCAAAATCGGAAGAACAGCCTGTCACACCCGAATTCGGGAAAGATGAGACCGGAATGTGGTTGCGCGATCTTTCTGAAAAGGAACCACCAAGTCTAGTGGGTGAGGAAGCAAAGTCAAGCGTTTCTGATCAAGAGCTACCTGATTGGTTGCGCGGCTTAGAGTCTCCGTCTTCTGAGGCACAACCAGCTTCAGAGCGCGTTGCCGAAGAACCACAGCCAGCGTCTGATGTTCCCGATTGGTTAAGTGAAATACAGAGTAAATCTGATGTACAGCCTGTGATGGAAACACCTGCTGAACAAAAATCCGATCTACCGGATTGGCTCAGTGGAATACAGGATGAATCCATCTCTAAACAAGATCTAACCGCTACGGGCGCGCCCGAGAAACAGGATGTAGCGGATTGGTTAAGTGGACTTGATCAAGAACCTCCTGCCGAAAAAGCCGTTTCCGAGCCTAAAACAGAACCTATTCCTCAACCGCGCGCTGACATCCCTGAATGGCTCCGTGGGCTTGAATCTTCGTCTGTGACAGGGATAGAAGAACAGGCCGAAAAGCCCTTGGAAGAACCTGCCGTCTCACCTCTCTCTGAAACCGAGGAACCCACTCCCGTTCCACCAACTGCTGCTGAACTTCCTGAATGGTTACGCGGGATCGATGAAACACAACAAGCAGAAGAACTTCCGGAACCTCTTCCTCAGACCGAGGAGCCTGCTCCCGTTGCACCGGCTGCTGCGGAACTCCCCGAATGGTTGCGCGGAGTTGATGAGACTCAACCGGAAGAAGAGCTTCCCGAAGAACCAGCTGTCTCATCTATTGCCAAGACTGAGGAACCGACTCCAGTTGCACCGACTGCTGTGGAACTCCCCGAATGGTTGCGCGGAGTTGATGAGACTCAACCGGAGGAAGAGCTTCCCGAAGAACCAGCTGTTGTCTCACCTCTTTCCGAGACTGAAGAACCAACTCCTATTTCACCAGCCGCGGCCGAGATGACTGAATGGTCGCGTAGGGTTGATGAGACTCAACCGGAAGAAGAACGACTAGAAGAACCAACTGCCTCCGCTCTTCCTCAGGCCGAGGAACTAACTCCCTCAGCCGCGGCTGAGATTCCTGAATGGCTACGTGGAGTTGATGCAGGTCAACCAGAAGAAGAGCGTCCTGAACAACCATCTACATCTATCTCGCCTCTTCCTGTGGCTGAAGAGGCTGAAGAAACTGCTCCCGTTCCATCGGTGGCTACTGAACTTCCTGAATGGCTACGTGGAATCGAGGAGACAAAAGCGGAGGAGGGTTCAGAAGAGGCGCGTGAGAATCTACCCGCCTGGTTACAAAGTGAGTTTGAAGAGGAAGAACCACGTCCTGCACCAACCACAGCTACAGATTGGCATCCTGCTGAACCTCAACCTGAATCTCCAGCTCAAGAACCTGAGCCGGAATTCGATGCCAGCCAGCCACCAATGCCAAGCACAATGCAACCAGCAATTGACATGGGCCAACCGGAACCACCATCTCCCAATGTTTACGAACCTACGCCAGGTCCTACTCCGATTCAGAAACCTAGCAGACCTACGCGCGTCAGACAGGTGGAAACATCGCAAGCAAGCGTGGAGATGGCGAATCAAGCGAAAGAAGAATTAATCCGCGGAGATATTCCAACTGCAGTTAATCATTACACCAAACTCATCAAGAAAGGCAAACATCTTGATGAAGCAATCCGTGATTTGCGCGAGTCCTTATACCGCTATCCTGTAGAAGTTAGTATCTGGCAGACGCTAGGCGATGCCTATATGCGTGCGAACCGCTTGCAGGATGCTCTCGACGCCTACAATAAGGCCGAGGAATTGCTTCGATAGAATGTAGAGCGACTGACCAAGTCGCTCTAATTTTGTTCAAATAACGACGGGCTTAGCCCGTCGTTAAACATAAATTACTTGGAGGAATTTTCTGTGGAAAGAACTCTTGTGCTTATAAAACCGGATGGCGTACAACGTGGACTGATTGGAGAAGTGATTGCCCGCCTCGAGCGACGTGGCCTACGCCTTGTTGCTGCAAAATTCATGCAAGTTAGCACAGAACTGGCTGAGACGCATTATGCTATTCACAAAGGGAAACCTTTTTATGAGGGATTGATCTCTTATATTACCTCGGCACCTGTCATGGCGATGGTCTGGGAAGGACCGAACGCGATCGCTGCCGTTCGACAGACTATGGGTGCTACGCGACCCACCGAGGCCGCGCCGGGTTCAGTCCGTCATGACTTTGCGCTCGAGGTTGGTCGTAATCTTGCGCATGCCTCTGACACGGTTGAGAATGGTGAAAAAGAAGTTGAACTTTGGTTCAAAAATGAAGAGCTGGTTGATTGGAAGCGCGAAGTGGACCGATGGGTGTTTGAGAAGTAAAAGAGTAATTTCTAAATCGTAATACGGAAAACGTCCCCAGAAATGATGTCTGTGGGACGTTTATGTTTATCCCTTCTTTCGTATTTGTTGATAGTAGTCTTCCCAATGAGTTCGCACCTGATCTTCTGTAACTGTACGATCATAAGCAGGCGAAATCAGCGGTAAAGCCCGTTGAACTTTGACCATTACGATAGTTTGGATACGACGTGGAGCATCAAATATACCTTGTTGCTCGAAGAAAGAAACAAGTTCGTTAAAGAGTGGGCCGGTTTCGACTACACTAGCGATTCCCTTAAAGCGGTATCCCTTGCGTGTGAACCAATCAACCACATTGATCTCGATGGAGGGATTCTGTCTCAGATTCTTAATTGTATTTGGAGAGCGAATGTCAGCAAAAACGATATGGTCATCGTCCCACACCGTTGTTGTCCCTTTTGGAGATAAGTTGGGAGTACCATCGGAACAGACCGTGGCTACATAACCAAGCCGCTGTTCGCGAATAACTCGTTTCATGTCTTCGGTTAGCTTTGCCATACTCTTTTACTTTAGGGACTGCAACCAAGTGTCTGGGTTATTGCAATCTGATTTCGCCGTCGAACTTTACATTCACCTTTAATCCTTGGACTTCCAATGTCATGGTTGCCGGAAAGGACTCGGTGCCATCGATGAGTCCATCCTCCAGGGCCTTTGTCACAGCCCGCTTGATTTCGCGCTGAGAATTGATACCGACTATTTTCAAGAATTTACGTATGCTGATGTTGAAGGTTTCTTCATTCATTAGGATCTCCATTCTTTCACATTTTTTAACACGCTGATGTTATTGTATGAGCATATCAGCGATATCATCAATAATCCGGCGTGCGGCAGGGGGGGCAGAATTCGACAAGACAATGACTATATAGCCCAGATCGCGATACATGAGCGCAAAAGCATCACCGCCGAGGGCGCGCCCGCCGTGGCCGATGACCCGTCCGTGCTGGCCGTCATCGATAATCTGAAAGCCGTATCCAAAACTGACTCCCGGCTGTTCGGCAGCAGTATTAGGGGTAAGACACAGATCAGTATACTGTGCATCTAACAGACGTTGGGTCTGGAGTGCTTGGAAGAAGTGGAAGAGATCATACACCGTCGAAAAGCAATGTTCGGCAGGACTGCCTTTGACAGCATAAATAAATTGATTGGCTCGCCGCTGCCCATCGGTTGGCCCGAACCAATTATTGTTGGTATATCCGACCGCACAATTGGCAATTGGCAGGTCTAATTCATAATGATCGGTATCATACATGGCTGCCGGCTGATAAATCGATTGGCGCATGTGATCATAATATGACTTGCCTGTCACATGCTCGATCACGGCGCCGAGCACGACATAGCCGGTATTACCATAGCGATGGCGTGTGCTGGGCGGAAATTCGAGAGGGGTAGTGGCGAATAACTTGAGATAGTCGGTCACCGTGCGCAAATCAGAGCGCGCAGCGCGGTAGGCGTCGTTCCAATAGCGGCCAAAACCTGCGGTGTGTGTCAAAAGCTGGTGAATAGTGATTTGGTCGGCGTAGGGTAGATCAGATGTATAGGTCGCGATCGGCGTATGGAGATCAAGTTTCCCGCCAGCCACAAGCTGCATAACTGCGACTGCCGTCAACATCTTAGTGATAGAAGCGATGTTAAATTTTGTGTCCGGTTGATTAGGCAGCACGTTGGGATGAATCGCATAGCCGCGAGCTGTCGTTACAAGTGGTTGATTGCCATGGGCAACCAACACTGCGCCAGAGAAGCGATCGGCGGCCGAATGAGCATCCAACAAGGCATGAACTTTTTCGATTAACTCGCCATCATTCAAAATAGGTCTCCATTTATTGCAACCTCAACAACACCTTCCCCTCATTCCATAATTCTTCCAATTGATAAAAATCACGCTGGTCCGGCGAAAACAGGTGGACGACCACGTCACCAAAATCGATAACGAGCCAGCCGTCGCGGGCGAGTCCTTCTTTCTTTCCCTTTTTGCGGTGCTTTTTGCGCATCTCTTCAAGGACGGAATCGGCCAGCGCATCCAACATGCGGTCGCTGGTGCCGGTGCAAAGGACGAAATAATCGGTAAAGGAGACAATTTCTTTTAGGTCAATCAGGACAATATCTTCACCCTTTTTATCTTCAAGGGCATTAACAATTTCACGAGCAAGTTCGAGTGTATTCAGAATTCACCTCTATGTGTACTGTCATTGCCCCGCCTGCTATCGGGCGGGGTTGCGAGGAGCGTACTTTGCGACGAAGCAATCTCCTCACGGTGGTAGAGATTCTTCGCTTTGCACAGAATGACATGATTAAGCAGTTTTTCTTAACGGCGCAGAGAATAATCTGGTATAAACTGAACCGCCAGGTTGTAAATCGCTTTTAAATAAATGCACTGAATCAACCTTCGCGGAACCAAGATCACCGATTTTTGTCGCATCAAGGGTATTGCGGATTTTTTGCAAACCAGCAGATGACAGGTTTTGTCTCACACGTCCAATGGTGAGATGTGGGGAAAAGGGACGTTCTTCGGTGGCGTATCCCAAACGCGCTACTACTGAATCGATGCTTCTTTGCAGGGAATCTAAAACTGCTGGGGCATGGAGGCCGATCCAAATGATGCGCGGCCGGCGTGGGGTTGGGAAAGAACCGATTCCACTTACTTTGAGATCGAACGCAGTTTGTTGATCAGCTTCGTACTGAAGCATTTGAGTCAGCAATTCTATGTTGGTAGGGGAGACGTCGCCTAGGAATTTCAAAGTTAGATGAATGTTGTGTGAAGGTACCCAGCGCACAAGAGATGAATCAAGTGCGTGTTGTAAACTCGCGGTTTGTTGTTGAATTTCGTTCTGGATGGAAACTGGAAGCTCAATCGCAATAAAGACGCGCAGGAGACTCATAACCGTCCGGACTTATGTCCCCTGTATTACTTGATCGACGGCCTGTTTAAGATCAAGGAAGCTGACAGGTTTAGTAAGGTACAAGTCTGCGCCTGCTTCTAATACGGTTTTGATATCGCCAGGCATGCTCGTAGCCGAGACCACGATGACTGGTATAGATGATAGCTCCGGCTCGCGGCAAATATAGTGTAATACTTCCAGGCCAGAGATATCTGGCATCATTACATCAAGGATTACCACATCTGGTTTTTCCTCGTTGAGCATGGGAATGGCCGGAGCACTAGAGAACATTTTGATGACGCGGAAGCCATTGACGCGCATCATCTCAGCAAACATTTCCGCGGCATCCGGTTCATCTTCGATAATCATAACGGTTTTCAGGACAGGCATCATTCTAAAATCTTATAACCAAAAATAGCATATTACATAAGAATTTGCAAGAGGCTAAGCTGGTTGTGACTGTGTAAGAAACCTAGTGAAATCAAAGTCTATGCGTTACAGAGTGCCGCAGTTTCCACATAAACTACATAGAAGTTGCGGCACAAGCGGTAGATTACTTCATGGAGGAACAATGAGTGACTTGGATGAGTTTCGCGCGGAGAAGGACGAATTCTTCGGCAAGCACCCGCAAAGCCCGTTAACAAGCGAGCAAAAAATGGCTTTTCGAGGCTTACATTATTTTCCGGAAAATCCAGACTTACGATTAGAAGTGAAAGTGGAAGAATTCCCCGAGAAAGAAAGCTTTGAGATGCAGACCACTACAGGCGATGTACAATCTTATGAAATATATGGCAAATTCCGTTTTACGGTGGAAGGCCAGGAAGCGGGATTGACTATCTATCTAAATGAGTATGGATTTTTTCTGCCGTTTGTGGATTCATTAGCTGGAAAGGAAACGTATCCTGCTGGCCGATATCTCGAGCCTACCCCTTTGGCTGATGACCGCTTCCTTGTGGACTTCAATTTGGCGTACAACCCAACCTGTGCCTACAATGAGATGTGGTCCTGCCCAATTACGCCAGCCGAGAATCGACTCAAAGTCCCCATCCGTGCTGGCGAGAAGATCTTCCATACAGAAAGCTAGTTGCAATACCCACTTAAAATACAAATTGGGGCTTCCAAGCAACAGGAAGCCCCAATTATTTTCGTATGATTACTCTTTTGAACCTTCAACGGCGCTGATCAAAGCCTCGTATTCATCACAACATTCGTGGCATACATCCAAATGTTCTTTGAGCAAGGGCATCAGCCGCTCTGCATCTTCTCCCCTCAGGTGTGATTCCGCATATTGATCCAACAAATCATAAACTTCACTACAAGATAATTCCTCCTCATTGGAGTTCGCCAGTGAACGGATCAACTGTTCGATCATGGTATCGGACAGTCCTCCTGGCTTACGGCGGAAAAAATCGCGGATTTGTTGGATAAGATCTTGAACCTTCATACGGATCCTCTTGCAATTATTTGTTGGACGGTTAATATAATGTTAATCTTACCTATGCTCAAAAGCTGTAAGCACATCCTGAGGACTCAGGTTTTCGCGTGCAAGTCTCCGTCGCAGCCTTAGGCGTGCATCGTGTAGAAGCTTGTATAGAGCATTGCGGTTTGTTCTCATACGGCGAGCAGCTTCTTCCATAGGTATATCCTGCACTCCTAGCAGGATGAGAGCTTGGCGTTGCTTAGCTGTCAATTCCTCGTCCAAAATGCGGCGGACGCGGACCAGCATGTCGGCGCGCTCGGCGGAGGTTTCAGGCGAAGCTTGTGGGTCAGCTAGCAGTCCGGGAGGAGGCGGTGCATCTTCGTTATCCGTCAATTCGTCTAGAGATGCATCGCGCCAGCGTTTACGACGTAGTTCGGTCAACGCGATGCGGACAGCGATCTTATGGACCCAAGTCGTAAAGAGGCTGCGGCCTTCGAAACTATCGAGCTGGTCAAGCACACGCAGAAGAGTTTCTTGAGTTACTTCTTCTACCAAAGGCTGAAAGAGGGGATCAGTTGGAGACAACCATCGGGAGAGTGCATAAGGAAGCCCCTTTTGAACGATAGTACGCAAATCGTTTAGTGCACTTTCTCGAGAAAGGCCGTTCGATCGCAAATCGTTAAGCCAGGCTTCATTGTTGCGGGTAGGCATAGTGAGAGATTATAACAGCATGACAAAATAAAAAACCACCTCATAAGAGGTGGTTTTGTGGGCGCGGAGGGGCTCGAACCCACGAACCTCACGGATGTGAACCGTGCGCTCTAACCAACTGAGCTACGCGCCCGGGGGAAGCCCCGCATCCTTCATTCTAATAATATAGAGGGGTGTGGGGAAGCGACGCAGATTATAGTATAGGCTATCTGGTTTGACAAGTGATTTGAATTCGAAACCAGGTGTATCTGTCTACTTGGTTTCCTGTTTACCTTATTATGGTGGTGGCAAATAATCCCAAGGGTTGACAAAATATGTAAGCGTCCTTATTTCAAAGTGCAAGTGCGGGCCCGAGGAGTGCCCCGTACTGCCAATTGCTCCAATCCCCTCGCCCTGACCCACGCTCTGCCCACAAAAGCGGTAGATTGCACTCAAATGTGCATATAACGTTTGAAAACCATCACCATGATCTATCATGATCATATTACCGTAGCCATAATTATTCATACCCGCGTAAACAATCACACCTGCATCCGCGGCATAGACGCCCTCCCCCTCACTACCTGCAATATCAATTCCCCAATGGTTCGCTTTAGGTGTGTAATCAAAACCCGAAAGGTAATGCTTGTTCGCCGGCCAGACGTAAGTGCCATATCCAATAGCTCCACCAGAGACCGGATCACATGCCCCTGGACCAAGGACTCGTGCAGACGCAGGATTTTCCCTTGTAACACCTAACGGAGCACTCCAATTCACAAATTCTCGTTTGCCGCCAGGGATGATGAGCCAGGTGCCACTCTCGATATTCGCATTGGCAAAATCGCCGACCGCGGTTGGATCAAGGTGATTCGCTGGCAAGTTAATAATATCTTCGGGTTTAACTCCATAGAACTCAGCCCACTGGCCGAACGGTATGCCTCCGAGCCATTGCCAATAAACACCATTTACTGGCAGGATGATCAACTCTTGACCAGGCTGGAGCGAGTGCGGATCATCAAGCAGGGTGTTGTAATTTGACCACAGGATCGTCTCTGGCTCGAGGCCAAACTTCTCGGCAATTGCAAAAACCGTATCGCCTTCCTGCACAGTATATTTCTCAATCTCTTTGCGCGGACGCGTCGGGACATTCGTGTGAATTTTCGCTTCCCGCAAGATTCCGACCGTAGCTGGATTTACTAGTGGAGGAATCTCTGCAAGATCAACTATAGCGGTCGGGGTCGGACCTTGGGCTTGCGCAGCGGTTATCCCAAGCGAACCCGGCATCTGACGGTAGAACATCTGCACTAACCAGATCACAATGGCGATCGCGATCAAGGAAAATACGTTGGTGCCAATTTTAAGCAGTGACTCACCAAGTCCCATCTCGAGCAGGCTGTTCAATCCACGGCTGAATAAGCCGCGTTCGTTTTTGGGTGTGGAAGCTGGTTCCTGTGGCTCGGAATTTCCACCTGAAGAGGAAGCAGGCTTTGGAACATCTTCCCGGAAGTCTTTTTGCATGGAGTTCATCATAACATGGGCAAAAATGCCTCGTCAAGCTGGCTTTTAAACGTTTAACCTCTGTTACCCCTCCGGTTTTAGCACTACTGGGCGAAATAGCTGAATTTCACCAATGCAAACCAAACAGATCATTCCACAGGTAAACGCCGTGATGGAAAGGTTAAATACCTGAGTCATCCAACCAATCAACAGGGAACCGAACGGCGCGATACCCTGTAGTGCCCAGAGATAGATACTGAAAACACGTCCGCGGAGTCCGTTCGGAATTTGTAGTTGAATTAGTGTATTCATGGTTGCTAGTTGGGTGACCGCGCCCCAGCCCATCATAACAATTAGGGCCAGCGTGATGAGCAGCGATCTTGAGAATGCTAGAGCAAGCATTCCTAGAATAAATGCAGCTTCGCCCAATATCAAACGCGACCCTCGGGTGGTAGCAGCGCTATTGATTGCAATGGAGAAAGCCGCAATCAATGCACCCACTCCCTGTGCTGCGTATAACATACTGTTACGTGCATCCACAGCAGATTTAGTATCTCCTATGTGGCTTAGTAAATCCTTTGAAACAACCGGAAATTGTTGAATGATGGGGAAGGCAAATATCCCGAGAATGGCCGCGATAAAGATGATCGATGCCACCGATGTGTTCCCTATAATGAATTGTCGACCTTCCCGCAATTCATCTATCATTGAACGAGTACGCGGCTCAGGTGGCATTTTGTAACGCGCGTGCACAAAAAGTAAGCCAATAATGATGGTGACAAAACTGATACCGTTTAGCAGGAATATCCAGCCTTCGCCCTTATTCGGAATGAGCAAGAGGATTGGCGCGACGAGCGCTGGTCCCAATACCCGCGCTAAGTTAAAAGCAGTGGATTGCAGTGCAATTGCATTAGGAAGGGCTTCGCGGCCCGTCAACTCTATGAGCATAGATTGTCGTGACGTAATCTCGAAAGCGGTTGCGATTCCTAGAATCAGCGTTAGTAGCACGATGTGCCAGATCTTAATCAATCCATTCAATGTGAGCAGCGCAAGTACTACAGCATCGACCATCATGATTGTTTGCATAAAAATCACAGCCTTGCGTTTATCTAAGAGAGTGTTTTGAAAATGGTCAGGTAAACTTGTTGGTGTGAACAGACAAGCCTACCCGACCGATCTCAATGATACACAATGGGCACTGATTGCGCCACTGCTGATGTCCTACCCAAAAGATGGCAAAATCGCGCGAAGCAAGCGCGGGAAACCGGTTGGAAAGAGTGAGGCGTAGCGGCTTCATTTGTCCTTATTTAAATACAAAGGACACGAAGGGCATTAATGGCTTTACTTCGTGTCCATAGATAGGCTTTAGAAATATTTTTACACAGGCACAACCAACTCGGCACGGTCCACTTCAGGTTTATTGACCAACGTCGAAACGGGATAAGCGGACATTTTATCAGCGGGGAAGGGCTTGATCAATGGTTGCAGGCTTTCAGGCGTGCGAGGCGAGGTATCCAACCACTGGGTATAATCTTCCGGCTTTAAAATCAAAGGCATGCGGTTGTGGATGGACGTCATTAGTTCGTTTGGATCGGTTGTAACGATGGTGCATGACTTGACCTGCGAGCCATCAGAGTCATTCCATTCATCCCACAGACCTGCAAAGGCAAAGGGCTTACGATCTTTCATATGAATGAAATACGGCGTTTTGGTTTTTGTGCCAGGCTCAGCCTTCCATTCATAGAAGCCGTCTGCCAAAATCAAGCAACGTTTGTATTTGTAGCTACCGCGAAAGGACGGTTTTTCTGCTAGTGTTTCACCGCGTGCATTAATCAAGCGGTTGCCAACATCAGGTTCCTTAGCCCATGAAGGGATGAGTCCCCATACAAAGAAATCGGCTGTGTTCTTGCCGTCGTTTGGAATTGCTAGAATAGGCTGAGAAGGTGCAATATTGAAGCGCGGTGCAAACTGAGATGGGAACGTATAATCTTGAAACTCTTCTTTCAAATCAGCAGGGTCAACGGTTAAAGTAAATCTTCCACACATATTTTGGACTCCATTAGATACGTAATTTTCTATAATCACCATCTCGAATGGTGATGCCTATTGAATCCAGATGCTCTAACAAAGCCTGAACATACTTCCGAGTTGTGTCTAGCATATCGCGTACTTCAGCAAGCGTGACCTGTCCTTTTTGCTGAATCGCGTCGCGGATTTTTTCGACGATTACATCATAATCCCTTTTTCTAAAAACGACATCTTGTGAAACTAGGATAAGCTCCCTCGACTCAACCAACGCATTGAAAACTTCTTCACCGACTTCGGCCTGACATTCCTTCACGCTCGGCGGCCCGAATGGATTCTGATCGAATTTTCGCATCAGCCCTTGGACTTTAGCCTGCTGGCCACTATCGAATTTGATCTCGTGGGTAGGGAGGGAGACGAAACTACCCGATTCGATTAACGAGTGACGAATGCCAAGTGACGTAATAATGGCATTAAAGACGCGCGGCTGAAGTTTGAGACGACTCTTCAATTCTTCGCGCGGGATACCGCGTCGAAGCGGATAATTTTTATGATAGGACTCAACGGTTTGTATAGCCTTACTACTCAATACGCTCCAATTAGGAAAGGCAATGACCAGTGTGTCGCTTGTAATTGTGAGAGTCCCAGTCTCAAGAGGAACCAGCGAACCTGCATCGAGTAATTCCTTGAGTGCAATTTCTGCGTTTGAAGAATCCAGACGAGAGCGTGAGACAATTTCCTTTATTGACGCAGCATTGAGTGCAAGCGCAGCTTCGAGCAATACATCCGATGGTGAACCTTGCGAAAGAGAGGCCAGGGATTTTAGAACATTCGAGTCAGAGCGTTTGTGACGGCCTTTGGGCTGGTGATCCACAATTACACCACCGCCCAAGGTTTCTCCAGGTGATGGGCGCCGCAGGATATATCGATCGCCGCGCACAGCAACGACTTCGTTGCGCAACTCGAGTTGGATCCAGCCCTCTTCACCAGGTTTGAGTTCTTCTGCACCCAGCAAGCGCAGATTTGCAACTGTCTCACTCGCACCGACGAAGAGTTTCACTTCGCTTGAATGTTTAAGCGATGAAGATGTATCTTTCAATAAACGCAAGTGTGCGTCAAGCCTACGCGTAGGCTGGTATTGCCCAGGATGTGTAAGGACTTCACCGCGCTGAATTTGCTCGGTGGTCACTCCAGAAATATTTACTGCGGTGCGCGAGCCGGGAATAGCAATATCTTCCTTCTTTTTATGGGTTTGCAATCCACGTATACGGCCGTTTTGACGCGACGGTAAAATTTCCACTTCCTCTCCGATAGCGAGATGGCCATCGCTTAATGTACCGGTGACAACGGTGCCAAACCCACTCATGGTAAAGACACGGTCAATAGGCAGGCGCGGACGACCTAAGTCCATGCGAGCAGGCTTTTCCTCTAGGAGTCTTGCCAGAGCTTCAATAAGTTTATCCAGTCCGGTTTTGGTTTTGGCGGAGACGCGCAAGATAGGAGCATCTTGCATAACAGTATCTTTGACAGCGGCGCGAATGTCAGTCTCAATGAGATCCAGCCATTCTGAGCTCCCATCGGGGGTGATATCAGAAGCGAGGTCTATCTTCGTCAAAACGATGAGACCCGCGGGAATCTGTAATAAGTCAAGGATGGCAAGATGTTCTTTTGTCTGTGGCATTACGCCTTCATCGGCTGCAATGACGAGGAGTGCGGCGTCTATGCCCCCTATACCGGAGAGCATGTTTTCGATGAAGTCTCGATGGCCGGGTACGTCAACAATACCTATTTCTTCACCATTAGGAAGGGTAAGCCAGCCGAAGCCGAGTTCGATCGTCATCTCGCGGGCTTGTTCTTCTTTCAAGCGGTCGGGATGTATGCCGGTGAGTGCGGCTATGAGCGTGGATTTCCCATGGTCAACATGACCGGCTGTGCCAATGACTCGCATGTTCCATTTTCCTCCTCTCCCTTCTGGGAGAGGGCACGGTGAGGGCGATTTTACTTCTTGACCTTCTTATTATGACCCATAATGCGCTCGAAGGAGGTCATCCATTCGTGTGTGACGTTCATTAGTTCCTGCAGTTGTTGTTCAGTCGCATCGGTGATCTGATGGATTTGATCCTGAAGAACCTGAGTTATATCGTCGAGCGCTTTAATGCGCTGGTCGAATTTTTGCACATCTTTGCGTATATCGCGAAACGAATCTTCGGACGAAAGGCTAATACCAGTCCAGCGTTTTTGATCGTCGGCTTTGAATGAAACCCATTCTTGGCGTAAACGTTCTTCGGTAAGCCGCTGCATCTCGGTAATTTCATTGATGCGGCGTTCGAGTTTCGTATTGAGTGCGATGTAGGTTTCCTGGGCTTTTTTGGCGCCGCGTAAGGCATCATCTAATCCTTGGACATGTGAATCAATACCTGATGCGTCCCTTTTAAAGGCTTCGATGCTCTCACGCCAATCCTTCACGGCGCGGTCATATTCTAATTTTGCAATGGTTTGTTGTTCGATAAAAACCGTCTGCGCCTGTTTGCGTTCAACTTCCGAGGCAAGGAGTTCATTAATGCGGCTGTCAATATTTCGGATGCTATCTGCCGTGAGTGTGTATTTTTCACGGCTTTCTTCGGATCGCTTCCGGACGGCCATGACATCCCCTTGAATATCAACAATACGCTTGAGATCATTCTTACGGGCTTCATCTAATGCTTTCACACTTAATTCTACGGCTTCAGTAGCCTGTACAGCTTCATTGATAAGTTGCTTTAATTCATCAATGCTAACGACAAGACGTTGGGTTTCGATGGCACGTTCCTTGAACTTTTTGTCATAATCACCAGGCGTAAACATTTTTCTGAGTTCGCCTACCGATTTGTATATTTCCTCAAGTTGTGCTTGGTGACGTTTTACAGCATCACGCTCCCGCCGCCGGCTTTGCTTCTCGAAGTTTTCGATGACCTGGTTCACATCTGCGCGCTGTTTGGTAAGCATGGTGTCGAATTGTTCGAAGCGTGAGGTACCGACATTTATTTCCGATATCTGTATGCCCAAACCCTTAATTTGTTTGTTTGCAACACTAATACTGGTTTCGAGAGACGCAACCTGTTCTTTCAAGGAAGCAATGACTTCCTTATCTTTAGCGCGCTCTTTTTCCATCCAGTCCAGCCGTTTGATGATCTGTTCAAATTCCATGGATTCCTCCCGGAGAGGGTTCGATAAGATTATACTGCTTCCTGAATGACGGCAAACAAGCCTATTGCCCGATGTGCTGAAACATCGCAGGCAAGCTGGTTAGGAAGGGTTGCATCACTTCTGGGAATAGACCGATGACGAATAATCCGATCACCCCGACCCCGAGCATGATCGATTGAGCCCAGGATTCGTTCCAATTCCAGGCAGTTTTTTCGGGCGCCATCACGAAGACAGCCAGAGTGCGGATCGCGCCTGTCAGCAGGCCAAGCACACCTATTAAAATCCAGAAGGCATTTCCGAGAGATTGCTTTGCCAGTTCCTCCCATAGTGCCAGCCGTGGGGGAAAGCCTGCCAATAAGGGGAATCCAACTGTTGAGAGATGTGCCAGCACAAGGGCAGTGACTGCAACCGGATAAGTGCGTGCCAATCCCTGTATGGCGCTAAACCCGAGAGAGTCGGCTTTTTCCTTGATCGTTGCAATACTTAAAGACCAGACGGCTAATTCCAATCCACGCGGGATAATCAGAAGAAAGGTTAATTCCAATGCGTCGGACGATTTCAGGCTCATTGCAAGGATCATCATCCCAGTTCCCACAATAGACGCATATCCCATCATTCTTCCTAGATGTTTTTGGAACGCGGCGAATAATCCTCCACTGGCTACCATAAAAAGGCCTGCAAACTGAATAGCGCTGGATAACTGTGGCGAGGTGCGGATCCATATATATCTGTCCAAAAAACCGAGTGCGAAAATGACAGTGAATACAGGAAGTATCCAGAGTAAAAAACCAACTGCGTAGGGAGAAGCTTCTTCTGTAAGCATGGGGATCCAGCTATAAAGCGGAAAGATCGCGAGAAGAAAAGCAAAACCGAATCCGAGCATAACTCCTGCCAGCGTTGTGAGTCCAATATCACCTGGACTAGCCTCTACGCCTGCCAACATCCAGCCAGAAAATAAGATGAATGGCATGGCTAGTGTTTGATAGATCAGGAATCGCAGGGTGCCACGTCCAGGTTTTTGAAATGGGAGGACTAATAAAGGTATAACCAGCAGCGATGCTGTTTCAAGCATCGGCGCAGCGAAGAGAAATGGTTCCACGGCAATAGAGGCCACCAGTAATGCAGCAATGACAAAACCAAGTGCCACGAACCGGCTGGGAACGCCTGCTGCTTCTGTGCCGAAAAACCATACCGCAGCAACGCCAAAAATCAACGCCAGTATGGGGCCATCCGCATGATTTAGCACAAGACTGCGTCCGAGAATTTGAACAGTAGACGAGATCTTGAAGGAGAAAGTCCCTAACAGCAACGCTGTATCAATAGGGATAATTAAAGCTACCACAGCCAGAAATGCAGAGACGGTGCCTCCCACCAGCGCAGCGACTCGTATCTTGGGAATAAAGAAAATAATGAGGCCGGTAATAAAGGGTATGATAATCCAGAGATACGGCGCATTCATTCGGTTCCCTCCGCGGATGAACTTGCCACAAGCAGATAGGATCCCGCCAGTGCCAAACCAAGATTAACTACAGCGATCAAGCCAGCGACCAGAATAGAACTTTCCAAAGCTGCATAGATAATCTCGAAGCCAATCAATAAAGTGAGCAGGCCAAGGATCACGCGTAAGAGTTGTGTAGTGATACCGAGGTGAATTAACCCCATGCCCATCAGGAGCAAACCTCCTACAATCACTTGCAACCCTAAACCGGGGATAACCACTTGCACACGCGGCGCGGCAGCCAGAGTAAAGAGTATCACAATACCAGCCAGAAAAATGCGAAACCAGCGTCCGTGTGGCCAGAATGTCTCAAGGTCACTCTCGCTGTTTGAAATCCCCAAATGTGTTACGCCCAGCGTTGCAATAGCCATCCAGCCAGAGACTAGTTTGACCGATGCCATGCCGATTGGCCAGTGCCGTATCACAAGTCCGAAAGCGGCAAGATATTGTATTGCAAGCAAGCTTAGGCTCCAACGCCAATCGCGGCTGATGAGCAAACCGGTGGAAGCGATAAGGATGACGCCCACCGCGATCCATGAAACGATTTCGATTGTCATAATGTTAAGGTTTTGTCTGGGTCATTAGGGAGATAAACAGGACCATAAAGAGCAGGGTCCACATGATGCCACCTGCACCCTCTAGTGTGGCGGTCACTGCCTGGGTTATTTGTCCAAGGAGTTGATAGAATCCCCATAATCCACTGTATATTCTATCCAGCCGGGTAGAAGCAGGTTTCACCCAGTGTGCACGGACCGGGTTGAGAAGACGTAAACGCGGTGTAAGCCAGATCAGGCCGAAGGTCAGGAGAGTTACAGCTAAACCGGCAGGCCAGAAACCGATTTGCAGCGCGCCGTCCCAACCATAGAAACCTAGCAGGATTTGCATCAAGAGCAAGAGCACAATCCCTGCTGGATATACATTGCGCGGTAAATCGGGTTTTATATCAAAAGCCTCCCTCCCTCCAGAACGCAAGGAATGTCGGACAAACCCTGCTGTCAGAAAGACCTGTGCAATGAGCAGGAAGGGTAAGAAAAAACCATAATTTCCCTTTGACCATACATTCGCTGTGATCGAAAACGGCAGCGAAGATATGCTCCATGCGCCAATAAGAAGCGCGCGATTTAACCAAACCTGTTGGACAGTTGTCAGGAAGAGCGCGCCTCCTGCGATGACCAGCGCGCAACCCCATGCAGCCGCGCCAGTTGGATTTAAGCCCAGTGCACAGGAAACAGCAAGTGCCGCAAGGCCAATAATCCAGAATCGACGTCCGGTGAGTTCATCGGGTGCGCGCAACCACATCCAGCCACCATAAATAGCGGCGATCACAGTGAGGACAAACAGGAAAGGTGTAAGTGAAGAAACAGCACCTTCCTTAGGAATTTTAGACAGCAAAGCCAGGCTAGATGCAGCAGCGACCAACCTTAATGCTGTTCCAAAACCACGCCTGAGGTTTGACAATGTAGGATAAGATAAATTCAATGGGAGGACTCCCAGTCTTAATCCTGCTGCGGCAATTAATAATAAACTTGCTTGTGGTGAGAGCGCATCAAAATTTAATCTATTTCCTGTGGATGCACTCACAATATTGGCCCATAATAGCAACCCAAGACCTGCAGCGCGCGTGGCAAAGCCAATTACGACACGCTCACTAAAGGCAGGGCTATCTACTGACCTCAATTGCGTCACTAGTTCGGTTAAATCTAGAGCTGCCCACACCAGTAAAAGAGTAAGAGGGTTCTCGGCGGTTACTGCCAGAACACCCAGTCCACTTAACGCGAGCGTGCCTGCCCATGCGAATGAATTTGCTAAGGCGGGGCGTACAACGGATGTTAAAAGGATACTGAGTGTAAGAGCAGTAAGGCTAATAGCATAAGGCCACGATAACCCGTCACCGCGGAAAGAGGGAGCTTCATTGAATATTGCGGAAATCTGCCAGGGCGGTAGAGAAATATTAAGCGGTGTTTGAAATTGCCAGAATAATGTTATCAAAAACGCCAGCAGGGAGCCGATCATTGCCACCAGCCAGGCAAATCGAAAAGCTGGGCGTATTGCACTTAGGATGATCAACGCCAATGCGATTATAAAAAGGATAAGCGTAGGAATTAATATTAACATGAAGCGCCGCAATTGTATCAGTTTTTGGTGTGCAGACTTCGGAACTAGACACTTGCTACCAACGCCGCCTTGGACGGCGACCTGAGCAATATGGAAGTCTTTTCTGGACTGAAAGGAAAAAGTTATGTGAGTTCACCTAGCCGTTTGGTAAAATAAGATTCATGGCTTTGAACCATCGCAGATCATTCCAATTGACCATTCTATTACTCTTCTTGGTCCTTAGTTTTACTGTTTCCTGCACATCCAAATCGGACCTCATTCTTGCCTCCGTTTCTACGGCTGCTGCTCCTTCCCCAACGCCTTTTCAACCTCAACCTGGCTTAACAGATGGACCTTATTCTGCTCCGGTCCTTCCACAAGCAGAGCCGACTTATACACCCTACCCGCTAAACCGACGGCCCATCGTTGACTTACCCACACCGATACAGATTATGCCCACACCTGGCGGTCTGCCAGTTTATTTCTCTGCGGCCATCACCAATCCGCTGACCGGTTTGCCGCTTTCTGACCCAGCATTGCTTAATCGCAGGCCCATGGCAATCAAAGTTGCAAATGCACCAGATACTGTGCGCCCTCAATCTGGTTTGAGCCTGGCTGATGTTGTTTATGAATACTACATCGAGTGGGGCGATACGCGTTTTATTGCTGTGATGTATGGGAATGATTCGGAGCAGGTGGGCCCGGTGCGCTCAGGACGTTATTTTGATGAGCACATCACCCGCATGTACCATGCTTTTTTCGTCTTCAAGTATGCTGACCCGCGCGAATACACATATTTTAAGGCAGGTGACTTGCTCGATTTCCTCGTTGTTCCGGGAGGTGGAGCATGCCCTCCTTTTGTGATCGGCAAACAGGCGCGAGATACGTACAATAATATCTTTTTCAATACAGCGAAGTTTGGCGCCTGCACCGCGAAAATGGGTGTGGACAATTCCTTCCAACATCTGCGCAGTGGATTTTTTAGCGATGCCCCAGTCTCTGGCGCATTGACAGTAAATCGTATCTACACCCGCTTTTCCGTATTCAGTTACAACTACTGGGAATACGATCAGGCTACGCGTAAGTACTTCCGTTATCAGGAATTACAGGATATGGTAAAAGGCAACCAGGAAGCCTACGCACCATTGACCGATGAGCAGACCGGCTTGCCGGTCACTGCGGATAATGTGATTATGCTTTTCGTGCCGTACACTTTTGCCAACCAGTTTGAGCAGGAGGATGAGGTCTATCACATTGACCTGATCAATTCCGGCGAAGCTTTCGTTTTTCGCGATGGTTTTGCCTTTCCCGCGCGTTGGTACCGTACGGATATTGACCAACCGCTGCTGATCACCACCTTGAACGGAAACCCAATCTTCCTGCGGCCCGGCCGGACGTTTTATGAAGTGTTAGGTGATTCTTCCACGTACGAGCAAAAAGATACTGACTGGCGCTTTTATTTTGCCACGCCGTAAAAGTTCTGCCTTGAAGACAACTATAGATGAAGTTTCCTTAAACAAGACTGCCCTTTATAACTAAGCTATCGAGAGCTAATACTATACATTTCCTTTAAGATACCCTTCATTGATTTTCGGTGCTTTCAATATCGTATGTTCCATACCCAGTCCAATTTGCCTTATATTTTGTTGAAGCTATGAATTCATCATAGGCGTAAGCATCCAAATACACAACATCGACGACTTTTGTACTCGGCTTGAGGGAATACATCAGCGACTTTTGAGATGAAAGTATGAAAGCGGCTTTGATACCATCAAAAAAGATTATCATATTGGTTTCAGGCGACTCAGGAAGCAGAGTAAGATCGAGCACTTCTACAGCATTGGGCAAACCGTATCTTTCAATGACATCCTGCATAGTGATTTTATGTACCGGGGAGAAATTGACAGTGTCTACAACATAATCGGAATTAAATTCTATGAGGATTTTATGCTCACACCTAATATCGTAATTGTTAATATCACAATCAGCGATTGCGTTTTGCTGACTAAGAATAGTAATTACTTCATTTTTTGCAGTTTCGCCTGGAGTAATTCCCCAAAAGCAGGGCGCTGAGCACGGCTCGGCAGAGATTACGCCCCCATCTTTTATTTTTTCTGACAGCGTAACTGTGCATGCTGTTAGCACAATAACACATACACATAAGTTGAGCTTAAGAGAAATCCTGTTGTGGACAAACATAGTTTTCATCCTTATGATGTTGTTAATATTTCTATCGGTCAGCTTTTATATAATCACAATAGAAGAAATGGGTCATAAAGATTCTCGGAGCACCTATATCATATATACTGATCTGGTCCCATAATTACAGTGACCTAGTTTCTATATAAGTATGGTTTTTAGAAATATAAAATAATTGCAGCCATTACCAAAATAATTATGCTATTTGAGACCACAGTAAATATCGCATAGTATCTTGACCATTTCGATAACTCTTTTTTATTAAGCTCTTTCCGGGCATTTCTGATGTTTAGAATCGATTTTAAGATAAATAAACTCAAAACGATCAAGAGAACACTAGCTAAGAGTAATTGATTTAGCGCTTCCCAAATCATCAGTTTGTTCCTCCTACAGAAAAACTGTCTCGCATTTCAAAGAAATAACCCTTTAGTGATAACCAATCCTGCTCTTGTGAGCAAAAGGATAATGTGTAACCTATGTTATTTGATAACACGTAAACATCTTGGCAGTAGCGAGTTATGATCTCATACGATGAAGAACTAGACCAAGTATATTCATGGATTAGACCTTTAAGTTTACCGTTACTCCATGGTTCTGACGATACTGGAGCATACCCAGTATTTCGTGTGGCTCGTGCTTGTCCCCATGTTACAACATCATTTGTATTGGCATTAGGGAAAGTTCTTCGAGCTATGGCTATGTTTGCTGATTGACGTCCGGACACCAATATAACGGCAACAACTTCATCGTCGCCATGACTCCCTTGAGGTGTCTCACCTACTACCCAATTTGCTGGATATGAAATAGAGTAACTTCCGTTCTTCGCTTGAAATGATTTCATCGGTGCTGGTGGTCCAAAACTAAGTGGCCCTTTTCGAGCCGCAGGGTTTATTAACAATATTAGAACAGACATTAATACCCACGCCGTTGCAACCAACAGTATAACGTGATGCTTTTTCATCGACTTTATTCTTTGTAGTAAATTCATTGTTCCTGTCCTCATGTGATAATCTTACAATACTCTTTCACTCACAACAATTACGTTATCCCATTAGTGAAGTTCCTGATAGATTGTATATGTCTCTGATAAGCTGAATAATGCTACCGCGGCCGGTCCAATGGAGAATCCACGCTAGTATGATTATTCATTACCTCCTCTTCCCAATTTTACTCTCTCCTTCCTCACCAAAAAATGAAAATCCTACAATCTTGAAAACAAACGGAGTAAAACCAAATTTACAAATTTTCATGGACTGGCAAGTGAGTTGGGTTTAGCTAGTTTTCGGTTATACTTTCACCGTGGCAAAATCTGCTCTAAGCCTCTCGGCGGTTGAGAACGAAGCTGTGTCAAATTTTCTAGCATGGGTTCGCTCCAACTATAGCGGACAACCTCGCAAGGCGATGTTGTTTGGCTCGAAAGCTCGTGGTGAAGCGACCGCCGATTCGGATATAGACATTTTGCTAATTGTTACAAATGAAACATGGCAATTCAAAGATGAAATTTGTAAAATCATCTCCGATATCTCTTTGATATATGATGTGTTGCTTGATGTACGCGTGATTGGACAGGCACGTTGGCAATATATGTCTGAAGTTCAAGCAGGGTTATATCGAAACATTTCGAGGGAGGCCATTCCAATTGCGATTTGATTCTCAGAGCATATAGAAAGCAGATTAGAATAAAGCCTATAACTATCCCGGGTTGATTCGGAGCTGGTATGACATTTGACCCCACTTTCCTCAGTAATTTACTTCTAGTACTAACTGCCTTCGGCGGTGCATTCCTTGCGGCATTATGGATAAGCCTTGTCGTGTGGACCTATCGAGATATCCGCGCACGTGCCCGTGACCCGTTGGTGCAAATCCTGGCTGCATTGCTTGTGGCTGTATTGAATTTGCCCGGCGTACTGGTGTATCTCATTTTGCGTCCGCCGCGGACTCTGGAGGAGGAATATCAGCGCACACTCGAAGAGGAAGCTCTGCTCCAAGCCCTGGAGGATTTACCTCTTTGCCCAGGCTGCGAACGGCGTGTGAAAAATGACTGGCAGATTTGCCCGAACTGCCAT
>WNFV01002020.1_pt1 | contig 27811 bp, 27 predicted proteins | sample 5400101 | NCBI WGS metagenome assembly WNFV01 (sample SAMN13153361, study PRJNA577476) | soil metagenome | isolation source: 115 cm soil or saprolite under grassland replicate 1 | place: USA:California | collected 2016-06-15
GCGGATGAACTCACCGTACGGCCGCTCCACCCGCGTGAACTCCCAGCCGTGCGGCTTCGTTCGCTTTCCGGTGACCGTGAGGACGCCGTCCTCGAACTCGATCGCGAGCGTGTCCTCGTCGATGTTCGGGAGATCGACGAGAACGAAGTACTCGGCGTCGGCCTCGATCACGTCGAACGCCGGCACCCAGTACCGGCCGCCGTTGCCGTTGAAAGCCCGCGTGACGAGGTCCGTCGTCAGGGCGAGATCGGAGAAGTAGGGATCGCGCAAGATGCGTGTTGCGACTGCCATTTCGTGCCTCACCTTCTTTCCACGTCGAACCTACGGGCCGGCGGCCGGCGGCGACAGACCAGTTTTGATCAGGCGCGCCGCCCCTAGGCCCTCTCACGGCACGACGAGCACGCTGCAGGGGGCGTTGTGGAGAACCGCGGTTGCGACAGAGCCGATGACCAGCCTGCCGAGGGGCCCGCGGCTATGTGTCCCTACGGCGATCAGGTCCGCGTCAACGTTCTTCGCGGCCCACACGAGGCCCTCGGCCGGCTCGCCGAGCGGATCCATGGAGCCGGCGCGGACACCGTGGGCGGCGAGGAGATCGCAACCCTCGGCCAGGAGGCGCTTTTGCTCCTCCGCGCTGAAGGGGTCGGGAATCCCGAAGGAGAAGACTTCGGCGACCGTCGCCACAGTGACCTCGGTTCCATCCCGCGCGAGGCGAGGCCGCGATTTCGATGGCGCGCCGAGCGCAGTCCGAGCCGTCATAGCCGATAAGGATTCGCTTGAGCCGTCTGCTCATCGTTCACCCACTCCTCAACGGACGATGACGACGGGGCACGCGGCGTGGTGGGCGCACTGGCTGCTCACCGAGCCGAGAAGCAGGCCGGCGAAGCCGCCGTGGCCCCGAGTGCCGACGACGAGCAGGTCGGCGTCCCTCGACGCCTCGGTCAGGATTCCGGCCGCCTGCCCCTCTCGGATGAGGCGCTCGACGTGCTCGAGACCCTCATCCCTGGCGCGGCGAACAGCGTCCTCGGCGACCCGTTCGGCCTCCTCGCTGATTGATTGCCGCAGGGGCGGCGACACCGCCGGCGCGAAGCCGGGAGCACCGTAGGCGCCCATCGGGACGTGCCAGGCGGTGACGATGCGAAGCGGAGCCGTCCTCAGGCGTGCCTCCGCGATCGCCCATTCCAGCGCCTTCGAGGCGCCCTCGGACCCGTCGACTCCGACGACAATACCGCTCATTCGTCCCTCCTTCACGTGAATTCCGAGATCAAGGAGAGCTTCATCCGCGATTCGGAACGGCGCATCGGGAGGCACCCGGATCGACTTGCGGTCTTTTCCGGATTCGGAGCTCGTTCGGATCTCAGCCCGCGGCCGCGGCCACAAGCGCGACAAGGGATAGCCCCACGAGCGCCGCCGCCGCGTATGCGAGGGTCTGTCCCCACTCGCCCGTTGCGGTAGTCGCCCATCAGCTCGCGGTCGCGCCATCTCCATCGTGCAGCAGGAGAGCCCGAACTGGTCGGGCCACATCGAGTGGGTCTGCGCCCAAGCTAGCGCCTTCTGGATCGTTGTCAGGCCAAGTGTCTGCTCGAGTGCCGCGACCTCTTGCTCGAACACCACCCGGCCGTCGAGTCGAGCTTTGCTCAAAACCACCTGCAAATCCGCATGTACCTAACCCCATCCATGATCAAAGCATGTGCTGTGTCCGATCAGGCAACGGAAGATCCCGATTTGCCTCGCCCGCGTCATGGGCACGAGCGTGCGGATGATTGAGCGGCACTACGGAGCTCTGCTCGAGAGCTGCTCACGCAAGGCAAAGCGACTCGCCGGCCCGAACCAGGAGTCTGTTTAGACGGACCACTCCTCAAGCCATTCGCGCTCGACGACCTCGCCGACGTAAATCGCTTCCCAGACCCGCAGGTAGAGCTCGAGCCTCGAGGAGCGCAGCGTCCGGGCGCCCGGCTTCGGGCAGCACGACGTCGAGTGTGGTTTCGCTCACAGGCTCGACGACACACCGCTTGGCCGCCAGGAACTCAAGCAGATTGTCGGCGAGCGACGGGTCGCTCACTCGGATTCTCAATGGCGCTGACGCTTCCCCGGAGTTGCCGCAGTGGGGGTCGCTATCTCAGAGTGGTCGCGGCAGCGGAGTGCGTCAAGCCCCAACCACGGACGGCTTAGCCGCGGACTTCGCAGTCAATGAGACAACCAGCTCCAGGGCAGGTGAGAGCGTCCTCAACAGCCTGTGGACAAACCTGCACGGGTTGTGGATCATGCCGCGCGTGGGCGCGGCGTACGCCTATGAGTTGCGGCAGGGCGACCAGGTTCTCTCGACGGGCCGGCTGACCATGGACGACGAGCTCGCGCCCGGCGACGAAGTGACGGTCGCAGGCATCGTCGCCCTCGTCAATGAACTGGCCTGGGTGGGCGGCGAATCGCGGCTTCTGCTCGAGCCGCGAGCAGGAGCTAGCACACTCTCTCGGGCAGACCGCCCGATCGAGGCGACCGGACCTAAGCGCTCAGGCGGCCACTTCGTCCGGCGCGACGGTACTCCTCGCCTCGAGTGTGACACCAGCAGCCGGCGGGCCGCATTTCCTTGGCGGGGTCAGCTCGAACACGATCGTCTCCGTGACGGGTTACCGTGAAGTGATTGTGTCGGGCAACCGATACCGCGGACCGGATCGACATGCCCTGGGCTTTGGTGTCCGCCCACGTTTCAGAACAGCCAGCGTTCTTTGTCCCGAATTTTGTCCCCGAATAGGCAGATCTAACCTGACGACAGCGAACCTAGAATCGCCGAATTGCAGGGGTTCTCGGACAGCATGACGAGGCCAAGCCGAATTGCCATGCAGAAGGTCGAGGGTTCGAGCCCCTTCATCCGCTCTAAAAGACCTCGACAAATGGCTGTTTTGTTCTCGCATCTGAGAACTAGAACGCAATTTTGTCCCAGGTGTCCGAGCAACGAGTCGATCGCTTTTACGGCTCAAGAGATATGAGACTCGTCGAGACTAATGGCGCATGCCTGCGCGTGCATGGTCCGGGCGCACAGCGACGCGCCGCGACGAGGGGGGGTGCAGGTTTGGTTCTGTGACGGGCGGGTTTGTCGCCCTGCGACCTCGTCTCTCACCCGCGTGTGGCATCGAAGACTCAGATGCGCCCCCAGGAATGGCGTGATCTGCAGGCGGATCGAGTTGTCACCCCACAGCGGTCCCGAACGCCGCCTACCCGAGGTGGCAAGCGTTGAGGCGTCTGTCAGAACCGAGTCAGACGTTGAATCGGTGGCATGCCGACGATATCCTGGCTAAGGGTCCTTTCCGACCCGAAGGCGGAGTTGTGTGCGCCTGACGGGCCTGGCTTAGGCGTCATGCTTGACAGGCGAGCGGTCAGCCGGTGCCACGAACAGTACGGGGCCGGAGCCCTACGACCAGTGCTCGTATCAGACCAGGGAAACCGTGACTTCAAGCCAGCGCCTCAAGGGAAAAGTCGCCGTCGTCACGGGCGCGACGAGTGGTTTCGGGGAGGCGATTGCCCGCCTTTTTGCTACGGAGGGCGCGGCGCTTGTTCTCGGCGGCCGACGCTCAGGCGCCGGGGAGGCGCTCTCCGCAGAGCTTCGCAGCCTCGGCGCTGATGCCCAGTTCGTGGCAGGAGACGTGGGCAACGAGCGCGATGCGGATGCGCTGGCGGCTTGCGCGCGCGGCGCGCATGGCCGCATCGACGTCCTTGTCCTAAACGCAGGAATTGGCTACCCAGGTACAGGCCCGTTCTGGGAGGTTCCGCCTCAGGAGTTCGATCTCGTATTCGGCACAAACGTTCGCGGTGTTTGGCTCTGCGCGCGCGCCGCTGCTCCACTCCTCGGTCGGGGCGCATCCGTGGTGGTGATGGCATCGATGTCGAGCTTCGTTGTGTATCCAGGCGAGACCGTGTACAGCGCAAGCAAGGGCGCCGTTCTGCAGCTTGCGCGCGGGATGGCCGGTGATCTCGCTCCCCGGGGCATACGCGTGAACGCACTCTGCCCTGGCATTTGTGACACTCCACTCACTCGCTGGTTCATCGATACTGCCGATGATCCGACCGCAACCGAGGCCGAATTCGCGGCCTTTGCCCCGCTCGAGCGTATGGGCACGGCCGACGAGATAGCGCGAGCGACTCTATTCCTGGCTACGGAAGACTCCTCCTACTGCACGGGGTCGAGCCTTCTGATCGACGGTGGGGCGACCATCCGCTAGGTTGGACGGGACGGGGGAGGACTTGAGCCGAGCCTTCGATGGCCGCGTTGTGATCGTGACCGGCGGAGCGACCGGAATCGGCGCCTCGTCGGCCCGCGCGTTCGCGCGCGAGGGAGCCAGCGTCTTCATTCTGGACGTCAATGTGCCGGATGGAGAGAGGACTGCAGCCGAGATCGCCTCCTCAGGGAGCTCCGGGTCTTTTCGAGAAGCGGACGTGGCGGACGAAGAGGCAGTTCGGCAAGCCGTTCAAGAGATCGTCTCCGAGCACGGGCGCCTCGACGTGATGCATGCAAACGCCGGAATCGAGCTGGCGAAGACGATCGCCGATACTTCAGTGGAGGAATGGCGGCGAGTACTGGACGTCAACCTGACCGGCGTCTACCTCGCGTGCCGCTTCGCCCTGCTTGAGATGGTGAAGCAGCGTTCAGGCGCGATCGTCATCACCGCTTCCCCTCATGCGCTTGTGACTACGCCTGACGCAGGAGCCTATGCTGCCTCGAAGGGCGGTGTGCTTGCGCTAACCCGTGCACTCGCTCTCGAGGGCGCTCCGAACAATGTCCGTGTCAATGCCGTGCTTCCCGGCGGGACGGACACGCCCATGCTTCATCGGGAGGCCATGGTCGCGTCCGACCCGGAGGCGCAGCTCAAACGCTTCGCTGCCATCCACCCGCTCAATCGCCTCGGCCGTCCCGAGGAGGTCGCCGAGGGGGTGCTGTTCCTTGCGTCGGATGCGGCGTCGTTCGTGACCGGTACCGCTCTCGCCGTCGACGGCGGCCTGCTCGCAGTCCAGTCCGGTGGACCTCCTCTCAGCTATACGGACTGACAACCGAAGGGTTGGTCGACTGTCCCGTCCGGACTTCCTAGCGTCCCCATTCGCTGACGCTGCAGTACCTCGAAGAGCTCTAAGCGCGCGCGTGATGAGCGGGCCTCTTGACCGGCCCCTGCGGCGAAAGTACGGTCGGATCTCTTCGATCTCACCCTAATTCCACGCCGAGGGCCAATGCGCATCGAGCACTTCGACACAGAGTGGGGGAACCCGGGAAGCTACTCCCAGGCTGTTCGTTTTGGGGACCTCATTTTCACCTGCGGCCAGTTAGGCGCCGAACCAGGCGGACCGACAGTCGACTTCGAGACACAGGCGAGGACGGCCCTCGAGCGACTCGTGTCGGTGGTCAGCGCGTCTGGTGGTGGGGCCGACACGATCGTGAGGATCAATGGGTTCCTCGCGAGCATGGAGGACTTTCCCGTGTACGACCGCATCTATCGAGAGGTCATCGGCGTCGAGCCCAAGCCAGCTCGAACGACGGTGCAGATAGGCGGCTTCGTGCCGCCGCTGCTTGTCGAGGTTGATGCGGTCGCCGTCGCGCGTGAGACCCTGGGCGGGGCGCCTTCCTAAGGAGCACGGGGCCACGCGATTCGCCGAAAAGGTAGCGATCGTCACCGGCGCAGCCAGCGGAATTGGTGAGGCCACCGCTCGGCTCCTTGCGGGCGAGGGCGCAAGCGTCGTCCTTGCAGATATCCAGGACGCCGCTGGAGCCCACGTCTTGGACGAGATTCAACGCACCGGCGGTACAGCGCGCTACAAGCACTGCGACGTTGCCTCCCTCGGTGACTGGAATGCATTGGCGAGCTATGCGATCGGCCAGTTCGACCGGATCGACATCGTGCACAACAACGCGTACACGATCGTACGCGGCCCGACCCACGAGCTTGATGAGAGAGACTGGAACCGGCAGATCGATGTCTGCCTGAAGCAGGTTTTTCTGTCGGTCAAGACGTGCATCCCACATCTGATCGAGTCACAGGGCGTGATGATCAATACATCTTCAGTGCACGCCCACATGGGCTTCAGCCAGCATGCTGCCTACGACGCCGCGAAGGGAGCGATCAGTGCGCTCACCAGGCAACTCGCCGTCGAATATGGGCCCGAGGTGCGGGTGAACGCCGTGCTTCCTGGGGGGATTCTGACGGCCGCCTGGGAAGGAGTGAGCAAGGAAGACATAGCGCACTTCGCCAACCAGGCCGTCGCAAAAAGGCTTGGGCACCCCGCGGAGGTTGCCGCGGCTGTTGCCTTCCTCGCCTCGGAAGATGCCTCCTACATCACAGGCGAGGGCATCGTGGTCGACGGGGGCTGGAGCATCACGAGAGAGCAGTGAGGGCAAAGGAGCCATCATGCGCATCGAGCACATCGATCTGACCTTTCTCAACTTGCCTATGGTCCGACCCGAAGGTTGGGTCTGGGGACAGCGTTCCTCGTACACGGTCGGGCTCGTCGAGCTCCACACCGACGCCGGTATCTCCGGCATCGGCGAGGTCAATGTCTGCATGGGCCCGGATTCCGCTGTCATTCGGGCCATCACGGAGCAGATGTCCCGGAGTTTTGTCGGCGACAGTCCGCTCGCGCCTCAGCGAATGATCGCTCGCGTCATGGGGACGGGGTGGTACCCGTTCCACCGGACCGCAGCGCTTGTTCTGGGCGGTTTGGAGATGGCGTGTTGGGATGTGATGGGGAAATACCTCAAACAGCCCATCTCCGCGTTCTTTGGCGGTGCCCTTCGAGACTCGTTCCCCTCCATGTACTACATCCAGCTTCAGGACCTGGACCTCATGGTCGAGCAGGCGCGTGATGCGGTCCGACGCGGGTTCGGAACGATCTACTTCAAGGTCGGCATCGACGAGGAGCGAGACGTCGAGCTGGTCACCCGTGTCCGGGAGGCGATTGGCTTCGGTCCCAAGATCCGAGTCGATGCGAACGAGGCATGGTCCCCTGGGACAGCGGTACGCGTCCTCCGGCGAATGGCGCCATGCGTGCTGGAATACATCGAGCAACCCGTCTCGATGTTCGACATAGATGGTCTTGCACACGTGCGTACCGCAAGCGGCGTCGCTGTCGCTGCCAATCAGTCGTCATGGGGCTCCCAGTCGATCCTCGAGATCATTCGCAAGAACGCAGCCGACGTCCTCATGACCGATCCTCACCAGGAAGGTGGACTCCTCCCGACAAAGAGGGTGCTGGGGCTCTGCGAGATGGCGGGCCTTCCCTTCGTCAACCATGCCTACAACGCTACGACGATCACGCTCACCGCACACATGCAAGTCATGAGCACTTCGAGCGCGTGCGTACTTGCGATCCAGGGCCATCCCGACTTCCTTGCTGACGACTATGTAACGGAGCCCCTCGACTACACGGGAGGCCGACTCGCCGTGCAGGATCGTCCTGGCCTTGGCCTGGAGATCGATCCCGACAGGGTCGCACGCTACGCAGCAAAGTTTGAAGAGGAGGGAATGGCCAACGTCTACCCGACCTCCCGGGAAGCTCCCGTGGCCTTCTTGCCTGCTTTCTAACGCAATGCGCTTTCAGACTGCTCGAACACAGGATGCTCTCTCTGGTGCCGGCGTTGAGTCGGCGCTGCTCTCCTCCACACCGAGCGTCGCTTACACGGGCGGCTACTCGCCTTCGTGGGAAATGTGGCCCGGGTACAACCCGTATGTTCCGGAGCCAGTTCTCTGCTGCGCCTGGCCGGACCGCGACCCCGTGCTTCTCCTACCGAACTACTACGCACCTTATGGGGAGGCTTGCCCGATCGAGATCGATATCTTCCCCACTTACTCGCACACGAGTCCCCTCGACCAGGTCGCTGAGGTGGCGAAGGCAGCCGCTGCGCGTCTTGGCTCGCGAGTCGGGCGGCTCGGCTACGAGGCGCGGACGCTACCGGCTGGGACGAGGGAAGTGATCGAATCTCACGTCACAGTCAGCCAGTGGGTCGACATTTCTGACGCGCTCGAGCGTATGCGGGTCGTAAAAGCGCCCGAGGAGATTGATGCGATACGTCGAGCGTCGGAGATCGCTGACCTCATCCAGCAGTTTGTCAAAGACTCCGCCGAACCAGGGCGCCGCGAGATCGATGTCGCCGCCGAGGCGATCGCCGCGGCCTGGGGGCAAGCTGGGCATCGCTTCGCCATCCTCGTTCAGCTTTCGAGTGGGCCGGCGACGGCGGCGACGGGCGGATGGGAGCCGGGCGAGCGCGTGATTGCCAAGGGAGATCTGATCTGCACCGACACCGCCCCCTGGCTCGGTGGGTATTGGAGCGACACCTGTAACGGGATCGTGGTCGGAGAGCCGGCGGCACGTCACCGTGAGATCTTCGCCATTGTGCATGACGCCCTCGAGGCGGGTATCGCCGCAGCCCGACCAGGTGTCGCGGCGCAGGTTGTTGACGAGGCCTGCCGGTCGATCGTCAGGGCAGCGGGGTTCGACTACCCCCACCACTCCGGGCACGGACTCGGGCTCGCGCATACCGAGCAGCCGAGGATCACGCCGGACTCGACGGAGATGATCGAAGAGGGCATGGTTCTTGCGCTCGAACCCGGCATCTACATCGAGGGTTGGGGCGGTTTTCGCCACGAGCACGTTTTTGCCGTCCACGGGGACGGCAACGAACTGCTTTCTCAGTTCCCGCATACGCTCTGATCCATTGCTCGGACGCTTGCGGTGAACACGATCACGCTCTCCGATACACGAGCGCGAGCCGAGATAGCCCTCGCCGAAGGCGGGCGGGTGCAGCACTTAGTGGACCTCGTGTCCGGTCGCGAGCTGCTCTACCAGAGGGCAGCGCCGGAGGTCGTACTGACCGACTTCGCAACGAGCTGCCCCGGGGGCTGGGTCGAGCTATTCCCGAACGATTCGCCTTGGTCCAGCCATCCCGACCACGGGCGACTCTGGTCGACGTCGTTCGACGTCCTAGAGCATGCGGGCCGCGGCGTCGTACTCGAGGCCCACCTGGTGGACCCGCCAGTAAGAGTTGTCCGCCGTTACGAGCTTCTCGATTCGACGCGTCGCGGACTCCGAATCGAGACCAATCTGCGTGCCCTCGGGAACACCGGACCATTTCTATGGGCAAGCCATCCGATGCTCGCCGTCTCGGAGGGATGGCGGATCGATCTCGAACGCGAGGCTCTCGAGTCCGATTCCGAGATGCCAGGACGTTTTCAGCCGACAACGAGACTCGATGAGGGTCAGCGCGAACGAGCACTTATCGTTCCGGCACCCAACCAAGGGTGGTCGGAGGTCCTCTACGCCTCGGGGTCACACCAGGCTCGTGTCTCCTCTCCCGATCGCTCGAGAACAACGCGGGTCGCATGGGACGAAGATTTCCTGCGCCATCTGTGGATCGTGACGGTCAGCGGCGTTCACGATCTCGACCTCTGCCTGCTCTTCGAGCCCTGTACGAGCCGCCCGTACCGGCTCGAGGAGGCCATTGATCTCGGAGAGGCGGTGTCTCTACGAGAAGGCGAGGAGAGGGCGTGGTGGACGGAGGTCGAGTCACTCGACGCGGTCGCGTGACGCCTCCATCACCGCTCGGGCGCCTCGACTTCGGCCGCGGTCGCGAAGGAGGGCATCGTCCCTGGGCGCTCGATCTTGATCGTCGCGGCTCGAACCGCGTAAGCGACGGCATCCGCGAGGTCGTCTTCTGCACGGAGACGGACCGCAAGAGCGGCCAGGAATGCGTCTCCCGCCCCGGTCGTGTCAACTGCCTCCGCGACGCGGGTCGGCACGTGTTGTACGTGATCTCCTGCGGCGACGTAGGCGCCGGCCGCCCCGGCTGTCACCACGACCACCGGGATCGCAAGCCGCTCGAGAACCGCCGCGGCCAGCTCCGCGACCGGTGCCTCCCGACCCACCAGCTCGGCCGCTTCGTGCTCGTTCGGAACCAACACGTCGCAAAGTTCGAAGAGCTCGAACGGGACCGGCACGACGGGCGACGGGTTCAGAATCGTCCGGACGCGGCGTTCGCGCGCGATCCTGAACGCCTCCAGGGCGGCCTCCGGCGGAGCCTCGAGCTGGCAGATGACCGACGAGGCGCCATGGATCGCACTCGCTCGCCGGCGGACTAGCGGTGCGTCAAGCTGGGCGCTTCGCTCCATCGCGGTCGCGATCGCCGGGATGGCGTTGGGAGGGAGGAGCACGAAGCCGACGTCGGTCGCCCCGTTGACCACGACCGAGAAGCTGACATCGACGCCGACCTCCTCGAAGTAGCCAATGGCACGACGGCCGCGCTCGTCGTTCCCGACGACCGTGACGAGTCGGACCGGCACGCCTAGCCGCGCGACGGCGACCGCCTGGTTCGTCGCCTTGCCGCCGTCCATCGGCTCCTCATAGCCCCAGGCGAGAACGCTCTGGCCCTCCGCGGGGATCGAGTCGACATGGAGGAGGAGCCCCTGTGCGTGGGCTCCGACTACGACGATCGGCCGGTCCTCAGTCATCGGACCTTGACCGCCCTTACGTCGGCCGCGAGGGCGCTCCCGAGGGCGCGAGGTCGAGGAGCTTGGGCGTGCGCTCACCGGTCGAGACGTCAGTTCCCTCGCGTACTCGGACGGCGGCTCGAGGCTGCTTGACCGTGATCGACACGGGCCTTACTTTATGCGGATCGCCGAAAGAGGGTACCCGGGCGTCTCGGTCGATTCGCAGCAGCTTGCGGACTGGCTCGCGATACCGGTGGAGGAACTTCCGGACCGCTCGCCGATACCGCTCACGGTCTGCGCGACGAAGGACGACCTGTACCTGGATTTCGCGGAGGCGATGCTGACCGAGGCGGCCGAGGCGTCCCAGCGCGGGGAAGAGGTCGCCGTCATCGTGCCGCTCGGCCCTAAGGCGCACTACCCGCTGCTCGCACGCATGGTGAACGAGCGCCGCCTGTCGCTCGAGCACGTTACGTACTTCGGGATGGACCAGTGGCTCGACTGGCAGGGGCGCCCGCTCCCATGGGAGCATCCCTTCAATCTCGAGGCCTACTTCCACCAGCACTACCTGGATCTCGTCGACCCGAAGCTCCGCCCACGGCCCGAGAACGTCATCTTCCCGTCGGTACTCGACCTCGACCGTGCTTCGGAAGAGATCGCGCGCCGTGGAGAGATCGCCACGACGTACGGCGGCTTCGGCTTTCAAGGCCACCTCGCCTTCAACGAGCCTCCATCCTCGCGCTGGACGAGCGTCACCCTCGAGCAGCTCCGCGAGAGCCGTACCCGAATCACCCCAGTCGCGATTGACACGATCATCGCCCACGCCCAGAGGGCGCTCGGCGGGAACGTCTTCGGCGTCCCGCCGATGGCCGTGACGCTTGGAATGAGAGATCTCCTCTCGGCGCGGAGGATCCGCCTTTACACGGACGGGGGCGCCTGGAAGCAGACGATCCTCCGGATCCTCCTTTTCTCCGAGCCGACGGTCGACTATCCGGTCACCCTCGTCCACGACCATCCGGACATCCACGTGATCGTCGACGCGGAGTCGGCCGCGCCGCCTTCCGGGGAGTGGTGAGCCCGATGCGGATTTCGGACGTCGAGGTCACCGTGGTCTCGATCCCCTTCCGGGAGCCGGAGACATGGATCTGGGGTCGCCGGTACGGGATCACTAACGCGCTTGTCCAGGTCCAGACCGATGAGGGGGTGACCGGGATCGGGGAGTGTCCCGGCCATCCGAACGTCGCCTCCGTGGTGGGAGTCCTGGACGCGATCCGAGAGGTCGTCGTCAGCCAGGACCCGCTGAGGATCGAGCGGCTGCTGCAGCTGCTCCTCGCCCAGCGAGGCCTGCACCACTTCCGGCACACGGCCAACGTCGCGCTGGGCGGACTCGAGACGGCGCTCTGGGACATCGTCGGCAAGGTCGCTGGCCAGCCGGTCGCGAACCTGTTCGGAGGGCCCGTCCGCGACCGCGTCCCTTACTACTACTACATCCCGATGGGGCCTTCGGAGACCATGGCTGCACAGGCAGCCGACGGCGCAGCGGCAGGATTCGGGACGATCTACCTGAAGTCTGGCTTCGACCCCATGAAGGACGTCGAGGACGTGGCCGCAGTGCGGGACGCGATCGGCTCCGACGTCGAGCTTCGTATCGACGCGAACGAGGCGTGGAGCCCCGCCCAGGCGATCGCGATCGGAACGGAGCTTGCGCCCTTCCGGCTCGAGTTCATCGAGCAGCCGGTCTCCATGTACGACCTCGATGGGCTTACGCGCGTGCGGAGGGCTGTCGACACCCCGATCGCAGCGAACCAGGCCGCGTGGCTCGAATTCGATGTCCTTGGGATCATCCGCAGGCGCGCGGCGGACGTCGTGCTCACGTGCCCGCACCAGCTCCATGGACTTCTCGCCTTCAAGAAGGTGGCTGCGCTCTGCGAGATCGCCGGCCTCCCCATCGTCAAGCACAGCTTCGGCGACCTGGGGATCACGACCTGGGCTGCCGCTCAGGTTCTCGCCACGTGTCCGAACGCGACCCTTGCCAACCAAACCCACTATAACCTGCTCGACGGCGACGTGATCGTCGGTGGACCGCCCGCGTTCGTGGACGGCGCGCTCGAGCTTCCGGAAGTTCCCGGGATCGGCGTAGAGCTCGATCCTGAGAAGGTGGCCCTCTACGAGGAGACATACCTCCGCGAGGGCGAGTACTCCGTCTACGGCTCCGTGCCGAGCGGAACACGATCGATGTGAGAGGAGGAGGAGCGATGGAGGAAGATCCCCAGATAATGGAGGCCGAGGCGGCGGTTCGCTTGCTCATCGAGCAGAAAATGCAGACGCCGATCAACCGGCGGCAGTTTCTGCAGCGCGCCGGCAGTGGGGTGGTGATGTCGACCTTCGGCGCCTCGCTCCTCGCTGCCTGTGGCGGGGGCGGAGGGGAAGGCGGGAACGCGAGCTCCGGTGGCGGCGGAGGCGAGATCGGCGGGACACTCAGGATGGTCATCTGGGACGGCTACGACGACAAGAAGGCGTTCAAGCCGTTCCTCGACAAACACGGCGTCAAGACGCAGCCGACCTACATCGGCAACAACGAGGAGATCTTCACGAAGCTTCGCGCCGGCGGCGTGGGCTCGGTCGACCTCGTGACCCCGTATCACGGCTACATCGGTGTCCTCCACGACGCCGACCTGCTGGAGCCTCTCGACTACTCGAAGCTCCCGAACTCGAAGGGCTATCTCGAGAATTTCAACAAGCCGGACTGGAACACCTTCGACGGGCAGACGTACTCGGCGCCGTTCATCTGGGGCACTGATCCCATGATGTACAACGAGAAGTTCGTCAAGGAGCCGCCGCAGTCCTGGAAGGATGTCCTGAAGCCCGAGTACAAGGGGAAGGTCGTCATGGTCGACGACACGCTCGGGCAGATCATGGTCTGGGGCAAGGTCCTCGGCTATGACCCCCCGGTGGAGCTCACCCCGGACCAGCTCGATGACGTCATCAACTACCTGATTGAGATCAAGAAGAAGCACGCGCGAACGTTCGCGTCGAGCTGGGGTGACATGGCCGACATCATGGCCCGAGGCGACGCATGGATCTCGACCGGTGGCTGGGAGGCGATCAAGAACTTTGCCGCCGACAAGGGCGGACAAGTCAACTACACCCACCCGCAGGAGGGTGACTTCGCCTGGACCGACTCGTGGTGCATCCCGAAGGACGCACCGAACCAGGACACCGCCTACGCCTGGATCGACTGGATCCTCGGCGGCGTTGCACAGGCGCAGATCGACAAGGACCTTTCGGGCGGCGCCGTGACCCAGGCGGCCATCGACAAGCTCGACCCGGAGACGAAAGCCATCTTCCCGTACGATGACCTCGGCCCCGTCTTCGCGAAGGCGCCGAACTATGCGATGCCTCCGCGCGATCCGGGTGATCTAACGACGCTCGACGACTGGAACAAAGCGTGGGAGCGCCTGCGAGCGGCGTAGGAGCATCGGCGAGCACCGAGGCAGCGGCACCAGACCGCTCCAGCGACGGCAGCGCGGCGTCCGTCGAAGCAGCGATCGTTGTCGAGGGCGTCACCAAGCGGTTCAAGCAAACCATCGCGGTCGGCGACTGCCACCTCGTGGTCGAGCGGGGAGCGTTCGTCTCCCTGCTCGGCCCGAGCGGCTGCGGCAAGACAACACTCCTGCGCGTGATCGGTGGCTTCGAGTCGCAGGACAGTGGCCGCATCCTCATCCACGGCAAGCCGGTCGACCGGCTGCCGCCGAACAGGCGCCCCGTCAACATGGTGTTCCAGAGGTACGCACTCTTCCCGCACAAGTCCGTCTATGAGAACATCGCCTTCCCGCTCGAGCTTCGCGGTGTCTCGAAGAAGGAGCGGCGGAAGCGCGTCCGGGAGAGCCTCGAGCTCGTGCGGCTCCCGGGGGTCGAGGACCGCCGGCCGACTGAGCTCTCGGGGGGGCAGGCCCAGCGCATCGCGCTCGCCCGGGCGCTCGTCGGCCGGCCCGACGTCCTCCTGCTCGACGAGCCGCTCACCTCCCTCGACCTGAAGCTCCGCAAGGCGATGCAGCTCGAGCTGCGGAGCATCCAGGAGGAGCTCGGCACGACGTTCCTCTACGTCACGCACGACCAGGAAGAAGCGCTCACGATGTCGGACCGGATCGTCCTTATGAACGAGGGTCGGATCGTGCAAGAGGGCGAGCCCGCCGAGATCTACAACCGGCCCGAGTCGGTCTTCGCCTCGCACTTCATCGGCGAGACGAACCTTTTCGAGGGCGAGGTCGTCGCAGTCGAGAACGCTGGGACGCGCGTCCGCGTTGGATCCCTAGACGTCGCCGCGCCCACCGGGGACGTCAGCCCGGGCGTGACCGCGGCCGTGTCGGTCCGCCCTCAGGCCGTCGCAATCGGCCCCGGCGTCGTACACGATCACGAGAACCGGTTCCGAGGCCGGTTGGAGCGCAGGATCTTCCTCGGGAACCTCGTCCGCTGGTACGTCGAAATCGATCCGGGGGTCATCGTGACGGCCGAAGGGCCGGCCGAGGATCCGCCGCTCGAGGAGGGAACCGACCTCGAGGTGAGCTGGCGGCGCGACGACTCGATCCTCCTCCCGCACCGGCCGTAGCCGTGGCCATCCGCGCTGCCCCGACCTCCGAGCGGCCCGACCTCTCCGCGCGCGCCGCGATGCTCTTTCGCACGCGCGAAGAGCGCGAGCGGTGGCTCTCGCTCGCCCAGCTGACCCCGGCAACGGCCTTCCTCCTCGTCTTCCTGGTCGGGCCTCTCGCGGTCTTCCTGATCTACAGCTTCTGGGTGACGCGCTCCTATCAGCTCATCTCGGACTGGAACATCGAGAACTACCGCGAGGCGTTGACCCAGGGGGTCTACCGCGACCTCTTCCGGAACACGATCGAGATCGCGATCGTCGCGGCCGCGATCACGACGAGCCTCGCGTACACGTACGCACACCTCATCCGCTTCCAGCTCCGTCGCTTCCAGAACGTCCTCCTTTTTGTCGCGATCGTCGCGCTCTTCTCCGGCTACCTCGTCCGCATCTATGCCTGGCGGACGATCCTTGGCGACGAGGGGATCATGAACCGCGCGCTCCTGAGCCTCGGTCTCGTCGACAAGCCGCTTTCATTCCTCCTCTACAGCCGCGCGGCGGCGCTCATCGTGCTCGTCAACTTCCTCGTGCCCCTCGCGATCCTCCCGATCTACGCGGCGCTCCAGAACGTGTCCGACGATCAAATCGACGCTGCGCGTGACCTCGGCGCGGGCGCCTTCCAGGCATTCCGGAAGGTGACGCTGCCGCTCGCCTGGAACGGCGTCTTCGTCGCCTTCTCGTTCACGTTCATCATCGCCGCCGGCGACTACGTCACCCCTCAGCTCGTCGGCGGCACGAGCGGTGCGATGATCGGCCGGGCGATCGCGGACAAGTTCGGCGTCACGTTCGCCTGGCCGCTCGGCGCTGCGCTCTCGTTCCTGACGCTCGCATTCGTGCTCGCGATCCTCAGTGTCATCCGGTTCGCGTCGAGGAGAGTGCTGCGATGAGGCGCGGCGAGTCAGTTCTCGCCTGGCTCTTCGTGGGGGCGCTCATCGCGTTCCTCTTCCTCCCCGTCGCCGTCGTGGTCCTCTTCTCGCTGAACTCGGAAGCGTCGACGAGCCTGCCGTTCACCGGGTTCAGCCTTCGCTGGTACCACGCTGCCTTCGCGGATGAGCGGTTCACCTCCTCGCTCGTGAACAGCGTGAAGGTCGCGGCTGCAACTGCGGTAATTGTCGCGCTCGTCGGTGCGAACGCGTCCTTCGCCATCAGCCGCCGTAAGTCCCGTCTCCTGAACGCGTTCTCGTCGTTCGTGACGGCGCCCCTGATCCTTCCGGGGCTCTTCCTTGGCGTCGCCCTCCTGAGCTTCTTCACCGAGATCGGCATGCAGACGTCACTCACGACCGTAATCATCGGGCACGCGCTCGTGACGCTCCCGTTCGTCGTCCTCATCGTCAACGCGCGCCTCATGAACCTCGATCAGTCGATCGCGGAGGCGGCACGGGACCTTGGGGCGACGCCGTTCCAGGCATACCGGAAGATCATCTTCCCGCTCGTTCGCCCGGCGATCTTCGGGGCCATCTTGCTTGCGGTCGCCTGGTCGTTCGACGAGTTCATCATCACGTTCTTCACGATCGGCGGCCAGTCGACGCTCCCGATCCTCATCTGGGGCCTCCTCCGCCAGGGCATCGATCCGTCGGTGAACGCGATCGCGTCGATCATCCTCGGGACGACGATCGTCGCGACGCTGCTCGCCGGGTGGTTGATCTCCGGCCGGGAGCTAGCCCGATGAGGATCGCCACTCTCCGGACGACGATCGTCTCCGTCCCGTTCTCCCGGGACGAGGTCTGGGTCTACGGTCGTCGGCGCGGGATCACCAACGTCCTCGTGGAGGTCGAGAGCGACGACGGCCTGACGGGGATCGGGGAGGCAGTGGGATGGCCGACGCCCGAGATCGCGGTGAGTGCGCTCGAGAGCGCCCGCGGGGACGTCCTCGGCGCCGACGCGTTCCGGATCGAAGAGCTCACGGCTCGTCTGTACGGACGGCGGGGATGGCACTACTTCCGCAATACGGCCGGCTGTGCGTTCGCCGGGCTCGAGATGGCCTTCTGGGATCTCGTCGCGAAGGCGTCCGACCTGCCGCTGCACGTCCTCTTCGGAGGGGCGGTGCGCGAGCGAGTTCCCTACTACTGGTACGTGCCCGCCGGCACGCGGAACGAGATGGCCGCCGTCGCCCGGCAGGGCGTCGAGCAGGGGTTCACCACCATCTACCTGAAGGTTGGATTCTCTCCCGGAGGCACCGTCGCGGACGTTGCCTCCGTACGGGAGGCGGTGGGCTCCGGTGTCCGACTACGCGTGGACGCGAATGAGGGGTGGAGCGTCGCCGAGGCTGTCCGCGCCATCGGGGAGCTCGCGCCGCTCGGGATCGAGTTCGTCGAGCAGCCGGTGAACATGTACGACCTCGCGGCGCTGGGAGAGGTACAGCAGCGCGTCGTCGTTCCAATCGGCGCGAACCAGACCACGTGGGACGAGTACGCGACGCTCGCCGTGCTCAGGGATGGGCTCGCCTCCGTCGTCGTTACCGACCCCCATCAGCTCGGGGGGCTCGGCCGTTTCAAGAAGGTGGCGGCCATGTGTGAAACGGCCGACGTTCCGGTCGTCAAGCACAGCTTTGGCGACCTTGGGATCTCGACCTTCGCCGCGGCGCACGTGCTCTCCTCGTGCCCCAACGCGGGCCTGGCCCACCAGACGCACTACCAGCTTCTCGAGGACGACGTGCTCGTCGGAGGGCCGCCCGTATTCAAGGACGGCGGGCTCGCGCTCCCCGACGCATCGGGCATCGGCGTCGAGCTCGACCGCGACCGCGTCGAGTCGTTCGCAGAGCTCTACCGGCGCGAGGGGTGGCTCTCGCCCTACGAAGACCGCGCCGCATGAAGTTGCACGGCAAAGTTGCCGTCATCACCGGCGCGGCCTCGGGCATGGGGGCGGCCGCAGCGCGCCTCTTCGTCTCCGAGGGCGCGCAAGTGGTCGTCGCGGACGTCGACGAGGAGGGTGGCCGGGCGGTGGCCGCAGAGCTCGGCGACGCCGGGCTCTTCGTCCGCACAGATGTCTCCGATAGCGAGCAGGTCCAGGCACTCGTGCGGATGGCAGTGAAGCGCTTCGGCAGGCTGACGACGCTCTACAACAACGCCGCTCCCCTGTGGCTTGTGAACGAAGAGGACCGGTCGGTGACCGAGCTCCCGGAAGAGGTCTTCGACCGGATATGGGCCGTGGTGACGCGGGGGACGTTCCTCGTCTGCAAGTACGGGATCCCGGAGCTCATCCGCGCGGGCGGCGGGTCCGTCATCAACACGTCTACGGTCGACGCGGTCGTGGGCCAGGGCGGCTACGACGCCTATTCGGCAGCGAAGGGCGGAGTGCTCTCGCTCACGCGGGCCATGGCCGTGGGATTTGCGGAGCACGGCGTCCGCGTGAACGCCATCCTGCCCGGGTTCGTCCGGACGCCGGCGAGCGAGCCGTGGCTCTCCCGAGAGGCGTCGCGCCGGGCGATCGAGGACCTTCACCTGACCCGGATCGGCGAGCCCGAGGACATCGCCCGCTTCGCGCTCTACCTTGCCTCCGACGACTCCGCCTACGTCACCGGCGGCTGGCACTGCATCGACGGCGGCTTCACTGCCTTCAAGACCACGGTCACCGACTACGGAGGGCTCGAATGACCGGACGACACGCGGGCCGGGGAGTCATCGTGACGGGAGGGACGAGTGGGATCGGCCTCGCCGCCGCAAAGCGCTTCGCAGAGGACGGAGCCCGAGTCTGGATCCTCGGCACCCGGCCGGAGAAGCTCGCAGCCGCCCTCGAGGGGATGCCGGACGATCGCGTGCGCGGCTGCGTCTGCGACGTCTCGCGCGAGGACGACGTCGACCGCGCCTATGACGAGGCAATCGGGTTCATCGGCGCGCTCGACGCGGTCTTCGTGAACGCCGGGATCGACGGCAAGGGCGACGCTGCCGTCGACCTGCCTGTCGACTTCTTCCGTCGCGTGCTCGACGTCAACCTCGTCGGGGCCTTCCTGTCGGCGCGCGCCGCCGCGCGCAGGATGGTCGACGGCGGCGCGATCGTGATCAACGGGTCGGCTAGCGGGCTCGAGGCCGAGGCGAACTTCGTGGACTACAACACCTCGAAGGCGGGCGCGATCATGCTCGGGCGGACGCTCGCCGTCGAGCTGGCTCCCCGCGGGATCTGGGTGACCGTCGTCTGTCCCGGCTATGTGAGGACGCCCATGAACGCGGACTTCCTCGACGTGCCCGAGAACCGCGAGCAAGTGCTCCACGAGATACCGATCGGTCGGCTGGGTCGGCCGGAGGAGGTAGCGGGGCTCGTCTCCTTCCTGGCCGGCCCGGAGGCGTCCTACATGGCCGGCGCCGTCGTCACGATCGACGGGGGCCGGCTTGCCTGACCCGCTCGACCGCCTTCGCGAGCACCTCGCGCGCGCAGACGTCCACCAGGCCGTCCTCAGTCATCCGGAGACTCTCGCGCACCTCGTCGGCTTCGAGCAGCCGTTCGAGGACTGGCCCGTGGCCGAGCCGTTCACCGCGGCTCCGCCGCTGCTCGTCCTTGGGCGGGACGACGCGATGCTGCTCGTCCCGACCTTCTTCATCGGTCGCGCTGAGGGAGTCGAGATTCCCGTCGTCGAGACGGCGAGCCACGCCTTCGTTGGGCAGCCGCCGGACGCGACCGGCGCGTTCGAGCGCGCCGTCGCGGAGCTACCGCTCGAGCGGGGGCGACTCGGCGTCGAAGCCCGGGTGCTCCCGCTCAAGGTTGGACAGCTGCTCGGAGGGCAAGGGCTCGATCTCGTCCCGGTGGATGAGGCGGTGGTCGCCGCGCGGCGCCGGAAGCTTCCCGTGGAGGTGCAGGCGATCAGGCGCGCCAGCAGCCTCGCTGACGCGATCCAGGCCGAGGTCAAGGCAAGGGCGGCACCGGGTATCAGCGAGGCGGAGCTGGCCGGGCTCGCCCAGGCCGCCGCCGACCGCGAGGCGGGGAGGCGCGTCCCCGCGGTTCTGACCGTGACCGCCGGCGAGGCGACGGGCACCGGCGGCGACGTCGCCGGATCCCGCCTGTTGGCCGAGGGCAACCTCGTGCTGACGGACACGTCGCCGTGGTTGGGGGGAGCCTGGTCGGATACCGCGAACGCCGTCGTGGTCGGCGAGCCCGACGCCGAGCAGCGACGGATGTTCGATTCGGTGCGGCAGGCGCTCGACTACGCGATCGAGCTGTGCCGGCCGGGCGCGGTTGCCGGGGACGTGGACCGGGCAGTTCGCGAGTCCCTCTCCGAGTGGGGCCCGCCGTACGGGCATCACACTGGGCATGGGATCGGCGCCTCCTGGTGCGAGCCACCCCTTCTCATCCCTGGGAGCCAGGACGTCCTCGAGGAGGAGATGGTGCTTGCGGTCGAGCCGGCGGTGTACCGGCCTGGCTGGGGAGGGATCCGCCTGGAGCACGTCTTCGTCGTCCGGGCCGGCGGCAACGAGATCCTCACCAAATTCGAGCATACGCTCTGATCCATGGCCACGGTCACCGCCGTTCGGGCAACGCCGGTCAACATCCCGCTGGTCGCGCCGTACCGTTGGGCCGCAGGGATCCTGACCGGCTTCACACGCACCCTCGTCGAGGTCGAGACGGACGAGGGCGTCACCGGTATCGGCGAGTCGTACTCCGCACGCGACGCAAGGGTGATCGAAGAGGCGATTGCCCTGCGTCTCGTGGGCTGCGACCCACTCGACCTCGCCGAGTGCGAGCGGTGCGCGCTGCCCGGCGAGGCAGGCCTGCGGACGACTCAGGATCGTGCGTTCGTACAGGCATGGGGTGGGGTCGAAACGGCTCTCTGGGACGTGGCGGGGCGCCTGGCGGAGCGTTCGGTGGCAGCTCTCCTCGGCGGACAGGTGCGGGATGCCGCCCCCGTTACGGAGTACTTCGCCTTCCGCCTGGGGCGGGAAGAGACTCCGGAGGCGGTCGCGTCCTACTGCGCCGCCATGGCGGAGGAGCACGGCGCGCCGGTCTTCGAGGGCAAGGTGGGAGCGCCCGACCTGGCCGAGGACGTCGCCCTCGTGAAGGCCGTGCGCGAAGCAATCGGCCCGGATGCGACCCTCCGCGTCGACGCGAACATGGCCTGGTCGGTAGGTCGCGCCCGCGAGGCGCTTCGGCGGCTCGCCCCGTACGGCGTCGACTGGGTCGAAGAGCCGGTCGCGACGCACGAGGAGCTCGCCCGGCTCCGAAGCGGTGGCACACCGTCCTTCTCGTCGCACGACCCCGACCTGCGTGCGGCCGTGAGGCTGGGCGCACCCGACGCCTTCGTCGTGGACGTGGGCGTCCTCGGCGGGATCCGCCGCACGGCGGCGTTTGCCTCCGCCTGCGCCGAGCTCGGCTTCGCCTGCTGGTTTTGGAGCCCGAACACCGGTGTAGGCGCCGCGGCCCAGATCCAGCTCGCCACGGCTCTCCCGGCGCTCGGCGAGCCGAGCCAGACGCTCGTCCGCTGGCATGCGGACGAGGTGATCGCCGAGGGCACGTTCTCTCCGGAGCGGGGCCTCGTTCGGGCGCCCGAGGGGCCGGGGCTCGGCGTCTCGCTCGACCGTCGAGCCCTCGCACGCTGCCATGAGCGGTTCTGTGCCGAGGGTCCTCTGGATCAGTACACGTTCACGGACTGTTGAGACCGGCGACCCGAGCGGCCGAGAGCTCGGCGTGAACCTCCTCGATGCGCGGAAGGGTCTCCCAGTCGCCGGTTCCCGCGAGCGCCCGGACGGCCACGACGTTCCCGGCCCGCACGGACTCCTGCGGGCTCCATTCGTGGAGGAGCCCGTAGATGAAGCCGGCCGCGAAGCCGTCACCGGCTCCAATCTCGTCGAGGACGGACGCAACGGTGGGCGACGCGACGACCCGGTGCTCCCCCTCGACGCGGACGAGCGTTCCGGTCGACCGCGAGCGGACGACGGCATCCCGAGCTCCCGCGGCGACGATCGCGCGAAGCGTCTCCTCCGGCGTCGAGGTGCCGAAGAGCGCCCGGCCCTCCTCGTTGCTGCACAGGTACCAGTCGACGTAGGGAAGCACCGCTCGCTGTGCCGCCGCCGCCTCCTCGGGACCGGACCAGAGCGCGGGACGCCAGTTCGGGTCAAAGACCACCGTGGCGTTCCGCTCCCGCGCCCGCTTCGCCACGTCGAGGACCGTCTCGCATGCGCTCGAGGAGAGCGCGGTGGTGATCCCGGTCAGGTGGACGAGCGCGACGCCGTCGAAGGCCTCGTCGGGAACGTCCGAGGGCTCGAGCCTCGACGCCGCGGAGCCGCGCCGGTAGTAGAGGACGTGGGAGCCGTCCTCGCTCCGCCACTTGAAGAAGACGCCGGTCGGCGCTTCGGGATCCCGGCGGGCCCGGGTCAGGTCGAGGCCCTCCCCGGCCAGCGTGGAGAAGACGAGGTCCCCGAAGGGATCGGTGCCGAGTCGGGAGATCCACGCCGTCTCGACCCCGAGGCGGCACAGGCCGACGCCGACGTTCGACTCGGCCCCTGCGATCCGGAGGGTCAGCAGCGCGCCCTCGTGGAGCCCTCCCTCGAGGGGGTCGAGCAGTGCCATGGTTTCGCCGAGGGTGAGGACTCTCATCCGAGGGGCGCCCGGACGTCCGGCGGGTAACCGGGGACCCGCTCGCCGAGGCCGCGTTTCAGGCCGACGAGGGGCGGTTCGTGCTGGAGCTCGTCGCGGAGCTCGAGGATCGCCGCCTGCGCCGCTGCCGCGTCAGTCGCTCTGCCTTCGACGGACGCGTCGCGGAGCCGGACGAGCAAGTCGGGCTGGAGGTTCGCGATCGCCGACACCATTCCAGCAGCGCCCGCTGAAAGGGCGTCGAGGACCATCCCGTCGGAGCCCATGAGCACCGGGAGATCGACGGCCAGGTACTCGAGATGGCGCTCGAACGACTTCGTCGAGTCCTTGAGACCGGCGAGGCCGTCGCCGGCGAGGGCTGCGAGGGCGGCAGGCGAGAGCTCGTTACCGGTTCGCGCCGGGATCGTGTACGCGTACACCGGCGCTTCGGAAGCCTCGATCAGGGCGCGGAAGTGCCGGACGACCTGGTCGTCCGAGAGGGCGTAGTAATAGGGGACCACGGCTGAGACGGCCGTCGCCCCGGCGGCGACGGCCCGCTGCGCGAGATCGACCGTCGTCCGCGTACCCGGCCGCCCGACGTGAGCGAGGACGTCGGCGCGCCCACCAACCGCCTCGGCCGTCGTCGCGACGAGCGCCTCGACCTCCTTGTCGTCGAGCAGGGCGCCCTCGCCGGTCGTGCCGGCGGGCATCAGCGCATCCACACGGGCCTCGGCGAGGAGCTCCACATGCGCGCGGAGCGCGCCGAGATCGACGGCTCCGCTCGGACCGAACGGAGTCGCGAGGGCGACGACGACTACGGGCCGCTCCTGCACTGCTACATCGGGCCCCGGACGAGCGGCCGCACGCGGTCTTGGTAGAAGGACCGAAGACGGGCCAGCTCCTCCTCCGAGAACGGAGCGACCTCTGCGCCGCCGAGATTCTCCTCGACCTGCTCCGTCTGCTTGCTGCCGGGGATGACCGAGCTGACCGCGTCGTGGTCGAGGACGAAGCGCACGGCGGCACGGGCCATGCTTCCGCGGCCGTCGGCGATCCATCGCAGCTCGTTCGCGAGGTCGACACCCGCATCGAATGGAAGCCCGGCGAACGTCTCACCGACGTTGAAGGCCGCGCCCTCACGGTTGAAGCTCCGGTGGTCGTCGGGCGAAAAGGTCGAGCTTTTGGTGAACTTCCCTGTGAGGAGACCACTCGCGAGCGGGAGGCGGGCGAGAATCCCGACCCGCCGCTCGAGCGCGACCGGAAAGAGCTCGTCGACGTGGTTCTGCCGGAAAACGTTGAAGATCACCTGCAAGGTCTGGGCGCCGCGCTCGATCGCGATCAGCCCCTGCTCCGCGGACTCAACGCTCGCCCCGAACGCCCGCACCTTGCCTTCGTTCCGGAGGCGGCGGAGGCTCTCCCAAGCCTCGTCGCCGGCCAGCACGTCGGTCGGTGGCGTGTGGAGCTGGTAGAGGTCGATGACCTCTCGCCGAAGCCGCTGTAGGCTCGCCTCGCATCGGCGCCGGACGCTCTCCCACGAGTACGTCGCGGGATCGTCGAGCTCGGGCCGACCGACCTTCGTCGCGATCAAGACGTCGTCACGTGCTCCGATGACCCGTCCCAGAATCTCCTCGCTCCGCCCGGCGCCGTAGACGTCGGCGGTGTCGAAGAGGTTGACTCCGGCCGCCACGGCGCCCTCGACGGCCGCGATCCCGTCCCGCTCGTCGACCTCGCCCCAGTCACCCCCAAGCGCCCACGCTCCGAAGCCGACCTCGCCGACCGCCATGCCAGTGTCCCCGAGCCGGCGATAGCGCACCGGGCCAGCTTATCTCGCCCCAGTCCGGCTGATCATTCGACGCCCTCCGACGGCGTCTCGGACGCACCCCGTAGCCTCACCGTCGACGGCCTCGACGGCCGCCTCCTCGCCGCCGCCCCGGGCGGGCCCCGCTCGCGTACAACGAGTACCTCTACTGGGAGCGGCCGCGCGCGGCCACCGGCCAGCGGTCGACGACGGCGCCGTCGCGTGCGACCCAGAACGCGTCGAAGAGGTTCGAGACGACGCAAACGTGGTTGGGGACGATCCGGACGCGGTCACCAAGCTCGAGGCGGTCTCCGCCGCCGACCCGGACGTGGCCGTGCTCCTCCGAGATCGCCTCGACGATCGAATCGGGCGCCTCCAGAATCAACCCATGCCCCGGGCCGGGACCCGGGTCGTAGGCGAGCGCTTTCGAGCCGGCGTCGAGGATGGCGCGATCACGGGTCGGGCGGCTCACCACGGTCGCGTGGACGGTGACCGCCACGTCGTCGAGCTCCGCAGCACCGGCGGCGACCGTCGCGCGGTCGTGAAACGCATACGTACCGACCCGGTACTCGTCCACCGTCGGCACGAGCTCGCCGGCGCGCCACATCGCCGGCGTCCCGCCAGCCGAGACAACGGGCACTTCGAGACCACAGGCGCGGGCGCCTGCGACTGCTGCGTCGAGGAACGCCGCGGCCCCTTCCGGAGCCGGATAGGTCAAGAAACCGCCGAACCGCAGTCCCTCGGTGCGGGCGACGGCGGCAGCCAGCTCGACCGCCGCCTCCGGCGTCTGGACGCCGGCACGTCTCATGCCCGTGTCGCACTCCACGCCGACGTCGAGCTCCCGGCCGGCCGCACGCGCGGCCCGGGCGAGGCCGGCCAGGAGGCGCTCGTCGTCCACCGTGACGGCGACGCGGGCACGGGCGAGGAGCGAAGAGAGGCGCTCGAGCTTGCCGGCCGCGACGAGGTTGTAGGGGATGAGCACGTCGTCGAGCCCGCCGTCGACCATCACCTCGGCCTCTCCGAGCTTCTGGCACGTGATTCCTCGAGCGCCGAGTTCGACCTGGCGGCGCGCGATCTCCACCGATTTGTGCGTCTTCACATGCGGGCGGTTGGCGAGCCCCGTCTGGTGGCAGTAGCGCTGCCAGCGCTCGAGGTTCCGCTCCAGGCGCTCGATGTCGACGACGAGAGCCGGCGTCTCGAGGGCCTCGAGTGGAATCGGCCGGCCTTCGGTCATCGGACCGGTCCAGGCGGTGCGACGAGTCCGACGGCGAGGAGCTCGCGGAAGCGCTCGACCGTCTCGCGCACTCCGTCCCCGAGTGGCGTCGTTGCCTCGAGGTCGATCGCCTGCCCGAGCGATCGCGCGTCGACCTCCTCCGGAAACGGCAGCGCCACGTCGTCGAAAGTGATCGAGCCGACGCTGTCCGGGGCGGCCGCTTCGATCGCGGCGACCACCTCCGCCATCGCGACCCGCGGGCCAGCGAGGTTGTGGACGCTCGCGCCTTCATGCTCCGCACGGCTGGCGGCGACGAAGGCGCGAGCGACGTCGCGTCCGTACTGGAGCTGGCCGGCGCCGCCGTATGGGATGTGGAACGGTACGCCCGCGGCGGCCGCGAGCATCGCCGCGGTCGGAGCCGAGGTGAGACCCTGGTCGCGCCCGGCCCCGTAGACCGTGTGGGGGCGGAGGCCAATGCTCGAGACCTCGTCGTCCTTCCAGTAGACGCGGGCGCTCGCCTCGTTCGCCCGCTTGAATACGCCGTAGAGCGTGCTCGGCGATCCCGACATTGCGGGGCCGGAGGCACCGTCGTCCGGAGCGTCATAGGCGGCGACGGACGAAGCGTAGACGACCGGGCGCAGCCGGTCGCGGCGCCGCCTGGCCGCCTCGAACACGTTGATCGTGCCGACCACGTTGACCCGGGCGCCGAGCGGCGGATCGGCGCGGCAGAACGGAATCTGGAGAGCCGCGAGGTGCACGGGGTTCGTGATCTCGTGCTGATCGATCGCCGCCTCGAGTGCGTGGAGGTCGGTGATGTCCGCCTCGACGTGCGGGACCCGGGTGAGCTCGTCTTCCGAGAGCAGCAACCGCAGGCGACGACGGTCGGTCGCGAGGTCGAACGTCACGACGGAGACGCCGTCCGAGACCAACTCTCGGACGATCCAGGCACCAATGCAGCCGCACGCACCGGTCACCAGGAAGCGCTCGCCCTGACCATTGTGGGGTCCGAGTGGCATGGGACCACAATCGCACGCGTGGCCCTCGTTGAGAAGGTCACGGCTGACGTTCCCGCTTCAAGGACTTGAGCGTGCGAATGCGGCATGGCTGTCGCCAAGGAATGCTTGCGCATCGCCTTCCAGACCGGGACCGAGCCTCGAGAGCATCGACATAGAACGTGCGCGCAACCGCCCGTCGGCTAGCGAGCCTCCGACGTGCGGCCGCTCCCCGTTCAAGGGGTCAAATGTTCCCTAATGTTCCCTTGGAAGGCTTCTGCGCGCCTGCCAGGCAACAAGTAGCGGCTAGAAGTAACCAATTTGCAGGTAGTTCGTGAGAGCCTCTGACGGACTCGAACCGTCGACCCCCTCCTAACCATGGAGGATTCGAGCTGCGGGGAGAGGACGGAGAGCACTGCTTTCCACCGCGCGTTCCTTGCAATCCGGTTAGTTCATCCGCCAGCGGACCCTTCTCTCGACGAGCCTTGAGTCTCCTCGAGAAACCCTCGCACTTGTCCCCAGAACCTACCCCAGATGACATGGGAGGCGAAGGCGCCGTTAGCCAGGTCGAGTTTCGCTCTACCGCGACCTCCGGCGTGACAGGCCGGTACAGGCTCAACCGCTACAGCCGGTTACGACCCGGAATTACCGGCTAGAGCAGGCATTTCCTCGCCAAGCGAACCGGCTGTGACCGGCTACGACCGGCTACCGCCCGGCAGGGGGTGAGATCGTGGACGGCATCGGGATAGCCGCTCGGCCTGACGACAATCGACCTCCTCCTTACCATCGGGTCCCTTGCGGCAACCGGTCGCAACCCACGGCAACGCCCTTTCAGTTGCTTTCGACGCGATCGTATGTGCCACCGGTTGCGACTGTCTGCGACCGCGCCGGCTTCAACAAAACTGGCTTCAGTGTCCGCCTGACTGGGCATCACCGAGACTCAGATGCCTGCGACGGGGCTCCGCCTCGTAGGCCTGCACGACGCTGTGTGCGTAGCACCTTGTCACGCGCGTCGGTGCCTTTGACGCTGAGTGCGGGGAGGTACCGGCGTTGTTTCTATCGATCCCGGCGTGGGAACGGGCAGTTCCCGGAGCTTCTCGAGGGCTCGCTCGTTCTTTCCATCGGGGCTGAGGTCGTCCCACGATTCGATCTCGTCCAGCGTCCGTTGCGCCCACGCCTCGACCGTGTTGAGGAGGCTGATGAAGAAGTCAACCG